>Ga0209706_10002401_pt1 | contig 10399 bp, 9 predicted proteins | sample PPLLaktember2015_6_FD_187263 | JGI IMG/M metagenome (GOLD analysis project Ga0209706, IMG submission 187263) | Freshwater sediment microbial communities from Prairie Pothole Lake near Jamestown, North Dakota, USA - PPLs Lake P8 Core (1) Depth... | ecosystem: Environmental > Aquatic > Freshwater...
GCGGTCGCGCTTGAGCAGGCGCTCGGTCTGCTGCTTGCCGACCTCGGGGTTGAGCTGGTCGTCGGCGAACACGATTTCGGTCGGCATGCCGCCGAGCTTCCCGCCCGCGAGCTTCACCGCGAGGTTGAAGCCGTCGCGGATCTCGATGCCGAGCGCGCCTGCCGGGCCCGAGAGCGTGGAAAGAAAACCGATCTTCAATTCGCTCGCGGCATGCGCGGACGTGACGAGCGCGCCTGCGGCCAGCGCGCCGATGATGAGCTTCACCATGGGGTACCTCCTCCTCGATTGATTCTACAATAGGATAATGCCTTTCCAGCCGCGCGACCCGAGCGCGCCGCCGCTCTCCGGCAAGCCCGACGCCTCCGCAGTAAAGCGCCGCGCCCTCGAGCTCGGCGCGGACCTCGCGGGCATCGCCTCGGCTGCCACGCTCAACGCCTTTCCGCCCGACCCGCGCTGGCCGCAGACGCCCGAGCGCATCTCGCCGTACGTGAAGAGCGTGGTGGTGCTGGTGCAGCGCATTCCCGCCGGCGCGTTCCGCGCGAAGACCAACGTGCCGGTGCAGTACATGGACATGCTCGTGCTGCGCAAGATGGACAAGGTCGCCTATCGGCTCGCCACCGAGCTCGAGCGCCTGGGCCATCCGACCTTCGTCACGGCGGCGCAGGAGACCGACTGGAGCTACAAGCGCGCTTCCTACGGCCGGCTCTCCACGCGCCACCTCGGCGTCGAGGCCGGTCTGGGCACGCTCGGCCTCGAAGTGAACATCCTCACGCCCGAGTTCGGGCCGCGCGTGTACCTCACCGGCATCCTCACCGAGCTCGAGCTCGAGCCCGATGCGCGCATCACCGAGCAGGTGTGCATCGGCGAGTCGTGCAGCCGATGCCTGCACTCCTGCCCGCCCAACGCCGTGCTGCATTGGGGCATCGACAAGCGCGGCTGCGCCACCGAGGCCCAGGAGTTCGGCTTCATGACCATGCTGCAGTTCATGGAGCGCGTCATCGAAGCGCCGGCGGAAGCGCGCGCCGCGATGCTGAAGACCCGCGACCTCTTCGGCTTCTGGCAGGGCCTGCTGCGGGTCGTCGGTTCTTTCGGCGACTGCCCTCGGTGCCTTGCCGTCTGCCCGGTCGGTAACGACTACCACATGCACCTCGCCGAGCAGCAGAAGCACATCCCGGAGAAGACGCCCGAGAAGATGTCTCTTCAGGACAAGTTCAAGAAAGACAGGAAAAGCGGCGCCGCCATCCCCGGCCTTTCCGAATGGAACCTGCGCTGGGTGGGCGAGGAGGGCTACAAGGGCATCGTCGCGAAGCAGCTGCAGGAATTCAAGAAGCGCCAGAATGAAGTTTCATAAGAAAGCTCTTTCCTCCCAAGAGGTAAAAGCAAAGGCGCTCGCGCTCGGCGCCGACCTCGTCGGCATCGCCGACGGCGCGGCGATCGACGCCTCGCACATCACCGAGCTCGACGCGGGCCGCGTCATCGTGCTCGCCAAGCGCCTGAACGAGGGCGTGGCGCGCATCCGGCGCTGGGACGACCGGCACAAGTACTACAACGACGAGCTCGCGCTCACGCATCTCGAGGAGACCTCGCTCGAGCTGGTCTACTGGCTGGAAGACTGCGGCTACCCGGCGCTCATCGTGCCGCCGACTCACGTGGATCCTTCCGGGTATGAAAACGATCCGCAGGCGCATCTCGCGCCCCTGCTCTCCCTCCCGCACGCCGCGGTGGAAGCGGGCCTGGGCACCCTCGGGCTCAACCTGCAGCTCCTCACGCCGCAGTTCGGGCCGCGCGTGCTCCTCACCGCGGTGCTCTGCTCGGTCGACGTCGAGTGCGACCGGCCGATGGCCGAGGCGCTGTGCCTCGGGCCCTCGTGCGGCCGCTGCCTGAAGACCTGCCCCGGCGACGCCGTCCAGCACTGGGGCCGCGACTGGGAGGCGTGCGATCGCCACCGCTCGCCGCATGGCTTCGCGCAGCTCACGGGTCATCTCGAAAAAATCATCCAGGAAGGCGACGCGAACAAAAGAAAGGACCTCCTTCGCTCCGAAGACAGCTTCAACCTCTGGCAGAGCATCCTGCGCGGCGCGGGCGTCGTCACCGGCTGCCGCCGCTGCGCCGACGTCTGCCCGGTCGGCGAGGACTACGAGAAGATGCTGGCGGACGCCCTCGAGGAGATCCCCGAGAACACGCCGGCGAAAGAGGCGCGCCTCGCGCAGATGCAGGGCGATCCCCCGGCCGGCCTGAAGCGCTTCGTCGGCTTCCTCAAACAAATCTGAATCAGGGACAGACCACGTTTTCTCTTCCTAGAGGCCGGCAAGACATCCTCCGCATCCAGTCGCAGCGCAAGCGCGTGGCGGTCGAGCAGGCGATGCGCTCGCCGTTCTGGCGGAAGAGACTTCCTGCAAATATTCCTCTGGACAGGCTGGAAGAGCCCGGGGTCTGGCGCAGCATCCCGATCCTCGACAAGGACATGCTGCGCGCGATGAGCGACGCGCAGTTCTACGGCGAGTTCTGCCTGCAGGAGCACGACGGCATCGCCGAGTACTGGCGCTCGGGCGGCGTCACCGGCGCGCCGCTCTTCTACCCGCGCAGCTTTCGCGACATGGAGGCGGGCCTGGAGTCCTTCGCGCGCACCTTTGATTGCGCCGGCCGCGGCCGCGGCGACCGCGCGCACGTCTCTTTTCCGATGGGCATCCACCCGGTCGGGCAGGTGTTCTCGCGCTGCGCCGCCTCGCGCGGCATTAGCGTCAACTGGGCGGGTTCCGGCACCTCCACGCCCTCCACGCTGCAGCTCGAGCTGATCCAGCGCCTCAAGCCCACCATCTGGCTCGGCATGTCGAGCTACGCCCTGCACCTCGCCAACCTGGCGGAAGTCAAGGGTCTCGATTTGAAAGAAATAGGGGTCAAAAGGCTGCTCACCTCCGCCGAACCCGTCTCGAAAGCCAAGCGCGACAAGATCGAGCGAAGCTGGGGCGCCAAGCTCACCGACACCTTCGGCATGACCGAGGCCGGGATGATGGGCGCCGAGAGCGGGGAAGACGAGCCCGGCAGCGGCTTTCGCATCTGGACCGACCTCTACTACGTCGAGGTGCTCGACCCGAAGACTTTCGAGCCCGCGCGCGAAGGCGAGGTCGGCACACTGGTGGTGACGTCGCTGTGGTCGAACAACGTCACGCCCTTCTTGCGCTGGAGCTCCGGCGACCTCGTCACCTACAGCGAGGCCGATGACAACCGCGGACCTTTCTCGGTCTTCCCCTGCGTCAGGCATGCGCACCGCACCGCCGGCTTCTTCAAGATCCGCGGCGTCAACCTCGGCCACCAGGACCTCGAGGACTTCATGTTCCGCCACCTCGAGATCGGCGACTTCCGCGCCGAGGCGCTGAACGAGGGCGGCAACGACATCCTGCGGGTATCGATCGAGGTCAGGCGGGGAACGGACGAGAAAGCCATTACCGCCACGTTGAAAACTGAAATAAAGGAGAAGTTCGAGCTGCTCCCTGACGTCGTCACGATGGAAACCGGCACGCTGGCGCGCGAGTTCGAGGCCAACGTCAAGGCCACTCGCTTCGTCGACCGCCGCGGCTAGCGAAACCAGGGACGCGTTAGGCTCGAACGACAAAGTACTTGAAATGCCGGATACCGTTGTCGAGAATTGAAGGTCGTAACATCTGCCGAGGGCGCACATGACGGCATCGCGTTTCCTCATCGCGATCATTCTGACCTTGGGCACAGGCTTCACGGCGCTGCCAGCCGAAGCTCAGTCCGCCGCCCGGCTCCCGCGTGTCGGATATCTCGGCAATACTCCACTGGCAGGCCCTGACCCGTTCGCCGACGGGCTGCGCGCGCTAGGGTGGATTCACGGCCGGAACGTCATCATCGAGCGGCGATTCACCGAGGGGAATATCGAGCGCGCTCCCCAGCTTGCCGCCGAGCTTGTCGGTCTCGCTGTCGATGTCATCGTCGCGGCAGCCCCGCCGAACGTCCGAGCCGTCCAGCGCGCGACATCCTCGATCCCGGTCGTGATGTTCGCCGTTTCGGATCCGGTCGGGATGGGCTTTGTCGAGAGCCTGGCGCGACCCGGCGGCAACATCACCGGGGTGACGAGCGCGATCCCCGAAGGCTTCATGGCAAAGTCGCTGCAGCTCATCAAAGAGACGATTCCAAGCACCGCGCGCGTCGGGGTGCTGGTCAACGCAGCCAATCCACTCAACTACGCGACTGCGAGCGCGCGAGAACTCGCCGCCGCTGCCCAAACGTTGAATATCGAGCTTCACTCGCTGGAGCTCCGAAGCGCGGATGACATCGAGACCACCATGAACGCCGGCAGTCTGCGCGGGCTTGACGCGGTATTCGTAATCGGCGATCCGCTGACCTACCGCCATCGGAAACGAATCCACGAGATCGCGGTGCTGCACAAAGTACCGACGTTCGTTGGTCCACCGGAGTACGTCGAAGGCCTGGCGCTCGTTGCCTACGGCCCGAGCCTATACGATGCCAGCCGACAGGCTGCCGTCTACGTGGACAAAATTCTCAAGGGGGCGAAAGCGGCGGACTTGCCTGTCGAACAGCCTAGAGAGTATCGCCTCGTCGTCAACCTGAGGGCCGCCAAAACACTTGGTCTCAGCATCCCGCCGTCGCTCGTCATTCGGGCCGACGACGTGATTCAGTAGTGCTTCGTTGAACGCTAACGCGAAGACGAATGCGTCAGGGTCGCCGACGCCTAGCCGAGCGTCGCCAGCGCCTCGTCGGCGGTGCGCACGTCGCCGAACTGCAAGATGCAGCTTGCCGCGGCGCGCCACGACGCGCTCAACGATCTCGGGGCGGATCTCAGAGCGCATCGAAGTACTCGGCCATCTTCTTACGAACGGAAGGACCTGGGAAAACACCTGCCGCGGCGCCGAGGTTGTCCTTCATGTGCTCGGGCTTGCTCGTGGCGGGAATGGCGCAGGTCACCGCCGGGTGCGAGACGATCCACTTCAGGAAGTACTGCGCCCAGGTGGCTATGTCGAGCTCGGCGGCCCACGGCGGCAGCGCTTTGCCCTTTACCCGGCGAAAGAGACTGCCTTCGCCGAAAGGCCGGTTGATGAGCACGCGCATTCCCCGGTCCTTTGCCATGGGCAGGAGTTTCTTCTCGGAATCGCGCTCGGCGAGCGAATAGTTGATCTGCAGGAAGTCCCAGGGCGCGATCGGCATGGCGCGCTCGACCTCGGAATAGGCGGAAGCGGTGTAGTGCGTGATTCCGATGTGACGCACGCGGCCCTTGGCTTTCATGTCCTGCAGTGTCTTCGCGTGCACCGCGACGTCGACGAGGTTATGCACCTGCATGAGGTCCATGACCTGCACGCGCAGGCGCCGGAACGAGTTCTCCATCTGCCGCAGGCCTTCCTCGCGCCCGCGCGTCCATACCTTGGTGGCGATGAACAGGCGCTCGCGGATGCCGAGCTCGGCGACGAGGTCGCCGACCACGCTTTCCGCGCTGCCGTACATGGGCGAGGAGTCGACCACGTTGCCGTCGAGGAGCTTCAGCACCTCGCGCAGCTCGGCGCGGGCGGCCGCGTCGGCGCCGACGTCGAAGGTCTGCCAGGTGCCCAGGCCGATGCGGGGCAGAGTCCCCGCGTTTCGAGAGAAAGAATTCTGTGTCATTAACCCGAGGAAACCCAGAAGAAGCGCTCGGCGGCGGGCGTCCATCGGCTACGTTATAGTAGGCGACAGGGAGGGAACGCAATGGGAATCGGTGGCTGGATCGTGCTCGCGGTGGTGCTCGCCGTCGTCGGCTTTGCGATAGCGGTATACAACCGCTTGGTCGTCCTCAAGAACCGCTTCAAGAATGCCTTCGCGCAGATCGACGTGCAGCTCAAGCGCCGCTACGACCTCATCCCGAACCTGGTCGAGTCGGTGAAGGGCTACATGCAGCACGAGCGCGGTACGCTCGAGGCGGTGATCGCCGCGCGCGGCGCGGCGGTGAGCGCCGAGGGGCGCGCCGCCGCGGCGCCGGGCGACCCGCAGGCGATGCGCGAGCTCGCCCTGGCCGAGGGGGCCCTTGGCGGCGCGCTCGGCCGGCTGCTCGCGGTGTTCGAGGCCTACCCGGACATCAAGGCCAACCAGAACGTCGCCTCGCTCCAGGAGGAGCTCTCCAGCACCGAGAACAAGATCGCGTTCGCGCGCCAGGCCTACAACGACTCGGTGATGGCCTTCAACACGCAGCGCGAGACCTTCCCGGACAATGTCTTCGCCGGCGTGTTCGGCTTCGGCGCCGCCGAGCTCCTGCAGTCGACCGAGTCTGCGGAGGAGCGCAAGGCGCCGAAGGTGTCCTTCAGCAGCTAGCGGTCGCTTGGACTTCTTCGAGGAGCAGGAGCGCGCGCGCCGGCGCACGCGCTGGCTCGTCGCCGCCTATCTCGCGGCGGTGGTTTTCGTCGTCGCGAGCTATTGCGCGGCGGGTGCGGCGCTCTACGCCCTGTGGTCCGCGTACTGGCTCGGCGCCGCCGGCTGGCCCCCGCGCGAGCTCCTCGCCGCCATCGCCATCGCGGTCTGCGCGCTGGTCTTCGGGGTCTCGGCGTGGCGCATCTGGCAGCTGCGCGACGGCGGCCCGACCGTGGCCTACCTGCTCGGCGCGAGCTACGTGTCGCCGGGCAAGTGCACGCCGACCGAGCGGCGCCTGCTGAACGTGGTGGAGGAGATGGCGATCGCCTCGGGCGTCGCCTGCCCGCCCGTGTACTGCCTGCGCCACGAGCAGGGCATCAATGCGCTCGTCGCCGGCTACTCGCCCAACGAGGCGGTGATCATCGTCACGCGCGGCGCCATGGACAAGCTCTCGCGCGACGAGTTGCAGGGCGTGATGGGCCACGAGTTCAGCCACATCCTGAATGGCGACATGGCGCTCAACGTGCGCCTGGTCGGGATCCTCGCCGGCCTCGAGTGGTTCCTCGATACCGGTGAGAGCCTGGTCTACCAGGCCGGGCACCAGATGAAGGACCTCGCCCGGGAGGAGCGCGGCGAGGGCGCAGTGGCGGCGGTGTTCGGTGCCGTGATCGCGTTTATCGGCTTTCCGGGAGCGCTCGCGGCGGACGCGATCAAGGCGGCGATCGCGCGCGAGCGGGAGTATCTTGCCGACGCCGCCTCGGTGCAGTTCACGCGCAATCCCGAGGCGATCGCCGGCGCGCTCGACTCGATCCTCGCGCTGCGCTCGCACACCGCGGTCAGCGCGGCGCACAGCGAGCTCTTCTCGCACATGTTCTTCGCGCGCGCCGCCGGCCGCTGGTGGGGCTTCGCGACCCACCCGCCGATCGAGAAGCGGATCCGCCGCGCGCATCCAAGGTTCCTGCGGGACGACTACCGCGCCGCGCGCCACGGCAAGCGCAAGGAAGTGGCGGTGATCGACGGCGGCGGCAACGTCGTGAAGCACGTCGGGGCGCTAGGGCTCGTCGCCTCGATCGGCCAGCCGACGGCGCGGCACATCGACCAGTCCACCCGGCTCCTGCAGAGTCTCCCGGGGAGGCTGCGCGAGGCGCTGCGCGACGCGAGGGAAGCGGAAGCGGCGATATTCGCGCTCGCCCTCGAGCCCGAGGAGGCGACCCGGGCGCGGGAGCTCGCGGCCCTCGAGGCGCGGCGCGGGGCCGAGGCGGCGGCGCTCGCGAAGGAGCTTTACGTGTACGTCGGCATCCTCGCGCGCGACCACATGCTGACCCTCGCCGACCTCGCCGTCCCCGCGATCAAGGAGCAGAAGCAGGTGGCGCGCGACGCCTTCCTCGCCGACCTCGCCGCCGTGGTCGAGGCCGACCGCCGCGTCACGCTGCGCGAGTTCGTGCTCCTCACGCTGCTGCGCCAGCGGCTGCGCGAGGGTGCCGGCCAGCCGATCGCAACGCAGTTTCGCCGTGTCGAGGACGTCGCCGCCGACGCGCACGCCGTTGTGTCTCTGGTCGCTTTCAGCTCTTCCGAACCGAGGAAGTCTTTCGAGCAGGGAGCGGAGATACTGAATCTCGGCTGGAAAGACATGCTGCAGAAGGAGTCGCTGGGGACCGGGCGGGTGAGCGAGGCGCTCGAGCGGCTGCGCCACCTCGCGCCCCTGCGCAAGCCCGCGCTCCTCAAGGCCTGCGCCGTGGCCGCGGCCGCCGACGGGAAGATCGGCGTCGCCGAGGCCGAGCTGGTGCGCATGGTGGCCGCGACGCTCGACTGCCCGGTTCCGCCGCTCCTTACTTCTTCCTGATCCGCTCCAGGATGGCGCGCCGCGTGTCGGCGATGACGGCGGCGTGCGGGCCGCCCGCGGCGACGGCGCGCTCGATGAAAGGCAGTGCCTCTTCATGCCGCCCCTGGTCGGAGATCGTCTGCGCCAGGTTGTTGAGCACGATGGCCGAAGCCGGGTCGCGGCGCTCCGCATCGCGCAGCACGCGCTCGGCCTCGGCAAGCCGGCCCGCGGCGTGCAGCGTGTTCGCGAGCCCGATGAGAGCGCCCACGTTCGCCGGCCAGCGCTCGAGAAAGGCGGCGTAGGCGCGGCGCGCGGGCTCCACGCCGCCCGCGCGCTCGAGCGCGGCGATCGCCGCAAGCCATCGCGCCTCGTCGGCGGTCGCCGGGATGCGCCCCGGGGGCATGGCGACCATGGCCCAGTACCCGCTCCTTTTCCAGAACGTCTCGTGCGCCACGAAGTTCATCACCTCGCGCTCGGTCTCGCCCGAGCGCAGCACCAGCTTGCCTTCGGGATAGTCGTAGCCCATCGCCACGGCGTAGTGCCAGCCTTCGCCGAGCGCGAGGTTCTGCAGCACGATGACCGGCGTGCCCGCGGCGATCTCGCGCAGCAGGTCATCGAAGCGCGGCGCGAGCTGGTAGGAGACCAGGCCGTGGCGGCGCGCCGCGGCCATCATCTCGACCTGCAGGCTCCCCTTGCGCGCCGGCAGGTACACCTGCGGCACGAGCTCGTCGGGCGTCACCTTCACGCCGGAGGCGCCGAGCGCGGTGGCGAGCGCGGCGGGACCGCACTGGTACTCCTTCTGCGGGTAGAAGGGCACCTCGGTCAGCTCCACGCGCTCGGGGATGCCCGCGGGCAGCCCCTCGGCGAGCTTCGCGCTCTGCGGCCAAAGGCTCGAGCAGCCCGAGAGCGCGAGCGCGCAGGCAGAAACGAAAACGCCCGCGAGGGCGCGGGCGTTCCGGGCGAGTCCGGTGGAGCCGGTTATCGGAAGCCTCCTCTCCAGACGTACCATATCGCAGCGATCACCAGGATGAGAAGCAGCACGCCCACGGCATCGGCGCCGGCGGGCAGGCTGTCGATGCGCGCGGCAAGCGCCTGGACTTCCTGGTCGGTCATCGCGGCTACGCGGTCCTTGGCGGTCGCCGGGTCGATCCCGAGCGCCTGCAGCTGGCTCGCCACGTCGCTGCGCGTGACGAAGTTGAGGACCGTGCTGCGCTCCGCCTGCGTGGCGGCGGCGAGGACTTCGCCCGTGCCGATCATTCCGGCCTGCGCGACCTGGTAGGGCGCGAGTGCCATCAGCACGACGAGCAGGCGGCAAATGCTTCTTGCCCAAGCAGTGTTCATTTGTGCTCCTAAGGTGAAGTGAAAGGGAAGGTAGACAAGGTGGGTGCCGGGCCAGCGTATGCGCCGTCCCCGGCCGGGTCAAGCCGCCGGATAGCGCTCCCCGCTATGCAAGAATCGCTACACATGGTCGATTTTCAGCGACTCGAAGCGCGCCTGGGCGAGGCGATCTCCGGCGAAGTGCGCTTCGATTCGGGGGCGCGCGCGGCCTATGCCGCCGACGCTTCCAACTACCGGCAGGTCCCGGTCGGCGTGGTGCTGCCGCGCAGCGTCGAGGACATCGTGGCCGCGGTCGCGCTCGCGCGCGAGCACGGCGTGCCCATCCTGCCGCGGGGCGGCGGCACGTCGCAATGCGGCCAGGGCGTCAACGCGGCGCTCGTCATCGATTGCTCGAAGTACCTTCACCGCGTGGTCGCGCTCGACCCCGCCGCGCGCCTCGCGCGCGTCGAGCCGGGCGCGGTATGCGATGCGCTGCGCGAGGCGGCCGAGCACCATGCGCTCACCTTCGCCCCCGATCCCGCCACCCACTCGCGCTGCACGCTCGGCGGGATGATCGGCAACAACTCCTGCGGCCCGCACTCGGTCATGGCCGGCAAGACCGTCGAGAACATCGAGCGCCTGGAGGTGCTCACGTACGATGGCGCGAGGTTCTGGGTTTCTGCGGGAGAGGATCTTTCCGGTCTGGAAGGACGCAAGGGCGAGATCTATCGAGGCCTCAAATCGCTCGCCGACAGATATGGGGCGCTGATCCGCGGCCGCTTCCCGAAGATCAAGCGGCGGGTCTCGGGCTACAACCTCGACCAGCTCCTGCCCGAGAACGGCTTCAACGTCGCCCGGGCGCTCGTGGGCAGCGAGGGCACCTGCGCGCTCACGCTGCAGGCGGAG
>Ga0209706_10002403_pt1 | contig 10390 bp, 10 predicted proteins | sample PPLLaktember2015_6_FD_187263 | JGI IMG/M metagenome (GOLD analysis project Ga0209706, IMG submission 187263) | Freshwater sediment microbial communities from Prairie Pothole Lake near Jamestown, North Dakota, USA - PPLs Lake P8 Core (1) Depth... | ecosystem: Environmental > Aquatic > Freshwater...
TCGTGGCGGCGCATTCCGAGCGCGCGTGTCGAGCTTCGGCGCGCTGCTCGGCAGCGCGCGCGTCCTCGCCCTCGGACGCGAGGCCAACCGCCACGCGCCCGAGCTGCTCACCCACGACCGCTTCGGCCACCGGATCGACGAGGTCGCCTTCCACCCGGCCTGGCACGAGGTGATGCGCCTCGCGATGGACGCTTCGCTGCACAACCTGCCCTGGCGCGAGTCGGTCCCCGGCGCGCAGGCGGCGCGCAGCGCGCTCCACCTGCTGCTCTCGCAGGTCGAGGCCGGCGCCTGCTGCCCGCTCACCATGACCTTCGCCTGCGTGCCCGCGCTGCGCCACGAGAAGGACGTCTACGAGGCGCTCGCGCCCGCGCTGCGCGGCACCGAGTACGACCCGCGCCTGGTTCCGCTCGCCGAGAAGCGCTCCGTCCTCGTCGGCATGGCGATGACCGAGAAGCAGGGCGGCAGCGACGTGCGCGCCAACACCACGCGCGCCGAGCCCGGCGGCGCCCCGGGCGAGTACCGGCTCACCGGACACAAGTGGTTCTGCTCCGCGCCGATGAGCGACGCCTTCCTCACCCTCGCCCAGGCCGAGCGCGGCCTCACCTGCTTCCTGGTGCCGCGCGTGCTGCCGGACGGCGCGCGCAATCCCTTCGCGATCCAGCGCCTGAAGGACAAGCTCGGCAACCGCAGCAACGCCTCGAGCGAGGTCGAGTACCGCGGCACGTTCGCGCGCCGGGTGGGCGAGGAGGGCCGGGGCGTGCGCACCATCCTCGAGATGGTCCACCACACGCGCCTCGACTGCGTGACGGGCAGCGCGGGCCTGATGCGCCGGGCGCTCGCCGAGGCCGCCCACCACGCGGCGCACCGCAGCGCCTTCGGCCGCCGCCTCGCCGAGCAGCCGCTGATGCAGGCGGTGCTCGCCGACCTCGCCCTCGAGGTGGAGGCCGCCACCGCGCTCGCGCTCCGCCTGGCGCGCGCCTACGACGAGGCGCCCGCCGACCCCGGCGCGCGGGCCTTCGCGCGCATCGCGACGGCCGTCGCGAAGTACTGGGTCTGCAAGCGCGCGCCGGCCATGATCTACGAGGCGATGGAGTGCCTCGGCGGCAACGGCTACGTGGAGGAGTCGCCGCTGCCGCGGCTCTACCGCGAGGCCCCCGTGAACGCGATCTGGGAGGGCAGCGGGAACGTCATCTGCCTCGACGTGCTGCGCGCCGTCGTACGCGAGCCCGACAGCCTGCCCGCGCTGCTCGACGAGCTGCGGCTCGCACGCGGCGCCCACCCGGCGCTCGACGCGTGGACGCAGGCGCTGGAGCGCGATCTCTCCGAGCCGGCGGACGTCGAGGCCCGCGCCCGGGACCTGGTCGAGCGCCTGGCCCTCGCGCTCCAGGCGTCGCTGCTGCTGCGCGGCGCGCCGAGCGAGGTCGGCGAGGGCTTCTGCGCGGCGCGCCTGGCTCCGCGCGCGGGCCTGCTCTTCGGGGCGCTGCCGGCGGGCGTGGCGCGCGGGCCGATCCTGGGGCGCGTGCTGTCGGGCTGAGGCGCCCGAGCGGAGCGAGCGGTCAGACCGCGCTCAGAAGCAGGGGCTGAGCATCCCCACGACCGTCGAGGTGCGCTTCGCCGAGAAGCTGCACTGCATCGCGGTGGTCGTCGCGATGTCCATCAGGGTCAGCGTTCCCTTGAGGGTCCCCTTCGGGCTGCCGGGCGGGATCGTGACGTCCGCGTGGATCGTCGCACCGCTCTGCTGGTTCCAGCTCAGCCCGCACTCGACGCCCACGAGCTTCGCCTTGTTCGGCTTCGCGCCGTCCTCCGCCAGGAACCCGCCGATGGCGGTCGCGATCGGCGTCATCCCCGCATGCACGTCGACGCCTACGTCTCCCATGTCTTCGCCGATCGTGATCGTGACGTCCTGCTTCGTCTTGGCGGCGACGCCCCCGGCGACCTGCCGGCAGGTCATCTTTCCCTCCCAGGTGCCGCTCGCGACGTCGATCGCCGCGGCCGGCGGGCCGGAGAGCAGGGCGAGCGCCCCGATTGTCATGAGTCCCACGATGCCTCGCATGACGACCTCCGTGCTTCGCAGCGATGTATCGGCAGGTGGTCTGCAGGCATGGAGTCGACGAACGGATCGAAATCACCCGGGGGGCGAATCGGGCGTCGAGCGGGCGGCTCCCCGCCGCGCCGGCTGCGCGGTGAGCCCCCGCCAGAGCGCCTGCTGGACGACCCCGCGCGGGCGATCGCGGCGGCGCACGGCGAAGAGCTCCATCGAGTCGGCCTCGAACTCCGGCACGTCGAGGGCGACGAGGGTCCTTCTCGCCAGCTCGGCCGACACCACGTGCTCGGGAAGGCCGCCCCAGCCCATGCCGGCGGCGATGATCTCCTTCTTCGCCGCCACGTCCGTCACGCTCCAACGCAGCCCCCCGGCGATCACGTTGAGCGAGGCCCCCGTCTCGCCGTGGGCGCTGTCGCGCAGCACGATCTGGGCGTGCGCGCGCAGCGCCTCGGGGCTCGGCGCCCCGGCGCGCGCCAGCGGGTGATCCGCGCGCGCGACCGGCACGATGCGCACGCGCGCGAAGGGCCGCGCCTCCATGCCGCGGGCGCCGCGGCCGAGGGGAGCGGCGATCGCGAGATCGGCCTCCTCGTCCCGCAGCGCGTCGAGCGCGCCCGAGAGCCGCTCGGTGCGCAGCTCGATGCGCACGGCCGGGAAGCGGAGCTGCGCGGCGCGCAGCACCTCTAGGATCGGCGGCAGCGGGGCCACCGCGTCGACGGCCAGCCGCACGATTGGCTCCGCCTCGCCGGCCAGCTCGAAGGCGAAGCTGCGCAGCGCCTCGGTGCTCTCCATCAGCGCGGCCGCCCGCTCGAAGAAGGCGCGGCCCGCGTCGCTCAGCGTGGCGCGATAGGCAGAGCGATCGAAGAGCTCGAGCCCGAGCTCCTGCTCCAGGTTCCTCACCAGCTTGCTCACCGCCGGCTGCGACTTGTGCAGGCTCGCCGAGGCGGCGGTGAAGGAGCCCTCGCCGGCGACGCGCAGGAAGGCGCTGAGCTGCTCGTAGGTCACGGATATGACCTGGCGCGCCGCTTCCTGGCCGAGGGCTCGTGCGTGGTCCTGAACGGGCGCGACGAGGCCCGGCTCGAACGGGCCGCTGCCGAGCTCGGGGCGGAGGACCGCGTGGCGACCGTCGCCGGGAGCATCGGCGAGCGCGCCACGGCGAGGCGGCTCGCCCTGGTCGCCCACGAGCGCTTCGGCGGCGTCGACGTGCTCGTGAACAACGCGGGGATCTTCGGCGTGAAGCCGTTCCTCGAGAGCAGCGAGGAGGACCTCGACCGCTTCTACGCCACCAACGTGAAGGGCACCTGGCTCGTTACCCAGGCGGTGGTGCCCGCGCTGATCGAGGCCGGCGGCGGGGCCATCATCAACGTCGGCACGGTGCTCGTGAGCCAGGGCATGGCGGAGCTGCCGGTCTCCGCGCGTGCACGCCCTCACCGTCATCCTGGGCCGCCGAGCTGGCCCGCTACGGCATTCGCGTCGACACCCTGGCGCCCGGCATCATCCGCACGCCCCTGATCGGCGAGGGCGCCGACGCGCTGGCGCGCATCCACCCGCTGCAGCGCATCGGCGAGGTCGCGGACACCTCCGACGCCGCGCTGTTCCTGGCCCGGGCGAGCTTCGTCTCGGGCACGGTGCTCGAGGTGGACGGCGGGTACGCGCACGGGCGCTGAGCCCGCCCGGTCAGGGGCAGGGCGTGATCACCGGCGGGTCGGTCGAGAGGCGCTTGCCGCGGAGCTGGCACGAGATCGTGGCGCCGTCCGCGGGGGTCGCCTGGAGGTACGAGCCTTTCATCCGTACCGCGCCGCTCGGCGACATCGAGACCTCGAAGTGGATGACCGCGTCGAGCAGGTTGTGGCACGACACGGCCGAGAGCCAGCCGCGGCTCGGCTTCTCGGTCTCGGCCCGGACGTAGCCTTCCAGGGTGCCCGCCGCACCGAACTGGGTGAGCGCCTGGCCCCCGCCGAGGTCGAGGATGGGGAGGAGCAGCCCCTTCTTCTTCACGACCGTGTGCGTGCCCTGCCCGAAGACCTTGCAGGATTCCTTGAACTCGTAGGTCCCGCTCAGGCTCTCGAGGCCCGCGGCAGGCGCCGCCACGGCGAGGAACGCCGCCGCCAGAAACGACCCGAACCCCCGCAGCTCACGTCCACCCATCGCTTCCTCCTCCGCTCGCGCCGCTGCGCGGCGCCGAGCGCGGCGGAGGGTAGGGTAGGCCCGCCGCTCCGGCTCAGCGCCCCGCGAAGCGCGGCTCGCGCTTCTCGAGCAGCGCGCGGATCCCCTCGCGCGCATCCTCGGTCGCCAGGGTCGCCGCCTGCACGAACGCCTCGGCGCGCGCCGCGCTGCGCGGGTCCCAGGCGAGGCCGCGGTAGAGGGACTGCTTCATCGCGCGCACCGCCAGCGGCGCGCAGGCTGCGACCGCCTCGGCGCGGCGCCGGGCCGCGGTCGCGACCTCGGCCGCCGGCGCCGCCTCGTGGACGAGCCCGAGAGTGGCGGCCTCGGCGCCGTCGACGATGCGGCCGGTGAAGAGCAGGTCGGCGGCGGCGGGCACGCCCACGATGCGCGGCAGCAGGTAGCTGATCGCCATGCCCGAGTGGAAGCCGAGGCGCGCGAAGTTGGCGCCGTAGCGCGCCTCGCGGCTCGCGACGCGCAGGTCGCAGACCAGCGCGAGGCCGAGGCCGCCGCCGATCGCGTGGCCGTTCATGGCGGCGATCGTCGGAACCTCGACGTCGAGCACGTCGAGGAAGGGCGCGTAGCTGGCGAAGGCGCGCTCGTGGGGGAGGACGTCGTCGCCCCGGGCGGCGCCGGGCGCCGCCGCGGAGCGGAAGTCCGCTCCCGCGCAGAACGTGGAGCCGCTGCCCGTGATCACCAGGCAGCGCAGGCCCGCCTCGGCGCGCGCGCGCGCCACGCAGGCGCGAAAGCGCTCCATCACGTCGGGCGTCATGCTGTTGCGGTTCTCGGGCCGGTTCAGGGTGATCGTCGCGATCCGCCCGTCGCTCGCATAGAGAACGCTTTCGTCCACGGTCGCCTCCTCGCGCTTCCGTGATAGCATGGCCCGCGGAGGATCCCCCATGCGCGCCACGCTGCGTCTCGGCCTCGCCCTCGCCCTCGCTGGCGCCTGGGCGCCGCTCTCCGTTCGCGCGGACGAGCCGTGCCAGTCGCCCTACATCCAGAAGCTCCTGGGCCAGGAGGACTTCGTCTACGTCTGGACCCTCGGCATCGACGGGGTGGGCGACGGCTCGGACAAGCTGGTCACGATCGGCGCCAACCCGGCGCGGCCGGACTACGGGAAGGTCGTGTCCCAGGTCTCGGTGGGCGGGCGCCACGAGGCGCACCACGCGGGCTTCACCGACGACCGCCGCCAGCTCTGGGCGGGCGGGCTCGACAGCAGCGAGATCTTCGTCTTCGACCTCGCCGCCGACCCGGCGCAGCCGAAGCTCGTGAAGACGATCGGCGACTTCGTCGAGAAGAGCGGCGGCGTGGTGGGGCCGCACACCTTCTACCCGATCCCCGGCCGCATGCTGATCTCCGGGCTCTCGAACGCCACCGACGGCGGCGGCAAGACGGCGCTCGTCGAGTACACGAACGACGGGACGTACGTGCGCACGATCTGGCTGCCCGCCGGCGCCGAGTACGGCTACGACGTGCGCGTGAACCCCCACCTGAACCGCATGCTCACCTCCTCCTTCGCCGGGAAGGAGAACTACATGCGCCCGCTCGGCGAGCTGCTGAAGGACGCCGAGGCCATGAAGCGCTTCGGGAACACCATGGTGGTGTGGGACTTCCACGCCCGGAAGCCGCTCCAGACCCTGGCCGTGCCGGGAGCGCCCCTCGAGATCCGCTGGGCCCTCGATCCGCGCCACGAGTACGCGTTCACCTCGACCGCGCTCACCTCCAAGCTCTGGGGCGTCTTCCGCAAGGACGACGGCAGCTTCGAGGCCGTGGAGCTGGCGGACATCGGGGATCCGGCCAAGGTGCCCCTGCCCGTCGACATCAGCCTCTCTTCGGACGACCGCTTCCTGTTCGTGGACAGCTTCATGGACGGCAGCGTGCGCGTGTTCGACGTCTCGGAGCCGCGCAAGCCCCGGGTCGTGCTCGAGCAGAAGATCGGCAAGCAGGTGAACATGGTCTCCCAGAGCTGGGACGGGAAGCGTCTCTACTTCACCAGCTCGCTGCTCGCGAACTGGGACGGCATCGGCGGCGACGACGAGCAGTTCCTGCGCGTCTTCGACTGGGACGGCAAGGCGCTGACGCCGGCCTTCGCGGTGGACTTCCGCGCCCAGAAGCTCGGCCGGCCGCACATCATGCACTTCGGCCAGACGGCCTTCTTCGCGCGCGGGGCGAAGGCCGAGGAGGTCGCGGCGCGGCCGTGAGCGCGGCGCTCGCGCTCTTCCTCGCGCTCGGCTTGGCGGCGCCGCGCTTCGAGCCGCCCGCGCCCGGCAGCTACGAGCTGCCCCCGCTCGGGCGCGTAGGAGCCCACACGCTCCTCGGGAGCGACGGGGCGCCGGCCGCGCTGCCCGGGGTCGCGCACGGGGAGGCGGCGCTCGTCGCCTTCGTCTACCTGCACTGCCCCGACGCCTGCCCGATGGCCCACGCGGTGATGCAGGAGCTCGACCGCGACCTCGCGGATCGCCCGGAGCTGGCCGGGCGCGTGACGCTGATGACGGTGAGCCTCGACCCCGCGCGCGACACGCCCGAGCGGATGGCGGCGCTGCGCCGCGCCCTGGCGCCGCGCGGGCGCTGGCAGTTCCTCACCGCGGGAAGCGCCGCGGCGATCGACCCGGTGCTCGCCGACTTCGGCCAGGACGCGCCGCGCGTCCCGGGCGACGCCGGGGAGCCGCAGGTCGCGAGCCATACCCTGAAGCTGTTCCTGGTCGACGACGAGCGCCGCATCCGCAACGTCTACAGCAGCGGCTTCCTCGACCCGCGCATCCTGCGCAACGACCTGCTCAGCGTCATCGCGGAGTAGCGCGCGCCGGAAGGCGCGCCTCGAGCTCGTCGAGGGTGCGCGGCCAGTCCTCGCGCAGCAGGCGCGAGAGGGCGCGGTCGGCGAGCAGTCGGCCGCCGGTCTGGCAGCGCGCGCAGTAGTCGAACTCGTTCTCGCCGTGGACGATGCGCTGGACCGGCGCGCCGCAATCCGGGCACGGCTCGCGGTAGCGCCCGTGCACGGCCATACCCTCGCGGAACGCGGTGACCTTGTCGGGGAAGCCCTCGCCCACCTCGCGGCGCAGCCGCTCGGTCCACTCGAGCAGTACCGAGCGCGCGGCCTCGAAGAGGCGAGCGCTCTCGTCCTCGTCGAGCTGCCCGGTGCGTTTCAGCGGCGAGAGCCGGGCCCGGTGCAGGATCTCGTCGGAGTAGGCGTTGCCAATGCCGGAGAACAGCGTCGGATCGGTGAGCGCGCGCTTCAGGGTGTGGCTCTCGCGGGCGAGGCTCGCGCGGAACGTCGCGAGGTCGCTCTCCAGCACCTCGAGGCCGCCGGGATCGTGGGCCGCGAGGCCCTCGGCACCCTGCACCACGTGGAGGGTCGCGCGCTTCTTCGTGCTCGCCTCCGTGAGCAGCAGCGTGCCGTTCTCGAAGTCGAAGGCCGCGTGCGCGCGCCTGGCCGGAATGGCGGCGCCGCGCTCCTTCCAGCGCAGCCGCCCCGCGATCATCAGATGGAAGACGAGGTGCAGCTCGCCCTCCAGGGAGAGCACGATCCGCTTGCCGAGGCGCGACGCCCCCAGCACGCGCCGCGCTTCCGCGGCCGCCAGGGGCGGCTCGACGCTCCGCAGCAGCGACACGCTCGCGAGGCGCGCGCGCTCGAGCACGCGCCCGCCCGCGTGGCGCTCCAGCGCCTCGACATAGACGGTGACGTCGGGAAGCTCGGGCATCGCGCGCCCCGCAGAGGAGGCTCACGCCCCCTTCGTCGCGCGTGACGCTAGCCCAGCCGCCGGCACGCCGAGCACGCGCGCGCCCAGCTCGCGGTGCTCGAGGCCGGCGGCGCGGTCGAGGCGCGCGAGCGCGTCGGGCAGCGCCAGGCGCGCGCGCGCCTCGCGCGCCGCGCCGCCGAGGGGGGCGAACGCCTCCACCCACTCCCGCCACCAGGGGGCGACGGCCGTCGCCAGCGGCTCGGCGACGATCACCCCGGCGCCTTGCGCGGCGCCGGCGAGCAGGCGCTGGAGCAGCGCATCCCGCGCGCCTTCGGGCAGCTCGTTGGCGCACCAGCCGACCACGACCAGCTCGCCGCGCCGCAGTGCCGGCAGCGCGCCCGGGAGCGCTCCGCGCCGCAAGGCCGCGCGCAGACCGAAGGCCGCGTAGGTGTGGCGCGCCTCGCCGAGCGCGAAGCCCGAGCGGTCGACGCCGAGCACGCGCGCCCCGGCGCCGCCCGCGAGCGCGCAGGCCGCCGCCGCGCCGGAGGCCCCGGTTCCGCAGCCGACGTCGACGATCCGCTCCGGGCGCGCGAGCTCGCCGCCGCCGCGCAGCGCGTGGTAGAGCGTCAGAAAGTGGAGCGGCGCGTAGAAGCACGCGAAGGCGGCGCGCTTGGCCGCGCCCTCGAGGGCGCGCTCCGCGAGGCGCCCTTCGCCGCGCCGCTCGACGTAGAGGCTCGAGAGCGCCTGCACGCCGCGGCGCAGCTCCTGGAAGGTGAGGGGCGGCGAGAAGCGCGCCCGGGCGCGCTCCTGCCAGGCGTCGAAGGCGGCGCGCGGCGCGCCGTCGAGGTACGGATCGGCCACCGCTCAGGCGGCTCCCGAGTCGCGCGGCAGGCCCAGCAGGTGGCGCGCCATCACGATGCGCTGGATCTGCCCCGTGCCCTCCACGATGTCCATCGCCTTCACGTCGCGGAACAGCTTCTCGATCAGGTGGTCGCCGCGGCCGCCGACCTCGCCGAGGACCTCCATGCCGGAGCTGGCGATCTCGAGCGCGACGGCCGGCGCGAGCGCCTTGCAGAGCGAGGCCTCCACCATGTTCGGCTGGCGCCGGTCGGCGAGCCACGCCGCGCGCCAGCAGAGCAGGCGCGCGGCGCGCAGCTTGCGACGCCCGCGCTCCAGGCGGTCGCGCACGCGCGCATCGCCGAGGCGCCCCGCCTCCCGCGCGAAGAGCAGCGCCTCGTCGAGGGCCGCGCGCCCGATGCCGACGGCCATCGCCGCGATCGCCGGGCGCGTGGCGTTGAAGGACGAGAGCGCCCCCTTGAAGCCCGCGCGCCGCGCATAGTGGCCCTCACCACCCAGCAGGTTGTCGCCCGGCACGCGGCAGCCGCGCAGGGTGAAGCTGGTGGACTCGTAGGCCTTGAGGCCCATCTTGCGCTCGACCTTGAAGTCGCCGAGGCCCGGCGTGCCGCGTTCCACGACGAAGGCGCGGTGCCCGCCGCGCCCGAGAGCCGGATCGACGGTGGCCCAGACCACGATCCAGTCGGCGCGGCTGGCGTTGGCGGCAAAAGACTTCTCGCCGTCGAGCACCCAATCCTGGCCGTCGCGGCGCGCGCTGGTGCGGATCGCCGCCACGTCGGAGCCGGCGCCGGGCTCGGTCATCGCGAAGGAGCCCCAGCGCGGGCGGTCGGGCTCGCGGAACGGGCCGAGGAAGCGCTGGCGCTGCTCGGGCGTGCCCATCGACAGCACGGGCGGCTCGCCGAGGCCCGGACCCGGGAACGAGACCGCCACGCCGCGGTCCCAGTAGGCCATCTCCTCGGCGAGGCAGACGGCGGCGCGCGCCGAGCCCTCGCGCGCGGGGGCGCCCGAGCTCTCCGCCGGCTCGAGATCCCCCGACCAGCGCGTGCGGCCGAGGCCGAGCGAGACGAGCCGGGCGAAGAAGGGATGGTCCGCGGGCACCGGGCGCCCGAGCCGGTCGGCCTCGATCCCGAGCGGACGGAGCTCGGCGCGGCCGAGGGCCCGGATGCCGGCGAGGCGCTGCTCGAGGGCCGCGTCGATGCGGAGCTGCACGCTCAGCCCGCCTCGGCGGCGACGGTCAGCGCCACGGGCGTCGCGGCTCCCGCGAGGGCGCGGCCGGCGTCCTCGCGCGCCGCGTCGGGGCCCCCCGCCAGGAGGCCGAGGGCGCGCGCCTCGCGCATCCACTTCTCGAGCGGGTAGTCCTGCATGAAGCCGTGCCCGCCGAGCACCTGGACACCGTTCGGCGTCACGAACATCGCCTGCTCCGCGGCCTCGAGGAAGGCGGCCGCGCAGGCCTCGCAGGCCTCCTCGCCGGCGTCGAGCCGCCAGGCCGCCTCGTGCACCAGCGCGCGCGTCCCCTCGACGGCCGCGAACATGTCGACGAGCAGGAAGGCGAGGGCCTGGTGGTGGGCGATCGGGCGCCCGAAGGCCACGCGCTGCTGCGCGTACTCGCGCGCGAAGTCGGAGGCCGCGCGCATCGCGCCGAGCAACAGCCCGG
>Ga0209706_10002405_pt1 | contig 10383 bp, 9 predicted proteins | sample PPLLaktember2015_6_FD_187263 | JGI IMG/M metagenome (GOLD analysis project Ga0209706, IMG submission 187263) | Freshwater sediment microbial communities from Prairie Pothole Lake near Jamestown, North Dakota, USA - PPLs Lake P8 Core (1) Depth... | ecosystem: Environmental > Aquatic > Freshwater...
CCGGAACATGGTCGCGAACACCCTCCAGGTCATCGCGTTCATGCCGGAGCTTGCCGAATTCAAGAACCCGGTCGTCATCACGGCGCTGCCGCTCTATCACATCTTCGCGTTGACGACGAACCTGCTCGTGTTCATGAAGGTCGGCGGCAACAACGTACTGATCACGAACCCGCGAGACATGGCGGGCTTCGTCGGGGAGCTGTCGCAGGTCAGGTTCACGTTCATCACCGGCGTCAATACGCTCTTCAATGCGCTCCTGCATACGCCGGGATTCGACAAGCTGGACTTCAGCTCCCTCAAGGTCGCACTCGGCGGCGGCATGGCCGTTCAAGCGGCGGTTTCGGAGCGCTGGCGCGCGGTTACGGGGCGGCACATCTGCCAGGGCTGGGGACTCACCGAATCCTCGCCCGTCGGCACGGCGAACCTGCCGCGCACCGTCGAGTTCACCGGCTCGATCGGCTACCCGATTCCGTCCACCGAGGTCTCCATTCGTGATGACGACGGCAATGCGCTGCCGATCGGCTCCATCGGCGAGATCTGCCTGCGCGGCCCGCAGGTCATGCGCGGCTACTGGAACCGGCCCGATGAAACGGCCAAGGTCATGCTGCCCGGCGGATGGCTTCGCACCGGCGACATCGGCCGGATGGACCATCACGGGCGTACGTTCATCGAGGACCGCAAGAAGGACATGATCCTGGTGTCGGGCTTCAACGTGTACCCGAACGAGGTCGAGGGCGTCGTCGCGCAGATGCCCGGCGTGCTCGAGGTCGCGGCCGTCGCGCAGCCGGACGAAAAATCAGGCGAAGTCGTGGCGCTCTTCGTGGTCCGGAAGGACCCCGCCTTGACCGCCGAGCAGGTCATCGCTTTCTGCAAGCAGGAGATGACGCCGTACAAGGTCCCCAAGGTCATCTACTTCCGCGACGAACTCCCGAAGACGAATGTCGGGAAGATCCTCCGGCGGACGCTGCGCGACGAGCTGCGCCTCACGTAACGGTCGACTTTTTGGAGGGGACGTTCACCTTGAGTCGCTCAAGGTGAACGTCCCCTCCAAGAGTCAGCCGTGATACGCGGGCGATAGTTCCTGGACGGCGGCGATCATCGCGGCGACATGATCGGGATTGACCCCAGGCTGAACGCCGTGGCCAAGATTGAATACGTGGCCGTGGCCGCGACCATAGCTTTCGAGCACACGCGCGACTTCGGCGCGGATCGCGGCAGGCGACGAGAACAAGACGCCGGGATCCATATTGCCCTGTAGCGCGACACGGTCGGAAACAACACGGCGCGCACCCGCAAGTTCCGTCATCCAGTCGATGCCGAGCGCATCGACACCGGTCATCGACATGCGTTCGAGCCAGGCGCCGCCGCCCTTGGTGAACAGGATCACGGGCACCCTCCGGCCCTCGCGTTCGCGGATAAGGTCCGCGGCGATGTGCTCCATATACTCAAGCGAGAACTCGTAATAGGCGGGTGTGGACAGCGCACCGCCCCAGGTGTCGAAGATCATCACGGCCTGGGCGCCCGCGGCAATCTGTGCATTCAGGTAATCCGTCGTCGCGCGCGCGAGCTTCGCGAGCAGGCGATGCAGCGCCTTCGGATCTCCGTAGAGGAGCGCCTTGGCCTTCGGGAAGTCGCGGCTGCTGCCGCCCTCGACCATGTAGGTCGCAACCGTCCAGGGCGAGCCCGCGAAACCGATGAGCGGCGCGCGTCCCGCAAGCTCCCGCCGCACGAGTGCGACCGTGTCCACGACGAAGCGCAATTCACGCATCGGGTCGGGCACGGGCAGCGCGTCGATGTCGGCGGCACTCGTGACGGGTCGTTCGATGCGCGGCCCCTCGCCTTCCTCGAAGGCGAGGCCGACGCCCATCGCCTTCGGGATCATCAGGATGTCGGAGAAAAGGATCGCCGCATCCAGCGGAAACCGCGCGAGCGGCTGCAGTGTTACTTCGCAGGCGAGTTCCGGATTGGTCGCGAGCCCGAGGAAGCTGCCCGCCTTCGCGCGGGTCGCGCGATACTCCGGGAGGTAACGGCCTGCCTGTCGCATGATCCAGACCGGCGTGCGATCCACGGGCTCCCGCGCGAGCGCGCGCAAGAGCCGGTCGTTCTTCAATTCGCTCATCGCGCGGGAAACAGCCCGGCGATCGTCGCCTGGATCGCCTCGGCCGCGACGCGCGGATCCTTGGCGTCACGGATCGGCCGCCCGACCACGATGTAATCGGCCCCGTTCATGAACGCCTCGGCCACGCCGACCACCCGCTTCTGGTCGTCCTCGGGTCGGTTTTCGACCGGGCGGATACCGGGCGCCACCACGATCAGGCGGTCGTCGACACCTGCGCGAAGCAGTTTCGCCTCGAGGCCGGAGGACACGACGCCCGCGCAACCCGCGGCGAGCGCGCGCCGCGCGCGCGACAGGACGAGCTGCTGAACGTCGCACTGGAATCCAAGGTCGTCGAGATCGCCGCGATCGAGGCTCGTAAGCACGGTCACCGCGAGGATGCCGACGCCGTCGGCGGCCTCGACCGCCGCTTCCATGATGGCCTGGTTGCCGTGCACGGTCGTGAACGTTATGCCGCGATTCCGGAGGTTGCGCACCGCCCCGGCGACCGTCGCCGGCACGTCGAAGAGCTTGAGGTCGAGGAACACGCGCTTGCCCCGCCCGACCAGCCAGTCGAGCAACTCGAAGGCGCCGCCGGACATGAAGAGCTCGAGGCCGAGCTTGTAGAAGGCGACAGAGTCGCCGAGCGTGTCCGCAAGCCGGCGCGCGTCATCCGCGGTCGGCACATCCATTGCGAAAATCAGGCGCTCGCGCGCGAGTACTGCGACTCTTGCCAACCCGGCCTCCCTTGCGGCGTTCATGCTACCAAACCGGATTAAAGGGGACGTTCCCCTTTGGCGTCCGGCAAAGGGGAACGTCCCCTTTAATCCGACAGCCGCGCATGTTCCTGGAAGGCGTAGCGATCGGTCATCCCGGCGATGTAGTCCGCGACGGCGCGCGCGCGGCCGGCGGTGCCCGATGCGGACTCGAGGGCGAGTGCCGCGTCGCGATGCTCGGCCGGCATCCGCGCGACGTCCTGCATGAAGCTCCGGAAGAGCTCCTCGAGCACCTTGCCCGCGCCCATGCGCGATGCCTGCATGCGCTCGTGGCGGTAGAGCCGCGTGCGCAGGAATTTCTTCATCTGGTGATGTTCCTTGTCCCCTGCCTCCGAGAAACCGACGAGCGGCCCCGGGTGCGCGCGCACCGCGTCGATGTCAGCCGGCTTCGCGTCCGCGAGCCGGCGCGCGGTCTCCTCGATCAGGTCGCTCACGACCTCGTGGATCATCCGGCGGATGATTTCGTGCACCATGCGGCGCCCCGGCAGTTCCCCGTAGCGCGCCTGGACCACGTCGTGCTGGCGCGCGAAGAGCCCGACGGCGCAGAGTTCCTCGATCGTCACGAGTCCGGATCGCAGGCCGTCGTCCACGTCGTGGTGGTTATAGGCGATCGCATCCGCAAGGTCGGCGATCTGCGCCTCGAGCCCGGGCTGGGTCCGCTCGATGAATCGAATCCCCAGTTCTCCCAGCTGGCGCGCGTTCGCGAGCGAGCAGTGCTTCAGGATGCCCTCGCGGGTTTCGAAGCAGAGGTTGAGCCCGCGGAATTCCGCATACCGTTCCTCGAGCTCGTCCACGACGCGCAGCGACTGGAGGTTGTGCTCGAAGCCGCCGTACTCGCGCATGCAGTCGTTCAGCACGTCCTGGCCGGCGTGCCCGAATGGCGTGTGGCCGAGATCATGGGCAAGGCAGATCGCTTCCGTCAGCGGCTCGGAAAGCGCGAGCGCATTCGCGACCGAGCGGCCGATCTGCGCGACCTCGATCGAGTGCGTGAGCCGCGTGCGGTACATGTCGCCTTCGTGATTGATGAACACCTGGGTCTTGTAGACCAGGCGGCGGAAGGCATTCGAATGGATGACCCGGTCGCGGTCGCGCTGGAATTCGCCGCGGTAGTCCGCGGGCGGCTCGGGGTGACGGCGGCCGCGCGAGCGCGTCTCGAGCGCCGCATAGGGAACGAGCCCGCCATCCGGATCGCGGCCCTTTCTCATGCGCCAGCCCGTTCTTCCAGTAGCGCTTCGAGCCCTTCACGCGGATATGCAGTTGTGACGGTGGCTTTGCCGATGCCGTCGAGCAGCACGAGGCGAAGTTCCCCGCCCTTGACCTTCTTGTCCATGCCCATGAGATCGAGCATGCGCGCGCGCCCGAGGCGCGGCGGATCGACCGGCAGTCCTGCGGAGAGGAGCAATTCGCGCACGCGAAGCGCATCGGATCCTGCCAGCCGGCCGATGCGCGCGGACAGCTCGGCCGCGAGCACGAGACCCGCGGCGACCGCCTCGCCGTGCAGCACGCGGCCGTAACCTGCACCGGCCTCGATCGCGTGGCCGAAGGTATGGCCGAGATTCAGGAGCGCCCGGCGGCCCTGCTCGCGCTCGTCCTCCGCGACGATCGCGGCCTTGATCGCGCAGGCGCGCCGGATCGCCTCTTCAAGCGCCTCCGCATCGCGCGCGAGGACGCGCAAGGCGTTTGCCTCGAGCCAGCTGAAGAACTCCGCATCGGCAACGAGCGCCGCCTTCACGATCTCGGTGAAGCCCGCACGAAGCTGGCGATCCGGGAGCGTCGAAAGCGTGTCAGTGTCGATGATCACGGCCGACGGCTGGTGAAAGGCGCCAATCAGGTTCTTGCCGCCCGGGTGGTTGACGCCTGTCTTGCCGCCGACGGATGAATCGACCTGCGCGAGGAGCGTGGTCGGAAGCTGGACAATCGGAATGCCGCGCTGGTAGGACGCCGCCGCGAAACCCGCGACATCGCCGATGACGCCGCCGCCGAGCGCAAGCACCATGCCGTCCCGGTTGAGTCGCGCGGCAACGAGCGCATCGATGATGAGCGCTACGTTGCCGAGGGTCTTCTGTTCCTCGCCGCCCGGCAGGACGCAGATCTCGTACCCGCGTCCTGCGAGGCCCTGCTCCAGCTTCGGCACCCAGAGCGGGCCTACGACGTCGTCCGTCACGACGAGGAGCTTGGCGGCGCCAGCGTGCTCGGACAGGACCGCCGGCGTGCCGAGGAGCCCCGGGCCGATCAGGATCGGGTAGGCGCGGCGCCCGAGCTTCACCTCAAGCTGCTTCATGCCGATGCGTCCTGCAGCGCGCGGGCGATTTCGCCGGCGACTGCCGCCGGCGCCCGGCCGTCGGTGCGGATCGTAATCGCGGCGATCGAGCGATAGAGCGGGTCTCGCGTCGCGGCCAGCTGCTCGAGCGTCGACCGGCGGTCCGTGCCTGCGAGCAGCGGGCGGTGCTTGCTCCTGCGCGTGCGCTGGAGCTGCTGATCAATGGTGGTGTCGAGGAAAACCACGGTGCCGCGCGCGGCGAGCCGCTCGCGATTGACTGCTGACAGGACCGCGCCGCCGCCGGTTGCGAGCACGATGCCCGCGTTGTTCGTCAATGCGTCGATCACGTCGCTCTCACGGATGCGGAATCCCTCTTCGCCTTCGCGCTCGAAGATGTAGGAGATGTCGACGCCGGTGCGGGATTCGATCTCGGCATCGCTGTCCGCGAACGGCAGCCCGAGACGGCGGGCGAGCGCCCGACCGACCGCGGTCTTGCCGGAACCCATGGGACCCACCAGGAAGACGCTGCGTATCATCGAGCTACCAGTGCCGGGTCGTAGGATTCGTAGTTTACGGTACGCCGTAAACTACGAATCCTACGACCCGGCACCAAAGAAAAACGGCCGCCGGAGGCGGCCGTGTGACTTTGCTTGGAACCGGGTCCGGACGCAAGCCGGGCCCGCCGGGATCATTCGGCGATCGTGGAGCCCTCGCGCAGGATCTTCGGCGTGACGAATATCAGGAGCTCGTCGCGGTTGTTGACCCGTTGCTTCGACTTGAACAGGTTGCCGACGATCGGCACGTCGCCGAGGCCAGGCACCTTCTTCTCCGACTCGCGACGCTCCGTCTCCATGATGCCGCCGAGCACGACCGTCTGGCCGTCCTTGACGAGGACCTGGGTCTGGATGTTTCGCGTATCGATCGAAGGCACGAAGCCGCCGGTTGCGCTCGGGACGAGCTGGCCGACGCTGTCCTTCGTGACTGTCAGGTCGAGGATCACGCGGTCATCCGGCGTGATCTGCGGCGTCACCTTGAGCGACAGCACCGCCTTCTTGAACTGCGTGGTCGTCGCGCCGCTGGACGCCGACTCCTGGTACGGGATCTCGACGCCCTGCTCGATGATCGCCTCGCGCTGGTTCGCCGTGATGACGCGCGGGGTGGACTTGATCTCGCCGCGGCCTTCGTTCTGCGCAGCCGACAGCTCGAGGTCGATCAGGAAGTCGTCGAAATCGAGGATCGACAGCGCGATGCGGCCGGCCGGGTTCGAGACCGGCATGTTCACGTTGTAGCGATCAAAGGCCGGACCGAACGGCACCTCGACCGGGAACGGCTGACCGCTCGCGGCAAGGTTGTCCAGCGCCGAGCCCATGATCGAGTCGGTCGCCTGCGAACTGCCGCTGACCGCCATCAGGTCCTTGATATCGTCCGAAACCCGCGTGAAACCGGCACGGACGCCGAGGTCGCGGCTGAAGTCGTCGGCGACGATCACGATGCGCGACTCGATGAGCACCTGCCGCACCGGGATGTCGAGCGTCGCGACCATGCTGCGCACGGCCGTCAGGTTCTCCGCCGTGTCCTGCACGAGGAGCGTGTTGGTGCGCTCGTCCACGGTCACGTTGCCGCGCTCGGAAAGGAGCGAACCGCCGCCCGTCGACTTGACGAGGCGCGCGATCTCGGACGCCTTCGCGTAGTTCACGGTCAGGAACTCGGTGCGAAGCGGCGCCAGCTCCTGGATGTCCTTCATCGCCTCGAGTTCCGCCTTTTCCTGGGCGGCAAGCTCGGCCTGCGGCGCCACCAGGATCACGTTGTCCTTGCGGCGCATGTCGAGGCCCTTGGTCTTCAGCACGATGTCGAGCGCCTGGTCCCATGGCACGTTCTGGAGCCTGAGCGTCACGCGGCCCTTGACCGAGTCGGACACCACGATGTTCTGTCCGCTGGTGTCGGCAAGCAGCTGCAGGAGCGGCCGCACGTCGATGTCCTGGAAGTTGAGCGTGAGGCGCTCACCCACGTAGACCTTGTCCTTCTCGGCGACCGCGGTCGTCGCGCGCGCGCGCTGCCTGACCTCTATCACGTACTGGTTGTCGGTCTGGTAGGCGAGCTGCTCGTAATCGCCGGTCGCCGTCACGACGACCCGCGCGCTGTCGCCGATGCGCAGCGCGTCGAACATCGTCACGGGCGTCGCGAAATCGACGACGTCGTAACGCTTCATGAGGTCTTCGCTGAGCGCGACGCCGGTGAAGTCGACGATCACGCGGTTGCCTTCCTGGCGGAGGCTCGCGGGCGTCGAGGGATCCGAGAGCTGGACCACGACGCGGCCTGCGCCTTCCGGCGAACGGCGGAAGTCCATGCCCGTGATGCTGCGGGCGCGAGCGGGCGAAGTGGCCGCTGCGGGAGCCGCGGACGCCTGCGCCGCGGAAGCGCCGCCGCCAAGCGTTACGACCACGCTGTCGCCATCGGCCACCGCGGTGTAAGGCACGAGCGAGTCAAGGTTGAAAACAACGCGCGTGCGGCCAGTCGCCTCGGCGGCGACGATCGTGTCCACGCCGCCGGCGCCGACATCGATGCGCCGGTTTTCGAGGGCGAGCGCGACGTCAGGCAGGTCGACCGAAAGCCGCGCGGGCTGGTCGATCGTGAATGTCAGCGGCTGGGGCGCGACGCCGTCGGTGCGCAGCCTGATCTGCAGGGTCGAGCCCTGCATCGGCTGCACCTCGACCGCGGTCAGTCGCACCGCGTCCTGCGCCAGCGCCAGCTGGGACCACGCGATGGCCAGGATGGCCAGTGCGCCGCCCGTCAGCCACGCGAAGCCGCGCGCCGCGTTCAATTTCCACACCGTTGTACGGTTGTTGCCAGCCATCAGACTTTCTCCCAGAAATCAGTCAGCAAGGGCCAGCGCCGCGGGGCGCTCGAGGTAGCCGCCAAGGCCATCAGGCACAATTTCGATCACTGTTATCCGTGCGTCGCTGACGGACATCACGCGGCCATCGTTCTGGCCCATGTGATTGCCCGGCAGTACGCGGTGAATCATCCCATCCCTGGTCTGCACCAGGCCGTAGTTCCCGGCGCCGAGACGGAGCGTGCCGACCATCTTCAGCGTGTCGAGCGAGTACTGTTCGAGGTATTCGCGCGGGCGCTGCACGTCCGGCCGCGGCCCCATCGGGTTCTCCCCGGCGAGGCTCTGCAGGAACGGCGAGCGGCGGTCGGCCATCTGGTATTCGTGGCTGACGTAAGGCCGCACTTCCGGCAGCGGCTGGATGCGTCCGCCCGGGCGCTGCTTGGCCTTGGCGATTTCCTCGCGCAGGTCGTCGAGACCGTCGGCGCAGCCGGCGAGCGCGAGCGTGCCGGCAATGCCGGCGGCAATGAAAATCTTGCGCATGCGTTCCTGGCTCATGTCTTCTTTTCCCGTTCGCGCCTCGTCCGCGTGTCCTTCTTGCCCTTGCCATCGCCCTCGGCGGCCGCCGGGGCGGTCTCGTCTTCGTCGAGGTAGCGATAGGTCTTGGCCGTCAGGTTGAGTGTCAAGTCGTCGGTGGGCGCCGGCGCGCTGCCGCGGCGGCTTCCCTTGGTGGCGCCGCGCACGATCTCGATGTCATGCAGCGTCACGATGCGAGGCAACGCAGCGATGCCCGATACGAACAGGCCGAACTCGTGGAAGCCTCCCGTGAGCTGGATCTTGATCGGCAGCTCCGCATAGAAATCCATCTTGGTCTCGTTGCCGGGCTGGAACAGGCGTTCCTGCAGGCCGGAGGCGAGGCCCGTCTGCGAGATGTCGACGAGCAGGGAAGGCACCTCGGTCTTGCCGGGGAGCTGCCGGAGCATCGCGCCGAAAGTGCGCTCGATCTCCGCGAGCTGCTGCCGGTAGGCCTCGAGGTTCGCGGCCTTGCGCTGCTTCTCGTCGAAAGTGGCCCACAGGCTCTGCTGCTCGGCGCGGGCCTTGAGCAGCTCGGGCCGGTTGCCGTTCTCGCCCCAGACGAAGTACCAGACCAGCGCGGCCGTTGCGATCACGAGCACGAGCGCGACGCCGAGCGCGCGGAACAGGAACGGCCAGCGGCCGATGTCCTTGAAGTCGAGCTGTTGCAGCTGTTCGATAAAGTTCATTTGCGTGCCTCCGAAACGCGAGTATTGCGTTTCCCGGAGGCTTCCTCGTCGGCGGCCGGCGCCCGCAGCGACGCGTACAGGGTGAACTGCGCGCCCGGACCGGCATCCTTGCCCGTCTGGATGACCTTCAGCTCGGGCGCCGCGAGCGACTCCGAAGCGTCGATATTGCGCATGAACGCGGAGACACGCGTGCTCGACTGCGCGACGCCGTTGAACTCGAGCTTGCGTCCGCTCTGCTTGACCGAGGTCAGGTAGACGCCCTCGGGCAGCGTCGAAACCATCTGGTCGAAGATCTTCACGACTTCCGGACGGCTCGCCTGGAGCGTGTCGATGACCTCCATGCGGGCGATCATCCGCGCCTTCTGTTCCTCGAGCGCGAGGATCTGCTCGATCGCCTTGTCGAGCTCGGCGATCTCCGCCTTCAGCAGGTCGTTGCGGCGATTCTGGGAATCGATCATCGAGCTCACCGTCAGGTGCGCGAGCAGCGCGATCAACGCGGCGAGGCCGACCGCCGCGCCGAGCCCGATGAGGAATTCCTTCCGACGCCGCTGGCGGAGCGCTTGCCGCCAGGGCAACAGGTTAATACTTGGCATCTTCGTCGAAACTCCGCAGTGCCAGACCACAGGCGAGCAACAGTGCCGTCGCGTCCCGCGTCACTCCCAGTGCCTTGGCTTTCGATGAAATCTTCATCTGGCCGAGCGGATCGCCGCGCTCGGCCGGAATTCCCACGCGGCTTGCGATCACGTCCGCGACGCCCGGAATGTTCGCGCATCCGCCGCAGATCAGGATCTGCTCCGGCTGGCTGCGGCCGCTGCCGGAAGCCAGGTAGAACTGCAGCGAACGGCTGACCTGCTGGGTCATGTCGTCGATGAACGGATCGAGCACCTCGGGCTGGTAGTTCGACGGCAGGCCGCCTTCCTTCTTGGCGCGGCCGGCTTCCTCCATGGAAAGGCCGTAGGTGCGCATGATCTCTTCGGTCAGCTGCTGGCCGCCGAAGGCGAAGTCTCGCGTATACACGACGACGAGGTTGCGCAGCACGCTGAAGGTCGTCGTGCTCGCGCCGAAGTCCACGACCGCGATCGTGCGGTCAATGCCGCCGTCCGGCATCTGGTGAGTCAGCAGCCGGCAGGCGTTCTCGAGCGCGAAAGCCTCGACGTCGA
>Ga0209706_10002407_pt1 | contig 10378 bp, 15 predicted proteins | sample PPLLaktember2015_6_FD_187263 | JGI IMG/M metagenome (GOLD analysis project Ga0209706, IMG submission 187263) | Freshwater sediment microbial communities from Prairie Pothole Lake near Jamestown, North Dakota, USA - PPLs Lake P8 Core (1) Depth... | ecosystem: Environmental > Aquatic > Freshwater...
GTCGTCCTGCTCGAAGCGGAACGCGTCGGATTCGGTGCCTCCGGACGCTCAGGTGGCCAGTTGATCCCTGGCTATGCGAGCGGCATGGCGAAACTCGCCGCGCAACTCGGCAAGGAGGACGCCAGGAGGCTGTGGGATTTCAGCGTCGAGGGCGTGGAGTTGACGCGTGATCTCATCGAGCGCCACCGGATCGACTGCGATCTCACCTGGGGCCACATGCACGTCGGCATCAAGCCGCGGCAGCGCGATGAACTGAAAGAATGGCAGCGCGAGCAGGAAGACGACTACGGCTATCGCAAGCTGCGGTTCCTCGAACGGGATGAAGTCGCGCAATGGATCGCGAGCAAGCGCTACATCGCGGGGCTCTTCGACTCCGGCGCCGGCCACCTGCATCCGTTGCGCTTTACGATCGGCCTCGGCCAGGCGGCACTCGCGGCGGGGGTTCGCCTGCACGAAAACAGCCGCGTGACAAATATCGAGCGCGGCGCGACCGTCACCGTCCGCACCGCCGGCGGCGGCGTACGCGCGAAATTCGTCGCCCTGTGCGCCAACATCGGCCACAGCGATCTTTCGCGCACGCTCGCGCGCAAGAACATCGGCATCGCGTCCTACATCGTCGCGACCCGTCCACTCGGGGCCGAGCGCGCGGCTGCGCTGCTTCGCGACAACATCGCCGTGGCCGACATCAACTGGATCATCGACTACTACCGGCGCTCGCCCGACCACCGGCTTCTCTTCGGCGGCCGCGTCAGCTATTCGGGCATCGATCCGCTCGGCACCGCAAGGGCCACACGTCAGCGCATGCTGAACGTTTTTCCGCAGCTGGATGACGCCGAGATCGAATATGCCTGGGGCGGGATCATCGACATTTCGATGAGTCGGGCCCCGGATTTCGGGCGTCTCGACCCGAATGTCTACTACCTGCAGGGCTTCTCCGGCCACGGAATGGTGCTGACCAGCGTCGCCGGAAAGATCGTCGCGGAATCGATTGCGGGCCAGGCGGAGCGCTTCGACATCTTCGCGAGGCTGCGTCATCACGATTTCCCGGGCGGGCGGCTGTTCCGCCGGCCGACCCTCGTGATGGCGATGACCTGGTTCCGCTTGAGGGACTTCCTGCCCTAGAAAGCAGGGCGGCGTTCGGTTGGACAGCCGTTCCTTGACCTCTTATGCATAATTATGCAGACTTACTGCATCTTTATGCATCCGCGCCGCGAAACGCTCCGCCGCATCATCCACCGCTCCCCCATCGGGCGGCAGGAAGACCTCGTGCGCCTCCTCGGCAAGGCCGGCCATCATGCGACCCAATCGAGCATCAGCCGCGACCTGCGCGAGCTCGGCGTTGCGAAGCGCGGCGACCGCTATGTCCTTCCGGATGAATCCGCGCCGGTACTCGACGATTTCGCGGCGGTTTCAGCCTTCGTGCGCAGCGTCCGTCCCGCCGGTCAGAGCCTGACCGTGATCCGCACGACGGCGGGCGCCGCTCAGAGCGTCGCGATCGTTCTGGACCGGGCCGACTGGCCGGAGATCGTCGGCACTCTCTCGGGCGACGATACGATCTTCGTCGCTACCGCCGGAGCCGCGACACAGAAGCGGCTTCTCTCACGCCTCCGCGACAAGCTCCGAGGCTAGAGGCGCCAATGGCTGATACCACGCAGGGCGCACCCGCGCCTATCCTCCTCGCTTTCTCCGGCGGCCTCGACACGTCGTTCTGCGTACCGTGGCTTACTGAAACCTGCGGCCGGCCGGTCGTCACGGTCACGGTCGATACAGGCGGCATTGATGCCGCTTCGGCAAAACAACTCCGCGAACGCGCCATGGCGCTCGGCGCTGCCGCCCATCACCTTGTCGATGCGCGCGCCGACTACTTCGAGCGCGTCTTGAAATGGCTCCTGATCGGAAATGTCCGACGCGGCCAGCTCTATCCGTTGTGCGTCGGCGCCGAGCGCACCGTGCAGGCGCAGTCCGTGGCGACAATGGCGAAGAAACTTGGCTCGGGCACGATCGCACACGGCTGCACCGCCGCGGGTAACGACCAGGTGCGATTCGAAGTGGCGCTCCGGACGCTCGCACCAGGACTCGAGATCCTCGCACCGGTGCGCGACCGAGCATTCAAACGCCCGGATCAGCTCGCGTACCTGCAGGAGCGGAATCTGCCGTTGCCGCCGCAGGGCACCGCCTATTCCACCAATCGCGGACTCTGGGGCGTCACGATCGGCGGCCGGGAGACGCTGACCTCTTCGGGCAGCATCCCGGAATCCGCCTGGGTGCTATCGCCGAATGCGTTTTCGAAGCCACGCGAGCCGCGCCGCATCACCATCGGGTTCACTCACGGCATTCCGACGTCGCTCGATGGCGTGGCGGGCGATCCCGTCTCGCTGATTGAAGCAATCGAGGCCGCGGCGGGACCTTTCGGAATCAGCCGTGGCATCCACCTCGGCGACACGATCATCGGAACCAAGGGCCGCGTCGCTTTCGAAGCGCCGGCAGCAGCCGTTCTGATCGAAGCGCACCGCGAACTCGAAAAGCTCGTGCTCGGCGCACGCCAGCAACGCATCAAGGACCTCGTGGCCGCGGCCTACGGCGATCTCGTGCATGAAGGACAGAAACTGGATCCCGTGTGCCGCGACATCGAGGCGCTGTTCGCCTCGTCACAGTCTCGCGTGAACGGCACAGTCAACGTGCTGCTCCGGCCCGGTTCGGCCTTCGTCGAGGGCGTCGACTCGCCGCATTCGCTGATGAGTGCGAGCAAAGGCGTCTACGGTGAAGCAGCCGGCGAATGGACTGCCGAGGATGCCCGCGGGTTCTCGAAGATGCTCTCGCTGCCGGGCGTGTTCTGGTCCCGTGCCGGCGGAGACCCCGGTCCATGAACAGCTTCCTCGATCTCGCGGATCTCGGACGCGATGGCGTCCTCGACCTGCTCGCCCTCTCCGACCGTCTGCGCGAGCATCCCGAGCCCACGGCGCTCGCCGGACGAGTGCTGGGACTGCTGTTCTTCAATCCGTCCTTGCGCACACTCGCTTCCATGCAGGTCGCCATGGCGAAACTCGGCGGCACATCTTTTGTCATCACACCGGGCGGCGGCAGCTGGAGACTCGAGACTCGCGACGGCGTCGTGATGACGGGCACTGCCGCCGAACATATCCGCGAGGCGATCCCGGTGCTCGATTCGTACAGCGACGTGCTCGGAGTGCGCGCATTTGCGGAAGGCCGCGACCTCGCAACGGATCTCTCGGAACCGACCTTCGGCGCAATCGGTTCGCTCTGCCGCAATCCACTCATCAACCTCGAATCCGCGGCGAATCATCCCTGCCAGGCACTGGCGGACTGGAAGACGCTCGACGACCTCAAGGTACCTCGCCGCGGCCGCTTCGTGCTGTCCTGGGTGAATCACCCGCGCGCGCTGCCGATTGCAGTGCCAACGGCGGTCTCGCAAATGGCGGCGCTGCGCGGAATGGACGTTGTCGTGCTTCGCCCGGAAGGTTTTGCGCTGCCCGCGCCGGTGATGGAGAGAGCGCGAAAGCTCGCTGCCGCTTCCGGCGGCAGCATTACGGAAACAGCCGATCGTGATGCCGCGCTGGCGGGCGCACATGTGGTCTACGCCAAGGAGTGGGGTTCGACCGAGCACTACGGGGATGCGGAAGCGGATGCACGCGCACGCGCGGGCCTCGGCGAGTGGATGCTGCGCGAATCGTGGTTCGCTCGCGCCCGCCGCGATTGCCATCTGATGCACTGCCTGCCGGTTCGCCGGAACGTCGCCATCGCCGACGAAGTACTGGATGGCCCGCGAAGCCGTGTCCCGCCACAGGCGCACAACCGACTCATCGTGCAGACGGCCGTTCTGCATCGGCTGCTCAGCGGACAGCGTCGCGAGAGGGCAGCCGCATGAGCCGACTCTGGGACAAGGGCGGCCGGCTGGACGAGCGAGTGCTTGCGCTGACTGCCGGCGAAGATCATGCGCTCGACGATCGGCTGGTCGCCTACGACGTGCGCGCGTCGATCGCGCATGTGGAGATGCTCGCTGAGGCGAACCTGCTCTCTGTCGGGGATCTGGAGATTATCCGAGACGGACTGACGGCGCTCGCGAAGTCGCACGCGCGCGGCGAGTGGCAAGTGACCCTCGAGCAGGAAGACGGGCAAACGGCGCTCGAGAATCGGCTGACCGCGCGGATCGGGGCCGCCGGAGCGCGTGTTCACCTTGGTCGCTCGCGGAATGACCAGGTGCTCGCGGCTCTGCGGCTCTATATGCGTGATGCGATCGCGATGCTCGCAACCGGCGCCGATGCGATCAGCGAGGCCCTCAATACGCTCGCAACACGCCAGGGACAGGCAGTGATCCCCGGCTACACGCACATGCAGCAAGCCATGCCGTCGACCGTTGACTGGTGGGCCCGTGGTTTCGCCGCGGAGATTTGCGACAATGCCGCGGGTCTGCGCCAGACGCTTCGCCGCATTGACCGCAATCCGCTCGGTTCCGCCGCAGGCTACGGCACGCCAGGCGTGCCGGTGTCACGCGAGTCGACGCGGGCAAAACTGGATTTCGCGGAAGTGCAGGAGCCGGTGACTGCCGTACAACTCTCCCGTGGCAAGGCGGAATCGCAACTGCTCTTCGAGATTACATTGCTGATGCAGGATCTCGGCCGGCTGGCCGCGGACATCCTCCTCTTCTATACGCGGGAGTTTGCCTTTGTTGAATTGCCGGCGGACATCACGACCGGCTCATCGATCATGCCGCAGAAGCGGAACCCCGATGTCTTCGAGATCATCCGTGGGCGCTCGGCGACTGCCCTCGCCTGCCTGGTCGAGGCGCTCGGTATCTACTCGCGCCTGCCGTCCGGTTATCACCGTGACCTTCAACTCATCAAGGCGCCGCTCTTTCGCGGGATCGATATCTGCTCGCAGGTGGTCGGCATCCTGCCTTCCCTGCTCGAAGGCGTGCGATTTGTGCCGGGCAACATCCAGCTCGACCCGGCCATTCACGCGACTACGCGCGCCAATGAACTTGCGGTCAAGGAAGGCATTCCGTTTCGCGAGGCTTACCGGCGCGCCGCCGTGGAGCTCAAGGCAAAAGCCGCCGATACGGACTAATCGTTCATTCAGAGTCGGGACTAGCGCTCCTGGCAGTCTTGCCGAAAGGCTGGTCGCGAATTGCAGTGCAAACCGCCACCGTCGTAGGTCAACGGAAGTGCATCCACCTGCACGACCCGCCTTCCAGGAGCGGTTTCGTTCGCAATAATGAAGTTGAGATACCCTGCCTCCACGCGATCGTAGGTTTCGCGGAGGATCGGGCTCGAGTCCTTCTCTTCTTCCCCGACCTGCGCAAGCAGAATGGTCCGCTCGTCGGCGAAGCGGGCGAAGACGTCGACATGGCCGCCGGTACCGATCCCTCAACGGCCATCACCTAACCTGCCCCAGCCTTCCTCGACCGGGCCCTGTTTCAGCCAGATCACCTTGGTTGCGCCATCGACCCTGGCGTGCTCTCGCTCGATTTCTTCACGCGAGCTTCCGGGATTCCGGGCAAGCTCCATCGCCTCGACAAGCAGGAGCGTCTCACGGCCATTGACCTGACGAGCGCCACCTTCACTGACCAACTTCGAAGCAACGGTTGGCAGGCCAAGTCGCGCCGCGATCTCGCGGTCCATCGCCTCCACCTTTGGATCGGGATCCTGAATGGACCCAACTGGTTGCGGGTAGTAGAACAGCTCGACGCGCGAAGTATCGATACCCTCGGCCTCGAGCCGCTTCCTCAGTCACGCTTCTGCCTTGTCAGGGGAAAGACGAAACGGACCCCGATACAAAGTATCTTCGGCCGACAAAGCGCTGTACATCAGCCTGACGCGCACGTACGGCGTAATTGCGCGCATGACATCCAACGCCACACCCGACGCCGGCTTGCCGCCAAGCCAGCCGCGGTCAATCCAGCTCAACCAGATGTATTCCTGTGGCTCGAATTCGGCCGGGGCAACGAACGGCCCGCCTTCGGCCGACCCGGCAGTTGCCGCATGCGTACCGAGTACGACGAGTAACATGGCTGGCAATTGCTTCACAGCTTTTTTCCGCACCCATCGAAAGCCTGTCGCTCGAAATAGTTGTCACGATAGCAGCGGCGGCCGCAAAGCAGCTGCCAGACGCTCGATGCCAGATAAGCCGGCAGGAAAAATGGCCCCCAGCGTTCGTACTGGCGGACGTGCACATGCTCGTGAGCCCGTGCCGCGGCCAGCGAGGCTTCATCTGTTCCGATGATCACGTGGCCAAGGGTGATAGCGCGGAACGGGCACAAGAAAGCCGGCGAATTGAGCATTGACCCGATCAGGCCGCCCGAGAATTCGGTACAGGCACGCACCGTGCGTACGCGGCCGCCGAAGCATAATATCGCCAACCCGGCGATCACTCCGATCAACGAGTTCGGACTCGCCCATGCATATGACCAGACGCGACCGATCATGGCGGCCGCTTGCCTGAGGCACCCGGGCGCAACAGTGCGGCGATTCGCGCCACGGTCGCCCAGTTCCGGGTGGTTGCCAGGCGACCGGCTTTCCCCAACAGCGCTTCCGCCGCGCGACTCCGCAGTATCCCTTCGGGACACCACAGGTAGGCCGCGTGCTTCCCAAGCAGGAACCGCTCCGGCGGCGCAATGAGCGGCACCACCACTGCAAGTGAATTGAGGTCCGCAGCATTCGCCGTGAATGCGGCGAGGAGCCGCGACGGATCGGTGGCGACAAATTCCAATTTGTTCTCCGCCTCCATCGCCGCGATCTCCTTCGCGGATTTGACAATGACAGGCACATCGACGTGAAGCGACTCGGCGAGCGCTCCCCGGATGCGCTTCGCATGCACGCTCCCTGCGCGACCGTCACTCGTGAACAAGGCATTGCCGCTGTTCAGCAACGTCTGGACATCGCGGTAACCCAACGCAGCAAGCAAGCCCCGAAGACCGGCCATCGGCACACGCTTGGCTTTTCCGACGTTGACTCCACGCAGTAGTGCAACGAAGCGAGGCATGGTTAGACGACGGCATCCGCAGGGCTTCGTGCCGCACAACGCATGCGTCGACCATTCCGAAAAATCCTGGTCATGCGCCGCTCCAACGAATTGTCAGGCGCCAGGTTCATTTCAATCGTCTCAAGTGACCAAGCAGACCGCCAAACCACGAACCACGAACCGATTTCACGGGGATGTCTTTCCAGGTTCCGTCGGGCTGACGTACCGATTTGAAAGGGGATCCATGGACGTGTATTTCCGTTCCTGGCGCATGATTGACGAATTCCACCATCTGCGGTGCAAACCAGTAGCTCAACTGAAGAGTCTCGAAGTAAACGTTAATCGCATAGTCTGATTCAAGCTTGCCGATTACCTCGACATTTGTCTCCGATGGAGTTGTTTCGCCGTAAACGTTTCCGATCAATTCGGCAATGCCGAGACGCTCGGTCTCCGCCGTGCGAAGAATTCGAACGTTATCGCCATATGAAACGTGTGACGACACTCGTGCTACCTGCCGCTTAACGCTCAGGTTCAGGGGTGCTCGCGCGAAGCGGGACCGTCATCTGGAACCGATTGTCAGGTTGCAGCAGCATGGACTTTCGAGCGCCATAGCAGCCAGGCCAGGTACGCAGCCGCTACGACATCGAAGGCCAGGCAGAAGGGTGGCCACCAGGGCGGCACGCCCGGATTGGCGATCAACTGACCATGGACCAAGTCAAACACGCCGTGTACTGCCAGCGCTGCCACTACCAGCCACAACGACCGCTTGAACCCGGCGACCGAAGCGACCAGAAAAGCCACAATGGCGATCGACTCAAACGCGAGTACCTGAACCGAACCGCCCAAGATCGCAAACAAGCCATAGTACGAGGCAATCACGATCATGACCATGGGATAGAACACCCGGTCGCGGTCCAGGCCCAGCAAAGTGGCCGACAGACCGACCGAAAGCGCCAAGGCTGCTCCTATGAAAAGCTCCACGTTACGATCCTTTGGGGCCAGCTGAAGAGCTGCCATCAATGATCTTCTGCAGTTCCGGCGCGATGGGAAGGCGCTTGAACATGCTGATGTCGGTACCACCCGTATTCCCTACTGGAACGACCCCGACAGCCGATCCTACGATGCCTAAGACGATGCGTACGGCTTGGCCGAAGGCAGCCGAAAGTCGCCTTCGACGGATCTCCAGCGTGAACATCAGCCAATGGGCCTTCGCATGTGAGCGCACGAATGCCTGGCCGATGACGTGGGCGCGCTCCAAGTGCCGAAATGCGTGGTCCAGGTCCCCCGCACCGATGAACTCTCTTCCAAGAGCGATCTCTTGTTCGAAAGCTAGGCGCTGCTCGATGTTCATCTGTATTGCCTTCTATGCGACCTAACGTCCGCGTTGAGCGGGCCGCGGTACGCCGGTCGTAGGCGCCGCGGGCGCTACAATTTCCCGAGCGCCCGCGGCGCCTACCGCCAAACTTTTCACGGACCGCTCCAACGCATAGTTAGATGGCTTCATATCTACACATAAAAGATCAAATGCGAGCATGTCACTTCCCACGTCGACCCCGCGCGCTTGACCAAATATTGCGCTTCCGCACTGTGGATTGACCAAGCGAATGAAAGATTCACAAATGCTAAATCGCCATCGGTGGAAAAACCCGGCTTGGTCAGCGTGACGAGGGTCTTGACAGGCTCGAGCTCCATACTCCCTGGCCGAGGCCAACCAGGACTTCTTGCGTTGGCTTCTTCGACATCGACGACACGCCACAAAAGTAACTTGGCAGCGAGTTGCGTTGCCGCGACGGTGGTCGAGTTACGCTTGCGAAGCGACAGGTACAAAGACTCAGGAATAGCGCAGTTACCGTCACCTTGATTTAGATACCGATAGTAGGAATCCGGGCCGCGCGTCTCTTGGGTTCTGGGGCTAATGGCGAGAATGGCTGTGTCGTCGTAAAAGTTCGCGTCTCGTCGGGCTGCGAAATGTTCGAGAACCGTCTTCATCACCGCGCGGTCATCGGTGTCGGCGGGAGTCGCCGTCGAAATCGGCCACAGCCAAACTAACCACCACCAGCGTCGATAGGAAAAAGCCATCTAACGTCCGCGATCAGCGGCGGCGCGCAGTCGGCGCGCCGCTTGCAAGCCGAAATCTCTGGAAGCCGCTTGCGGTTCCTGCAAGCGGCGTGACGATGCAGGCCGACCGCTGCATCGCTTAGTTAGGCGGCTCACTCCTGGAATGCTTTCCCCCACAACTCCAGACTCCCTTTGACCAATGCCTCGAACACCATCTTGACGGTTGGTGTAAAGAAAATCTCATCGGCCAATACCGTGCCCAAATCCGCGCCACCCAAAGTTGGCGAATACACGAGACTTGCATCGTCCGTGATCCAGCCGCCTGCTGGGTCATATCGGACTGACTTGATTCTGAGATTGGCGAGAACAGTGCTGTCATCCTGGGATGAAACGAAGTTGAATCCATGAGCTATCAACTCGGACTTCAAAAACTGAATGTGCTCAGCCACGACCGCTTCTCTTTTCTGATCGTCTGTCCACATCAGATTGATGAATCCATCGACGTTATCGGGATCGGATTTCGATCCATCGTCGAGTATTAAGTAGAACGTAGATGTACTAAGAGCATCTTGCAGAGACGTTGCACCGCGCTGCAATTCGATGTTTGCGCCGCATCCTGCGCAACTTGAGAGAAGAAGTGATAGCAGGACCCTAACGACCACGATGCGCATGCAAGCCGCCTAACGTCCGCGTTGAGCGGGCCGCGCGAGGCGATCGCCAGGCGCCGCGGGTGCTAATATTTCTCGAGCGCCCGCGGTGCCAATTGCCGAACCTGTCACGGACAGCTCCAATGCATAGTTAGGCGGCATCAAAATAGGTGTCTTTCAAGTTGTGACCAGGTTTCAGGAGTGCGACCACCAGATTCAGTTGCGAGTTTGTAATAGACCCAAGGATCCCATTTAGGCAGGCGAAGCACTACTTCACCACGTTTGAGATAGATGTAGTCCAGGTGAAGTGGAGGGCCCATCGGCAGGAGCACTTCATCAAACTCGAGCGTCCTCCGCTCTGGAATTGCGAGCGTCGCAGTGGAGGGGTAACGGCAGTAAATAAGTGCATCGCCCTTCATTTTTTCCTGCCACTCAGATAGTGACGACTCGAGTACAACGTTTCGATATAGAGCAGAGAGCATAAGTTGCTGAAGCCAAAACTTGATGACGTGGGTCTTCTCCTCGGATAGTTGATCGATAGTTACTACCTTATCGCCATTTCTGATCTCCAGAGCGCTTTCAGGTGGCGCACCCAATGCGTTGCGGACACTACCGCACACGAGCATTCCAACTAGTACTACCAGAGCGATCGGGGTCTTCACACCAATGCCGCCTAACGCCCGCGATCAGCGGCG
>Ga0209706_10002409_pt1 | contig 10374 bp, 8 predicted proteins | sample PPLLaktember2015_6_FD_187263 | JGI IMG/M metagenome (GOLD analysis project Ga0209706, IMG submission 187263) | Freshwater sediment microbial communities from Prairie Pothole Lake near Jamestown, North Dakota, USA - PPLs Lake P8 Core (1) Depth... | ecosystem: Environmental > Aquatic > Freshwater...
CGTGCACTGCGAGGTCGAGCGGGTATCGGACCCGGCGCGACTCGAGCGCCTCGGCCTCGAGCTGGAGCGGCGCCTGCAGGACGTCGTGCGCGTCACCGACGACTTCGCGCCGATGCTCGAAGCACTCGAAGGCGTGCTCGCGGAGTTGCGGGGAGAAGCGGGGCGGAACGGGCAACAGGAGGCCGAGGTCGCCGAGATCCGCGCGTTCCTCGAGTGGCTTCGCGACGGCGCGTTCGTCTTCCTGGGATATCGGGTCTACGACCTGCTCGCCGACGACGCCGGCCGCGCCGGCGTCGTGGTGGTTCCGGGCTCGGGGCTCGGGATCCTCAGGAACGAAGGGCGCTCGCGGTTCGCCGAGCCCGTGCCGCTCGATGCGCTGCCACTCGCCAAGCGCGCGCTCGTCGAGGGCTCGATGCTGATCGTCAGCAAGAGCAACGCGGAGTCCACGGTGCACCGGCGCGCGCGCATGGACGACGTCGGCATCAGGCGGCTGGACGCCGACGGGCGGACGGTCGGCGAGCACCGATTCCTCGGGCTGTTCACCTCCAAGGCGTACGCCGAAGCGGCGGAGGACATCCCGATCCTGCGCCGCAAGCTCGCGCGCGTGCTGGAGCTGGCCCGCGTGCGCCGTGGATCGCACGACTACAAGGCGATCATCACGATCTTCAACTCGCTTCCGCGCGAGGAGCTCTTCGTCTCCTCACCGGAGGAGATCGCGGCGGACGTGCGCACCGTGCTCACCTCGTACGGCACCGACGACGTCCGCGTCTCCGTCAGGGACGACACGCTCGAGCGCGGCGTGTCAGTGATGGTCATCATCCCGCGAGACCGCTTCTCCGGCGACGTCCGCAAGCTGATCGAGGCAGCTCTCGTGGCGGCGTTCCACGGCGAGGTGCTGAACTACCACCTGGCCCTCGGAGAAGGCGACCAGGCTCGGCTGCACTTCTTCATCGCAGCCCGCGCCGAGGCGCGCGTGGCCGTGGAGATTCCCGCGCTCGAGCACACGGTGCGCCGCATCATCCGCACGTGGGCGGACCTGGTCGAAGAGGAGCTCGAGCGCACACGGCCCGACACTGCCGAGGAGCTGGCCCGTCGCTACGTGCACGCGTTCGATCCCGAGTATCGCGCCGCCACGACTCCCGCGACGACCGTGGCCGACATCCTGGAGCTCGAGGGGATGGCCGCGCGGGGCGAGCGCACCGCGGTGGCGCTGGCCAACCGGCCGGCGGACGTGCCGGTCGCGGGCGTCACGGGCGCGACCGAGCTCAAGGTCTCGCTCCGGGGTGAGCGGCTGATCCTGTCCGACTTCATGCCGATCCTCGAGCACGCCGGGCTGACCGTCCTCGCGATGAACCCGTTCGAGGTGCGCGCCGAAGGCGACTGGGCCGCGATGATCTATGTGTTCGCCGTGCAGGACGCGGAGCGGCGCCCGCTCGACATCGAAGGGCGTGGAGAGCTGGTCTGCGAGATCGTCCTCGCGGCACGCGCGGGCGACGTCATCAGCGACCGTCTGAACGCCCTGGTGCTCACCGCCGGTCTGCACTGGCGGGAGGTCGACGTGCTGCGCGGGCTCGCGGGCTACGCCTTCCAGCGCGGCGTCGTGCCGAGCCGTCTGGCGCTGCCGGACGCGCTGGTGAAGCACCCCGGGATCGCGAAGGAGCTCTTCGAGATCTTCGAGGCGAAGTTCGATCCGGCGAGGGACGCCACGCACGCCGAACGTCTCGCCGCCGTCGAGGACATCCGCACCGCCTTTCGCGCTTCGCTGGACAGCGTGTCGCTGCTCTCGGACGACCGCGCCCTCCGGCGTCTCGAGGAGGTCGTCCTGGAGGTCGTGCGGACGAACTTCTACCGCCGGGGAGGCCGCACGCCGACGCTTCGGTCGGGCGGCGTGCCCTTCATCTCTTTCAAGTTCCAGGTGGGAGACGTGGAGCGCTCGCGGCCGACCGAGCTGCTCTTCGAGGTCTGGGTGCACTCGGCCCGCATGGAAGGCGTCCACCTGCGGGCGGCGCACGTCGCGCGCGGCGGCATCCGCTGGAGCGACCGGCCCGACGACTTCCGCAAGGAAGTGCTCGGTCTGGTGAGGACGCAGATGGTGAAGAACGCGGTCATCGTGCCCGAGGGCTCCAAGGGCGGCTTCATTGCGCGCCGCATGGCGACGGATCCAGCCGCTCGGCTCACGGAAGCCAAGGCGCAGTACTCCACGCTGATCCGGGGCATGCTGGACGTGACGGACAACCTGGTGGCCGGCGCGCCGGTCGCGCCGCCGGACGTCGTCTCGTACGATCCACCCGATCCTTATCTCGTGGTGGCGGCGGACAAGGGCACGGCGACGTTCTCCGACATCGCGAACGGCGTCGCGGCGGAGTATGGGTTCTGGCTGGGCGACGCGTTCGCGTCCGGCGGCTCGCACGGATACGACCACAAGGCCGTGGCGATCACCGCCCGTGGCGGCTGGGAGTGCGTGAGGCGCCACTTCCACGAGATGGGGATGGACATCCAGGCCCAGCCGTTCAGCGTCGTGGGCATCGGCGACATGAGCGGCGACGTGTTCGGCAACGGCATGCTGCTCTCGGACCAGATCCGCTTGATCGCCGCGTTCGACCATCGCCACGTCTTCATCGATCCGGATCCGGAACCGATGCTCTCGTTCGTCGAGCGGAGACGCCTGTTCGCGCTCGGGAGCTCGAGCTGGGCGGATTACCGCAAAGATGCCCTGAGCCCGGGCGCCATGATCGTGCCGCGCGGCGCCAAGGAGGTTCGCCTCACCACCGAGGCGCGGCGCGCGCTCGGGATCGCGGACGACGGTGACGACCTCGCCGCGCTGGACGGCGAGGCTCTGATTCGCCGCGTGCTGATGGCCCCGGCCGATCTACTCTGGAACGGAGGGATCGGGACGTACGTGAAGGCGTCGAGCGAGACGCATGCCGACGCCGGCGATCCCATCAACAACGCGGTACGGGTGGACGCGTCCGAGCTGCGCTGCCGAGTGGTCGGGGAAGGCGGCAACCTGGGATTCACGCAGCGCGCGCGCGTGGAGTACGCCCTTCGAGGAGGTCGCATCAACACGGACGCGCTCGACAACTCGGGCGGCGTCGACATGTCGGATCACGAGGTGAACCTGAAGATCCTCCTCACCCCCGCCGTCGCGTCGGGCGCGATGACCGAAGCAGCCCGCAACCGCGTGCTCGCGGATCTCACCGGAGCGGTGGCCGAGCTCGTGCTCCACGACAACCGCTCGCAGAGCCTGGCCGTTTCGCTGGATCTCGAGCGCGCGCGGGAGTCCGCCAACGAGTTCCGCGACCTGATGTTCGCGCTGGAGAAGGCGGGCGACCTCGACCGTGCGGCGGAGGGGCTGCCCTCCCGCGACGTGCTGGCGGAGCGCAGCAAGGCGGGGCAGCCCATTCTCGTGCGTCCCGAGCTCTGTGTGCTGCTCGCGCACGCGAAGCTCGGCCTGAAGACCGCGCTGCTGAAGAGCACGTTGCCGGACGACCCCGTCGTCGAGAGCTACCTCGTCGGATACTTCCCGCCGGCCGCGATCCATGCCGCGGGCCGCGAGAGCCTCGATGGTCACCGCCTCCGCCGGGAGATCGTCGCGACGCAGGTGACGAACGACCTCGTCGACCTGATGGGCTCGACGTTCGTGCACCGCCTCACGTGGGATACGGGAGCGGGCGACGAGCAGGTCGTGAGGGCGTGGCTGGTGGCGTCGCGCCTCGCGGACCACCGGGCTCTGCTCTCCCAGATGTCCGATCAACGCGGGGCCGACGCGAAGGTGGTTTCGCGGTGGCTCTTGGGGCTCGCACGAGTCCTCGAGCGAACCGCCCGATGGGTGCTCAGGAACGTGCCCGCCGAGGCCTCGCCCGCGACGGTCGTGGACATCCATCTCCCGGGGCTCGCGGTGCTGCGCGACGCGTTCGCCGACGCGGTCGCGGGGGACGAGCGGGCGATCTTCGAGAAACGGGTCGCCGAGATCCGCGACTTGGGTGCGGACGAGTCGTTCTCCAAGCGGCTCATCACCCTCCGCTTCCTGGACCAGCTCCTGGAGATCCTGGCGATCGCGCGGCACGTCGACGTCGACCCGGTGGACGTGGCGCGCGCGTACTACCGCACGTCCGAGCTGCTGCACGTACCTTGGCTGCGGCGGCGCGCGCACGCCGCCGGGCGGCACGGACAGTGGGAGCATCGCGCGGCCCAGATTCTGTCCGAGGACCTCTCGCGCACGCATCGCGCGATCACCGCTCATATGCTGCGCAATGAGGCGGCCGGTCGCGTGGAGCCGCTGGAGCCCGAGCTGGCGCGCTTTCGCGCCATGGTGGACGAGCTGCGCCGGGACGAGCCGTCGATCGGGCTCGCCGCGATCACGGTCGCCGTGCACGAGCTGACGGCCCTGTCCGACGGCTTGACGTCGCACTCGTCGTCGCCCTCATCGCCGCCGTCATCGAGGGGTAGATCGTGAGCGTCCGGTCACGGAGGCCGCCGCGGGGCTTCACGCTCCTCGAGCTGGTCGTCGTGCTCGTCCTGATCGGCGCGGCTACCGCGATCGGCCTGCTCTCCTTCGGCGGGTACTTCCAGCGCGTCGCTGCGCAGCGCGCGGCGCAGGTGTTCGCGAGAGATCTCACCTTGGCTCGCGCGACCGCGACCCGCGCGCGTGAGCCGGTCGTGATCCGCTTCTACGAATCGGGCCTGAGGTACGAGGTGGTCGAGCAGAGCACCGGCACGCAGGTGGCCGTCCGGCGCTTCGGCACGAACGCCGACATCGACCTATCCGCGGTCACGCTCGATTTCGTGGGCGACAGCGTGGTGTTCGACCGGCGAGGCGCCGCCGATCTCAGCGGGGCGTCCGGCCCGCTGGGCACCGCAACGTTTTCTTCCGGGGCTTCCCGGTACACTGTATCGTTCAACAGCATGGGAGCCTCGAAGATAGACCGCACTTGAGCCGTAGCTCATGCCACTCGACCAGCGCGACCCGGCGGGAGCCACGCTCGATCCTCGGTTTCACCTTGATCGAGGTCGTGGGCGCCCTCGTCATCTTTTCCATGGGTGTGCTGATGGTCGTGCAGGTCAGCGGAGCGCTCGGATTCCGGATGCGGTACGCGGGGGCACGGTCGGAGATCGTGGTGTTCGCGAACGAGCGGCTCGATTCCCTGGCCGCGGAGGCGTTCACGTCGCTGACGCCGGGAACCACCACGTCCACCATCGCGACCGAGGGGATGTCGTTCGACGCGAGCGTGACCATCACCACCATGACGCCTCTCCTCAAGCGCATCGACGTGTCCATCGCGCCGACGTCCGGGGGCGAAGGGCCCACGCACACCGTCACGAGCTACGCGTCCGCGGCATGGTAGCGCCCGCGTGGGACGAACGGGCGGGCTTCTCGCTCGTCGAGACGATGATCGCGCTCGTGCTCTCGTCGGTCGTCATCATCCTCGTGAGCACGACGTTCCTCGTGCAGAATCGGTACTACTCCTCACAGACGCTGCGCGCCGCCGCGCACGACAATGCACGCACGGCGACCGAGCGGATGGCGAGCGAGATACGCTCGGTGATGGAAGACGGGTTCCTGTCGGCCGGTCCGACGTCCCTCACGATCCGGTCGCCGATGCTCCTCGCGGTGGTGTGTGACCGTCAGGGCAACAACGTCAGCGTCCACAACGAGGGCGGTGAGGCCGGGATCGATACCGACGAGGTCGCGGGCGTCGGCTGGCTGGATCCGTCCACCGGCATCTGGACGTATCGGACCTCGACGTGGAGCTACATCGACCAGACCGGAGGCAGTCCGGACACCAACTGCGCGGGCAATGGAGCCGACACGAACGGCGCGACCGGCGAGTTCCACCGGTTGCGCCGCTTCAACCTCCTCTACGGCGCGACGCCCGACGACGGCGAGATCATCATGCTCTATCGCGAGACGACGTTCTCGATCCAGTCGTCGGCGCTCGAGCCCGGCACGCTCGGTCTCTTCCGCGCGAGCTACGGCCAGTCGGCCATCGAGCTCGCGACGGGGATGGATGCCAGCGCACAGTTCCAGTACCGGACCGGCGGCACCACCTACGCGAACAGCGTGGCCTCGAGCAACCTCGACGACATCGACGCGGTGAGGCTCGTCGCCGAAGCGCGGAAGCGCTCGCAGTCGGCCGGCCAGGATGACGTCACGTTCGGTTGGTCCGTGAACATCGCCCTGTCCAACGTTCCATGACATCGGATCTGGACGCGCTCATGCCGGGGGACGGGGAGCGCGGTGGCTTCGTGCTCGTGTTCGTCGTCATGATGCTGTTCGCCATCTCGGTGGCGAGCGCGACCGGCTACATCGTGGTCAACACCGAGTTCGACATGGCGAGGAGCTCGGACGAAGGCGCGGAAGCGCTGTCCGTCGCGCGCGCGGGGCTTCACCGCTTCGTCGCCGAGCAGCTCGGCGTGGTCGGCGACTCGGTGACCTACGCCACCGGCACCGGCGTCGCGCTGATTACCACGCGCAAGCTCGGCGTCGTCGATTCCGACACCGATCTCTACTACGTGAGATCGGAGGGCACCGTGTCGAACATCTTCACGCCGACCTCGCCCGCTCGGCGGATGGTCGGCGCGTACGCGTACCACCATCGGCGCCCACTGCCCAACCTCGCCGCTCTGGTCGTCACGTCGGCCTCCGCGGGCGCGGGGAACAGCGGCGTCGACGGGATCGTCACCGGAAACGATCAGAACGGCAGCTCGGACTGCTCCGCCGCGGCGGGTCCCGATATTGCCGGAGCGATCGCGCGCACCTCCACCGTCTCGTCCGGGACGCTCCAGGGCAGCCCCGCCGGACGGACACTGGGCTCCTACACGAACATCTACGACTCCATCGGGCTCCGGTGGGACGTGCTCTCCCATCCGAGCTTTCCTGTCGACTTCGTGAACGTGGAGCCGAACTGGGCGACGATTCCGAGCGATTCCTTCCCCGTGATCCGTGTCACGACGACGCCGTTCACCGGCGCCGGTTGGGACGGCAGAGGCGTCCTGATCGTGACCGGTGAGCTCGACGTCACGAGCTCGTTCTACTGGGACGGGATCGTGCTCGCGGGCGCGATGGACGACATTCACGAAGGCCACGTCGACGGCATGGTCGTGGGCGGCCTCAGCGCCCAGAATCCGAAATCGCCGGTCGTGTTCCAGAGCGGCGGTTGGGTCCGGTACTACTCCTGCACGGTGTGGGACGCGAACGAGTCGCTCTCGTACCTGGAGCTGCTGTCCGACACCGAGTGGGAGATCGGCTGAGCCGCGTCGCTACGGAGCCGTCACGCCCCGAGCTCAATGGCCGTCGGGGGCGCGCTCAGACTCCCGACCAACCCACAGCGACGCCAGGACGCCGGTCGCCAGGACCGCGAGCACCTTGACTCCGACGAGCAGCAGCACGCAGGCGAGCGCCACCTTGAGGTAGCGAAACTTGCGGACCATCCCGGCCAAGGCGAAGTAGAGCGAGCGAAGGCCGAGGATGGCGAATACATTGCTGGTGAAGACCCGAAGGCGCCCCGCTCGTAGCCGAAGTAGATGACCACCGCGAACGAGAGGCCCATCGTGCTCCACACGGCGGACCAGACGAGGGATTCCTTGAACTCGACGACGTGGGCCTTCCGGTGGAACACGCCGAGGTCGAGCGCGAGCATGCAGAGCACGAAGGCGATGAACCCGATCCACGCGACCGTCATGCCGCGGCACTCCTCGATTTCCTGTCCTTGCTCCGACCCTCGATAACACTAACCAAACGCTCGCATCCGACTGGCACGCTCTTCGCCGCAACTCGGGGGACCGATGGAATCCTTCAGGGCAGTCTTCGTCGCCGTGTTCGTCGGCACGTCGCTCGTCGTTGGCGCGGTGTTGCTGAATCAGCGCCGTCCCGAGCTCGAGAGGAGCCTTCCGACGGCGGACCTCGTGCGGGCTACCGGGCAGTGCGCGTCTTGTCATCGCGACGAAACTGCCGCGGTGGTCGAGCAATACGACCGCAGCGCCCACAACCGCGCGGGCATCAACTGCCTGCAGTGCCATGGGCCCGCGGACGGCCAGGAAGGGGTCGAGCACCGCGGCTTCGAGATCACGCCGGCCGTGACGTCGGCGAACTGCGCGCAGTGCCATGCCGAGCAATACGATCAGTTCCTGCGCTCGCGTCATGCCGCGCCGGCGTACGCGGCGGTGACCGGTCCCGATCCGTTCACGCCGGAGCAGGTCGCCTTCGCCGAGCGATACCATCCGGGCGCAGTGAATCGGCCGGCGAACGAGCTGGCCCTCCTGGAAGGTGAGTCGGCGATCAGGTCCGGGTGCGCGACGTGTCACGCGGTCGGCCGCCCGAACGCCGACGGCAGCATCGGAACGTGCACGCAGTGTCACGCTCGCCATCAGGCGTCGGTCGAGCTCGCACGCGAGCCACGCACGTGCGGACAGTGCCACATGGGTCCGGATCACTCGCAGCTCGAGATCTACGAGGAGTCCAAGCACGGCGTGATCTTCCATGCCATGCGCGACGAGCTGAACCTCGCCGCGCCGCCGGACGAGCTGACGACCGCCGACATGTCGGTTCCGACCTGTGCCACCTGCCACATGAGCGGATTGGAGGGCGCGGGTGTCACGCACGACGTGACCGAGCGGCTGTCCTGGTGGCTCTTCGCGCCCGTATCGGAGCGCCGTCCCACCTACCTGCAGGGCCAGGACGCCATGAAGTCGCTCTGCAACACCTGCCACGCGGCTTCGCGGACCGACGCGTTCTACGCCGCCGCGGAGGAGGTCGTCGCGGACACGAACGACAAGGTCGCGGCGGCCGGTGCGCTCATGGATTCCCTGAGGGCCGAGGGCCATCTGACCCCCGCGCCCTACGACGAGTCCGCCGATCTCGTCTACTTCGATCTCTGGCACTACTACGGACGCACCGCGAAGCACGGTGCGTTCATGGGTGGGGCGGACTTCGTGCAGTGGCACGGCAACTACGAGCTGCTCGCCAAGACCGTCGAGCTGCGCGAGATCGCGAGGGAGCTGCGAGAACGGGAGGTTCGATAAGCGGCTCGATCATGCACGCGATGAAGTCGCGGCTTCGCTCGCCGGCCTGGCTGCTCGAGGCCTTCGTGGCGACCAACCTGCTCTTTCTGGTGGTCGACATCGCGCTGGCGCACTCCGTCAACGAGTTCGCGCACCCGGCCGAGTGGATTCCGCTCTGGTTCTCCGGCCTCGCGGGGCTCGCGCTCGGCGCGACGCTGTTGGCGGAGGATCCGCGCCGAGGCGGCGCGGGACGGCTCCGCGAGGTCTTGGGCTGGCTCGCCGTTGCCGTCGGAGTCTCGGGGCTGCTCTGGCACCTATCCGGTGAGTTTTTTCAGGAGTTCGCACTCGCCTCGCTCGTATACTCGGCTCCGTTCGTGGCGCCGCTCGCGTACACGGGGCTCGGTCTGCTGCTCCTGCTGAACCGTCGCCTCGACGCGGACGAGGACTTCGCGTGGGGCCAGTGGGTCCTCTTCCTCGCCTTCGCGGGCGTGGCAGGCAACTTCGGCCTGTCGCTCGCGGATCATGCGCGTAACGGCTTCTTCGACTGGCGCGAGTGGATCGCCGTCGGCACCGCCGCGCTCGGCGTGGGCGGGGTCCTCGTCGCGATCCTCTGGCCACGGTCGGTGCCCGCGCGTCAGGTCGCGTGGGTCGTGCTGGCCGCGCAGGTGGTCGTGGGCCTCGGTGGCTTCGCGCTGCACGCGGCGCCGCTGTTCGATCACCCTTCGCTCGAGGGGCTGGCGGGCCGGGTGATCTACGGACCGCCGATCTTCGCGCCGCTGCTGTTCGTGAACCTCGCGCTGCCTGCCGCCTTGGGGCTGTGGGTGATGGGCGGTTGGCGGGAGCACGCGAGCAGGTAACACGCAACGCCTCGCATGCGATGTGGCGCACGAACGCGACGCGAACGGCACGACCCTGCCGCTCCAAGGCGAAGGGCACGGAACCTGCTTTGCCAACCACAGCGGCCCCCCAAGTGCGTGCAGAGTCCCGAACCAAGACATGCGATGGAGGGATCCATGAATCAGGACACGATGAAGGGCCAGTGGAAGCAGCTGAAGGGAAAAGCGCGTGAGAAGTGGGGCAAGCTCACGGACGACGACCTGGATCGGATCGAGGGTCGGCGCGAACAGCTCGTCGGCAAGATTCAGGAGCGCTACGGTGTCGCGCGCGACGAAGCGGAGCGTCAGGTGAGCTCCTGGTCGGATTCGTACGAGGAAGGCCGGGACGACCGGTAGCCGGTCGCCGGAGCTACGAGCCGCTCCTGTGCGGCGGGGCTCCACGCACGTCCGCGCGTGTCACGCACAACGAGCCTGTTGGCTCGCGGTGACGCGCGCGGGCGTCACCGCCCGCCGTCCAGTAGAGACATGCTTCGATGTC
>Ga0209706_10002410_pt1 | contig 10370 bp, 6 predicted proteins | sample PPLLaktember2015_6_FD_187263 | JGI IMG/M metagenome (GOLD analysis project Ga0209706, IMG submission 187263) | Freshwater sediment microbial communities from Prairie Pothole Lake near Jamestown, North Dakota, USA - PPLs Lake P8 Core (1) Depth... | ecosystem: Environmental > Aquatic > Freshwater...
ACGCTTCCATCAGGTTAAAGTGCGTACGGCCGCACGAAGGGCATGAAATGAATTCTGTTCTTGACATTCGTGCCCTGCAGGCCTGTAAAATTCCGAGTGATACAGATGAAATTTTATCCATGTTGATAGGAAAGTCACTTTCAAGCCAGATCCCGTCGCCAAATCCGTCGATTATGGCTCCGCCCAGGTTTATGGCACTTTTAAGCATGAAATCTTCCCCGGCCTGCTCCCCCGGATTGTGCCTGAACACAACCGGAGTATCGCACCGGAATTTTTCAAGTTTAAATTTTAGCCATTTCAGTTCTGCCGGAATATTATTCGTGCAACATGAATAAACTAACACCGAAAAAGGATTTGCAGAAAGTTCCCGGATAAACTTATTCGAAAGGAGCTCATAGGATGATCCCCCCAGTTTCACTTTCGGATCAATCTCATCATACCCGCAAACCACAGGTGGCAATCCTCCTCCAACATTCCCCACAACCCGGCTTTTCCTCCTTTGAAACTCATATATTCTCTTCTCCCTCTTTCCCTCACTCCCTCGCTCCCTCGTTCCTCTTCCCGCATACTCTAAAATCCTCCTCGCTACCGGAATCTCAGTTTCAGGTTCCTCAGTCAGCGAAACCCTGATGGTATCGCCCAGACCTTCTGAAAGAAGCGTACCAATACCTACAGCCGACTTGATCCTTCCGTCCTCTCCTTCACCTGCTTCGGTTACTCCCAGGTGCAGGGGGAAATGCATTCCTAAACTATCCATCATGTCCGCTGCCAGTCGTGTTGCATAGATCATTACCCGCACATTGCTGGCCTTCATTGATACCACAACCTGGTCAAACTTCATATCGCTGCATATTTTCAGGTATTCCATCGCCGATTCGGCCATCCCTGCGGGCGTGTCTCCGTACCTGTCCATTATATCCTGCGAAAGCGATCCGTGATTTACTCCAATTCTCATTGCCACCCCTAGCGTACGGCATTTTTCAACCAGGTGGGTAAATTTTGCCTTTTCTGAAAAGTTACCGGGATTGATCCGAATCTTATCTGCATGTTCAGCTACCTTAAGTGCTATGTCGGGATTGAAATGCACATCGGCAATAAGCGGCGTGGAATAGCCTTTATTTCGCAATTCGTCTCTGATTCTGGCAAAGGCATCGGCATCGGATAACGAAGGCACAGTAAGTCTGACATAATCTGCACCTGCATCTGCTATTCGCATGCACTGCGCAACGCTGGCTTTTAAATCACTGTTCCGGGTGTTGGCCATCGACTGAATCCTCACCGGATAATCACTTCCCATTGGAATTCCACCTATATTAACAGTTATGGTTGACCTGCGGGGATAATAAAATGCAGTTTGCACAGTCTGAATCATAAAAACGGTAAATTAGTTATAAAGTTAATGATTCCATAAAGTTACCCTAAACCCAAAAACTGTTCAAATGAAAACCCTCCTTGTTTTGCTTATAATTTTACCGGCACTTAATTTGAAGTGCCAGGTGACCCCTTCTGACGAATCTAAGATCAGACTTGGTATCACTTTTTCTTATTTCACTGAAACAACTATTTTAATAATTTACAGTTCTGAATCACAAACTAGGCTTAATGGAAAGGAATTCTATTCTTTAGGAATGCTTGGAATTTATTCAATCAATAAGAACCTTGGCATTGAATGCGGTCTTATATATGCTAAATTCAGAATAAATGTGGATTCATGGGATCCGGATCCGGGTTATATGGAAGACGTTCCGATTGTTAATGTTCCTCTTACCTTACGTACTACTTTCAGTAAATATTTTTTCATTACCTCCGGATTATTTTTTGAATTTGATATTAGTCATCCCGGTGAGCTGCGAAATCAATCGGGTATCGGATTAACGGCCGGTTCGGGATTTAATTATAATTTCAGGAACGGCCTCTCAATCTTTGCCAATCCCTACCTTAATGTACATTCATTGATTTCTTATACATATGGCCCGGGTAATATTAAAATTCTTGAGACCTCCATCAGAATTGGCCTGTTATACCGGCTTTAATTATTCAACTTTGACAATAAAGTCATCCAGGTAAATTGTTTCGTTTTTACCGCTGTTCCAGCAGTACACCACTATCTGATCGCCTTTTCGCAGACTGCTTTTCAAAAATTGCCGGGCAGCAAATCCTGTGTTCCAGTCTGGCTCCTGATCATTAAATTCATTCAGTTCAACGGCATGATAATGAACTGTTTTCCCGTTACGGTCAACGGTGATTACCAGGTGAAAAGACTGATTCCCGCTTAGGATGAATCTGATACTGGCAAATATTTTAATGCCATCTTTGGGTGGCCTGTCCAGGGTTTTTCTGAATGTCGAGCTGAATTCCCTGTTTCCGGAGAGAATTTCGGCAAATCTGCCTGTGTGAGCCCGTGTACTGTCATAAATTATTCCATCAGATGTAAAAAGTGCGGCCTGACCCTCATAGGAATTCAGATAATATGGCGCTTTGTCCCAATGCCTTGCTGAATCTTTGGAAAAATGAACGACAGCAAACCGTTCACCGGTGTACTCACCTGAAACCAAAGGAAAATGCATCAGCATTATTTCACGCATTTCCAGAGGTTCATTTACATTCGACCAGATATAAACCAGCTTTTCTGTCCTGACCGTATCCAGCATATCCCACAATGTTTTCCCGTCGCCGGGAAATCTGAAACGCTTAAAGATTTTATCACCTTTTACATCCCTGAAAGCATCAGGAGATTCGGTATTGAACAGCATGATTGCGGAATCTTCAGCATGTTCCGAATCAAGGTATCTTGCTATTTTATTTTCGTTTTGCTTCTGTGTTTGTGCAAACGGCCTTACTGGCAAAAGGATCAGTACAATACTTGTGAGTATCACCAACATTATGCCCGTATGCAGGTATCTCCTGTTTATTTGCCGGCTGCTGCGGATCGACAGGATCTGAACCACTAAAAGCAATATAATAAAAAGGCCGAATGAGAGTAATGTTGCGATAATATAAGACCTATTCCTGAATTCAAATCTGACTTCATGCATTCCTGCCGGCAAATCAACTCCTATAAGGCTTTTAAGAACCGTTCTATGTTCCGCTTTCAGTCCGTCGATAGTGACATACCAACCCGGGAAATTATTCTGAAGCAGTACGGCCGATACTGGTTTCAGGGATATTGTCATAAATGCCATTCGCGATGGCCCGAATTCCCGGCATATCACTGTGTCACCATCTGATTTGTTGTTAAAATAAAGTAATTGGTTGCTAATCACTTTCTGAAAAAGAAATGAATCCTTCTCAAACTGCCTGAATCCGTCCAAAGCAAAAGGATACATAAAGTAAGGTGAAACCGATTTTGCGTAGGTATTGGTATTGTTAATTAAGGGGACATGAGCTGCGCTTTCTTCAGTGTGCTGCCCTATTTCAAGCTCATCAGGAAGCGGGAATCCTGCAGGACTGTTTCTCAGAAAAGAACGCATTTCGAGCGGATCATATTCCGATGTTACGGTATACCGCATATTCAATTGGGTAAATAAAACAGTTTCCGATACCAGTATCAGTGTGGCGACCTGGTAAAACCACGAAACCTTCTGTCTGATCACAATGAAGTACAGGAACACCGCATTGACAATTAGAAACAACGCAGTTTGAATGAAAAGCGGTCCGAAAATTCCGTAATCATTAATGAGACTCTGCCATTCGGGTTTGAAGTAGGCAGGACCTGATATCCTCAAAATGATTACTGTGGCCGAAATCAGGCAAATGATCGCCACCACTGCCATTGAAGTAAGGTATACCCTGCGGAAAACAGGGAAATTCTCCCTGCCGGTTGGGTTATGCCGGGTTATCTGAAGTCCGGTGAAGATAAGTATCAGAAGTATGGTAATGAACCTGAATGAACTGGGGTGTCGGAACTTATTAAACAAAGGAACATATTCAAAAAAGATCCTGTGAAGGAACATATGTTCTCCGAAGCTGAAGAAAAGTAAAAGCAAAGCCGCAGCCAGGATGATAAAGCCGGCTTTATTAATCCTGACTGTAAGTGAATAGACAAAAAGGATCAGAACCAGGATGCCGAAATAATGATTGTTCATTGAAACATCCGTCTGAAAAAGCCCGGGATGGGCTGCCGTGACCAGGGGAGCCACAAGTGAAATCAGAGACGCAGGTGTGAACGGATTGGTCACTGCATAGTCATACGTCAGTTGTACATAACGTTCAACATATGGCGCAGCCTGGTGAAGGCTGATAAAAACACCTGCGCAAAGCGCAATTAGTAAAACAACAGCTGCAGAACAATGTAGTACATAATAAAAGGCCTTTCGAGTCTCCTTACGCCGGATAAAGCGGACCAAATAAAATAAGAAAAGCGGGATCAACCCATAAGCAAGCATGATGGCAAATGAAGGGTAACCCCCCGTGACAAGCAAAATGGTAAATATCACGAACAACAGGTTGTTTTTGAACTGCAGGTCGTGCGAAAACTTAATGAAATAAAGCACGGTGAAGGGTAACCATGCGGCTCCGATTATAAACTGGATGTGCTGCGCGTTGCCGGTAATAAAACCCGACAACCCGTAAGCAATACCTGCCAAAAGACTGAAATCGCCGTTAATGCCTGCCTGACGGGATAGCCTGTAGGCTCCTGTTCCAGCAAGCACAACATAAATTATAAAGAGAATGTGAAACGTGATATTGGTGTAAGGGAATAATCTTCCGATAAACATGTCAACCACATAATTGGTATTCAGCATATCGGCATAAATGGGAAAACCTAACTGCTGGTAAGGATTCCAGAGCGGGAAGATATTATTCCTGAGGCATTCACTTAAAAAATAGTGCCCGGGAAGATATCCGTCCAGAATATCATATTTGAGGGTTTCCTTTAAAAATGCAACCTGCGCGAATGCAATAATACAAACTATGGCTATTACCAGGTAAGGAAGGCTTCTTTTCATTATGCCTCCTTTTCCCAGGTTGCTCCTCCCTTTGTGTCCTTAACTGTAATTCCCAGCGCAGAAAGCTGATCACGGATACGGTCAGAAGCTGCATAATCCTTTCTTATCTTTGCTTCCTGGCGCTGTTCCAGAAGCAGTCTGACCAGGCCGTCAACAAGCAAGCTGTCATCGGTGACGGATTCTTCCGGTTTCAGGCCAAGCAATTCAAAAGTAAAAGTGCTCATGAATTCCTTAAGTGTGGCCAGGTCCTGTCCATTCAGCGTGGCTTTTCCGTCATGAACCGAATTGATTATTCTGACCCCTTCGAATAAATGACCGAGAACGACAGGAGTATTGAGATCATCGCTCATTGCCTCATACGCATTTTCCTTCAACGAAATCACATCGGAGGTCGATTGCGCTGATGCTTTTAACTTGTCAAGCAGCGCAACTGCTTTCAATAAACGGCCCAGTCCCTGTTCTGCCCCCCTTAGTGCTTCATTGGAGAAATCAACAGGACTGGTATAATGAGCCTGAAGCATGTAAAACCGGACGGTCATCGGCGTAAAAGCTTTTTCAAGCAAGGTATGGGATCCGCTGAACATTTCTTCAAGGGTGATGAAGTTGTTTTTTGACCGGGCCATCTTCTGCCCGTTGATGGTGATCATATTATTATGCACCCAGTAACGCACATGCGGGTTGCCTGTAACCACGGTTGATTGGGCCAGCTCGCATTCATGATGCGGAAAGATCAGATCCATTCCTCCCCCGTGGATATCAAACTGCTCGCCCAGGTATTTCATGCCCATTGCCGAACATTCCAGGTGCCACCCGGGAAATCCCTCGCTCCATTCCGAGGGCCAGTGCATGAGATGCGAAGGCTCAGCTTTTTTCCAAAGTGCAAAATCAAGAGGAAAGCGCTTTTCATCCTGCCCTTCGAGTTCACGGGTATTGCTCAGCATGTCTTCAAGGTTCCTGCCCGACAGACTTCCATAGCCAAACTTCTTGTCGTATTTGTTCAGGTCAAAGTACACCGAACCATTTACTTCATAAGCAAATCCCTTTTCAATAAGGGTTCTGATAAGCTGCTGCTGTTCGATAATATGGCCGGAAGCATGAGGTTCAATGGCCGGAGGCAGCATACCCAATTTATCCATAAAATAATGATACCGGTTGGTATAATGTTGAACCACCTCCATAGGTTCCAGCTGTTCGAGCCGGGCCTTTTTCTGGATCCTGTCTTCACCTTCGCCGGTAAGTTCATTCTCAAGATGCCCGACATCCGTAATATTCCTTACATAACGTACTTTATATCCAAGGTGTCTCAGGTACCGGTACAGAATATCAAAAGTAACAGCGGGACGTGCATGTCCCAGGTGAGGATCACTGTATACAGTAGGGCCGCAAACATATAGTCCCACATGCGGAGGATTAAGGGGAATGAATTTCTCCTTCTTGCGGGTAAGCGTGTTATACAAAAAAAGATCCCTTGCCATTATAAAGGATTAATGAACAAGGGATAAAGATAGATTAAAAATTAAAAATTATGAATTATGCGATTTATCAATTATTACTGACGCATTAATATGATACCCTTCGACTTCGCTCAGGGTGACTGTCATCAGAAACTGAGGCCTATTGTGAAGTGTATTGCAGGAACAGGCGTTCTTTTCCCGTTATCATCAGCGTTTCCAAGATATTCGTCGGTAAGTTCGGTTTCATCCTGGTCATACCATCTTAATTTGGCAAATCCGGGATTGAATTCAAATCCCATCATCAGTATGGAATATCTGACGTTCATACCCACAGAATATTTTATACCCATAAATCCAAGGTAGAATTCATTTTCGTCTTCATTCGGGAAAGAGTTGAAATCACCTGCGGCCCAAACCGGGTTAAATTTAAAATATGCATCAAATACCAGGTTGTTTACCGGGCTGTATGAAAACGAAGGTCCGATTTTTGAACCCACAAAAATAAGGTTATTGCTGATATTACCGAAATCACTTTCTATACTTAACCGGTGGAAGTCGACTGAAAGATAATCCGCATTGATGCCCAGCCTCATTCCGGGGGCCATTTTAATGCTGTTCAACATGAAAATGCCTCCTACTTCGAACAGTCCCCCTACCCTTTTCATTTCATCGGGCCAATCATCTCTGCCATCAAAACCATAATATTTCCACGTCGGCAGGGAAAATCCAAAACGAAAATAGGTTTGTTTCTTCAGATCACCTTCCTGGGCAAAAGTTGCAACAAAAGTTGCCAGAAGCAGAAAGACAGCTATTGACTTTTTCATTATAAATGAGGATTAAAGTTTCTATTACGAAAGTTTGGAAAGTATACGAACGACCGATGTAATTGGATTCGGTTTTTAGTTGTGTTAGCCGAAATTATGTAAAGATTTTGGCAAACACGATAATATTTTTAATATTGCCTGTATTGAAATTCATCCTGATCATTATCTAATCAAGCATTTATGAACCGGAACCTTAAGGATTGCTCAAAGACGTTATTAACGGCACTTTTAATAACTGTTACAGGTTGCAGTCCGTCTGAAAAGCAAGTACCCAGTGCTGAACTCACTACACCCGGGATCGAAAATAAGATCGACAGCATCATAAGCATACTGACTCTCGAAGAGAAAATTGCAATGCTATGCGGGAACGGACTTTTTACCTCACCAGGTATTGCAAGACTGGGTATCAGGGACCTTCAATACACCGATGGTCCTTTCGGCATACGTGAGGAACTGGGAAGGAGGTCATGGGCTCCCAAAGGTCTTATAACCGACTCGGCTACATTTTTTCCCACCGGATCTGCCCTGGCTGCTACATGGAACCCTGAAATGGCCTGGATCTGCGGTGTAAGTATGGGTGAGGAAGCCCGAACCCGTGGTAAAGATGTATTGCTGGGTCCGGCAGTCAACATTACCCGTTCACCTCTGAACGGGCGCACATACGAATATATGAGTGAAGACCCGTTGCTGAATTCCCTGCTTGCCGTAAGTTATATAAGGGGAGTGCAATCTACCGGAGTGGCGGCGTGTGTCAAGCATTATGCGCTGAACAACCAGGAAACGAATAGAGGAGATGTGGATGTGGAAACCGATGAAAGGACGCTAAGGGAAATTTATCTGCCGGCTTTTAAAGCAGCAGTAACCGAAGGCGGAGCATATTCCGTAATGGCAGCTTATAATAAATTCAGGGGCAGCTGGTGTGCCGAGAATGATTACCTGTTGAATACAATTCTAAGGGAAGAATGGAAATTCAGAGGCCCGGTCATTTCCGACTGGGGAGGTACGCATAGCACCGTGAAGGCCGCTCTGAACGGGCTCGATCTGGAAATGGGAACCGACAGGCATTTCAGCAACAATTTGCTCGATTCGGTAAAACAGGGGTTAATTCCTGAATCGGCGATCAATGAAAAAGTCAGGAGGATACTGAGGGTTTTCTTCTTCGTCGATAAAAAGTCTCCGGTTGATTCCACGGGGGTAGTGTCCACTCAGGAACATAATGAGGCCGCATATAATATGGCAAGCCAAAGCATTGTTCTCCTGAAAAATACCAAAAGCCTGCTTCCTCTCGATAGTAATAAAATCAGGTCAATTGCCATAATCGGAGAAAACGCCGTTGCCAGGCTTGCCCAGGGAGGGTTCGGAGCAGGTGTTAAAGCCCGGTATGAAATAACTCCGCTTGAAGGACTGAAAAATCAACTCGGAAAAAATTTTGTCATTCAATATGCAAAGGGATACCAGTCAAAGTTTGTTCCCGACCGGCGATTTGTTCCCGATAATACGGTTAATCAGAAACTTATTGATGAGGCTGTCCTGCTTGCAGGAAAGTCGGATGTGGCAATTGTTTTTGCCGGCACAAACCGTGAAGTTGAAACCGAAAGCGTTGACCGTGCCGATCTGGAATTACCTTTTGGTCAGGATGCCCTCATCAGGGCTGTTTGTGCGGCTAACCGGAACACTGTAATTGTTGTTATAGCCGGTGCTCCGGTAAATATGCATGTAGTCGATTCGTGCTCTGAAGCCATCCTGTGGTCATGGTTCAACGGCTCACAGGGAGGAAATGCCCTGGCCGATGTGCTTCTTGGAAAAGTCAGTCCTTCGGGTAAACTCCCGTTTACCATTCCGGTAAAGCTTGATGATTCTCCGGCCCATGCCACCGGCTCGTTTCCCGGCCAGGAAAAAGCCGTATATGCCGAAGGAATTCTGGTTGGTTACCGTTGGTTCGATACAAAAGAGATCAATCCCATGTATCCGTTCGGTTTCGGATTATCCTATACTGAGTTTGAATACCCGGTTATGAAAACAGACAAGGACAAATACAGAAAGAACGACCGGGTTATGGCAACAGTTAGGGTAAAAAATTCCGGTTCACGCGAAGGGATGGAGACTGTGCAGATCTATGTGGGTCAGACCGATCCGGTTGTCCTTAAGCCTGTACGGGAATTAAAGGCCTTCAAAAAAATATCGCTTAAACCTGGTGAGGAAGCTGATGTAAATTTCGAAATCCCTGTAACAGATCTTGCCTGGTATAATGATGAGACTGATGAATGGGTTGTATCTCCCGGAAAATACCGGTTTATGGCCGGCACTTCATCAAGGGACATCAGGAAAATGGCAGAAGTTGAAATTAAATAACCCCGAACTTATTCAATCGCGACTAACTCCTTCATCTCAGGAAACTTATTACGGATTGCCTGCTCAATACCTGCCTTTAAGGTCAATACGCTGAAAGGGCAGCCGTCACATGCCCCCATTAATCTAACCTTTACGGTATTATCCGGCATTAGATCCACCAGTTCCACATCGCCGCCGTCGGCCTTAAGATAGGGCCGTACCTCATTTATGGCAGAGGTAATACTGTTTATTATAATTTCCCGTTGTGTGTTCATAAGCGGTACAGTTAATGTTTTATATCACTCCGTGATTTCGTGATTTCTACAATCCGGGTAGGTTCCATGGTAGTATTTCGTTTCAGAAGCTGAATCGTCAGATTATCAGCTATGGTTTTAAATGCTTCACCGGCGGGTCCTTTCTTTAAAACTACCGGTTCACCGTTGTCGCAGCCCTCACGTATTCCCTGGATGAGGGGTATCTGTCCGAGCAGTGGGATTCCATGTTGTGCAGCCAGACGGCTGCAACCTTCCTTTCCAAATATATAGTACTTATTATCAGGTAGTTCTTCAGGAGTAAACCATGCCATGTTTTCAATGAGTCCAAGCACCGGAACGTTTACAGAAGGATTCCTGAACATATTTATTCCTTTAACTACATCAGCAAGGGCTACATCCTGCGGTGTACTTACAATTACCGCGCCGGTCACGGGTACGCTCTGAACCAGGGTAAGATGAATGTCGCTGGTTCCGGGAGGAAGATCTACAAACATATAATCCAGTTCGCCCCATTCCGCATCGCCCAGTAATTGCTGA
>Ga0209706_10002411_pt1 | contig 10367 bp, 7 predicted proteins | sample PPLLaktember2015_6_FD_187263 | JGI IMG/M metagenome (GOLD analysis project Ga0209706, IMG submission 187263) | Freshwater sediment microbial communities from Prairie Pothole Lake near Jamestown, North Dakota, USA - PPLs Lake P8 Core (1) Depth... | ecosystem: Environmental > Aquatic > Freshwater...
TTTTCACCCGGTCTTCTTCCTTTATACCGGTGCCTGTATCGCCGATGGTAATACCGACATCACTTAAGGAGTCTTCGAGCGCGATATTGATCTCACCACCTTCAGGCATTGCATCGATGCCATTTTTTATGAGATTTGTCAAAACCTGGATCATTTGTTCCGAATCCAGCATAGCCTCCGGATTCGTGCTCCTGTCATTGACCTGAACTTTCACATTGTCGGGCACAATAACACTCTCAAGACTGCTGGTAACGAGCGTTTTAATGCTAACCAGCTGATGATTGACCTGGTTTTTCCTGGCAAAATTGAGAAGTCCCGCGACAATTTTCTTGCATCGTGCAGCCTGCTCGACAATCAGCATCAGATCCTCCTTCACCGGGTCCCCGGGTTTGCATTCATCAAGCAGTATGTTACTGTACATGATCACAACACCCAGCGGATTATTAAGCTCATGAGCGATACCGGCAGAGAGTTGTCCCATATGTGCCAGCTTTTCCGATTGTTTAAGGGCCTGCTGCATGGAACTCAGCTTTTCATTTGACAGGGCAAGTTCACTGACCGATTTATGCAGCTTTTCAATTGTATAGGGCAGGCACATCTCCACTTCGGCAAGTCCTTTTTTAATAGCAGCGGCATGTTCGATGCAGGTTTCGTAGCCACATGCACCACAGTCAAGCTGGTCCTTTTTTGTAAGTTTACCCATTGAGATAAGAACCTCATTGATGCTTTCCTCTTCGGGAAGATCGTCCCTGTGCTCATCAGCCCTGTGACGGATCGAAAAATCAAGTGAAGAAAATTCATCAATTGCACTCTGCCATTCCGAATTATCAATTTCCTGCATCTTCCGGTTGGCATAAGCGCTTACCAGGGTCCTTCTGTTGTATTGTTTGCCATTCTTAGATAATCCCGGGCCCATGATACACCCCTCACAACAAAGGAGTTCCATATGTTGTGATTTTATCAGCCCGGCTTCGAACTCTTTCAATGCCTCCTGGAAACCGATTCTGCCCTCAGCTGCAATTATGTTCCCTGTGATGGCATCGTCATTGATGTTAGCGGCCTGCAGTAATCCCCTGGTTACAGGGAATATAGCCCCTCGTCCGCCAACCGGCGGATCAAAGCCGGATGGTGTGATGTCTGCCTCACTTATCCCGAGTTTAGTAAAAAGATCTCTTAGTTCGGTAAATGTAATTGCCTCATCAATCTCACTGCTTTCGGCTTTTTTAGCAACACAGGGACCGATGAAAACAACTTTCGTATTGTTGCCGTATTTTGCACGCATAACCCTGCTCATGGCAACCACCGGCGATACAACCGGTGCAAGCATATCTGCAAGCGCCGGATGGTAATATTTAATATAGTTTACTATTGACGGGCAATCAGAGGAGATGAAGTATTCAGTACTTTCCGTAACAAGCTTTTTATATTGCCCTGCAACAAGGTCCGCTCCGAATGAGACCTCGGAGACATATTTAAAACCCATCATTCTAATCATACCTATGAGAGACCGGTAATCAGGAATGTCTGAGAACTCAGCAGGGAAACTGGGTGCAACCAGAGCTGCCACCTCTGGTTCATCAGCCAGAAGATTGAGAACCCTGTCGGTGGTATCCAGAAAAACCTTTGCACCCTGACTGCACACTTTGGTGCAGTTGCCGCAAGCTATACACCGTTCAGTTATTACCTCAGCCTGACCGCCAACGATGCGGATTGCCTTGGCAGGGCACTCCCTCACGCACGTATAACATGTTCGGCATAGTTCTTTTATAGTATATACCAGCATTCTACAACTATTGTAATTGTCTATAGAGGGACATTTCTTTTTTCATACCTCGTATGAAATATCTTCTTATCTGCGATCTCTTTATTCTCACTTATAAGCTTATCGTAAAGATTTTTCAGAAGTGGTGATTTGGAAGGCAGATTTACTGCATCTGTTTCGTCAGCCTGCCAGATCATCTTTGATATGCTCTTTCTGTCATCTCTTGCAATTCTGAACGAAAGTCCGGCACCGTTAATGCATCCTCCGGGACAGGTCATGACCTCAATAAGATCATAATTCTTTCCCGTGTCAGTTGAAGCTCTGAGTTTTTCGAGACCTGTCAGTCCGTCGACCACAGCAACCCTGATTTCTGTTTCTCCTGCAGGTATAACGGCTTCCCTGAATGAGCCTCCTGACCGAAGTTTCTTAAAGAGCTGCTTGTTAATTTCCTTCTTATACTTCACCATACTCAGCGATCTGATTATTCCCTCTGCAAGTCCGCCTGACACCTCTGCCAGGGCAGCAGCTGAACTGTGCGCTTCCATCGGTTCATCAGCCGGTTCACTGTTGGTGTTTGTTACATCGATACCATAGAGCCGTATCAGACGTGCAAGTTCCCTCACAGTTATTACAGAATCGACATCACTGATTCCCTTGCGCATCATGCCTTCCCTCCTGGCTTCATACTTCATGGCCATGCATGGTGTAGCCGAAACAGAAAAAATCTTCTGTGGCTTTATACCAGTCTGGTCAGCAACAAGTGTTTTTATAAGAGCCCCGGTAATCTGCTGAGGACACTTAAGTGTCGAAAGAGCTGGCAATGCAGCAGTCACAAACTGTTCTGCATATTTGATCCATGCAGGACAGGCAGAAATATATAATGGAGTATCAGCCTTATTTTCAATATTTTCCATGAGCTGTTCAGTAAGCTCTGCAATAAAAATATCGGTACCGGTGCCGGTCAGGAACACTTTTTCGAAGCCGATCTTACGCAGAACAGAATTAAGTGTCCTGTCGAACTCCCTGTTGTATTTCAGTCCCAGTTCTTCAGCGATGCCTGCCGGAACAAGAGGTGAATACTGGATCACCTTCATGAAATCGGGATTATTAAGGTACTCCTGAACCTCCAGGATATTATGTTTTTCATGAAGAGCACCAGTTGGACAAACAAGTACGCATTGACCGCAGTTTATGCAGCTCGAGAAGTTAAAATCGCGGTCCATTGCGGGTCCGACATGGATCCGGCTCCCCTTATTGATGAAATCGAGTGATGTTGCCGTAATTACTTCCTCACATACCCTTACGCACCTTCCGCAGATTATACATTTTGAGAGCTCCCTCACTATCGCCGGACTTGACTGGTCGAGGCTTGGCCTTATTTTCTTTGCCCGTATGCGTCGTTCCCTTATGTTGAGCTCTTCAGAAAGACGTTGCAGCTCACAGTTAAGGTTTCTGTCACAATAAAGGCAGTCATCGGGATGATTAGAAAGAAGGAGTTCCACATTCGTTTTTCTTGCAATGATCACCCTCGGGGAATGTGTTCTGATCTTCATCCATTCCTCCACCGGTTGTGAACAGGCTGTAACCAGCCTGTCGCGACCTTCTACCTCCACTACGCACATACGACAGGCACCGGTAGGTGAAAGATCTTTCATCCTGCAGAGTGTCGGAATAATTATACCGTTTCTGTTAAGTGCTGAAAGGATCGTCTCTCCCTTTTCCGCCCTGATCTTCTTGTTATTTACCTGAATTGTAAAAAGCATAAAAGCTATTTAACAGTTATTGCGCTGAACTTGCATATATCATGGCATACACCACAACCGATGCATTTCTCCTCAACGATGAAAAATGGCTGGAGTCTTGTGCCGTAAATCGCATTGACAGGGCATTTGGAAGCACATGCCGTACAACCGGTGCATTTGTCGACATCTATAGAAAAGGTCCGGAGACCCCTGCAGATATTCGCTCTGCATTTCCTGTCGAAAATATGTTCCTCGAATTCCTCCCTGAAATTTTTCAGAGCGCTCATGAACGGATTTGGCGCAGTCTGACCAAGTCCGCAAAGCGATGTATCCTTCATTACAGATGCAATGGTCTCAAGCTGCATTACCCCCTTAAACCGTTCAAGAGTGGTACCTGAATCATCGTCTGATGGTTTCTTAATCACACTTTCCAGTATCTCAAGCATCCGTCCGGTTCCTTCACGGCAGGGAATGCATTTACCGCAACTTTCATTGCGCATAAATTCCATATAATATCTCACAAGGTCGACCATACAGGTATCTTCGTCAATGATCACGAATCCGCCGGCACCCATCCCGACTCCTTTTTCTTTCATTTCCTCATAGTCGACAGGAGTATCAAGATTACCGGCGGTGATGAATGAGCCAGAGGATCCGCCAACCTGAATTGCCTTGAATTTTTTCCCCTCCTTAATCCCGTCGGCTATATCTTCAATTATTGTTCTGAAAGTAGTTCCCATTTCCACTTCGATAACACCCGACATGCGTCCTTTACCGGCGACGGCAAAGACCTTTGTTCCGGGGCTGGTTTGTGTTCCGAGTGTGCGGTACCATTCCGGGCCGTTTTGCATGATCAGGGGAACATTCATAAGGGTTTCTACATTGTTTATGACGGTTGGCTTTCCGAACAATCCTGCGGATGTCGGAAATGGAGGCTTTAGCCGGGGCATTCCGCGCTTCCCTTCAAGTGTGCTTATAAGAGCAGTCTCTTCGCCACACACAAAAGCGCCAGGCTCCTTGCGTATTGTGATATCCAGTTTATATCCGCTTGAGAAAATATTGCTTCCCAGCAACCCATATTCCCTGGCACTGTCGATAGCTTTCTGAAGCCTTTGCCTGGCATGTTCCGAACCTCTACGGAAAAAGACAATCGCACTGGCTGCTCCAATGGCATATGATGCGATGGCAATACCCTCCACAAGTCTGTGCGGGTCGCTTTCGAGAATAGTCCGGTCGGTGAAGGCGCCCGGATCACTCTCCTTTGCATTGCACACAAGGTAGCGTACTGATGATGAGGTATTAAGTGCCTGTTTCCATTTAAGTCCGGTCGGATAACCTCCACCGCTGCGTCCTCTGAGTCCGCTCTTATCAATGATATCACAAACCTCCTCATAGGTGTAATGTCTGATGGCCTTGACAAAAGCCCTGTATCCGCCAAATGCAATATATTCGTTTATATTTTCAGGGTCGTAGCATCCGCAATTGGCAAGGATCACTCTTTTCTGATTTGCAAAAAAATCCAGCTCTTCTATGAATGGAATTCCTGGCCAATGTTCAAATCCTCTGGCACCATGCTGACCAACCAGATCATCTTTATTAATATCGCTATGAAACACACCGTTCAGAAGCGGGTCAACCTTTTCCTCTGTTATGTTCCTGAAAAACAGTTTATTTTTTCCGGGAAGCTGGATCGACAGAAGAGGCTCAAAGTTTGCCGGGCCTGTGCATCCGACTCTGACAAGCTCAGTAGCGGGCCCATTATCATCAATGTATGATCTGATGGCCGACCATGTTTTTTCAGATCCCGCAATGATACTGGCTGTTCCTGAAGAGATCATGATGACCGGCCTGTCTGTTTTATCGCGACGGATCTGACTGAGCACTTTTTCTGTTTCGGCAGGCAGGGTATCTGCTTCGAACAAAAGGACCTTACCGGTAAGGAATTTCTTCAGATCTTCCATTTAATCATTCTCAATTATGTATCTGAGCTTTTTAAGCAGGTCGGGTATCTGTTCAGGCCTGATGTGCGGATGATATTCATCATTGACAGTAATAATGGGACCGTTATTGCATCCGCCCATACATGTCACGATCTCATAACTTAAATTGCCATCCCTCGAAGTCTGACCCACCCTGATGCCTGTCTCTTCCTTTATCTTGTTTATAACACTCCTGGAGCCGTTCAGAAAACAAGAGGTTCCGTTGCAAATCCTGATCCTGATCTTTCCTTCAGGGACGAATCTGAACTGATCATAAAATGTGGCGAGGCCATAGATCTTAGTGGTGCTCAGCCCCAGGAAACAGCCAACTTTAACAATCACTTCCTCCGAAATGTACCCATTATCATCCTGGATTTCCTGTAAAAGAGGGATCAGATCTTCCCTTCTGCCGGATTTATATTTTTTTATAATTGTCTCGAAATCTTTACTCATTCAGGTCAAAAGGATGTATAATATACAAAGATAGTGATTTATTGTTATAAATTAAACAATGTTAATTTATTAACAATTAAACGGATGATCATATTTTTCGAAAATTTGTATATTATTGTATTGATATTCAATATAATAAAAGTTACTTGTCGATGTTTTAAGTAATTCCAATGCTAAATAGCATTACCTTTAATTCTGCATTATTTCATTTAAAATATGATAATTGCGTTTGCTGATCATGTTTGCACCAAAGAAATAATTCGTAATTTTGTCGCGGTTGTTTTTCAACAAACAATAAAAAGTATGCCCAGGGAAATCGAAATGCATATCTGTCTCGGAAGTTCCTGTTTTTCAAGGGGAAATAAAGATGTTGTTATGTTCATAAAGGAGTATCTTAAAAAACATCATCTTGAGGACAAAGTTATCTTTAAAGGAGCCAGGTGTATGGGTAATTGCAGCAAGGGTCCGAATATCATGATCGACGGGAAACCAACAGAAGGGGTCACTCTTGCCGTTACCGAGGGTATTCTTGAAAGGGAATTGGCTAAAATTAAATAATTGGTAAAGGAATAAATGAGCGACAGAAAACCTGTTTTGTTTATTGATGACTCAAAATGCAGGAACTCCTATTCATGCGTCCGTGTCTGCCCGGTAAATGCCATAGAGGTAAAGCCGCAGAAAGCGCATCCGACAATCCTTTCCGATAAATGTATTGGCTGCGGATTATGTTATATTTCATGCTCACCACGAGCCATTGAGTTCCGCGATTCAAAAGAAGAGGTAAAAGCGCTTCTGTTATCAGACAGAAAAACTGCAGCACTTATCGAGCCGAGTATAGCTTCCGAGTTTGACGATATAACCGATTACCGGAAATTCGTCACAATGATAAAATCACTCGGATTTGATTATGTGCATGAGGTATCATTTGGAGTCGATCTTATAGCAGCAAAATACACAGATCTGTTCAGCAAGGCGGAAGGGAAATATTATATCACTGCCAACTGTCCTGCAATAGTCAAGCTGATCGAAAAATTCCATCCCGAGCTTACACCCAACCTTGCACCGCTGGTCTCTCCCATGATTGCCACCGCTATGGTGGTGAAGGATATATACGGTCCGGATATTGCTGCAGTCCAGATCGGACCATGCATCGACGCCAAGGATGAAGCCCTGAAATACGGATCGGGAAAACTGATCGAGGGTGTTCTCACATTTATTGAGCTCCGTCAGATGTTTGATGAAGCCGGCATACAGGAGAGGCTTGTAAAGATGTCGGAATTCGATCCTCCTTATGGTTACTGGGGCGCCCTCTATCCTGTTCCTGCCGGAATAATTCAGGCGGGAGGATTGAAACGCGATATGGTTTCGAGCAGGGTAATCACTGCATCCGGGAAGGAGGACATACTAGAAGCTATACATGATTTTGATAATCATATCGATACAATACATCACCATTTTAATCTTTTCTTCTGCCACGGATGTCTTCTTGGACCCGGAATGGAGAATCATAAGGAAAGATTCAGAAGAAGGGCTCTTGTAAGCCGTTATACTGAAAAGCGAATAAGCACACTTGACAAGGACCTCTGGCAGGAGAATATGGATAAATGGTTAAACCTCGATTTTTCGAGAACCTTCACCCCCGATGACCAGAGAATTCCGGAACCGCCCGAGGAGGCAATAAACGAGGTACTAAAGATAGTGGGAAAGAACAATCCGGAGGAAGAGCTGAACTGCGGAGCATGCGGATACCTTTCGTGCCGGGAATTTGCAGTGACGGTAGCAAAAGGGCTGGCGATCCCGGAGATGTGCCATACCTTCAACCTCAGAAACAAGCAGGAATACATTGAGACCCTGAGGCAGACAAACAGGAAGCTGGCCGAGACAAAAAAAGCCTTGAAAGAATCGGAGGAGCTGGCACAAAGGGAAAAAGAGATGGCTCAGAGCGCATCCGACATGATGAATAACATGCTTGAAAAGCTTCCGACAGGGGTCGTGATCGTAGACAGTAATCTTAAGATCCTTCACTCCAACAAAAGCTTCATCAACATCATAGGGGAGGATGCGAAGGCAATATCCGAAATAATTCCCGGACTGGCAGGTGCTGATATCAAGACACTCATCCCGTTCAACATCTACAATATGTTCACCTTTGTTCTTAAGGAAGATGAGCCTGTGGTTAGCAAGGATGTTCATTTCGAGGACAGAATGCTCAATATCTCGATATTTCCGATCAAGAAAAACAAGATGTGCGGGGCCGTTCTGCGCGATCTTTTCTCTCCCGAGGTTCAGGGTGAGGAAGTAACAAACAGGGTTGCCGAAGTGATTGAGAAAAATCTCGAGATGGTACAAAAAATAGGATTCCTTCTGGGCGAAGGTGCTTCTGAAACAGAACAGATGCTTAATTCAATAATTGAATCATACAGGAACCGAAGCAATCATAAGGATAACCTCAAATAATTTCGTTGGAGCAGGATTTTTATATAGAGGTTAACAGTCAGCAACGCAGCCATGACGAGGAAAGGATTTGTGGCGATGTCTTTCTATACAAATATATAAAGGAAGAAGACAGGGTTGTGGCAGTATTATCCGATGGAATGGGACACGGGGTCAAGGCAAACATACTGGCGACCCTGACGGCAACCATGGCGCTCAATTTCACGCAGGAGCACAAGGAGGTCGACCGTATCGCCGAAATAATTATGAACACTCTTCCGGTCTGCAGCGAGAGGAAGATCGCCTACTCGACCTTTACTATCGTTGATATTGAAAGCAGCGGGAAGACAAATATTCTTGAATACGATAATCCGGCTGCAATAACACTCCGGGGATCCCGGGAATTCGATCCGACATGGAAACGGGTTGTCCTCGATAAAGGGAAACATGCCGGCAAGGTGCTCAGAACCTGCACATTCATCCCGGAAAAGGAGGACAGGATAATTTTCTGTTCCGATGGTGTGTCACAGAGCGGCATGGGCAGCGAAGCACTTCCGTTCGGATGGGAAAGGGACAATATTTTATCATATGCAGCCCAACTTGTTTCGGGCGAGGCATCCATATCTGCCACTATCCTTGCAGCGAAAATTGTTACCATGGCACACAAAAACGATGCATATAAAGCCAAAGACGATATAAGCTGTGCTGTGATCTACTTCCGTGATCCGCGTAAACTACTGATCTGCACCGGACCTCCTTACGAAAAGGATAAGGACAGGGAACTGGCAGCAAAAGTGAAAGGATATGAGGGAAAAGTGATCCTTTGCGGGGGAACGACTGCTGATATTATTGCCAGGGAGCTGAACAGGAAAATCGTCGATGAGCTCCTTTTTGAAGATCCCGAGCTTCCGCCTGAAAGCTTTCTTGAAGGTATCGACCTTGTGACAGAAGGGATCCTCACCCTGCAAAAAGTAAATGAGATTTTAAAGACCTATAATAACAGTGTTCACCTCGGTAAAGGTCCGGCCGACAAGATCGTAAAATTGCTGATGGAAAGCGATGAGATACATTTTATTATAGGTACCCGTATAAACATTGCCCACCAGGATCCAAACCTCCCGGTTGAGCTTGAGATACGACGAACAGTTGTAAAAAGGATTGCTCGTCTTCTTGAAGAAAAATGGCTCAAGAAGATAAGTTTCGGGTATATTTAAAGCTTCCCTTTCCCCTCGAGATAATCAATTATTTTTCCGAACAGCAACGGCTGAATATAAGGATATGTGAGGTTTTGAGGGAGCTGGCCGGACAGCATTATTTCAGCAATCTCAGAAACATCCGGTACTTCGCCAAGCAGTTTTACCTCAGCAAAAAAGAGCCTGCCAAATCCCTTGATACCGTCCTGCTCAACGGAATATGTTGCTACACATTCGAGATCGAACTCTCTTGCTCCCGTTTCTTCCTTCAACTCCCTGAAAGCAGCTTCATCCGGCGATTCACCATTTTCTATATGTCCGCCGGCGATCTCCCATGTTGACCTATCACAATGACGGACAAAGATCCAATTACCGATGAACCTGGCGCTTATCACCGAGTATGTAAGTCTTCCCGCAGGTACAAAATCCGGATCATAAAATCTGACTATTGTCATTTCTGTCGTAGCTGATAATTGCGAATGTAAGAATAATCACCTTAATTTAATTTGAGTATTTTTGCGCATCAACAGATCATATGTTTATATTCCTAATAATCGTAATTCTCTTCATTGAAGTTTTAACCTTCTTAGCTCTGAGGGAACACTATACAAAAACTTCAAAGACAAAATATTTCATTCTGATTTCTGTTATTTCATTCCTGAGTGTATGGTTGTGGTATTACCTTATCAGAGTAATGGTTTACAGAGGCGATTTTGACACTCCTGCAAATATCAGAAATCAGCTGACCCTTGGTGGATTGTCTGCCGTAATATTATTTCCAAAATTTATATTCTGTTTTCTGCAT
>Ga0209706_10002415_pt1 | contig 10356 bp, 9 predicted proteins | sample PPLLaktember2015_6_FD_187263 | JGI IMG/M metagenome (GOLD analysis project Ga0209706, IMG submission 187263) | Freshwater sediment microbial communities from Prairie Pothole Lake near Jamestown, North Dakota, USA - PPLs Lake P8 Core (1) Depth... | ecosystem: Environmental > Aquatic > Freshwater...
TCGTCCTTATCACCTTCGGTCAGCCCATTTTCTTCAGAAATAATCCGGTGACCTGGGAAGCGGCGATTAATTTCGTTTAACAAGTAGGTCTCAGATTGCAAGTCAATATCCGTGACCAGGTCAATTGGACCTTTGTAGTTGACCTCTAATCGTGAAGCAGAACCTGGACGAGGGTTGTAACCCGTGCGCAGGATTTCACCGGCGTGACGCGCCATCGTTTCAAGATCGTCTAGGGTGGGGATCACAAATAGCTCCAGATATAAAGATCGTTATTTTTGAGGAAATTGTTCCTGAAGACGGAATAATTGGTCTAATTCTTCTTGGATCTGGTTGCGTTGATCACAGGTTTCTTCCAGCAGCGCCCTAAAAGCTGGTTTCTGAATCTCTGGCAGAGTCTCAAGTAAGCGTTCAGTGCGCGCAATTTGAGCATTTTTATGGCGCAACTTACTCTCCAAACGCGCCTTATATCCCCGATAAAACTCGCGTGTGGCTAATGGGCGAGGCGTATTTGAATTATGTCCAATAGTAAGCACTTCCGCGACGGTGAGTAAAAGTTCGGCCGCGTCCACTGGTTTTTCCAGAAAGCGTGCAGCGCCAAGTTTAAGCGCAAAATCTTTGTCTTCAGGGGTTACATAAGTGGCAGAGAGGAAAATGATTGGAATGTGACTGGTCTTCGGGTTGGTGCGTAATCGATGAGTGAGTTGGTACCCATCCAGTTTGGGCATGAGGATATCCGTAATGACCAGCGCTGGATGCTCCATTTCTGCGCGCTTTAGGGCTTCCAGCCCGTTATGAGCTGTTATGACTGGATAGCCTTTAAATTGTAGGGTCACCTGGAGTAATTCGAGGATACTTGGAATATCTTCAGCAATGAGAATTGGGCCATAGGGTACAGACATGCGCTAATTGTATCCTCTTCAATCTATTTAGCCACTACACAATTGCAAGGTGTTGTCAGCGCTCACCAACGTTCTCCGCTTGCATTTGTTCGAAGAAGGATTGCATAAAGGCGTGGCGGCCGGCAGCTAAGACGCGCCCGCTAGTGGTATAGATACGCGCTCGGATTTTTTCTAGTTTGAACAGGTATTCGTGGTAGGCGCTGTGTGGCTCGTCTGGTTCAAGTACTCCAGTATCCTGAAAACACTGTGAAGCAGGAGCATAGAACGGCATTCCCGCCTTAATGGCATAGGCGATGGCGCGCGCCACACCCATTGCACCGATTGCGTCCAGCTTATCAGCATCAAAAAGCACCTTAGCCTCCATGGTTTGAGGCTGTTCGCGATCATCGCGAAAGCGATGGGCGCGGATGCAATGCTGGACGGCTCGAATGCGCTCTTCGGGCCAGTTTTCGAATTGCAGGACCTGGCGCGCAAATTCCGCAGAAGCCAGGTGATGGTCAGCACGCCTGGTGGGGCTTTCCTGGGCATCGTGTAAAAGGACAGCCGCCCGAACAATCTCGAGATCGGCTCTTTCTGATGCGGCCAGGTGTTCGGCCAGGCAGAGTACGCGCATGATATGGTCGAATCCGTGGACTGGATCATCGCCGGGGTACCAGGCCTGCGCTTGTTGAAGAGTTGGCATGTGTTATTTTGACCTATATGGATAATGTTTTGGGGGTAGAGGATCAGACCGGGTACACACGGCCCTTTTTAATGACGGTTTGAACCAGGTTAGAGCCGAACCGATATCCCAAATGACGGTAATCGGGCGCGCTTAAGATGATCAGGTCGGCTTGTTTGCCAGGATCAAGAGAGCCTATCTGTTCGTCACGTGCAATCGCCGCCGCGGAATTTATCGTGGCAGCGGCGATTGCCTGGGCCGGGGTCAGTTTCATGTAGCGGCAGGCCAGGGCAATAGCAAATTGCATATTTTCACACCAGGCAGTACCGGGATTCAGGTCGGTTGCTAATGCCAGGATGCCATCTGCTTCCAGGAACGCTTTCGCAGGAGTATATTCTTGTTCGGCCAGACCAAACGGCGTACAGGGAAGCGCGACAGCCACGGTTTCACTGGAAGCCAGGGCGAGGATATCCTGGGGAGAGGTTTTTACCAGGTGATCAGCGGATACAGCTCCCAATTCGGCTGCCAGGTGTGCCCCTCCCAGATTATCAAATTCATCGGCATGGATTTTGAGCGGGAAGCCTAGCTCGCGGGCGGCGGTTAGAATACGGCGCGATTGCTCCAGGCTAAATACGCCCGTTTCGCAAAAGACATCGACAAAAGGCATGGCGTGGTAAGGCGCGTGGTGCGGCCACCAGTCCTTAAGTACCGGCAGCATCGTATTGCAGACCAGATCGGTATAGCCGTCGGGATCGCCACGGAATTCAGGGGCGATTGCATGGGCTCCCAGGAAGGTGAACGCCAGCTCCAGCGGTCCTTCGGCATCCAGGGCCAGCAGGGCTTGAAGCATGCGCAGCTCGGCGGCGGTATGCAGGCCATAACCTGTCTTGACCTCGGCAGTCGTGGTGCCGCAGGTGAACATACTCCACAAGCGGGGTCGTGTTTCGCTGAGAAGTTTATCCAGTGATGCACTACGGGTGGCCTTGACGCTGGAGATAATGCCCCCGCCAGCATTCAGGATTTCCATATAGGTTTTGCCCTGCAGGCGCATTTCAAATTCGGCAGAGCGGTCACCGGCCCAGATCGCATGGGTGTGCGGGTCCACAAAGCCAGGCATGACTACTTTGCCCCCGGCATCCAGGGTGGGAACATCCGGATAAGCGGCTAATAATTCGGGAGTTGTTCCGACAGCGATTATTTTTTCGTCCTGGATCAGAACTGCGCCGTTGGGGATAATATCCAGGCTGCCGAGTGCCTTGCCGCGCTGGGGGCCGCCTGTCAGTGTGAGCAATTGTGAAGCAGAATGGATTAACATAAGGATGGGTTCATTTTAGAGCAAAAACCGTCTGGTGGCAAGCAATTACGGGTAAAATTGGAGGCGATTGCCTGGTTTATTGTTATCTATTCTAATAAGAGGAGGTTTGGTTGTGGAAACAGAATTCCGGATCGAGCGCGATTCAATGGGGGAGGTGCAAGTCCCACGCAATGCCCTGTATGGTGTTCAGACGCAACGAGCTGTAGAGAATTTTCCGATCTCAGGTTTACGCCCGTGGAGGGCGTTCGTCTGGTCGATGGCGACGATCAAGCGCGCTGCAGCGGAGGTGAATAGAGACCTGGGGTTGCTCGACGCAGCGCGCGCGCGGGCGATTATCCTGGCAGCTGCAGAGATCATGGAAGGGCGTTGGGACGATCAGTTCCTTGTAGACCCATTTCAAGCTGGAGCCGGCACCAGCCACAACATGAATGTCAACGAGGTCATTGCTAACCGCGCCACCCAGCTCCTGGGGGGGCAAATAGGGGAGTACCAGGTGAATCCCAATGACCATGTCAATATGGCGCAATCTACGAATGACACGATCCCAACTGCCATCCGTTTAGGCGCCCTGTGGCGATTGGATGAGCTACTGAAGGCGGTCGGGAACCTAGCAGCTGCGTTGGCTGAAAAGGCAGCAGAATTCGACTCAATTGTGAAATCTGGACGTACTCATCTCCAGGATGCTGTGCCTGTACGCCTGGGACAGGAATTTGGCGCATATGCCAGGGCAGTAGAGCGAGATGGAGAACGAATTGCCCGCGCTGCGCAAGGGCTACGACGTTTGGGGATTGGCGGGACGGCTACTGGGAGTGGGCTGAATGCCCACCCGGAATATCATGCTCGCATGGTTCGATGTCTGTCAGAGTTAACTGGCTTGGAGCTAACTACATCCGATAACTTGTTCGAAAGCATGCAATCCATGGCTGATGTGGCAAATTTCTCGGCTGCTATCCGCACACTGGCGATTACCCTGACACGCGTCGCCAATGATATTCGCTTATTGGCATCCGGCCCGGCAACTGGTTTGGACGAAATTAGATTGCCAGCCGTTCAACCAGGCTCGAGTATTATGCCAGGTAAGGTAAACCCGGTTCTGGCGGAAATGCTCAACATGGCCATGTTCCATGTTCAGGGCTGCGACCACACGATCGCCTTGGCAGCGCAGGCAGGACAGCTTGAATTGAATGTGATGATGCCAATTATTGCTCACAATCTGTTTGAAATGATGCAGGTAACTATCGGGGCAGTAAATGCCTTTACAGATAAGCTGGTGCGCGGCTTAAAGGCCAACCCCGCCAAGGCGGAGGGCTGGCTGGAGAAGAATGCTATCGTTGTAACTGCACTCAATCCCTTGATTGGATATGCTGCTGGAGCGCGCCTGGTAAAAGAGGCTCTGGCGAGCGATCAAACCGTGCGCCAGGTTGCACTGGCACACGCAGCGGCAGGAATGCTGAAACACAGCAGGGAGGAGCGTGCCGTTACCCCTGAAGAAATCGAGGCTGCGCTCAGTGATATGCGCCGGTTGACGGAGGGAGGAATTATTGGCTTAGTAGAGTAAGCAGGTTTTCCTGCTTAAGCTCTGCCAGGCTGTTGACTACGAGGTCAGCTGCAATTAGGGCGTGCGCCGGGTTGGTTGTCGTCACAGCGATACATCTCATGCCCGCAAGGCGCGCTGCTTCAACACCGGCGATCGAATCCTCGATGACAATGCAATTAGTGGGGTGTAGTCCAAGGTGTTGGGCCGCAATTAAGAAAACTGCTGGATCAGGTTTGCCGGGTATGTCGGCGCCAGAGACCAGGCTGTTAAAGTATGACCTGATGTGTAGAGCATCAATGATGAAATTGATATTTTCGGAAGAGGCTGACGAAGCCACTGCCATCGGGATTTGCTGATCATGCCAGCGTTGCAACCAATCAAGCACTCCTGGTAGGGGCGTGACATGCCCTATCATGAGTTGGCGAAAGCATTCTTCTTTGCGCGTGGCAATCGCCTCTACCAGCCCGGCGTCTGGCTTATGACCCAGCAGCAATTCAATTGTTCCTGCATTGTTCATACCCAGGGCTTGCTGAAATTTCAGCCGGTCGAAGGCAATGCCATAATTTTCCAGCACATGCTGCCAGGATCGGATATGAAACTCGCTTGTGTCGACAAGAACGCCATCCATATCCCATAATATTCCATGGCGCGTGGGAATTTCCCTTTTGTGTTCTTCACTCACAGTACGCTCCTGAGAATAGTAGGGGTTCGATCAGTTACTGTCTTCGATCAGGGCTTTAATTTCATCCCATGCGACCGAAAATGCCTTTACGACTTCCGGATCGTAGCGAGTGCCACTGCCTTCGATGATTTCTTGATAGGCTTGTTGCGGGCTAAGCGGCTGACGGTATACGCGCTCACGTAACATGGTTTCTAAAGCATCAGCAACGGCTACAATCCTTGCTTCCAGCGGGATAGCTTCGCCAACCAATCCTTCCGGATAACCTTTTCCATCCCAGCGTTCATGGTGATAACGGATTACTGGAATTGCTGGAGTGAGGTAGGCGATATTCGCGATGAGTTTTACACCAATCTCTGGGTGGCGCTGGACTTCATCCCAGTCATCCACTTCCAGGGGTGTGGCTTTGTGCAGTACATTGTCTCCAATTAATATTTTGCCAATATCATGCAGGATGCCGCCAAAATACAAGGCTTTGGTTTCGATTTGGCGTCCATTTAACTGCTTGCTAATTGCTAATGCGTAACCTACCACGTGCCCCACATGCGGTGGGGAAAAGTGATCGCGTTGTTCAATTGCGTCAGCCAGCATGCTCAACGCGGCCAGGTAAGATTTTTCCATTTGCGCCAACACGACTTCTTGACTGCGCGCCAGACGTGCAGCAATTGTGGAGAGTAGCTCAAGGCGAAGGACTGGTTTGACCAGGTAATCTTCAGCGCCTACTTGCTTTCCCAGGAAAATATCTTTGCGCTCACCGCGTGCAGTTAGAAAAATAAATGGGATACTGACCCAGGCAGGTTTGGCACGCACCGCGTCAAAGAAAGCAAAACCATCCATCTCCGGCATCGAGATATCCGACAGGATCAGGTCGGGCTGGTGGTCTTGCATGAGTCCGAGTGCATGTTTGCCATGTTCTGCGGTCACTACATGATATCCCCCTGACTCAAGAATCGCCTGGAGGGCTTCGCGCATGGCTACATTATCTTCAACAACCAGGATGGTATGGTTCAAGAACGCACCTCATGGTATGGGGAGACGTACTGTGAAGGTTGAGCCTTTGTCGATTTCACTGGCCACATCGATCTCCCCTTCATGTAAATCGACGATTTCCTTAACGATTGCCAGGCCTAAACCTGTGCCATGAATTAACGACTGGCGAACTTTGCGGCCTCGATAAAATCGTTCAAATAGATGGTGTCTATCCTCTGGGTCAATGCCCATGCCTGTATCTTCTACATCCAGACAAACCTTATGATCTATTGTATAGGTGCGCACAACTACCTGACCCTGGGACGTGTAGCGCAGGGCATTAGCAACCAGATTGGTGATCAAACGAGCTAGTTGATTTGGCTCACCGTACACCGCGGGCAAACAGGCGTCCGGCTCAAAACGGAGATCCAAGGCTGAGACTTCAGCCATCGCTGCATGCGCCGAGACTATCTGTTGTGTGATGGTATTTAAATCCACAGAAGTGAATTCGATGCGTTTTGCTTTACCCATCGTAAGTCGAGAGAGGTCGAGGATATCTTCCACAAGCTTACGCAATAATTGACTCTGCTCCATCAAAACTTTAAGATAGTGCTTGCGTTTTTCCGCAGGTGCGCTCTCGAGGAGCTCCAGATACAGGCTGATATTACTTGTGGGGGTGCGCAGCTCATGTGAAACATCGGAAACGAAGATATCTTTCAGGCGAGCCAGTTCAATCTGGCGTGTGATGTCGCGCTGGCTACCCACAAAGCCAACCATTTGGCCATTCTGATCGCGGACCGGAGCGACAGTAAGCTGGATGTTGAAAGTGTTGCCATCTTTACGCCGGCTTATCAGCTCACCGATCCAGATTCTGCCATCTTGGAGTGTGGCGCGCATATCATCTAGAGTGGCTGGATCATTCATATCTGCGAACAATTCAAATAATGTTTTGGAGATAATTTCTGGGGCTGCTAACCCGGATTGTTCTTCATAGGCCTTGTTCACGGTGGTGATGGTGCTATCCAAATCGGTCACGATCACGCCATCACCTACACTGCCCAGGATTGCTTCCACGCGCTCTTTAGCGTTGTACAGTTCGGTCGTGCGCTCTTCTACGCGTTGTTCCAGGTCAGAGGCGTGTTGGCGCAGCTCGGTCAACAAATGAATGTTTTCGATCAGTGGCCCAATCTGCCGGGCGACAATCCGTAGAATATCGATATCCTCGTTGCTGAAGATATCACCTCCGTATTTTGGGCCCAGGGCAAGCATGCCTTGTACCTGGGAATGTCCGATGATGGGTACCCAGAGGTGGTCTTGCTCTGTGTTCAATAACTCAGTTTCTTCAGGAGTGAAGCTAACTTCTGAAAGAGCTTCGCGCAGCGATGAGCGACCTACTTCATCTCCCAGGCGCAGCAAGAATGCCAGGCTAGAACGTGGAAGGGTAGCAAAGCGTAGCGGGATCTGACTGCGGATCTTTTGTAGCGGGGCGACTTCAACAACGGAAAAATCCCCGTTTGGATCGCGTAGAAAAACACACGCATCTTCAAGGCGTAACGTTTCGGCTAACCGTTCAGATAGCGTGCTGGCGAGCAAGCGCAGTTCGCTAACATGCTCCAGACCTTGTGATATCTGGGTGACCGCCGAGCGGTAATCGTACCAGCCACCGTAGAAAACAGTATCCACGAGGCGTTGGACCCGACGTTGAAGGGGCACAAAGAGGCTGGCAAGAATCAATACCAGGATGGTATTGACCAACGGATCGCTGATGGTCACGGCAGGCATCCACTGGCTAAGACTGGCATACAGGATCAGATAAACTGCCCCAAGAAGGGAATACATCAAAATGAAGGTAGCCCCGCGATTGATGTGTTTCTCGATTTCGATCAAGCGGTGGCGGAAGATGGCGTATCCGTATGTAGCAGGGACAATTCCTAAAAGTAAAATTGAATAGGAATAAGGGATGATCGGTTTGTGTAATAAGGCATCTGGAAGAATGGTGAGCTGAATGAATGGCAGCAAGCTGAGCACGCCACCTAAGACCACGATGCGGATTTTACTGCGCACACCCGGAGAAAGGGCATAACGGTAGGCGTAAATCAGCAGCGCAACCACCAATAACAAATTTATGGCTACATACAAACGGCTGGCAGCAACGATTTGGTTATACCAAGGGCTCGAACGTAAATAAGACGTACCGAATAACAGGTATGGTAGCCCTCCAATAAGCCCGATGGAGTATAAAATTAACACCAATGGGCGCCGGGCAGGTAGATTCGTTACCTGGGGAAAATAAAAATGAAAGTGAACAGCCAGTGGGCCAATAATCCAGACCAACATTGAAAATAGAGCTGGTGTCCATCTTGGTCCAGCTGATGAAATTAATCCGGTTGTAATTAAGACAGCACTACCTAAGAAAAATAGAAAGAACAAGTAGGTGCCTTCATATACTGGCTTGAATGCCTGCACGCCTACCCCAATAACCAAAAAAATAACCGCGACCAGGAGAGGGGCAAGCCTTACCAATACCTCTGATAACGGGGGCTGGCTGAGGGTGATTTCGATTGGCAGGGTTTCATTGCCGCGCAAGACAGTAAACTTTACTGTCATACCGATCTGTTTGTTTGTATAAAGCGGGACTGCGTCGCGAAAAGGTATGCCATCTACGGTAAGGATAGTATCACCCAGGCGAAGTGTATTATCTGGTGGGTACTCAGGGTCGATCTCGCTGACCAGACCGGATGGGTGGAAGCTGCGAACACCATCATACGGATAATGTGCCACAGTCCAGGCTGCCCAGACAATATAAAAGACAGTGATCAGTGCCAGGAGGTAAGGAAAACTGATCCACCAACGGCGGGAAGTATGAACAGTAAGTGTACGCCCAAGGCTATTCATCTCAGCTTAAATTGTAGCACAGCAATGTTTTTGCAAGCATTGAAATAGAGCTAGCCTAAGAATCTGTAAGGTTTTTGTGAAGCGGGGGCAGACGGATTACTTGGAACGCAGGTCGGGCAGCATGCTAAGCAGGGTTTCCCGGTAGGGTGAAACAGGATGGGCATTTTCTAAAGCTTGTAGAGCCAGACGGCGGTGTTTTTCGATCTCGGTCAGTAAATAAAGATCGACTCCACTGTTTTGTAGGGTTTCGAGAACCTGACGGGCTGCTTGTAGATTATGCGCGCTGCGTGCCAGCAGATCTAGTAATTGGATCCTCTGTGCTTCGGGAAAAACTGTCAAAGCATATGCCATCGCAAAGGAATGTGAGAGCTTGCCCGGTTCAGGTAGGGTATATTCACCTGCAGGTGGGCGTATATCGCGCAGATCATCCATTAGCTGTAATAAGAGCCCTAAATGCTTCCCATATTGTTTGTAACTGTCCAGTTGTTGGTTATCTTCGCTGATCAGACGAGCACCAGCCCAGCAGGCAAGCGCAAAAAAAGCTCCGGATTTACCTTCAGCGATTTCCCAGTATGTATCCAGGTTGATCTGCGACAATATGAGATCAAGGTGCTGGCCACTGCTCATGGCCATCATCTGGAGCTGAAAGACGCGGTTGATTTCACCAGCAGCATTGCGGACTTCAGGTTTTTGGTACAGCTCATTAAGGGCTAAAGAAGCGGTGAAAAATAAACCGCAGCCAGCATTGATGGCTGCTCCGGGACCTATGTCAGCATACCAGGCTTCTGGTTCATCAAGGTCTTCAACGTTATCAAAAATATGAGCGGCGACATAGAATAAGAGCCAGGCGGCAGAAATGTCTAAAGCATCTTCTGCGTCGCCGCCCGCAGCTCCACAACACAGAACTGGTAATAAACTCCAATGTAATTGCGGGTTGCGGGAATGGATTAAATGCTGAGGCAACGCTTGGCGCATGACTGAAGTAAAGTCTGTCGATGCGCCAGACGCTGCCCAAATATTTTCAATTCTATTAAAAACTGCTTTAATCTGCAGTTGTGCAACCAAAACTTATTGATACCAGGACATTCCGTCAGTGGCATCGCCTTTGGCTTGATACCAGGACATGCCGTCGGTGACATCACCCTTGGCTTGATACCAGGACATGCCAGCCGTTGTGGTGCTACCACTCAACACGAGGGGACCCTGGGCGCTGTTCTTGCGTTGTAGGCCTTTTGAAAGGAATGCCATTTCTTCGCGGCTGAGCTTCAGGCCGCGTTGCGCCAGAGCTGCTTCTGGATCAGTGTTCCACATTCTGGCAAATTCATTGTCGGTCGAGATGTTGTAGACGACTTGGGCGAGTGTCATTTTGTCTCCTTGACGAGATAAGAATTCTGGTTGAAA
>Ga0209706_10002416_pt1 | contig 10355 bp, 9 predicted proteins | sample PPLLaktember2015_6_FD_187263 | JGI IMG/M metagenome (GOLD analysis project Ga0209706, IMG submission 187263) | Freshwater sediment microbial communities from Prairie Pothole Lake near Jamestown, North Dakota, USA - PPLs Lake P8 Core (1) Depth... | ecosystem: Environmental > Aquatic > Freshwater...
CATCCTGCGGGTCCACACGCTCGAGGAGCTCTTCGATGCCGTGGGGACGTTGGGGATCGGGCGTACTCCACCACCCGTGACGTCCGACTCCAGGGCCGATTGCCTGGTGATCGTGACCAACGGCGGCGGACCCGGCGTGCTGGCGGCCGATGCGCTCGCGTACTACGGCGGTACGCTCGCCGATCTCGCACCGGGGACCATGGCCGCGTTGGACGCGGTGCTCCCGGACACGTGGTCGCACGCCAATCCGGTCGATCTCGTCGGGGATGCCTCGGGGGAGCGGTACCATCACGCGCTCGGCGCGCTCGCGAGGGATCCTCACGTGGACGGGATCCTCGTGATCAACTCTCCGACCGCCTTGGTCTCCCGCACGGAAGCAGCCCAGGCCGTGATCGCGGCTGCCGACAGCCATCAGGACGTCACGTTTCTGACGAGCTTCGTCGGCGACGAGACCGCAGCCGAGCCGCGGCGCTTGCTCACCGCCGGCGGCGTGCCGACGTACGAGAGCCCCGAGGACGCCGTGCGCGCGTTCATGCACCTGGTCGAGTACGCCGACGGCCAGCGCGTCCTCATGGAGACGCCGCCCTCGATCCCCGAGTCCATCGCGCCCGACGTCGACCGCGCTCGGCGCGCGCTCGATCGCGTGCTCGGCGAGGGACGGGAGTGGCTCACGTGGCCGGAGACGAAGGAGGTGCTCGGCGCCTACGGGATGCTGACCGCGCCGGGCAGCACGGCACGCGATGCGGAGGAGGCGGCGCGAGCGGCGGCGATGCTCGGGGGTCCGGTGGTGCTCAAGGTCCTCTCGCCCGACATCACCCACAAGAGCGACGTCGAAGGCGTCGTGCTCGGGGTCGAGGGCCCGACCAACGTCCGCGCGGCCGCCGAGGAGCTGCTGCGCAGCGTCGCCGCCGCGCGTCCGGACGCACGGCTGGAAGGACTGATCGTCGAGTCCATGGTTCGCCGTCCCGGCGCGGTCGAGCTGATCATCGGGGCGTTCGAGGACGCGAGCTTCGGCCCGGTGGTCGTCTTCGCGCACGGAGGCACGGCGGCGGAGATCATCCACGACCGTGCGGTGGGCCTGCCACCTCTGAACCTGCGGCTCGCGAGCGAGATGATGCGCCGCACCAAGGTGTACGAGCTCCTCCGCGGCTATCGCAACGTCCCGCCTGCGAACCTCGAGGCGGTCGCGACGGCACTCCTCCAGGTGGCACAGCTCGTCACCGATCTGCCCGAGATCCGCGAGGTGGACGTGAACCCGCTGCTCGCCGATCCGTACGGTGTCATCGCGCTCGACGGTCGCGTGCGTGTCGCGCCCAGCGTCGGCCCGGCGCATGCGCGTTTGGCGATTCGACCTTATCCGGTGGAGTTGGAAGAAGAGTTGAAGCTTCCGGGCGGCCGCACGCTCCTCTTCCGCCCGATCCGACCGGAGGACGAGCCCATGCTGAAGCTCGCCTTCGAGCGCCTCACGCCGGAGGAGACGCACTTCCGCTTCATGGTGCCGAAGAAGGCTTTCTCGCACCTCGCGATGGCGCGCTTCACGCAGATCGACTACGACCGTGACATGGTCATGGTCCTCACCGAGCGGGTTCCGGACGGAGCCACCGAGATCCACGGTGTCACGCAGATCAACGTGCGACCGCGAGACTCGACCGCCGAGTTCGCGATCCTGGTGGAGGAGCGGGCGACGGGTCTAGGCCTCGGTCCGTTCATGCTCGAGCGCATCATCGACTACGCGCAGGCGCGGGGGATCGAGAGGATCCACGGCGACGTGCTCGCGAGCAACACGACGATGCTGAAGCTCTGTGAGGTCCTCGGGTTCACGGCTTCCCGAGACGACCGGGATCCGACCGTCGTGCGGGTGAGCCGAAAGCTGCGAGAATCAGCTACGGCACCCTAACCGCCGGGAGCATCCGTTGCCCTGTCTCTGCAGCGGCACTACCGTGCGACGCCATGAAACACATTCTCGCCGCGCTCGACCTCACCGCGCACGCGGATCGCGCATTCGAGCGGGCGTCGATGCTCGCTGCCGCCCACGGCGCCAAACTGACGCTCGTTCACATCGTCGACAGCAATGTGCTGAGGTACGAGGACGAGGGCGGCGCACTCGCAGAGGCGATGAAGGCGAAGGCCGAGGTCCGCTTGGCGGGCTACACCGATCGCCTCGATCCGGAGTCTCAGTCGACGGTCGACAGTCACGTCGTCATCGGCAAGGCGTGGGAGGAGATCATCGCCGTCGCCGATCGGGTCGAGAGCGACCTGATCGTCATCGGACTCCATCACGTCAAGCCCATCAAGGATGCCTTTCGCGGCACCACCGCCGAACGCGTGATACGCTCCTGCAGCAGGCCGATCTTGATGGTTCGCGACAAGCCCGGCGGACCCTATCGCAAGGTGGTTGCGGCCACCGATTTCTCACTGTGCTCGGCGCACGCCTTGGAGGCGGGGCTGCGAATCGCACCGGACGCTGCGTTCACGCTGCTGCACGTGTTCGAGACGCCTTTCCCCGCGCTCATCAGGTTCAGCGAGGCGGAGGTGGACCAATACAAGCGGCCCCTGATCGAACGAGCGAGACAGGAGGCGGCAGAGGCGATGGATGCATTCCGAAGAGGACATGACGCCTTCGAGGCATCCATCACTCCTATGCTGGAGCGCGACGAGGCCGTGCATGGCATCAGCAAGGCCGTCCAGGACCAGAAGGCCGACCTGCTGGTCATGGGAACGCGCGGCCGCACCGGCCTCGTCAGAGCCATGGTGGGGAGCGTGGCGCTGACCTTCCTCCAGAATCCACCGTGCGATGTGCTGGTGGCGCACTGAATCCCCATGCACAAGCTACTCGTGCCGTTCGATGGGTCGGAGCCCGCATTTCGGGCGTTGAGTCACGCCATCACGTTGGTGCGGGAAGGGGGTGGCGGATCTGTCCACCTGGTGCACGCACACCCCGAGCCACGGGTCTACGGAGAGATCGAGGTATACCTGTCGCCCGAGAGGGTGGCAGAGCTCCAGAGGTCGGTGAGCGAGTCGATCCTCGCCGGAGCGGAGGCGGTCCTGAAGGAAGCCGGGGTTTCGCACACGAAGGACGTTCTGGTCGGTCACCTCGGTCAGGTCATCGCTGACCACGCGGATTCCCTGGGATGCGACGGGATCGTCATGGGCACGAGAGGGAGCGGTGCGCTCGGTAACCTGTTGCTGGGCTCCGTCGCCACCAAGGTGATCCACTCGGCGAACGTTCCAGTGACGCTGGTGAAGTGACGGCCTGTCGGTCTCGTCACCCCCGCAGCATGTACAGGAGCCAAATCGCGCAGGCATAGACCGCGGCCATGGCGGCGGTGTCCCAGGCGATTCGAAACCGTTTCGTCGACACCTGTTGCGTCAGCCCGATCAGGAAGAGCGCGTTCATCAGGACGACGGCGAGCACCGCGACGATGTGACTCTCGTCGACGGCCCGGAGGAGAGGCTCTCGTGTGTAGAGCGCATCGTCGAGACCCAGGATCAGCAGATTGAAGAGGTTGCTGCCCAAGACGTTGCTGATCGCCATGTCCAACGCGCCCATGCGCACGGCGGAAAGAGAAACGACGATCTCCGGGAGTGACGTCGTCACGGCGATGAACAGGCTCCCGACGAACGCCTCGCCCAGACCGGTCTCCTGCGCAAGGGACGCGCCCAGAACCGGCAGGTACACCGCGCCGGCGACCACGAAGGCCGCCGCGACGGCGTAGCGGATCAGCGCAGTCCGAAGCGTCACGGACGACTTCGCGACCGCGGTCTCGACCAGACCGGCGCGCCGCCGCCGGTCGTGCAGGAACGTGACTCGCACGGCGACGAAGTACACGGCGACGAGAATCGGAGAGTACACGCCGATCCAGGCGACGGACGGCGCTTGCACTCCCGCTACCAGACCGAGGCCGGCCACGCTGATCAGCGCGAGTCCGAAGCCGATGGCGAGGACGTGTCCCTGATGGGCGCGGGCGCTGATTCGCTCGGGCTGGATGAAATCGATCATCGACAGGATCAACAGGTTGAACATGCAGCTGCCGAGGATGTCGCCTACCGCGATATCCGGCAGCGGCGTGACGGCGGTGGCGCCGATACCCGTGAACAGCTCGGGTAGACTCGTCGTGGCCGCCAGCAGCACGACGCCGATCCAACTACGCCCGAGCCCGCTCTTTTCGCCGATCACGTCGGCGTACGAGGCCAGTTGCACGCCGCCCACGACGATCACGACGGCGGTCAGGATGAAGAGCACCCAGGTCATGGGCGTGCCCTCGGATGCCACGCGATCCGTGACACGGCTTCAGCGAGCCCCCATGCCACGGAGGCTGCCTCGGCACTCGTGAGACCGTGTTGCATGTCTCTCGTGGCGTTGATCGGCATGATACGCGCGCGGACCCCTCGGCCTCGATGGGCCGTCGAGACCTCACGGCACCTGAAGGATGGTACGGCTAAGCTACCGACCCGTGCTGGGGTCCGTGAGTCGGGCGCAAACCCTGTCCGATGGTCGGGAAATCTCGCTCGGGCGCCGAATGGCAAGCATCGGAAAGCCGGCGGCGGATCGCCTGTGCCGTGACGAAGAGCACAGGAGGTTCACATGATCGACGTCGCGAGAAGGATCCGGCCGATGGCGCTCGTCGGGGTCGTCGAGCTCGGCGCGGTCGTGTCGGGGCTGCGTGCCCGTATTGTCGGTGCAAATCACGCTGATTGACCCGAGCGACTCGACCGCGGCGAGCTTCCGATGATCGCACCCTGCGACGCCATCCGCTGGACCCCGACCGCCAACCGCTCTCACCGCCCGTTGTCAGCGGTCGCGCGTGATAGCACGATGTCCACGATCTCGTCGGTCAGGTCTTCTCGACGCGGATGCACGTGGGGGCCCGGCAGCCAGATCTGCTCCTTCGGCTCCCTCGCGCTGCGGTAGAGAGCATCGATCGCATCTCGAGGCAGCTGATCGTCCTCGAGGGCGTTGACGATCACGACCGGGCGCGGTGCGACTCGAGGCAGCCAGAGCTCTGGGGCAAGCCTCGGCCCTGCGAAGACGACGTCCGCCGCAGTCGCGAGCACCGCGCGGACGAGCGGCTGAGCCGCCGAGCCTCGGAGGTTGTGCTCCAGCACGTCGCGCGGTTTCCCCGCTCCGTGGACTACCCACAGCCGGGTGACCCGCGCGTCCATTGCGGCGACAGCCGGTACGAAGAACGCGCCGAGGCTCACGCCCACCAGCTCCACATGCGTAGGATCCACCTCTGGCAGCGAGAGCAAGTGGTCGAGCGCGAGCTGGACGGCCGGTGGCGTATCTAGGATCGCCCGCCTGATCTCCGGAAGGTGCCATACGAGGGACATGCCGCGGAGGTCGAGCGGGCCGTCGTAGGGATAGCCCATGGCCGCGAGCACCGCGCCCCGGGTGTCTTCGACGAGCATGGCAGCGTCCGCTCCAGTGCGGTAACCGCCCAGGATCAGGTAGAGCGGGCGGCGGCTTCGCTCCTCCGATGGCGCTGTGGGTCCTGCCGGTGGCTCGGGACGACGAACCACCAAGTCGACGGTGAGGCCGCTCGAGGCTCGCAGCTCGATCGACTGCGACGTGAGCCCGTCCGAGTGAACCAGCGGCCCGCGACGCACAGACGCCAAGCTCGACCTCCGTTCCACGAAGCGGGGAGCGGGGTCACGAATGAGCCAGAGTGTCACTCCGCCGAGCGCGAGGGATCCTCCGACCGCGAACCCCAGCGCTGCGCGAAGGCACCGCCGTACGCCACGGGCCATTACGCCAACCCTCTCTCGCGTCCTCCCCACGCCCGCCGGGCCAGGCCGTTCGATAGCGCGGCGATCTCCCGGTTGAGGTCGTCCAACGCCTCCTCGCGATGGCCGTACTCACGGCCGATGGTGAACGCGTCCTTCATCCCCTGGGCCAGGGCCTTCGGGATCGCCCTGATCTCGCTGGCGGCGGCCTCGACGTCGCGCGTATCGGTCTCCGACCAACCAGACCATGCGTGGGCTGCCGCTCGCGAGGCGAGCGCCTCGAGCTTCGCAGCCAACGCCTCGAACCCGTCCGAGAGTGTCTCTTCGGCGGTGTCGTCCGAATCGGCCGCAGGTGTATCGAGTCTCGCGAGCTTCGCACGCATGGTCGCGCTCCTGAATCGGTTCTCCCGTTGAGATCCCCAACCAGAGGCGTGCCACGGCCGCGGATCCGCGATGAGGCCGACACGCAGCGTGCGTCACCCCCTCGTGAGCCCTCGTCGAGCGATGTGCGCCCCCTCGAAGGTCACCGTTCGGGTTCGCCTCCAGGGTCGGAATGTCTCACGCGGACGCACGATCGCGACGCAAAGACACGTCGTGCGGACGACCCAGCTCGTTTCCGCCAGGCACGTCATGTGCGCACCAGCGCGCGGCTGGACGGCGCTGGTGGCCTACCCGCCACGCAGGTCAGGGCCGTGAGCTACGGTGAGGCGGCCGATCGCCTGGTGCTACCGACTGCGCGCGGTCCGGGTGAGCCGGGTCTCGAGAACCGGCGCGTGGTCATGGTGATCGACTTCGTGGCGCGGTCGGGAGCGATGGGGACGGCGCCGGTTGCGCCGTGACGCGTGGCTGGAGGATGGGTGCGCGCGGCCTTCGCTACTCCGTCTGGCGCACCCAGGGCTCCTCGCGGAGCCAACGACCATCGTTCGGAGAATAGACGAACACGACGCCTCCGTTCGCGAGTAACGGAAGCAGACGCTCGGCCCGGGCGGGTTCCATCGCGGGACACCCCTCGCTGCGGCCCGCGCGGCTCGGCGTGACGTACGGCGCGCCGTGCGCGACGATCCTACGGGCCTCGGCTGCGTCGTTGAACCGGCCCGACTCTCCCCTCAGACGAAGGCCGATCGAGGAGTAAGGCTTTCCGCTGACGCTGCCGCGGAACGCGTAGGTCTCCATGGCGAGGTAGAGGCCCAGCGACGACGCGTGGCTGCCGGGCTCGTTCGAGAAGCGATCCGGAACACCGTCGCGGGACTCCGCCGAGCCCGTGCCGTGCGCGACGGGGAAGGGGCCTTCCACGAGCTCGAGCCGGTCCATGTCGAAGACCCAACCACGCGGCGTGCGATTGTCCAAGCCGAGATCCACGAAATAGAGGTACGGCTTTTCGACCTCACCTTCGTGCGCAGCGCGGTGCCGATAATACGCCTCGAAGGCTACGCGCAGCGCGCTCGGATCGCTCGTCTCAGGAGCGTGAGGGGCGAACGACCGTAAGGCCGCCTCCACGTTGGCTGCCGGCGGCGCGAACGCCGACAGCGAAACCAGCAGAGCCACCGAAAGGGCGACAGCGGCGTGGGTCCGGAGGCGATGTGGCACGAGGCGAGCACCATGCGTCTGGGATCACGTCCCGGAGCGCACGAGCCGCGGCGCCGGGCCCTACCTGCGTCCAACGATCGTGACTTACCTCGGAGCGTCGGGTCGGGTTCCAGGATCGCCCGTGGCGTCGAGCGCCGCCAGCACCCCGCGGTCGCGATCGTAGACGTCGGCGTAGAAGTGTGGGGTCCCCCGAGCGTCGACGCCCGCCGTCCAGTAGAGGACGAACACAGGAACGGGGCGCGCGAGCGGAATCGTGCGCGTTTCCCCCGTGGCGATGGCGGTCTCGAGCGTCTCGCGGTTCCACGTCTGCGGCTCCCCAAGAACGAGCTCGGCGAGCCCCAACGGATCTTGAATCCGGATGCAGCCGTGACTGAAGAGCCGCTCCTCACGCGCGAACAGCCCTCGGGAAGGCGTGTCGTGGAGGTACACGTGATTGGGATTGGGCAGCATCAGCTTGATGCGGCCCAGCGCGTTCGCGGGGCCAGGATCCTGCCGGACGACGAAGGGGAAGTCTGCCGCGGTGTGGCTCGTGAGATCGACGGCAGCGGCGTCGACCTCTCTGCCGGATGGGTCGAGCAGGCGCATGCCCTGGCGGCGCAGGTAGTCAGGATCGGAACGTGCGAGATGGAGGACTTCGCCCACGATGCTCCTGGGAACGGTCCACGTGGGGTTGAGAACCACGTACCGCATGTCGGCCGCGAAGACCGGAGTCCGCGTGGCGTCGGCCCCCACGATGGCGCGCGTCTCGAACGCGATGCTGTCCCCATGGATCAGGTAGACTTTCGCCCCGGCGATGTTCACGGCGACGAGCTCGTGCGGCAGCTCGTGACCCACCCAGCGCGCCCGCTCGAGATTGACCCGGAGCTGATCGATGCGGTCCTCGACCGGAACGGCCAGCGCCGCGAGCGTCACGCGCTCCACGAGGCCATCCTCGTTGAGGCCGTGCCTGTGTTGGAACGAGCGAACCGCAGCCTCCAGCGCCGCATCGTACACGCGGCTCGTGTCCTCGGCCGGTCCGGTGTAATCGCCTTCGAGCGCGAGCCGCGCCCGCAGGAGCGGTACCCGGTCGTCCACGCTGTCACGCCGCATCAGCGGCCCCGGAGGAACCGGCTCCCAGCCGCCGCGCATCTGGATCCAGCGCAGCTCGGACAGCGCCGATCTCATCCCGGTGTACGCGAAATGACGCGGACGGAGCGTGGCCAGCGCCTCCTCCACCCTGCCCGAGGCGGCGAGAGCGACGAGCTCTTCGACCGCCTCCGCGTTGCCCGAGGCCCAACCGTCCCGCCGCTCGCTCGCCGGTCCCAGAGGCTCGGTCTTCCCATACCTGAGATCGCGCCCTACGCGCAGGAGCGCGTCCGTGCACAAGATGTCGAGCTCGGCCGCACCGGCCGGATTCCTCCGATCGCCGGCGGCAGCTCGCAACGCCGAGACGTGGTAGTCCTCGGGGTCGAGCCCGTCCTCCCGCACGGCCGTGATCGCACGAACGAGGCTCGCCACCGCGTCCTCCTCCCACAGCGGCTGGAAGCCGCGTGCTTCGTACACCGCGAGGAGCAGAGGCTCGGCCTGGACGGCCTCCCCTCCGACCAGAAGGGAGCCTGTGGTACGGAGCTGCTCGATGCGGGACCTGAGCTCTTCCGACACCTGCTCTCGTTCCGGCTGCCGGGCGGCAACCACAACCGGAACGAGCGCGAGGAGCATCGCCAGGCGCGTGCTGCGCCGGAGGATCTCGAGGGCGGCGTACCGCCAGGAGGATCGGGGCACGGTGAATGTCGACCATCTCGCGTGAGGGTAACCTCACGCAGAAGCTCGCGAGTCGGCCTCGCACCTACTGTCGGGGACTGTCGTCCCCCCGTGTCGGGGAATTCCCGAAGGAGGCGGCCTCGGCCGACGCCGCCTGCTAGCTCCGAGCCCTCATGGGCAGCGTGAAATGGATCGCGCATCCCTCGCCGACGCGGCCGTCGGCCCAGATGCGCCCGCCGTGGGCCTCGACGATCCCCCTGGAGATCGCCAGGCCGAGCCCGTAGCCTCGCCGCTTCCCTCGGCCTCGCGCGAATCGATCGAACAGGGTCCGGCGAATCTCGTCAGGGATCCCAGGGCCGCTGTCGATCACCGAGACACGCACGCCGTCCGCTTCATCGGCCCCGCTGATCCGCACCGAACCATCCTCGGGCGTGAACTTGATCGCGTTCCCGAGCAGGTTCCACATCACCTGTGCGAGCCGGTCTCCGTCCGCGCTGACCTGAGGCAGCTCGCCGTCGACCTCCACGCGCAGGCTGATACGCTTGGTCTCGGCGAGGGGACGCACGCGCCTGGCCACGTCGTGCAGGAAAGCCGCTGCATCGAGGGGCTCCTGTTGGAGCTGCAGCCCCACCGCGTCGATGCGACTCACGTCCAGCAGGTCGTCGATCAGCCGAGCCATGCGCGCACTCGACTCGTAGGTGCCCTGGATGAGCTCTCGGGTCTCGGGGTCGAACGCGTCGGGCCCCTTGTTGAGAAGGCTTCGGCACACGATGGAGATGACGCTGAGCGGGTTGCCGAGGTCGTGCGCGACGGTTCCGAGAACGTCGTCGCGCGCCTTGACGGCTTCCTGCGCCGCGCTGAAGAGTCGGGCATTGTCGATCGCGAGCCCAGCCCGGTGCGCCACGTCGGTCGCGAGCTCGAGGTCGTCCTCGCCGTAGCCGGGCCCGGACTCGGAGCTGACGAACGCGATCGTGCCGATCGTCTGGTCCCGGGCGATGATGGGGACCACCATGGCACTCTCGGCGCCGAGGACGTCCATGACCGTGCGGAAGGCGTCGCCGGCGCTACCGGTGTCCGACTCCGCCCCCTCGTCGTCGATCCGCGTCGGGCGGCCGCTCTCCATGACACGACTCAGGACGCCCGGTGTCCTGGAGCCGAGCAAGAATCCTCGTGCCTTCTCCGCGAGCGCCCTGCCATCATCCTCGGACGACGTCACTTCGACGTGCGCGCCGTCCTCGTCCGGCAGGTAGATGATGCACCAGTCACCCAGGTGCTTCACGGCCAGCCGCGCGATCCGCTCCAAG
>Ga0209706_10002417_pt1 | contig 10349 bp, 3 predicted proteins | sample PPLLaktember2015_6_FD_187263 | JGI IMG/M metagenome (GOLD analysis project Ga0209706, IMG submission 187263) | Freshwater sediment microbial communities from Prairie Pothole Lake near Jamestown, North Dakota, USA - PPLs Lake P8 Core (1) Depth... | ecosystem: Environmental > Aquatic > Freshwater...
TGTCTTTTACAGAGCTGTCCGGCGGGGGAACCACTCAACAATAGGGTATTGCAGGCTGAATGGCCCGATGACAGTGGCTGAGAGATGGGATAAACCCATTATGGTACCTGAATTCGATTACGAATCGCAAGGTGTTGAAGATCCACGCATTGTAAAAATTGATGATCTGTACTATATGTCTTATACCGCCTATGATGGAACAAATGCCCGTGGGGCTCTGGCGACTTCCGCAGATTTGAAACATTTCACGAAACTGGGGATCATAGTTCCTCCTATCACTTACGCTGAATTTGTCTTTCGTACCGAAACTTCGGGTAATTTAAACGAAAGGTAATACCGGAACCAAAAATTTTATTTTCAGGAGTCTGATCCTGAAAAAAAGATCATGTTATGGGATAAAAATGTAGTTTTTTTCCCCCGGAGAATAAAAGGTCAGCTGGTATTTCTTCACCGGATCAGACCTGGAATTCAAATAGTATCCGTTAACAGTATAAAAAAACTTAATAAAGGCTTTTGGGAAAAATATTTCCTTAACCTGAAGGATCATATAATTCTCGACCCTGTATATAAGCATGAGTCAAGCTACATTGGCAGCGGCCCTCCTCCGATTGAAACAGAATATGGCTGGCTTTTAATATACCATGGTGCTGAGGAAACTGATAATGGAATAGTTTATTCAGCCTGTGCTGCTGCTTTACTTGATTTAAATGATCCTGCAAAAGTAATTGCACGATTACCTTATCCATTGTTTTCACCAGAATACGAATGGGAAAGAAAGGGAGAAGTGAATAATGTGGTTTTTCCCACAGGTACTGCCTTGTTTGGTGATACATTATTCATTTATTATGGAGCGGCCGATTCGGTTATTGCATGTGCGTCATTAAGCTTATCTGCATTATTAGTTGAATTATTAACTTATGCAACGAAAGATGAAAAATGAGAAATAAAATAACTACCAGGCAACATAATGATATTGGATTACAAAATAATTTAGTTTCAGTTCCGGGAATATCAAATCTTCCGGGGATCTCTTATATAAAAAAAACAAATTTCGTAAGGAATAATGCAAATAATCAGGCTGAAATACTGTTTATTTCATCATATCCTCCCAGGGTATGCGGCATAGCAACGTATTCCCAGGATCTGATTAAAGCACTTAACAATAAATTCAATAATTCGTTATCTTTTAAGGTTTGTGCTCTGGAAGAAGGAGATACGGATTATCAATATCCGGATGAAGTTAAATTTGTACTGAAAACATCATTAGCTTCCAGTTATAAAAAGCTCGTACTCGATATAAATAAGGACACGAATATTAAGATTGTGTTGATCCAGCATGAATTTGGTTTTTTTAATTTACAGGAAAAGGTATTTCTGCAAACTCTGAATAGTATAATAAAACCGGTTATAATTGTTTTTCATACTGTTCTGCCTGATCCCGACAAACAATTAAAATTAAAAATTGAAAGTATTGCTGCTGCCTGTGAATCAATAATTGTAATGACGCATAATTCGGCTGAAATCCTGCATAATGATTATGGAATAGCAAGGCAGAGAATTATTGAAATTGCGCATGGTACCCATCTGGTCCCTCATCTGGGTAAAGACCTTTTAAAGAAGAAATATGGTTTAAGAGGCCGAAGGGTTCTTACTACCTTTGGACTGCTCAGCTCCGGGAAAAACATCGAAACTACTTTAGAAGCATTACCCACTATTGTAAAAACGAATCCGGATGTAGTATTTCTGATCATTGGCAAAACTCATCCTGAAGTTGTGAAACGGGATGGTGAAATATACCGGCAGAAGCTTGAATCATTGGTAATACTCAATAAGTTAGCCAGCCACGTTGTATTTGTAAACAACTACCTGCCATTATCTGATCTTCTCGAATATTTGCAGCTTACTGATATATATCTTTTTACTTCCAACGATCCGCAGCAGGCTGTCAGCGGTACTTTTGTTTATGCGATGAGTTGCGGCTGCCCAATAATTTCCACCCCAATACCTCATGCAAGAGAAGTACTGACACCTGACACAGGAATTATTTTCGATTTTCAGAGCTCACAACAATTAGCCGATGAGGTAATCAGGTTGCTCAATGATGAACCATTACGGAAAAATATCAGTACCAACACACTGCAGAAAATTGTTTCAACAGCCTGGGAAAATTCTGCTGTTGCCCATGCCAGATTGTTTGAAAGTGTATCAAATAATAAAATATCAATTCGTTTTGATTTACCTGCCATAAACCTGGACCACATGGAACAAATGACCACCGGTACGGGGATCATTCAGTTTTCAAAAATCAATCAACCCGATATTTGTTCAGGTTATACACTGGACGATAATGCCAGGGCTCTGATTGTAATGTGCATGAATTATAAGTTAACTGGTAATGAGAAATGGGTATCCTATATAGATAAGTATTTACAGTTCATTAAGTTCTGTCAGCAGCCCGGCGGTACTTTTTTGAATTATGTGGATAAGGATAAAAATTTTACGGATCAAAATAAGGCCGTCAATCTGGATGATTCCAATGGAAGGGCAGTCTGGGCCCTGGGTTACCTGATCTCAGCCAATCGATTTCTTCCGGATGAAATTGTATCTGAGGCAGAAGCAGCCCTTCAAAAAGTGATACCCTGCCTTGAGTCTCTGTATTCCACCAGGGGAATGGCTTTTGCCATAAAAGGATTGTATTTATATTACAAAACTGTCAGATCACCTGAAAGTTTAAGTCTTATAATTAAGCTGGCAAACCGGTTAGTTCAGATGTACAAACATGAATCGGTTGAAAAATGGAGCTGGTTTGAGAGTTATCTCACGTATGCTAACAGTATATTGCCCGAAGCATTATTATATACCTGGTTATTAACCGGTGAAAATATATATAATGAAATCGCAAAATCATCTTTCAGCTTTCTGATATCACTAACCTTTAATGAAAATGGAATAGAAGTTATCTCAAATAAAAGCTGGTTAAAAAGAGGTCAGGAACCTGGTCATTTTGGTGAACAACCCATCGACGTGGCTTATACTGTAATGACATTAGGTAGTTTTTATAATGTTTTCGGGGATGAGGATTACCGTCTGAAAATGGAAACTGCATTTAACTGGTTTCTGGGTAATAACCGTCTGCATCAGATCATTTATAATCCATGCACAGGAGGCTGTTACGACGGATTGGAGGAGTCACATGTGAATCTCAATCAGGGGGCAGAATCGACTGTGAGCTATCTGATGGCCCGGCTGACACTTGAGAAGTACAAAGATGAAAAATATGATATTAAAAGGAAGGGTCAATATTTTCCAGATTCATCCGTTTTTCCGGACTCTCTGAAGGCTGGATTTAATTCCTGACATTATTGCCTTGAAGCTGTAATGGAATAGAAATCTTTCAGGATCTCTCGCGGAATATATAATCCCCTCTCTCAATTCTCCACCCCGATTCGGGTTTGAATCCAGTACTTTTATATTGGCAATGAAGGAGATAAATCTCTCTCTAAAGGCGGTAGTGTCGTCAGTCTGTTTATTCTTGACTGTAATGTCCAGATCATGATACAGGAGTGTCAGCTTGCCGGTCGCTTCTGTATTATTTGCCGTAAACCTGAAATTCATTGAATCAATTTTACCGGATGTTGCATAAACATATGCACTTTTCTCCAGAATAGGATTCAATTCAATTGCATCAAGGTTCGAAAGTGCCCCTTCCAATGAAAATAAATTCTGACTATCGAAAATTCTGCATTTTAATAAAATGCTCATCCTCCCTTTTCCCATCAGTAAAGCTTCCCCCTTAAGTTTTAAAGAGTCGATTTTTGTTTTGTAAATTGGATCGTTGGTTACTGTGTAAATTTTTGAATTGATTTCATTGAAACTGATGCTTCCAGGTTCGTTTGCTTCTTTAGCATGCTCGGAATAAGTGATGTTGCCATTTATCAGGCTGATTGAGTCAATTTTCAGCTGATGGGGATAGTTGTAAATCATATCCTGGAATGCAGGCTTGTTAACATGCCTGAATTCTTTTCGCTTATCCCGAAATACTTTCATATCCATATTCCCGACTTCAATAAAGGAGCTGATAAGATTTCCTGATACTAAATACCCGGGACCGTTGAAATCGTATACATGAATGTTACTTAAGACGGCTTCAATACGGCTCGACTGATATTCGTGCCTTGAGGTGAAACCATAATCTGAGTAAGTAGGATGGACAGATATGTCGTCTATTACCAAAGTATTTGATGATACTCTATAGGTTATACCATTGATCTTATAAGAATACATGCTGTCGGCTGATACCGAAGCAAGTTCTTTAATCTCAAGGTCAAATTGCCTGACTATATCAAGAGACAGTGTATCCTGTTTCTTATAATTAACATTGTATAATTTCAGGCTGCCATCCTTAAATGAATAAGATGCTGCATTGTTTATATTTTCCAATGTCAGGCTTATTTTATTAAAAAGGACCGTACCTAACCTGACTTTTAATGGCAGCACAATGGGTATTACTGTTTTATTGGTGAACGGAATCTTACCTGTAAAGGAACTTTCGGGAACAGTTACTTTCCTGATGCGGATTTCCTTATTGAATAGAGCTTTTGCGAGGTTGATTCCAGTAAGTTTTACTGATGAAATTTCTCCGTTTATACCAGGTATCCGGGCATTAGTCTTCTTTGTGGAAATCTTAATTTTTTCAAGAGTCATACCTGGTGAAAAAAGTAAAATGCGAACCTTGCCTATTGTCACATTATAATCACCATTACTTTCATTCCATGTTGTCTGTATTGTTTTTCCTACCTGGGATTTTACAAGTAGTGTAGCAAAAAATATAATAAGGAATATAGTCGCAACTATACCCAGAAAAATTATCAGGTATTTCCTGTGTTTCATAATTTGAATTTTCAATCCGGACAATTCAAGCTGGTCCACTGAAATTATTATAAGTTAATACATTGCAAAGATGACGCTTCTCGTTAACAACAGCGTTACACAGTTCAGCAAAAGAGTTACATGTTTCACATATTTTTAGTTACATTTATTTAGAGAATTAGCCCTGTAAGTAGCTGTTTATCAGCATTTGGTGCGTAAATAAACAATCTTTCAGGAGATAACAGAATCCGGGAACCTGTAAATAATGTAAACTTTAACAGAAATTATGTAACACTCTGATAAACCGGGAGAATTACCTTTGAAGATTACTTATACAATCAATTATGCCATTACTAACTATTTTAATCGTATTAATTGTTGCAGGTGTACTGCTCTGGCTAATCAATAATTACATTCCTATGGATCGTAAAATCAAATCAATCCTGAATATTGTGGTTGTAATCGTTGTTATAGTCTGGCTTCTAAATGTATTTGGGGTTTTCAGTTATCTGAAGAATATAAACCTTTAGAACCATTTTGAATCATCAGGTCACCGGCGCAACCACAGCCACAGCCAATCCTGTAACTTAAGGTAATGGTAATGGTACCTTGAAAATACGTCAGGTAAAATCAGAAAAATGAAGAATAAAATATAATTCATCAATGTGAATTATATAAATCATGGAATGAATAGTGTAACACTTCTCATTCCCTGGCAGCTACCTTTATATATATTTATTTCCACAGTAAATGATAGTTTCTAAAGCACTTTTAATAGACGGTTTTGCTCTGATGAAAGTCTGGGCAGTCGGATTTTTTGGATTACATATAGCCGGAATTATTCATTTACTGCCCGTAATAGCAATCTCTGCAATTGTCATAAGTTTCCTGGCTCGTAAAACATTTACCAGGAAATTCATCAAATAAAGTTTGTCTGCATAACATGTTTATTATCCGGGAAGAGAATTGATTCATCCGGAGAGATCTGAAATATGTCAATAAAGTCTGACCATTCAGGTCATTATTAAAATATTATGGAGTGTTTACCGATTTTCCAAAAGTGTGAATAATGTAACATATTTTATTAATTGTGTAACACTTTTTTTCTTAAGAGAGTTCAATTTAGCAGATAATAATTTTTATCTCCGTTGAATCATAAGCAAAAGACTGTAAGGAATTGAAAAACAGTATTATAGAAAAGAATCGCCTGACAAATTCTGTCACGTCAGGTAACCTCGGAAAAGAGATCAAGGTTATCTCGTTCTGTTTTGATATCCATAACAATAATTTGACTCAAAATTCACGGAGTATAGCTATCTGGTTTTTTCAAGATGTGATATTAACAATCCCTTTTCTTACAAATTCTTTTTAATCTGGATCTGCAGAGAGATGTCAGTATTGAAAAATATATAGCAAAGCAAAGAGGAACAGATAGGATTATTATCAGGTCAAAAGTTAGTCTCGAATAGTGTGACTGACGGGGCGAAAGCATATCCGGAGAAGAGGTTTTCATTAATAACCAGCCATAACAAATCCCTTTTTTAGCAATTTTCATGAGGGCCATTATTCATCATAAGGTCAATATTATCAATGAATTAGGACTTACCAGAAAAGTATTTCTTCTGGCAATTCCTTTTCTGTTGATTTCAATGAAAGGAGTGGGACAACCGGCTGCAGATTTTACTGCCAGTAGTGTGATTATCTGCAGCGGATCGTCAGTAACTTTTACCGATAATTCAACCGGGACATCAGATTCAACCACATATAGCTGGGATTTTGGAGCGTGGGCTTCGCCTGCCAATGCAACGGGAATAGGTCCGCATATCGTAAATTATAACGGATCAGGAAAAAGCACAGTAAGCCTTATCATTAACGATGGAGTACCCGATACTATAACGAAAGCTGAGTTTATAACAGTCATTGTTATACCAGATGTACCGGAAGTGGTGGTGGCTGATAGTTGTGATGGAACATCAACTTTATCCACACTTGCACAAGGGACATTACTGTGGAGTACCTCAGAGACTTCATCATCAATCACAGTAATGGCAGCAGGAATTTATACTGTTACCACAACAGTAGATGGATGTACAAGTTTACCCGGAAGCGGTACATCAGCACCAAAGACAACACCGGCAGCCCCGGTAGTAACTGTTATCGATAATTGCGACAGTACATCAACCTTGTCAACACTTGCAGAAGGGGCATTATTGTGGAGTACCACAGAGACTTCATCATCGATTACTGTAACGGTAGCAGGAATTTATACAGTTACCACAACGACAGATGGTTGCACGAGTTTACCCGGAAGCGGTACGTCGGCACCAAAAACGACGCCGGCAACGCCGGTTGTAACAGTTGTTAATAATTGTAACGGCACTTCAACTTTATCCACCACGGCAGCTGGAACTTTATTGTGGAGTACAATGCAGTCATCATCAACAATAATTATAACAGAAGCGGGAACTTATTCCGTAACCACAACTGTAAATGGATGTACAAGCCTGCCAGGTAGCAGAATTGCAACTCCGAAAATATCACCTGACAGTCCGGTTGTATCAGTTGATTGTTCCCTGGGATATGAAGAAGCAATTATAAATGTTATAAGTCCGCTTGGAGAAGGCCTTGAGTACAGACTTGATGGAGGGAGATATCAGAGTGGTACTTCTTTTAGCGAGGTAAATAATGGAAGCCATACTATAACTGTCAGGGATTCCTCAGGGTGTACTACTACAGGAGAATATTTTGAGGTTTCATGCGGGTGCGTAAATGGTGCAACTGTTACTCTAAGCAGTACAACTGGTACCACTTGTAATTTAACACCTTTAACAGTATCCGGCAATACTTTTGGTGGAATTGCTTCATGGGTAATTATTACTGAGAATGGTGATGGATCAGTTAGTCCTGTAATTTCAAATTCATCGCCATTTACATTTACTTACACTCCTAAAAAAACAGACGCAGGAAAACTTGTTAAAATAACCGTAACTACCAATAATCCGATTGGTGGACCATGTGTTGAAGCAAAGGAAACTTATTCATTAAGTGTTTATGCCGATCCTACTGTCCCTGAAATAGGATTGGTTATCCAGCCAACATGTTCTGTATCAACAGGGAGTGTTGTATTAAATGGATTACCTGCTACCGGTTCATGGATATTGACACGCATGCCAGGAGGAGTAACAGCCACAGGAAACGGAACAAGTACTACTATTTCAGATTTGTTAACAGGTACATACACTTTTACTGTTGCAAATGAATCTGGTTGTACTTCAGTATCTTCTGCTAATCTGGTTATTGCCGAACAGCCCCAATTTCCAATGGCCCCCGGCGTCGGGACAATTACTCACCCTACCTGTAATATATCTACAGGAAGTGTGATAATGAACGGATTACCTTCCGGGTCATGGACAATCAATCCGGGAGGCATAAAAGGTTCGACTTCAAGCATAACTATTTCCGGACTAACCATAGGTACCCATTCTTTCACTGTAACCAATTCATCAGGATGCACTTCTGAATCCTCTTCTGATGTGGTTATCAATGCCCAGCCTGACACCCCGGCTATTCCATTGGCTGGTCTAATAACTCAACCAACATGTGCTTTATCGACAGGAAGCGTTGTAATCGATGGGTTACCTGCTATTGGCACATGGACGCTGACACGGTATCCGGGAACTGTTAAATTAATCGGAACAGGTAACAGTACGACTATATCAGATCTCCCGGCAGGGACATATAACTTTACGGTTACCAATGAAGCAGAGTGCTTATCAGCTCCATCAAAAAATATTATTATTAATGCACAACCTTTATCTCCGTCAAAACCGGAACAAACTATAGATTGTACCCAGGGCTTTGGCAAAGCAGTAGTAACAGTAACCGGTCCCATTGGATCAGGTATTGAATACAGTCTGGATGGAGGAATATACCAGAGTGGCATAACCTTTTCAAATGTGACAAACGGGAGCCACATCATAACTGCAAAAAACTCATCAGGATGCACTTCTGAGGGAGTTGAATTTATTGTATCATGCGGATGTAAAAATCCACCGGCAATCGTTTTAAGCAGCTCCGCAGGCAATACATGCGGGACCTCAATAGTTACTGTCAGCGGGAATACTTTTAGTGGAAGTGCAACAACCATAAATATAACAGAGAATGGCTATGGGACAGTAAGCCCTGTAATAATAAGTACATCCCCTTTCACATTCATCTATACACCTTCTGAAACCGATAAAGGGACTGTAGTAACAATAACTCTGACCACCAACAATCCTTTGGGAGTACCATGCGTTGCAGATACAGCAACTTATAAATTAACAGTAAATGCGAATCCTGTCATTCCTGCAGCAGGAACAATCACTCAGTTATCGTGTACAGAATTGACCGGCTCTGTATTGCTGAACTTACTGCCTGAAAGCGGGATATGGACATTGACCCGCAGTCCCGGCCAGGTAAAAACAACAGGATCCGGAACCAGTACAACCATATCAGGTTTAGAACCAGGGTCATACACATTTACAGCAACCGGTTCAACGGGATGTACATCGGGTGTTTCTGCAGCTGTTGTGATCAATACCCATCCTGGAAACCCCGGAACACCGGTAGTTGGTACAATAACACCACCAACATGCAATTTGCAAACAGGAAGTGTGGTTTTAAATGGTTTGCCTGTAACCGGTACATGGACATTAACCCGACATCCTGACGAAGTTGTATCAACCGGTACCGGGACAAATACAATTATTCCGGGTCTTACATCCGGAACATATAATTATTCTGTAACCAATTCATCCGGCTGTATTTCAGCCCCTTCCAACAACTTTATTATTCCTGTCGCACCTGCTGCTTCCAAAGTGGTAATTACTAATCCGGCAGCTTTATGCGCTCCGGATAGAGCTAACCTGACAACTCCGGTGATCACGGCAGGTTCATCAACAGGGCTGACGTTAACTTACTGGACAGATGCATCTGCTACAATTGCCTTCCCTACACCCGCTTCGGCAGGTGCAGGTACTTATTTTATAAAAGGAACAACATCAGCGGGATGCTATGACCTCAAACCGGTTACTGTAATTGTCTATGAAAAACCTGTAGCTGATGCCGGCAAAGATAAGTTTCTGTACAACCAGTCTGAAACAACTATGGAGGCTGAACTTGTCCACGGTTATGAAACCGGTATCTGGTCAGTAATATCAGGAACCGGTGAGTTTTTAGATAGCAGCAATCCAAAAACATCTGTGGGCAAGCTTTCCCCGAACGAGAACATCTTTTTATGGAATGTTAAAAATGGGGTATGTCCTGAATCCTTCGATACAGTTATGATAATTGTTCATGATCTCGATATTCAAACCTTAATAACTCCCAATATGGATGGGAGAAATGATTATTTCATTGTAAATGGATTGAATACTCTTGGCAAAACTGAACTGGTAATTTTTGACAGGAGAGGTGTCCAGGTTTACATGAATGAGAAT
>Ga0209706_10002418_pt1 | contig 10349 bp, 6 predicted proteins | sample PPLLaktember2015_6_FD_187263 | JGI IMG/M metagenome (GOLD analysis project Ga0209706, IMG submission 187263) | Freshwater sediment microbial communities from Prairie Pothole Lake near Jamestown, North Dakota, USA - PPLs Lake P8 Core (1) Depth... | ecosystem: Environmental > Aquatic > Freshwater...
GGCCTTGGCCGGCGACGGGCACGACAACAAGGCAGAGACCGAGCAGGATCAGGACCGCGCTCCCCCGACAAGTCCTGCGGTTTCTCATGACTTCTCTCCCTTCCGGATCGGGCTCCCTCATTTCCATGGACAATGTAGAGCCGGACGGGGTGAGAGATGTCAGGCTTATGTCAAGATTTTGTCAGTTTTTGCTTTGGCGGAAGCCTTCCCGACCGTCATGCGGCCCCGATGGCCCGCTTCAGCGCCTCGAGGTTGGCCGCGGCGACCTTTTCGCCCCGCATCGCGATCTGCCCCGGTTTCGAAAAGCTGAGGACGCCCAGGTCGACCGGGACCCTCAGGACGAGATCGGCCTGCCTGGCCCTCTCCTCGAAGGACGCGGCGGAGGCGACCTCGATCGTCCTCTGGACGATCTGGAAGGTGCTCTTGATCTTCTCCCTCGGCATTCTCTTGATGGGCCGGTGAACGTCGACGAGGACCGCCACTTCCGCTCCTGCGCTCCGGGCGGCCTCGACGGGAGCGCTATTGAGGACCCCGCCGTCGAGGAGGAGCATGCCGCCCATCCGGACCGGGGCGAAGACGAGCGGCAGCGACATCGTCGCCCGGAGGGCGCGGTGCAGCTTGCCCCGAGTGAACAGGATCTCCCGTCCGGAAACGAGGTCCACGGCGTTGCACATGAACTTGATCGGCAGGTCCTCGATGCGGACGCCGCCGACGCAGCTCTTCAGATAGGCCTCGATGGCGTCTCCCTTGTCCACGCCGATCTTGCTGAAGATCCTGTTCCTGGTGTCCGAGAGCAACAGATACTCGAACAAGTTCCGCGACCGCTTGAGGGGGCCCCGGCGCCGCGCCTTGTCGGCGGTCTCGTCGAGGCCCATGCCGTCGAGCATCTTCGTCAGCTTGTCCCCGGACAGGCCGGTCGCGAAGAGCCCCCCGACGAGCGCTCCCATGGACGTTCCCGCGATGACGTCCGGGAGAAGGCCGTGTCGTTCGAGGACCCTGAGGACGCCGATGTGCGCCAGCCCCCGGGCGCCGCCGCCCATGAGGACCAAGGCCCAGGTCTTGGAGGCTTTCATGCGGAGTAGGCCAATGATATCACCGCGCCGGAGGCCCCGTCAACGGCGCCGGCGAAGGGGGTGAGATATCACCGCCCGAATCACCTTCCAGGGTGATTGTCCCCAGGCTCCCGGCCGCCGCACAATGGAAGGCGTAGCGAGACAAACCCTCCGCAGGAGCCGGACATGTTCGAGAGACGCAAGAGAAACAGATTCACCGAACGGAACGAGGTCCTCCTCCGGACCGTCGTGGACAAGTACCAGGGTCCGGGCATCGCCGCCCACACCTTCGACCTGTCCACGGGCGGGGCGAGGATCGTCACGTCGAAAAAATATCCCGTGGGCTCGGTCATCAGGGTCCGCCTCAACCTTGCCGGCTCGGACCAGGTCGTCAACCTCGACGGGGAAGTCCGCTGGCTCCGCCAGAAGGACAACGAGGACGCCTACGAGATCGGGATCGAGTTCGAGCGGTTGACGTCCCAGGCCGTGCTCGCCCTCATCCGGCATCTCTACGGCAGGCATGAGGGCATTCCCTCGACAGTCGCTTAACCTGGACCATTCATAAAAACGCCGGGTTTCTCCCTCAAGCCCAAAAACCCAAGACCGGCGTTTTTACCCTTCGGGCAAGCCGATCCGGCCGCATCTGCTTCGTTGCAAAGGGTTCGCAGTACTCCGAGTACAGCTTCACCCTTTGACGCCTTGCATCTGCAGCCGCCTCGGCTCGTGAATAATCCAGGCTAGCCTGGACCATTCACAAAAACACCAATTTTGGGTCTTTATGTCTTCTGAGAGAGCCGGCGTTTTTATGAATAGTCCAGGCCTACTTCCCGGCCGTTAAGTAGTATCCCGCAACCTTGAGCGCCATGTCCGCGGCGTCGAGGTCCGAGCGGTTGGCCAGGACGATGACCGTGAGACCGTCGGCCGTAAAGCGCTGGATGGCCGTCCGGAAGCCGACCGTTTCCCCGTAATGCCACATCCTGGGATGGCCCTGCCACGCGTCGAGGAACCAGCCGAAGCCGTAGTCGGCCGGCTTGCCGTCGGGCCCGACGGGCCCCTTGCCCGGGACGCGCACGGGGGTCAGGGCCGGCGCCATATCGGCTTCGTTGAGCAGGAGATGCCGGCGGAGGCCTTCGTCCCAGAGGGTCAGATCATAGAGGGATGAATAGACCCCGCCGTCCCCGAGGGTCGCCGAGGTCCGGCTCTGGTCGGTGAAGCGCCACCGGCCGTCCTCCTTTGTGTAGCCGAAAGCGCGGTCGGAGACGCGCGTCCGGCCGCGGACGAGGGTCACGGTGTTGTCCATCTTGAGGGGGGCGAAGATGCGCTCGCGGAGGAACGTCGGGAAAGACCGGCCCGAGACCTTCTCCACGACGAGACCGAGCACGACATAGCCCGAATTGCTGTAGCGCCAGAGGGCCCCCGGCGCGAACCAGCCGGCCTTCTGGGCCTTCAGGAGCTCGAGGACGCCGGCGTCGTCGATCTGGGATCCCTCGACGGAGAGGGAGGGATCGGCCGGCGGCATGAGGTCCTCGTAGTCGGGGAGGCCCGAGGTGTGGCCGAGGAGATGGCGCACGGTGATGGCCCGGCCGTACTCCGGGAAGTCCGGGAAGAGGCTGGTCAGGCTGTCCTCGTAGCGGAGCTTGCCGTCGCGAACGAGCATCATCACCGCCATCGCGGTGAACTGCTTCGTGACCGAGGCCAGGCGGAAGGCGGTCCGGCCGTCGATCGGGCGCATGCCCTGCATATCCGCGACGCCGCGCGTGCCGAGATAGACGACCCGCCCATCCTTCAGCACGAGGATCCCCGCGCCCGGCTCGCGCGCGGAGCCGGCGGCGGCGAGGAGGGCGTCGGCGAGCTTATTCGGCTTGTCCGCGGCCCCGGGCGTCCCGGCATTCCGGCCTGCGGCCGTGACGGCGAGCGGCAGGGCCAGGAGGAGCGCCGCGGCCAGCTTCATGAAGGGTCCCATGGGAACGTCCATTGTGAGCGCATCGTAGACCAGCCGGCCGGGGAATTCAAGGGCCCGGCCGCCCGGGCGTCATTCGAACTTGAAATGCCGCTCGCGGAAAAGGCGCAGGCAGGCGTCGACGACCTCGCGGTCGTAGAGGATGCCCCGCTTCTGGGCGATCTCGTCGAGGGCCGCCCCGATGCCCAGGGCGGGCCGGTAGGGACGGTGGGAGGACATGGCCTCGACGACGTCGGCGACGCAGAGGATCCGGGCCTCGAGCAGAATCTCCTTGCCGGCTAGGCCCTGGGGGTAGCCGGAGCCGTTGACGAGCTCGTGGTGCTGGTGGACGATCTGGGCGATCGGCCAGGGGAAATCGATCTTGCTGAGGATCGTGTAGCCGGCCTGGGCGTGCATCCGGATCATGGCATACTCGAGCTCGGTCAGCTTGGTCGGCTTGCTCAGGATCTCGGCGGGGACGTAAAGCTTGCCGAGGTCGTGGATGACGCCGGCGATCTCGATCGCCTCGCATCGGTCCTCACCGAGGTCCATCTCGCCGGCGATGGCCCTGGCCAGCCGTGTGACGCGCTCCTGGTGGCCCGCCGTGTACGGGTCCCTCATCTCGATGGCCGAAGCCAGCGAGTCGATCGAGGCCTTCAGGGTCGTCCGGAGCTTGGCCAGGCCTTCGCGGAGACTCTCCTCGGCCTTCTGGCGGTCCGTGACGTCCTGGACGAGGGAGGTCACGCCGATGACCTGGCCGTCGACGCCGACGAGCGAGGTGTTATACCACTCGCAATAGATGGCCCGGCCGTCCTTGGTGATGTTCTCGTTGGTGCTGCGCTGGCCGCCGCGGCCGGCCAGGAGATCGGCCCAGACCTCGTCGACCTGGTCCTTGAAGGCCTGGGGCACGATGAAGGCGGCGTGCCGGCCGACGGCCTCGGCCTTCGTGTAGCCGAAGATCCGCTCGGCGGAGGCGTTCCATTTGAGGATCTTGAATTCGGTATCCCACTCGATGACGGCGAGAGGGGTCTGTTGGATATGGAGGGACAGCCGCTGCTGGTTCCGCCGCAGCACGTCCTCGGCCCGCTTGCGCTCGATCGACCGGGCGACCTGGGACGAGACGAACTCGAACATCCGCAGCTCGGCCTGTCCGTAGGCCTTCGGGTCCTCATAGTGCTGGACGACCATGGCGCCGATCGTCATGCCGTCCGCGACCAGGGGCACGCCCAGCCAGATGGCCGACGGCGCGCCGACGAGTACGACCTCGCCGCTTTTCCGGAGGGCGCGGTCCGTGGCCTCGTCGCAGAGCACGGGCCGGCTCGTCCGGATGACGTACTCGGTCAGGCCCTTGCCGGGCTTTATGGGCTCCGGCGGCGCGTCTTCCTCGTCCACGTAATAGGGGAAGCTGATGAGGTCCGCCTTCCGGTCGAACAGGGCGATGTAGAAGTTGCCGGCCGGCATGACCGTGGCGATGATCTCGTGGACGGACCTGTACAGGTCCTCGAGGCTCGGCGATTTGTCCGCGGCCTGGGTGATGCGGTAGACGGCGTTCTGGAGCAGCTCGGCCTGCTTCCGCTCGGTGATGTCCTGCATCATGCCGATCATCCGCCGGGTCCCCCGGTCCTCGTCGATGAGGAAGAAGCCGCGGTCGTGGACCCAGCGATATCCCCCGAGTCCGTGCCGGAAGCGGTAGTCGACTTCGAACGTCTTGCCGGCCTTCTCCGCTTCCTCGAGGAGGCGGACGGCTTCGGCGCGGTCCTCGGGGTGGATCCGCTCGGTCCACTCGACGATGCCGCCCATGTGATCGAGGCCGTAGCCGAGGACCTGTTCGAGGCCGCCGCCCCAGTCGATCAGGCCCGTGGCCGGGTCATAATCGTAGACGACCTGTCCCGAGGCCTCGATGACGAGCTCGAACCGCTTCTCCCAGGCCGTGGCCTCTTCCTCGCTCTTCTTGCGCCCGGAGATGTCGTTGGCGATGCCCATGATCACGGTCCGGCCCCCGACGCGGAGGGGGAACGTCCGGATCTCGACCGGGACCTGGTGCCCGTCCTTGCCGGTGAGGACGAACTCGTCCGGACCCGTGGGCCGGCCCAGGACGTTCTGGGCCAGGAGGCCGGCCGCCCTGACCAGCTGGCTCTTCGTGAGGAGACGGGTCTTGAGGAAGTTCTTGCCGATGAGCTCCGCGCGCCGGAACCCGAGCATCCGCTCGGCTTCGATGTTCCCGTCGATGAAACAGCCCTTGAGGTCCATGATGTAGAACGCGTAAGGAGCGTAGTCGAACAGGAGCTTCAGCCGGTCGAGGGAGAGCTCCCTTCCGACGCTGATCCCGTCCGCGGGCGTCAAGCCGTTCCAAGGCGCCTCCGGCCCGGCGGCGCCTCCGCCTGAGGGGTCCGCCTCGGCCCGCAATCCCAGCGAACAGATGGGCAGTCCGGCGAGCGGTCCCAGAACGTCGGGTTTGCCTTCGGGGGCTTCCGACGGGGCTAGGGGGGTACGGCCGAAGATCCGCATGATAACCTCGGGGACATCGTGGGGCCGCGGGGTGGGTCCGGCCATCCCCTCCAGGAATGGAAAGAGGGGTGATAATCGGGCCGGATCTCTCACCTCCCGCGGGGAGGATCAGATCCGGAGCAGGTAGGAGACCTTGAGGGTGATGGAGTAGCCGCCGATGCGGCCGAGAACATCGTTGCGCTCGCTCTTCTTGAACGCGAGCTGGACGATGTTGCCGGCCCCGAAGTAATAACCGACGAGGAAATCGAAGCTGTACTGTTTCTCCTCCGTCTCGCCGAGGAGGCGCGTGTTGATGAACAGGTTCCGGGTCAGCTGGTAGTGGATGGCCGTCTCATAGGCGAGGGCGTTGTAGGGCTCCTCGCCGGTGGCGTCGACCGTCTGGCGGATCCAGTCACCCTCGAACGACCACTGAAGATTGCTCCGGGGCGCCAGGACCACCCCGCCTTCGACGGACGTCTGGGAGCCGGGGACGACCGTGGTGAAGCCCTCGGTGTCGGAATAGACGCCGCGCTTGTCCCAGCTCGATTCGAGGCTGACCTCCTTGAGGAAGCCGCCCCGCTCCCAGTCGGCGTCGAGGTTGAAGCCGTAGGTCTTGATATAGTCGGGGGTCCAGACGAGCGCGTCGTCCTCGTCGCGGACCTGGTATTTGCTGCGGCCGAAATCGAAGCCGCCATGGAGGTCGATGCGGTTGAAAAGCTCGGAGAAGACCATGAACTCCATGCCCTCCCCGGTCGGATGGCCGTAGGAGTCCTGGCTGAATGCCCCCCCGACATCGAAGCTGAGGCGCTTGAACAGGCCCTTGTCGTATCTCCACGCATAGCCGGCCATGAGATCGTAGGATTGGAAGTCGATCCGGTCGATGAAGCCCGTCCGGATGGCGACATTGTCCTCGACCCGCTGGAAGCCCGACATGACCTGCAGGCCGGCGTCGGGCTCCCGCTGGAAGCTGAGCTGGTAAATGCCGTTGCGGGAATGGCCGGCCCCCTCGTTGAATGTCCGTGCGGCCATTCCGCTGATATAGTAGAAATCGCTGAAGTTGAAATTGAAGTCGAGGGCGACGTTCTGGTTGTCGACCGGCCCGCCGGGGGCCTTCGCGTCCCGGAATCCCGCATAATAGATGCCGACCTGGGAGTTCTTGAAGATGTCCTTCTGGACGCGGAAGACGCCGTGATAGGAGTCGCGGGCGGGATCGCCCTCGCCGACATTCACCTTGTTGAGGGCCCCGAGGATGCCGAACCCGAATCCGCCGGTCTTGCCGGAGATCTTGGCCGCGAACTTCGGGTTGGGGATGCGGCGGGAGTAGAACAGGCTGACATCACTGTCATGGAATTCGTCCCCGCCGCCAAGAGAGAAATAGCGGCTGCCCTCGGTGAAGAAAGGGCGGTGCTCGCTGAGGTAGTTCTCGTAGGGGGATAGCTGCGGGATGAAGGGGTCGGATTCGACTTCGCTGAAATCCGGGCTGGCCGTGACGTCGAGGTAGAGGTTGGGCTTGATGCCCCATTTGACGTCGAGGCCCGCCGCGGCCTTGGTGTCGTTGGGCGTGCCTTCCTGCTTGGACGTCCGGACGCCGGCGTAGGGGAAGAACTCGAGGTTGTAGCCGGGCCGGAGCCCGGTCAAGCCGCAGAGCTCGCCGGTCTGCTGGAGCTGGGGCAGGTCGCGGTCGACGTCCGTCCAGTAGTCCGTCTCGTTGAGGCGGTGGATGTAGCGCTCGAAGTTGACGCCCCAGATATCGAGCCTCTGGGCCGAGAAGCGGAGCGACTTGAAGGGAATGGCCATCTCGGCGCTCCAGCCGTCCGGCCGCATGACCGCTTCGGACCGCCAGATCGTCTCGACGGAGTTCTTCTGGACGCCGCGGGGATTGACGGCGAAAGTGATGCTCGTCCGCTTGTCGTTGTAGGCGTCGAGGATGAGCTCGATCGCGTCGTTCTCGTCCCACTCGTTGCGGGGCGTCATCTCGGCCCAGATCCTATCGGGCTGGGAGTCCTTCATGAGGAAGGCGAAATAGAGGTGATCCTGGTCGAAGGCGGCCCAGACGAAGGTCTCCTCGGAGGCCTTGGCGCCGTTGATGGGGTCGTATTGATAGAAGCCGGAGACGGGCTCGACGGATTGCCAGCAGGCATCGTCGATGAGTCCGTCGATCTTGGGCGGGGGCACCGTGATGCAGCGCACATCAATGCGCTTGGCGGGGTCCTGCGCCCCGAGCGAAGCGGCGAGGAGGAGCGCGACGAGCGCCGGAAAGGCCAGCCGGATCAGCGTACGGTGTCGGGGATCGGGCATCCGTTGGGCTCCTAAAGAAAAGCAGTATACCACAGGCCTTTGGACGAACCGGCCCGGGATTCCTTCCCGCCGCGCAAAAAGAGAAGGGACGGACGTCAGTAGCGCCAGCTCTTGAGGTCGGCGCCCTTCGGGGCCGTGGCCTCGATCCGGTCGACGATCCGCGGCAGGAACATCTGGTGGTAGCGGAGGCGCGAGATCGCGTTCGGCCGCTCGTGGTCGCCGTTCCAGCAGTGCTCCGCCCGGTCGCCGTAATCGATATCGCCGCCGTAATAGGGATCTTTCGTGCTTTCGAGGAATGCTTCCGCCAGGTATACGGCGTTGTTCAGGTAGTAGTTGTCCATATCGCCGACGTAGATATTGATCTTGCCCTGGAGCTTGGGCCCGAGCGTCTTCCAGTCCCGCTCGAGGATGTGGACGAGGTCGAAGTTCTCCTTCCAGTGCCCGGCGACCTCCCGGTCGATCTCGCCGGTGAGCTTGTCCCAGATCGGCTGCGGATAGCCGTCGGCGCCGACGGGGCCGAACACGGCCTGCCAGATGTCCCACTGGTCGCCCGACCGGCCGTGCGTTGCCAGCGCGAGCTCTCGGAGGTTCGTTTCCTCGAGGGTCGCGCTGACCTCGCCGAGATAGTTGCGGAGGCCCGGCCGGGGCGTCCGTTTCCACTGGCTGTCGACGTAATAGGCGTTCCGGTGCTCGTAGATGTTGACGACCGTGTAAGCGCGGAAGTCGATCGGGTCCGGACAGCAGGCGAAGCAGCCGTTGAATTCGTCGGGATAGAAGACCTGCGCGGCCAGGGCCTCCCAGCCGCCGGTCGAGCCCCCGTAGAGGAAGCGCGCCCAGCCCTGGCCGAGCCCGCGGTATTTTTTTTCGATATAGGGGATGAGCTCCCGGACGATGGCGTCGCCGTACGGGCCGAGGTTGGCGGAATTCACGGCATAGGAGTCGTCGTAATAAGGATTGGCGTGCTGGATCTCCATGATGATGGCCCGGGGGAATTTCGGGCCCGTCCATTCCTTGAAGAACGAATGGGCGTACTCCTGCTCGATCTTGTTGTACCCTGCGAGGCGGAAGCGCTCGCTGTAGTCGGGCTCGAGGTTCGGGTCGGCCGGCGTTTCACGGAAGCCGCCGAACGTGCGGGGGAAGTGGCCGTGGAAGACGATGAGCGGATAGCGCGCCTCCGGGTGCTCGTCGAAGCCCTCGGGCAGGAGCAGGCAGGCGCCGAGGTGCATGGGGCGCCCCCAGAACGCGGTCAGCCGCTCGCTCTGGATCCGCTCGTGGCGGATGTATTTCGTGTCCTTGGGCGCAGCCATGGGCGGGATTTCCTTGTCGAGGACGATGCGGACGGGCCCGCCGTGGCCGGGATCGAGGGTGATCTTCTGCGGCGTGCTGTAGAGATTGCCCGGCGCGGCGTTCCAGCGCTGGCCCTCGCCGCGGTCCATGGGCAGCTTGACCGTGTGGCCGTCCGACCGGTGGAAGGTCTCGTACCGGTGGAGAAGGGCCTGGACGTAGTACTGGCCGGCGGGCACCTCGGCCAGGCTGCGCAAAGGATAGCCGAAGGCGGACGCGTCGATGACCGCTTCGGCCCCCGGCTTGAGGCCGTCGACATCGACGCCGAAGACAAGCTGCGTCGAGGGGCCGTCGTTGACCTGGAACCGGGGCTCGGCGGCGTCGCTCGTCGAAAGGAGCAGCAGCATCCGGCCGTCGATCGGGGCGGCCGACCTCTCAGCGGGGAAGGAGACGGCGAATTCGACCTCGGCGCGGGATACGAGCGGGACCGCGAGCAGGACGACGACGGCCGCCAGGGCCGCGGCCCGGGCCGGGGAACGGCGAAGGGTGGGATTCATGGGAACCTCCTGAAGATGGGAACGGATCGTCGATGAAGGGAAAATAGCACAGAGCCGGGAGGATTGTCGACGATTATCCCCGCCCTTGCGGGTGGCAGGCATAACATGCCTGGGAATTGTAGGAATACCCGGTGACGCCGTTGTGGTCGCTGTTCGTCTCCGTCTGCCCATGGCAGCCGAGACAGTTGAAGACACGGAAATCGCTCGTCTGGTGGCATTCTGAACAAGACACAGCGTGACGGCCCGAGCTGATGGGGAAGGCGTGATCGAAGGTCGCGCCCTGCCAGCCGGTGAACGACGTCCCGTGGCAAGTCACGCAGTCGGTCGGGAAGCCGGCCGACCCGTGGTTGGGATCGGTCGCCGCGTTATAGTCCGCGAGATGGCAAGACACGCATTCCGTTGAAGTGCCCTGGTAGACGCCGTTGGCGTGGCAGGCGGAGCAGGCCGCCGTGGCGTGGAGGCCCCGAAGCGTGAAAGCGGTGTGGGTAAAAGTCGCTCCCGACCAGCCGCTGAACGACGTCCCATGACAAACGGTGCAGTCGAGCGGGAATCCCGCGGCGCTGTGGTTCGGGTCCGTCGTGGCGTTGTAGTCGTTCTGGTGGCACGACGCGCAGTCCGTGGGCGTTCCGGCATAGACTCCGTTCTGATGGCATTCGGAGCACGCCAGCGAGGCGTGTTGGCCCTGGAGAGGGAAGCCGGTGTGGGCAAAGGAGGCGTCCTCCCAGTCCCGCT
>Ga0209706_10002419_pt1 | contig 10348 bp, 8 predicted proteins | sample PPLLaktember2015_6_FD_187263 | JGI IMG/M metagenome (GOLD analysis project Ga0209706, IMG submission 187263) | Freshwater sediment microbial communities from Prairie Pothole Lake near Jamestown, North Dakota, USA - PPLs Lake P8 Core (1) Depth... | ecosystem: Environmental > Aquatic > Freshwater...
ACTTCTCCACGTAATCGCGTTCGAGACCATTGCATGAGAAGGTGTGGAGCGAACCTCCGTATTCCACCCCGAGCACATCGAAGCCGAGGAAGACGCCCGAATCATCAGGGGGCAGTCGTTTCGAAGCGACCTCCCCCATGCTGGACGGGTCGCTCGTGAACTCTTCGACATCGTCAGCCGCGATGACCAAGCCGATGAGGTGCACGCCAGCAACGGCAGCCATGAACCGGCGCTTGAATTCACGCGCAGCGCGAAGGTTCAGGAACACGTTCGGCCAGCCCAAGTCCGAAGATGCCAGGGAGAGATCCACCCACGAGTGGAGATCTTCGAACTCCGATTCGGTGAGCTTCAGTTCTTCGCGGACCTTGGCCAGTTCCTCTGGCGGCGTCTCAGCCGACTTTATCGCCCAGAAACCGGGATAAACATCGACTATGCATTCGCTGGCCGTGATGATCCACGGAGGAAGGAATTGCCGATCGCTCGGAGGGGGGGCGGCTTCCTTGATCAAAAAGAAGCCGGCCTGGATCCACTCGCTTTTCATCTTTCCGCCTCTGCCATATAAGTCACGAGCTGTCTCATTGGCTTATTCATCCTAGAACTCAATCTCCTTGCCCTCCAATAGAGCGCCATCGGCGAAGGCGAGCCGGAGAGGGATAGAACCCCCGACCCGATGAATTGTCGAGCAAAGGAATTCCCTCGGCGCTCACTTCATTTCTTCTTTGACGGTCCACTCGAACTCGGCGCGGAAATCTTCATAACAGACGGGGCAAATCCAATAGTAGTCGTCCTCTGTTGCGTATCCCTCTTTTAGAATATCGGGACCGCTCAAATCAAGAGCAAATTTCGACCCACACAATTCACAATGGTCGTGGTCCCAGTCCGGATTATGTTGGTTTTGCCTGTAGGGTCGATGAACGAGAATAACACCCCTGAGGTATTTCTCCTGACCTTGCCGTCTCCAATCATCGCTTGGCATCATGGTCCGTGACTCACTCGCAGGAATAAATGAGAAATGAGTGGCGTTCCTGAGAAGATTCAAAAGAGCTCGTCTGCTTCATTCTCGTGTTAAGCGGCGCCGTCGATTCGCGCAATGTGGTCTACCCATTCTCTGAGCGCCGTGCGCCATTTGCCATCTTGACGGCGCGACAGCCAAAGCTCCGCCCGGTCCGTTACTCCATCGAGCGTTGCCACAACCTCTTCGAGAGACTTCTCCGTCGAGAAGCCGGTCCCGATATCCGCGACAAATGCCACATGCAATCGGCGGTCGGCCTTGCTGAACATGTAAGACTCCCCGACATAGTAGCAGTCGTCGGGTTCGCGACTAGGGTCGTGCCAACCACGGGCCTCGAGGGCAGAGAAGATGTCGCCTCGGTGCCAGTCTTTCAGCACGGTCGGTTCCTGACTGTCCAGCTAACCGCGCATTGTTTGGAACTCATATCCTATTCCTCTCAGCGGGTCCACTTGAACTCGGCGCCGAAACCACTAATTCTATTTCATCCCTCTCAAAGTCAGCGATCCAGATTGTCATCCCATCCTCACCCACGTTCTCAACGATAACCGGTGCCGTAGGATTCTCGGGGATGTATTCATGAACGACGGTCGCAATGTCGCCAACTCTGGGAGGTCGCGTAACTCCGGCCGACCCGCTAATCGTGCGGTTCTTCGTTCGGAGTCTGATCACCCGCACTACGTCGTATTCTCGGATTTGTGTCAAGTCTTTGCTCCCTATTGGCCGGAGGCAAGCGCCGGCCTCAGGCTCTAATTTTACCTTCCCCATCCAACGCATGGTTATGTGACGTCCTCTATGCGGAAAGACTTCGCCACCACAAAATTCCTGCCGGCGATGAACGCCTGTCGAGGCCAGCGGGAGGGTCCGCTAGGGAGAGAGGTGAATTGCGCCTCAGCACCTCGAAGCAGAGCCTGGCAGGTCTCAGCGATCGGAAGAGGGGCGTGGACCAATTGCCCGTAGCCGTCGCGTAGGATGCGCCGGGCGCCGAACGTATTGAAATAGTGGGTTGCAGAACGCCACCCTTCGACCCGCGCCTCGATCGCCTGCACGAGGTGACCGAGGACCTGATCAAAGGTGGCTACTGCACCCGCAAGATAGATGCTCTCCCAAGCATATTGGTAATCGATGAGAAGTGCGTGCTCCTCGACGACGGAGAAGGAAGGGGCGCAGGGCTCAACGAACCCGAATTCCTCTTTGCCGGCAAAGTGGATGCGGACGACCTTGCCGTCCTGCCGCAGGTCCCAAAAGGTCGTCTGCCGCCTTACGATTTCGTAGGCCGACGGCTTAGCAAGCGCGCAATACTTTAAAACTCCGCTCATGGCGCGTTCACACGCTCCAGCGGCTCCGATAGGCATCGATCACCCATTTCTCGATGCGTGCTTCGTCCGGTTCCTCAGGCAGCGAGCTTGTGGTGGCTAAATCGCCCAGCTCTTGTTCCAGCTCGCCTGCTCGCGTCAGGCACTCCTGCTCGCTGATCTTGCCCCGCCGCACGTTCAACAGGAAAGAGCGTTCCGGCTCTCGCATCGGAAGGCTCAAGCGCCCCGTGGTCAGCAGCTCGACGCCCTGGAATCCCAGTCGCAGCATGTGCATCGCGTACTTGGTGTCGAAGCCGTACATCTCTTCGAGTTCCGGCCTGTGGACATTCTTCTGGCCACGTTCGCCCGTCAGGCGCTGCTTTTGCGCCTGCAGGTAGCCGAGATAGGGCCCCTGGACCCGCCGCGAAATGATAATTGGGGTCAGCGCGCGCAACTCCGATCCGAGCCGGTCGCAGTGTACTAACTGATCATCCGGAGTGAACAGCAGGAGGAGGATCGTCGGGTTCCCCTTGAGCGCCAAACGCATCCATTTACGGAGGCTGTAGATGGTCAGATCGAGATCACCGGCCATGCTCCGCGCATCGTGGCGCCCCGCGCGTTCGGCGGCCGACCGGTAGATAAATTGCTCGAAGGGAGCCCCGAGCGTCAGAGCCGCCTCGAGCGGCTCGATACACACCCCCATCTCATCGCGGTCCTCGATCCCGTCGTTCACGTTCAGGCCGTGAACCGTTGATCCCACAAGCCCGCGGAGTATCGTCGAGCGCTCAGCTGTGATGCGATCCATTATCCGCCTCTAGTTGATAGGATTTACCTTTCTTGCGCGTCATTAAAGCGCCCCCTTGTCAATAAGCCGACCGGACTTTGCGGGAACGAGGCCTTTGATCCCTCTTCCCGGGATCATTGAATCTAAGAGTTCATCGAACGAAACGCCATCGACCATAATGTCATCATAGGGCACGTCGTAGATTTCGTAGATCGATTTCTTCTTTTCCGTTCTTATAGCATTCATCATTGCCCCTCAACCGATGATAACGTTCATTTCTTCCTGAGTATGAATCTTGGCGGTGGACCCTGATACTGTTCACCCTCATAGAAGGCAAGTGAAGGAGTGCAGATTAATACGGAAGGAAAACCGTATCCTACGCAGAGGCGAAGCGCTTCACGTAGGTTTACTTCTTTTCCGTCAACCTCTTCGCGAGACGATATTACATAGCACATTTTACCCGCTCCGTTCGCTGTCAGGACCCTTTCGACTGCTTCGGCATCTGAGTTCGGTTTTGCGAGCTCTACGAGGTAGCGTTCATCAAAAACAGTTTCATAGTCGTGGCAAAGACGACTAAGAAAGTGGCCCCGCCTTTTAGGCGAACTTAATTCGAATAAACACCGCTCACGCCGATTCGTCCGGACAAATGTGTTTACAAATTGTTCTTCGGTGGGATTTACGATTGGAATTTCCTTTTTGCGCTCGGCCTGAAATCGCCGGCCTCAGTCTCGAAATCTACCCTCCCCATCATGGGCTGATGATATTGCCGGCGACAGATGGGAGTCAAGGCATTAAGCGACAGGGGGGAAAACGTGGCGTGCCTGAGAGGATTCGAACCTCCGCCTGCCAGATGGATGAAATCACGGGTCAATCTATCCCCGCAGCCCCCGCTGAAAATCGGCCGCGCGGGGCTAAAGCCTTCCCGATTTCGCGTTCTTGACAACTGCCGGCGACAGACCTATCCTCAGTCCGTGATGGGACGGATCAATCCTGTACGTCAAGCGAGGGGGCCTCGCACGGCCGAAAAAGCAAGTTCCTATCAGACGGCCGCTCAACTGCTGTACCCAGCATTGCCGACAAGATGAGCGGTGATCGAGAAGCGGTTGCGAAAGGGCGGATGGCGCGTGCGTGGCGGGCCGCCGCTCGCGACCTTCAGGTTCGGTTTGAATCGCCGTATGCGATGGAGTACAAGGGCACAGTGTACTGGTGCTCGGGGTGGCTTCCGGATTTCGGCGGGCCACTCGGGGCCATCATAGCCGGGCTAGAGACCGCCGAAGAGATCTTCGACGTTGCAGACGCGCTCGGATACTTCGCCTCGGGACTGAATCCGCTCTATTACGAGTGCTACGACCGCGAGTCCTTCATCGAGACCCTGAACGACTGGGGTTGGTTTGGTGATCCGGCGAACGCTCCAACCTGGTTTGTCGGATTCATTGGTCGTCATGGCGGCCCTTAGCAGGGCTGATGTCTCCCGCGCCCGTCAACGACCTTTGGATCCGGAGTCCGGAACCCCATTGCAGATCTATTTGCATAATCGCCGAAGATTTTCTCCCAAAATTCTTATTGGCGCGCTCCGCACTTGTGCCACATTTGTGCCACATTGGAAGCCAAATGTGGGCAATTCGGGGCAAGCACAGGCAAAGTTGACGAGGCCCCGATAAGGCCCTAAAACTCTGACTTTATGTTTTATATGGGAAGAATGAATGGAGCCAGCGAGTGGGCTCGAACCACCGACCTGCTGATTACGAATCAGCTGCTCTACCGACTGAGCTACGCTGGCTGAACGGGAGGCCCGATTAAGTTAAACGAAACGGCGTTTCCTGTCAAATCACGACGGGGAATCACGACGGGGGACATGTACCCCCGGTACGTGTCCCCGCTTTCGGTCCCTACTTCTGGAGGACGAAGCGGACGGTGACGGTGAAGGTCACGGGCCGGGGCCGGCCGTTGACCAGGAGAGGCTCATAGACCCACTGGCGAACGGCCTCGATCGCGGCCTCGTCAAGGAACTGGACCGACCGCAGGACCCGGACGTTGATCACGCGGCCGTAGATGTCGGTCGTCGCCTCGAGGATGACGACCCCCTGCCCATGGATCTGGCGGGCGATCTCGGGATAGACCGGCTCGACGCGCCGCACGAGCCGGGGCGGTTTGACCTCGCCGACGGCCAGCACGGGGACCGCTGCCGGCTCGCCGACGAGATCGTAGAGCCCCGCTCCGAGCAGGTTCACCGGCTGCCCCTCCCCCGCCCCGTAGTCGATGCCGCCCTCGATGCCGCCCTCGGTGCCGGCGGCGCCGAAGCCCTCCTCGACGATGCCCTCGGGGATGGTCACCGGCACGAATCTCCAGGGTTCGGCCGAGGCGACCGCGGCCCGCCGAGCCTTAACGCGCGCGCCGGGGTTCCCGGTCCTGGCCTTGGGCGGCGGCAGAGGGGTCGCCGGGAGGGCCGGAACGACGAGCACGTCCGATACGTCGATGCGGGGCAGCTCGCCGACCCGCAGAAGAGGGATCGCCGCGATCAGGGTCAGGGCCACGGCATGGACGAGCGCCGCCAGCGGCAGCGCCGCCGCCCTCGACCGCCAATTCCTGTCCGGGACGAACATGGCGTCTTGGAACATCGTCGCCTCCTTGCCGCGAATTCCCGGGGAGCTTGTGCTCCCATAACGAATACATTTGGCGAGAGGAGGATATTCCGGTCGAAATCCTTTCAAAAAGGGGGGGATTCGCTTACAATACCCGTCTGTCCCGGCTCCGAGGCCGGGTCCAATCGACTGAAAGCGCCTCTCTATCATGAGCATGATCATCAAGAAGCTCGAATTGCAGGGTTTCAAGTCCTTCGCCGAAAGGACCAAGATCCTCTTCCACCCCGGCATCACGGCCATCGTCGGCCCGAACGGCACAGGCAAGTCGAATCTCGTCGACGCCATGCTTTGGTCTCTCGGCGGCCACCGCCAGGGCGTCGTCCGCGGCGACCGGACCGACGAGGTCATCTTCTCCGGCAACGCCAAGCGCCCCGCCCTCAGCATGGCCGACTCCGTCCTGACCCTGGCGGGCGACGACGCGGAGATGGTCATCTCCCACCGGGCCTTCCGCTCCGGCGAGAACGAGTACCGGTTGGCCGGCAAGACCGTCCGGCTCAAGGACATCCAGGACGAGCTCTGGAAGCGCGGCATCGGCGAGAAGGAATACTTCGTCATCAAGCAGGGCTCGATCGGGAACTTCGTCACCTCGAAGCCCAACGAGAAACGGCTGTTCATCGAGGAGGCCGCCGGCACGGCCTATTACAAGGACAAGAAGCGCCAGGCCCAGTCGAAGCTCGACAGCACCGAGCAGAACCTCATCCGCCTCGAAGACATCATCATCGAGGTCGAGAAGGCCAAGAACTCGCTCCAGCGCCAGGCCCAGGCCGCCAACCGCTACCGGCGCCTGCGCGAGCGGATCCGGGAGCTGACGTCCCACCACTACCAGCGCAAGCTCGTCGTCCTCGAAAAATCCCAGCAGGAAGCCTCGGCCCTCTATGACGCCAGCCTCCTCCGCGAGACCGAGACGACCGCGCGCCTCCGGAACGAGGAGAAGGACGCCACGGCCCGGCGCAGGGACCTCTGGGACCTCGAGAAGGTCCTCAAGGACGAGCAGGAGCGGGTCTACGGGTTGAAGTCCCGCGCCGCCCGGATCGAGAGCGACATCGAGCGGGAATCGAAGCGAGTCGAGTTCTTCGAGGAAAAGAAGAAGCGGGCCGAAGCCGATCGCGACGAGCTCCTCCAGGACGTCCTCTATCTGACGAAGGAGATCGAGGAGCTCAAAGGGCGGCTGGCCGAGCTCGAGGGTTCGCTCGAGACGAACCGGACCCAGGTCGCCGGTTCCGAGACCGACCTCAAGGCCGCGCGCGAATCCCGGCTGGCCGCCGGGCGTGAGATCGAGCGTCTCCGGGGCGAGTACCTCCGAGCGCTCCATGCCCTGACCGAGTCCAAGAACGAGAGCGCCAAGACCGACAAGGAGCTCGAGCTCCTGATCCGCCAGGAGGAGAAGCTCGCCGCCCAGCTCGGCGATCAGGCCGCCTTCCTGCTCGAGAACGCCGAGCGGACGGCCGCCCTCGAGCGCGACATCGCCGGGACGCGCGCCGCGCGCCAGACGCTGGTCAGCCGGGCCGAGGACATCAAGACGTCGCGCGTAGCGGTGCGCACGGCCGTCGAGGGAGTCTGGGCCCGCCTCGACGCCTTGAAGTCGCGGCGCGACGAGTCCTCCTTCCACCTCCAGGCCCTGCTCAAGATCGACGAGAAGGCCCGGGAGGAAAGCCGTCCCGACGACGTTCCAGGAGGCCTCGGCATCCTGGCCGACCTCATCCGGACGAGCCCGGAGAACGCGGTCCTGTTCGATACGTTCTGGCGCGAGGGCGCCCGGTCCCGGGTCGTCCCGGCCGAGGAATTCGTGAGCGGGCTGCCGCAGGGCCTGCGCGGCAATTACCTGCTCGTCCCGGCCGCGGCCCGTCCAGCGATCCCGGCCGAGGTCCTCGGCCGGCCCGGCGTCATCGGCCAGCTCAAGAGCCTGGTCGAGCCGGACGACCGGCTCAAGGACCGGCTGGCCGGGCTCGAGGACGCGGTCATCGTCAAGGATGCCGGCGAAGCGGTCCGCGCGTGGCTGGAACACCCGGAGCTCAACTTCCTGACGCCGTCCGGGGACCTGCTCCTCTCCTCCGGCCTGCTCAAGCTCGGCCAGAAGGCAGAGGGCGCGGTCGCCTTGGCCTCGGAGATCCGCCGGCTCGAGGCCGAGGTCGCCCGGTTCGAGATCGATTCGGCCCCGGTCGTGGCCGAGATCGAGGAGAAGACGAAGGCCTTCGAAGCCGTCGAGGCCGAGCTCGCGGCGGTCCGGGAAGAGCTCGAACGCACCGACCGCATCCTTCAGGACCGCGAGCGCGAACAGCGCTACGGTCTCGGGGACGGCGACAAGATCCGCACCACCCAGTCGATCCTCGGCCGCGAGCTCGAGCTCATGCGCGGCGAGAAGTCGCGGCTCCAGGAAGCGCTCCTGACGACGGGCCAAAACCTCTCCCTCCGGGAATCCGAGGCCCGGACGCTCAGGGAGCGGATCGAGAGCGAGGAACGGGCCCTGGCCGATCTGGCCTCGGGCGAAGCCGCCCGCGAACGGCGGTTCTTCGAAACCAAGGCCGGCCTCGACCTCGTCCAGGAGAAGATGAACGGCCTCAACGACCAGATCCGGGCCGCCGAGAAGCGGAAAGAGGCCGCGGCGGCCAAGATCCAGATGCTCGAAGCCGACATCTTGAGGAGCGGCGAGGACCAGACCCGCCTCCGCGAAGAGATCGCGGCCCTGCGGGAGAGCTCCATGACCCTCGGCGAGGAGCGCGCGGCCGCCGAGGCCGGGCTCGAAAGCGCAGCCGGCGAACTCGACAAGGTCCGCAAGACGCTCGAGGGCTTCGAGGCCATCGTGCAGAAGAGCCGCGAAGAGGAGGAGGCCGCGAAGAACGAGCGGGTGCGCCACGAGATCCGGAAGGCCGAGGTCGAGCGCGACCTGGTGAACCTCGACGAGATGTGCTGGCAGGAGCTCAAGAAGACCCTGGCCGAGCTCCGGGCGGAATCCCGGGCGGCGGCCGAAGCCCCGGCGGCCCCCACCCCCGCCGCCGAGGAGCCCGAGGCCGAGGAGATGGCCGAGGACGAGAACGGGACCGACGAAGCGTCCGGGGAAGCCGGTGCCGCCCCCGCTGAAGCCGTGAAGCCACGGAGGCTAGTCAAGAAGTGGCGGCCTCTGGCCGAGATGACCGACGACGACGTCGAAAAGGAACTCGATGAATCGCGCGAGGCGATCAACCGCTTCAAGGCCGTCAACCTGATGGCCGAAGAGGAGTTCGTCGAGCAGAAGAAGCGCTTCGAATTCCTGTCGCAGCAGCGGCAGGACCTCCGCGACTCCATCACCTCGACCGTCGAGGCCATCAAGAAGATCGACGAGGAGAGCAAGGACCAGTTCCTCAAAGCCCTGGAGCAGGTCAACAAGAACTTCGGCGACCTCTTCAGCGCGCTCTTCAAGGGCGGCAACGCCGAGGTCAAGCTCCTCGAGCCCGACAACCCCCTCGAGAGCGGCGTCGAGATCGTGGCCCAACCCCCGGGGAAGAGGGTCCAGAACCTCTCGCTGCTGTCCGGCGGCGAGAAGTCGCTGACCTCGCTGGCCTTCCTGTTCGCCCTCTTCCGCTACCGGCCCTCGCCCTTCTGCTTCCTCGACGAGGTCGACGCGGCCCTCGACGACGTCAACCTGGCCCGTTTCCTCGACCTCCTCAAGACGATCAAGCACCAGACGCAGTTCATCATCATCACCCACAACTACAAGACCATGGAAGTGGCCGACTACATCTACGGCACGACGATGGCCGAACCGAACATGACCCGGCTGCTGTCGGTCAAGCTCGAACGGAAGGGCGGCGAGCTGCCGCCCGGACTCGAAGTCTAGCGCCGGACACCCCGGCCGAAGGAGGGCGGCATGTCGACGTACCTCATCATCATCCTGGCCTATCTCATCGCGCTGACGGTCCTCAACTTCGTCCGTTCGCGGAAGATCAAGAGCCAGGAGCAGTTCATGGTCGCCGGACGGAGCCTCAAGTGGCAGGTCATGGTCTTCACCCTGATCTGCACATGGATCGGCTCGGGGACGTTCATCAGCGGCGCCGAGTTCGCCTCGAAGGCCGGTTTCTCCGCCCTGTGGCTGGCCGCCGGCGCCTGGGTCGGGATCATCCTGATCTACTTCCTGGCCGCCAAGATCCACACCTTCGGACAATACACCGTGGGCGACGTCCTGGAGGTCCGCTACGGCCCGGCCGCGCGCCTCTTCGGGGCCATCGCTCTCATCCTGTCCTTCGTCTCCATCGTCTCCTACCAGTTCGTCGCCGGCGGCTTCATCCTCAACGTCATCACCGACGGCAAGATCTCGGAGGCGACCGGGACGCTTATCGCGGCCGCCTTCGTCATCCTGTTCACGGCCCTCGGCGGCATGGTCGCCATCGCCTACACGGACCTGCCGAACGGCATCATCATCGTCCTGGCCTGCTTGCTCGCGGTGCCCTTCGTGGTCACGGCGGCGGGCGGCCTGCCCACGGCCAAGGCGGCCCTCGACCCGGGCTACTTCGCGGTGGTCAACAGCCAGTTCGGGGTCCATCCCTGGCTCAAGGCCATCGGCTATTTCCTGTCGACGATGTTCCTGCTCCTCGGCGTGCAGAGCATGTATCAGAAGTTCTATAGCGCCAAGTCGGGCAAGGAC
>Ga0209706_10002421_pt1 | contig 10341 bp, 12 predicted proteins | sample PPLLaktember2015_6_FD_187263 | JGI IMG/M metagenome (GOLD analysis project Ga0209706, IMG submission 187263) | Freshwater sediment microbial communities from Prairie Pothole Lake near Jamestown, North Dakota, USA - PPLs Lake P8 Core (1) Depth... | ecosystem: Environmental > Aquatic > Freshwater...
ACTTGGTGCAGTTGCGAATGTCCTGCGGGAAGACAACATCCGAGTAGTCGTGTGTCCCGATCGCATACGGCGTGCCGGCAACGACGCTCGGCAGCTCCTCACCCTCATGGATCTTGTGGACCATCATCTTGAAGTCGAGGGTCTGGACGTTGCCAGGGGTGTTGTCCCAGGAACCCGGGTTGTGGCAGGTGACGCACAACTTGGTCTCGATGCGCATACCGCCGCCGTGCGCCGCGAGCTGGTTGTGGCATTCATTGCAGCTCGCCGTCGTGACAATTTCGCGGGTCGTGCTGACTGCGCCGCCCGCCGGCACGAAATCAAACGTGGCGTTGGCTTTCGGCAGTGCAGTGTTGTTCTGCTGAATCCCGACGCGGTGCGTCAAACCTGCCTGATAGCTGATATCGAGCGCGTTGCCGTCGGCATCCGTGCACGGTGCCGGGCAGGGGTTCGCCGTGGGGTTGGTGATATCGGTCTTGAACGTATAAGTGAACGTGCCGTTTTTGTGGTCGACCAGCGTACCCCAAGCAGCAGAAGCGCTGCCCGCACGCTCCTGCGTGCCCAGTACACCCCCGCCACTGACTCTGTTGAGGTAGCTCTGCCATTTGCTCGGGTCACCGTTCGAACCCGGCACCAGCTTGGCGATGTTGAATCGCAGATCCGTATCGGCAAAGCCGGAAACGGCAACACCGTTCTGGTTGGTGACGGTGAAGTTCACCACCGGCGCGCTGTTGATGGTGACCCCGGTGACGGTTATGGTCAGCGCTGTCGCGTCAGCCGCTGATGCCACACCAACCGTAGCGCCGGGCGCTCCCGCCGCGCCTTGATCGCCATCGCTGCCGCACCCGCTTAGGGCGAATGTCAGAACACTCGCCGTTGCAAGGAAACTGAACCACTTATGCGCGGATCGATGCTTTTTCATAATGCCCCCTCGCTGGCAGATGTATTCCACTGAAAATCAGGTATTCATGAATCTTCAAATGTACTTGTTCATTTTCAATATTGGCGAAAAATCCATTCTGCTCCTTGATATTTATCAAATTCAGTATCTTTATTTAATCGCTTCAATACGCTTTAATAAATTGATATTTATCGATATGGGGCATCATTTTTTTTTCACGTGTAAACCTTACTCGTGTACCGAACCGAATCATTGAGATATATCAATCCGGAAGCTGAAAAATATATCCGTCCACAGCACACGGGTATTTTGAAAAAATGGCCGTGGCGCCCGGTTATAACTGAACCCCGGTTTGCAATAATCAACCGGCATGGCGTGCGTTCAATTCCTGGAACGGGCCGGTAAATCGGCACGGGCAAAATTGATTGAGAACGATTCTCAAGCACCGTCTGTCGGCCGGACAAGGCCCGGGTGCCGGGCACGACAGCAATGATTGAATTGATAATCATCAATGAGTCGCGGGTTGGGGCGTGTAAGGATATTTTTCAATCACAGGGACGAAACCATGAAACGAGACCGCACACCGATGAAGCATCGCAGGCACCGCCGTCGCGCCAAGGCAGGCACCGCCGTCGCGTGCGCGACGTGCCAGCCGACCGATGAACCGGGTCTACCAACCTCTTCGTACGAGAACAATAACTGCCAGTACTGCGAGGCAAAACTGTACGCTGGTCTGTCCGGCAAGCAGGTGAAGGAACTGGACGGCCGTTTGGGTCTGTGTCGGAGCGAACCGCGCCGCACGCTGTTTCGCGCCGGCGACCCGACGAAATACCTGTACGTGGTCCGCGAAGGGCAGGTCAAACTGACCCGGACGGACATCGACGGTCACGAGCACCTGCTCAATCTGGTCGGCCCCGGCTACTTCCTCGGGTTCGATACCATCGGTAACCCGACGTACAGCTACAGCGCTGAGACCCTCACGCCGACCGTGTTCTGCCGGATCAAGCATGACGACATCGTATGGTTGCTCGCGGAAGCGCCACAGGTGTCTCTGAATATCCTGCTTGCCGTCAATGAGCAATTGGCGCAGGCGCGGGACATGATTCGTGCCTTGGGCCAGAAAACGGCGATCGAAAAGGTCGCCGCGCTGTTGTTGAGCCTGTATCCGCCCAGTGCCGCCGGCGGAAGCGGCAAGGCCAGGGCGCTGCATCTGTCGCGCCATGAGATGGCGGAGATTCTCGGTCTCACGGTGGAAACGGTCAGCCGCATCATGGCGGAGCTGCGGCGCCAGGGTATCATCAACGCACCCCGCGGCCGCATCGTCGTATCCGCGCGTGCGCGCCTCCAGGCGCTGGCGGGCGAGCTACTGGTCACGCCTCCTTCACGGAAGAAATCCCCGTCGCCGCGGAAGCAGTCGCCACGGCGCGTTCGTGAACGGGTTCAGAGCTTGCGGCTGTCGTAGGCCCAGTGCAGCAGCGCCTGCCGTTGCCGGCGGCGGCATTTCACATCGCCTTTCCGGCAGTGCTTTTTGATCTGGGCGATATGCCGTGTCATCGCCTTCCAGCGCCGGATCTGGCGCGCGTCGTCCGGGCCGCGCCGGCCCAGGTAATACCGGCAATACCACTGAAACCATCCGCGCGGATCCTCGGGATGGATCCAGCCCTTCTGCTTCCAGTAGGACAGCGGTTTGGAAGCGTTCACGCCGAAGTAATTCAGCGCCGGATCGTGGCGCTCGGGACACAGCTTGGCCTTGCGGAACCACGCCGCCGGGAATTCCTTGCGGCAGTCCGTCATGTATTTGCCGCCGAAGACGCCGAGTTCGAGCATCTGTTTTGGCGTCAGCTGCGGCCTGAAATCCGGATGGAATTTTTTGCCGACCGGGGCCGCGGGCCAGTACGTGTAGTTCTGCTGCATCCGGTCGTTGACGACGATTTTTTTCTTCATGGCGGCCGGAACAATTTTTTAATGCAATCGATCGGTCAAGCCTGGTTTGTCTTGCTCGAAAAAATGGTGACCAGCACGGAGGCATCCTGTATCCCCTTGAGGGCGTGCGGATCGTCGCCCGCGAGATACACCAGTTCGCCCGCGCGCAGCATCTGTTTTTTTCCGTACGACCTGAACTCGACCTCGCCTTCCAGGCATTGCACGGTGACCTCGCCGTGCACCTTGTGATCGGCGAATTCCCCGCCCGCGGGGAGAATGAAGCGAAACACCTGGAGATGATCGGTCAGCACCAGGGTGGCGTTGATGCCCTGTTTCAATTTCGCCCCGAGCGGCCGGACGTTGACGATCTCGCCGGGTTCTGCGTGATGAAGTGCCATGGGATTCTCCTTTTATGGTCCGGTCCGGTAACAAGGGGTGCGGACCAATGTTCGATAGCAGCAGTGATTCTATCTAGGCCGAGTCACGAATGCTGAACAGCCACCAGCGTTCGCCGCGGCGGGGACCGCGCGGCTGGCGTTCGAAATAGATCTTCATCGTTTCATGCGGGCCGGTGGCGACTTCGTACCAGTGCTTGCGCACGTACAGTTCGGGACTGCCATGGCGGCACTTGCCGGTTTCGCGCCAGCGACGCAGCACGGCGGCCACCTCGATGGTCCGCCCGCGCCACACGAACGCGCGCGGCAGTCCCGGTTCCCCGGTAGCCATGCGCGCGGTGTCGTACGTGGCGGTCACGGGGAGAATGGCTTCGGAGACGAAGCGCTCGGTCATCATCGTCCTCCGGAGCGGGAACGCCCGCCACGGGCGCGCTTCGCCGCCGGGCGCCGCCGCGTGCGGGTGCGTGCTTCGAGGAACTGCTTGAGGGCGAAGGCGTTGTTCAGGCGCGGTTCCTTCGAGGCGAACAGCAGGGTGACCTTGCGCTTCCGGGTTTCGCGTCGCAGTGAATCCAGAGTCTCCGTCCGGGCCTTGAGCTCGGTGAAAAACCGGCGCTTGAACCCGGGCCATTTCTCCGCCTCGTGCGCGTACCACCGGCGCAGTTCGGTCGACGGCGCCAGTTCCCGGGCCCACAGGTCGATCCTGGCGGCGGACTTCGACAGGCCGCGCGGCCAGAGACGGTCGACCAGCACCCTCAGGCCGTCGGCCGGCGACGGCGGGTCATAGACTCTTTTGACCGAGATCGACATTCGTGTTCCTCTGCCATGTTTGATCTATTGATACGCCAACCGGGAGGGGCAGGCAGGTGGACATTGAAAATCGCGCCTCTTAACATGCTTGTCATCATGATGACAGGATGAGTGGAGTAGAGTTTCATTAATGATGGCGCCCGCTCCCGTTTCAACTCAAGCCGCGGATTGATTATGGCCCAAACCCTCGACGATCTCCCGCCGCGCGCGGCGCTGGCTGAAATCGCGCGCGATTTCCATGCGCGCGGCTGGATGGCGGGCACGGCCGGCAATCTTTCCGCGCGCGCGGACGACGAGCATTTCTGGATCACCGCCAGCGGCAAGCCCAAGGGCCGGCTGGACGAACTGGATTTTCTGCTGGTACGGGTGCGGGACGGCGAGGTGGTGGAGCGCGTGCGGCCGGACAACAAGCCCTCGGCCGAGACCGCCATCCACCGCGCGCTCTATGCGCTGTTCCCGGGCGCGCGCGCCTGCCTGCACGGCCATATCGTGGAAGCCGCCGTCGCCGCGAATCGCGCGAAAAAGGGCGCGAAGAGCCTGCGCCTGCCGGCCATCGAGATGATCAAGGGCTTCGACATCTGGCGGCAGAACCCGAAAGTGGAGTTGCCGCTGTTCGAGAATCACCTCGACGTGGCAAAAATCGCCAGGGACATTGAAACGCGCTTCAAAAAAACCAAACCCGACGTGACCGCGCTCATGATTCGTGCCCACGGCCCGACGGTGTGGGGCGCGAACCTGCAGGAAGTTTATAACCGGTTCGAGATTCTGGATTACCTCCTGCGCTACCAGGCGCAGGCCCGTCCGCGTTAAAGCTAGAACCCGGCGCTGACGTAGAATCCAAAGCTGTCGCCGTCCACCTTGTTGGCGATCGCGCCATTGGTCAGCAGCAACGGTTGATCCGACTCGTATTCAATAAGCGTTACGCGCGCGCCCAGCTCAATGCGCTCCGCTACCAGGTAACCCGCTTGCAGCAGGAATCCCAGGGAATCGTCGAAATCAACGCGGCTGGTTACGCTGTTGATGGTCGCTTCAAAGGTCGGGGACAGGTGATAGGTCAAACCGGCGCCAAGGGCAATATTGCCTTGCCGCGAGATCAGCAGGACATCCACCGGCCAGCGGTCGAAATCCGCTTCGCCATTGTCGGCATCGACGCTGTCGACCTTGTAGTTGATGCCCGTGCGCAGCTGCAGTGTTTTCGCGGTATTGAGATCGAAGTCGTAGCCGATGCCCAGGTTCAGCAGTTGACCCGCCTGGAGGTCTCCACCGCCGTTGACAGCCGCCAGATCATCGCCACCAAAGGCAATTTCGCCGGTAAGCACCATGCCCGCCGCTTGCGTGTTCAGGGGGATGAACACCAGAAATGCGAACAGGGCCGGCAGTCGCCAGTTTTTTCCATGGGTGAGAAGCGGTTTTTGTTGCGGCACGGGAAATGTCCTCCTAATGATAGTTTTTTTGAAAGGAATGCCCTTTCGTTGCAGACATGAACAACGCCGGTACCGGGAAGGGACCGGGCGATTTGTTTGTCCGATGCAAGCATCATAATGATGCCGGGCCTGTTTTATCAAGCATCAGGCTGCCGTCTCGCGAGGGCGCGCCTGCGGGTGGTGATTTCTCCCAAGGTGCGCTTCTCTGGTATGGTGTAGCCATATGAAACGCTGGCGCCTGCTGCTGTTCCTGCTGCTGACCGCCTGGCCGTTGCTGATGCTGGGCCAGGAGGCGGTCGAGCCCGACAAACCCGCTGCCGCGACGGGGAACGTGGTGCTGCTTAACATCAGCGGCGCCATCGGCCCGGCAACCAGCGATTACGTGCATCGCGGCCTGGAGAAGGCGAGGAAGGCCGGCGCATCGCTCGTGGTGCTGCAGATGGACACCCCCGGCGGGCTCGACACCGCCATGCGCAAGATCATCCAGGACATCATCGCCTCGCCGATCCCCGTCGTAACTTATGTCTCGCCTTCCGGGGCGCGCGCCGCCAGCGCCGGCGCCTACATCCTGCTGGCCTCGCACATCGCCGCCATGGCGCCGGCGACCAACGTCGGCGCCGCCACGCCGGTGCGCATCGGCGGCGTGCCCGACCCGGGTGGCGGCTCCAAACCGGCGGAGCAACCGAAAGAAGACAAAAAAGATTCGGGGGACAAGAAGGGTAAAAATGATAAACCGGCCAAGGCCGACAAGCCCGGCATGGATGAAAAGGCGCTGAACGACGCCATCGCCTACATCCGCGGCCTGGCGCAGATGCGCGGGCGCAACGTGGAATGGGCCGAAAGCGCGGTGCGCGAGGCGGCCTCCATTTCCGCCGAGGAGGCGGTGAAACAGAACGTGGCCGACCTGATCGCGGCCGACCTGCCGGACCTGCTGAAGAAGCTCGACGGGCGCAAGCTCAGCCTGCAGGGCCGTGAGATCACGCTCAAGACACAGGGCGCCCAGCTCCAGGCCTACGAACCCGACTGGCGCAACCGCCTGCTCGCCACCATCGCCGATCCGAACGTGGCCTATATCCTGATGCTGCTGGGTATTTACGGGATCTTTTTTGAGCTGTGGAATCCGGGCTATGTGTTGCCGGGCGTGATCGGCGGCATCTGTCTGCTGCTGGCGCTGTACGCGTTCCAGGTTCTGCCCATCAGCTTCGCCGGGCTCGGCCTGATCCTGCTCGGTATCGCCTTCATGGTGGCCGAGGCGTTCCTGCCGAGCTTCGGCGCGCTCGGCATCGGTGGTGTCGTGGCGTTCGTGGTCGGCTCGATCATTCTCATGGACACCGACGTCGAGGGCTATACCGTCGCCTGGCCCCTGATTGCGGGGGTGGCGCTGGCCAGCGCGGCGTTTTTCTTCACCGTGGTGGCGATGGCCATGAAGGCGCGCAAAAGACAGGTGGTCAGCGGCCAGGAAGAAATGCTCGGCGCGACCGGCGCGGCGCTGGATAACTTCAGGGAGGGCGAAGGCCGCGTGCGCGTGCACAGCGAAGAATGGCAGGCGCGTTCAGGCACGGCACTCAAGCGCGGACAGAAAGTGAAAGTCGTCGGAATCGAGGGGCTGATTCTGACGGTGGAGCCGTACAACCCGGAGGGACATTGATATGGGATTCATCTCGTGGAGTTTTATTCCCGTCGTTATTATCGTGCTGGTATTCTCGGCATTCCGCATCCTGCGGGAATACGAGCGCGGTGTGGTGTTCATGCTCGGGCGCTTCTGGAAGGTCAAGGGACCGGGCCTGATCGTCATCATCCCCGGCATCCAATCGATGGTGAAGGTGGACCTGCGCATCGTCGTGATGGACGTGCCGCCGCAGGACGTGATCTCGCGCGACAACGTCTCGGTCAAGGTCAACGCCGTGGTTTATTTCCGCGTGATGGATCCGCAGCGTGCCATCATCCAGGTCGAGGACTATTACTCCGCCACCTCGCAGCTGGCCCAGACCACCCTGCGCTCGGTGCTCGGCAAGCACGAGCTCGACGAGATGCTGGCCGAGCGTGACAAGCTCAACACCGACATCCAGAAGATCCTCGACGCCGCCACCGATGCCTGGGGCATCAAGGTTACGAGCGTCGAGATCAAGCATATCGATATCGATCCCACCATGGTGCGCGCGATCGCGCAACAGGCCGAGGCCGAGCGCACGCGGCGTGCCAAGGTGATTCATGCCGAGGGCGAGTTTCAGGCGGCCGAAAAGCTGGTGCAGGCGGCCGATTTGATCAGCAAGAGCCCGCAGGCCTTGCAGCTGCGTTATTTGCAAACCTTGTCCGGCATGGCCAACGACAAGAGCAACACGATTGTGTTCCCGCTGCCGATGGATCTGGTCACGCCGTTTCTGGAGATGATGAAGAAGAAGTAAAAAAACCGGTACAGAGTACAGAGTTCAAGGTACAAAGTTATGCGGGGCACTAACCTTGTACTCTGTACTTTAAACTCTGTACTCTGAACTCTGTACTTGCTATTGAACCGCCCACGCATCGATGGGCATGGCACCCACCGTAAAACCGAGTTCGAGCGAGGCCGCATAGCCCTCGGCGTTGGGCAGGACGCTGCCGCTCTGCACAATCAGGCTGGGCACGCCCTGGATCACGGTCAGCGGTTTCCAGCGGCCGTCCGGGCCGCGCATCACCAGCGGTTCCTCGTTCAGCTGGAACCGCGGCACCCACTTGCCGTCGTCACGCTGGAAGTAGCGCGCCTGGACGACGAACAGCTGCGTGCTTCCCCCGCCCGTGGTCTGGTAGAAACTCGCCGCGCGGTCGCCCGGGCGGACGGCGGAGGTGAGCGCGTCCCCGGAGCGGATGATCCATTTCTCGCGCGGCTTGCCCTTGTCTTTCGACTGCACCACGCCGCTTTTCATCTCGATCTTGGTCTGCACCGTTTTGCCGTCGTCCGCAACGTGCTCCAGCAGCATGAGCACGGGCGGTTTGGCGGCTTGCAGGCCGGGGGCGAATCCCAGCAGGAAAATGGTCAGGGCAAAGATGAGGCGGTGGATCATGGGAAAAAGACTAGTGGCTGGCCGCGAGACTGTCCACCCGCCTCCGTAAAATCTCATTCCGGCGGAACGGGACGTTTTTTGCGGTCGGCGTCCACCGCCACGTAGGTCAGCACCGCCTCGGTGACCTTGACGATCTCGCCCGGGTTGGGCGAGCGCAGGCCGCGCTCGGCATAGACCTCGACGTCCACCGTGATCGAGGTGTGGCCCACCTTGATGACCTTGGCGTAGAAACTGGCCAGGTCGTTCACGAACACCGGCGCGACGAAATGGAAGGCGTTGACCGCCACCGTGACCACGCGGCCCTTGGCGCGACGCACAGCCTCGATCGAGCCGGCGATGTCCACCTGCGACATGACCCAGCCGCCGAACACGTCGCCGGCGGCGTTGGTGTCCTTGACCATGGGCACCAGACGCAGCGTGGCATGCCGGTTGGGAAGTTGCAGGGGATCGCTCATTTGGCCTCCGTCACGAGCCAGTCGCGGGGTTTCAGGAAGACATCGTAAAGTTTCGCCTCCGCGCTGCCCGGTTGCGGTTTCCAGTTATAGCGCCACTTCACCAGCGGCGGCAGCGACATCAGGATGGACTCGGTGCGCCCGCCGGATTGCAGCCCGAACAGCGTACCGCGATCGTAAACCAGATTGAACTCGACGTAACGCCCGCGCCGGTACAACTGGAAATCGCGCTCGCGCTCGCCGTGGGGCTCGCGCCTGCGCTTCTGCACGATCGGCAGGTAGGCGGGGAGGTAATGATCGCCCACGCTGCGCATGAAACCGAAGGCGTGGTCGAAGTCCCTGTCATTGAAGTCGTCGAAGAACAGCCCGCCGATGCCGCGCGGCTCGTGGCGGTGCTTGATGAAGAAATATTCGTCGCACCATTTTTTGAAGCGCGCGTAATAATCCGGGCCGAAGGCATCGCAGGCGGTTTTGGCGGTCTTGTGCCAGTGGATCGCGTCCTCCTCGAAGCCGTAATACGGCGTGAGATCGAAACCACCGCCGAACCACCACACTGGTTCGGCGCCGGCTTTTTCAGCCATGAAGAAGCGCACGTTGCAGTGCGAAGTCGGCACGTAAGGATTGCGCGGGTGGATCACGAGCGACACGCCGAGCGCCTGGAACGAGCGCCCCGCCAGCTCCGGCCGGTGCGCCGTGGCCGACGGCGGCAGGTTCTTGCCGTGCACATGCGAAAAATTCACTCCGGCCTGTTCGAATACGTCGCCGTCGGCAAGCACCCGCGATTTTCCACCGCCACCCTCGGGTCGTTCCCAGCTGTCCTCGCGGAATTTTTCCTTCCCGTCTTCCTGTTCCAGGGCCGCACAGATGCGGCCCTGCAAGTCGAGCAGGTAATTTTTGACGGCGGAGATGTCCGGAGCTGTCATGCTGTTATCCCGTGCGTATCAGCTCGCCGGTGACGGCGTCGCGGATCGGTGTCGGCGCCGGGGCGTCACCCACGCGCCCGGGCAGAATGTAATCCACTTCGCCCCGAAAACGGCGGACGGTATCACGAAAACTGCGGGTCGGTTCGGCGTTGGCGCGATTGGCGCTGGTGGAGACGATGGCCATGCCGACCGTTTTGCACAGGGCCGCGGCCTGCGCGTGCGCGGTGACCCGCACGGCAATGCGCGCATGCTCGCCGGTGATCCAGGCCGGCACGCCGTCGCGCGGTTCCAGCAGCCAGGTATGCGGTCCGGGCCAGGTGGCCAGTACCGCCGCCGGGATATCGTCCACATAGGGAGCCAGCTGATCCACGCTGGCGGCGATGAGAATCAGACCCTTCCGGCCCGGCCGGCGCTTGATGCGCAGCAGCCGCAACACCGCCGCGCGGTTCAAGGGGTCGCAGCCGAGGCCGAAGCAATA
>Ga0209706_10002422_pt1 | contig 10340 bp, 4 predicted proteins | sample PPLLaktember2015_6_FD_187263 | JGI IMG/M metagenome (GOLD analysis project Ga0209706, IMG submission 187263) | Freshwater sediment microbial communities from Prairie Pothole Lake near Jamestown, North Dakota, USA - PPLs Lake P8 Core (1) Depth... | ecosystem: Environmental > Aquatic > Freshwater...
CCGAATAGCCCAGGAAGAGGACCGTCCGCGGATTGAGCTTGTAGGAGAACAGGAACTGGGTGAAGACCCCCTTCGACCGGGAATCGACCGGGTCGGCGTACATGGCCGGGTTCTGCCGGAGGTCCTGGTACTGGACGATGGCCCGGACGAAGGCCCGGACGTTGAAATTCCAGACGAGCTTGACCTGGCTGAGATCGACCGTGTAGATCGAGTCGCCGCCGCGGGAGAGGCGCTCGTAGCTGTGGGACGCGACCAGGTTGAGGTGGCGGAAGAGATGGAGGGACGCATAGGGTCCCGCGGCCAGGACGTTGGCCAGGCGGGTGTTGGAGTAGTCGATGCCCCGGCCGGCCAGCCCCTGGAAGCCCGCTTCCGAGCCGCTGAAGGGCCGGATGGAGAAGGTCAGGCTTCCGTAGGGCGTGTCGAAGTACTGTCCGTTATAGAAGACCCTCGAGAGATAGCCGTGGGCGTTGACTTGGGTCTCGAGGTTTCCCCTGTACAGTACGCCGAGCAAGAGATCGCGGTCGGTGAGCGTCCCGCCGTGGTCGTAGGTGACCGAGCCCGCGGCGCCGAGCCGGATGTAATTGAACCAGCTCTTGGGCTTGCCCCAGATCTGGCGAAAGACCATGGCTTGGCCGCCGCGCGTGTCGACGCGGGGGACGTACCCGTAATCGGCCCGGAAGCCGGTCGAGAGATCCTCATAGGTCAGCCCCAGGATCCAGCTCCGAGAGTAGTGCTGGTATTGGAGGTTGACCGCGTTGCCTCCGAAGCCGCCTTGGTTCTGGCCGTAGGCCGAGGCGACGGCGTCGGGATAGGTCGTCTCGGAATGGAGCACCTGGAAGCTGACCGAGTTCTTCTGGTCGAGACGGAAAAAGCCGTCCGCGCCGGCGACATGATTGCCGTAATCGTTCCCCATCCGCCCGGTGTAGAGGACGCCGAGGGTCGACATCCTGCCGATGTCCTGGCGAAGCCGGAAGACGCCGCCGAAAGCGTCCTGATCGAGGGAGCCCCGCATCGAACCCTGGTTCGAGGGGAACGTGAGATTCGTGAGCTCGTCCTGGGCGGCGAAAAAGCCCATGGCCGTGCGGCCGGACTTGCCGGTCAGCTTGGTCCCCCAGAGCGGATCCGCGACCGTGCGAGTGAAGACGGCCTGGATGGGCGTCAAGAAGAAGTCGGCGCCTTCCAGAAAGAAGGGCCGTTTCTCGGGATAGAACAGGGCGAAGCGGCGGTTGACCTCGAGCTGGGCGACGTCGGCCTCGACCTGCGAAAAATCGGGGTTGGCGGCGGCGTTGAGGATGAGGTTCGGCGTGAGGCCCCACTTGGCCGTCAGGCCGGGCTGGGCGTCGATCCGGCCGCGGTCGAGCGGCCCGTTCGGGTAGCCGGCCATATCCATGGCGTCCGTCCGGCTGCCGGTGAAGGTCGGATCGATCTCGATGTTCTTCCCGGGCGTGATCCCCTCGAACCCGGTGAGCTTGTTGAACTGACAGAGGATGCAGTTGACGTCGCGCGAGCGCGGGTGGGAGGTCAGGCGGTGGCGGGCGTCCCTCGGCCAGGAGCGCTCGGCTTCGAAGCCCCATGTCTGGGGCCCGTCGGACTTGCGGAATCGCAGCTGAGCGAGCGGGATGGCCACTTCGACGGCCCAGCCCCAGTCCGTGATCCTGGCCGACGCGTTCCAGATCGCGTCCCAGGAGAAATCTTCATACCCCTCGGACTCGCTGAAGTTGGCGTCGGCTTGGACGCTCATGGGATTGACCCGGAACTGGAAGGCCCGGCGCTCGTCGTTGAAGGCGTCGATCATGAAGCTGACGTGATCGTCCAGGATGAGCGTGTCCGTGTCGTCGCGGTCCATCAGGTGGGCCCGGATCTTGCCGGGCTCGGGATCGAAGCAGCGGAAGCCGATATAGATGTTGTGAAGGTCGTAGGTGACGAGGACCTCGGTCGCGACCGGAGCGGGGATGTTGTCGCCGGGCTGCCATTCGAAGGGGACGGGGATCTTCGGGGCGGCGCCCCAGCACGCCTCATCGAGGACCCCGTCGATCCTGATGGGGACCGAGGCCTTGACGACATCGAAGCAGGAGGCCGGGGCGCGATCCGCCCCGGCCGGGGTTTGTCCGGCGAGCGTTCCCGCCAAAAGGACGGACAGGGCCAGGACGGCGGCTTTGGTTGTTCGGCGGATGTTCATCGGGAGCTCCTTGGGAGGCACCAGCTGCAGCTACACCTATGAATACTCAGGGACGCGGCGAATGGTTGACGAAGGAATGCGAGACCCCGCGAAGCCGCAGCCCGTCGCGACGCTCAGACGCGCGTCCTAACGATCTTGGCGACCAGGTTCGAGGTCGGATCGGGACAGCGGACGTATTCGGTCGTGACGCCGTCGGGATCGATCACCTTGGCGTAGGGCGTCCCTTCGTACATCCACGGCAGCGTCACCCCGTTCTCGAGGAGGCGGACGAACTCGTTGAGGCTGGCCCGGAGCCAGGGACAGAGCCTGCCCCAATCGGCGGGGTAGACGAACTTATCCCCTTTCTTGTGGCACCAGGAATCGGCCCGGGCCTCGAAGATCTCGATGTCGATCCGGTACCTCTTGGCTCGGGGCGGCGGAGGGGGCGGCGGCGCCGGGGCCTGGGGGGCTTTGTCCTGCCCCGACGCGATCCCGGCCGCGGCGGCGAAGGCGGCGGCACAACCGGCTTTGCTCACAAAATCCCTTCTCTTCATCGTCTCGACTCCTTTCTCTGAGCCATCCGGCGCATTATCGCATAGAATACGCTCCCGCTCACAGAGACGCTTAGCCCGCCTCCGGCGCGACGCGAGGAGGACTTCGCCGGCGCGTCGGTAAGGGCTTTCGCGAAAGTCCAAAGCGGTCAAGCCTGGATTATTCACGAGAAAATAGGCGTTGTTTTGAATAGTCCAGGTTAGAATGGGATAAACGAAACCGAGCGGCCGGGCGAAATCTTATGAGAGAAAGATCAGAGATGGCGATCATCAACCCCTGCCTGGCGGCCGTCCTCGCCGGCGCCGTGGTGCTTTGCGCGGCTTGCGCGCCGGTCGAGCAGAGGCCGGCCGCGACAACTCCCCCGCCGGTCGATTGGACGGCCCGGCTTGCCGAAGCCGACTCGCTTCACGCCGCGGGCCACTATGCGGCCCTGCGAGACGCCAAGCGGATCTACGGCGAGGCCCTCGAGGCCAAGGATCGCCGCCCCGGCGTGGCAGAGAAATACGTCCGCGCCTCCCTCGCGCTCGAACTGAGGAAGAAGGCCTTGGGCATCCTCACCTCGGGTTCCTCCGTCGACCTCGCGCCTTTGGCCGCGGCCGAGCCGGCCCTTTCCCGCTACGCCTCCTGGCTCGAACTCGTCGAGGAGCTCCCTAACAAGATCAAGGGCAGCCCCGGGAGTGAAGGGACCGCGAAGAGGACGCTCGATGCCCACCTCGATTGGGCGAGCACCCGGGTGCCGGCGATCGATGCGGAGCTCGGGGGCGCGGCCGGGACGGATGACCTGGCCGCCGCTCTCCGCCTGGCCCTGCGCACCGACTTCTTCTTCAAGTTCCGGGACAAGCTCGAGGCCAAGGCCGTCACCGGTCTCCACCCCGGTTCGCGCCTGGTCTCGTTCCAGGCGGCCGTCTCCCCCGCTTTCGACCTCGAGCCGCTCGAGGCTCTGCTCGCGGCCGATCCCGGATTCGCCGAGGTCGAGTACTATCGCGGCGAGGCCGCGCTGATGGGCGGAATGCTCCTGACGGCGGAGAAGCGCTACCTCGCCGTCCACGACAAGATCCCCGAGTCGCTATCGGTCCTCATCTCCCTGGCCAAGGTCGCGTTCCAGATGGAGGAGGCGGAGGCGTGTCTCGACTGGAACGAGAAGGCCCTGGCGCTCCTCCCGACCTACCGGGACGCCCTGCTCGGCAAGGGCATCTGCCTGGGCGGCCTCGGGAAGCCCGAGGAGGCCCTGGCCGTCTTCGGCCGTCTCCTCGAGCTCGGCACCTATTACCTGGGCGAGGCCCACTACTGGAGGGCCTGGAACCTCAAGGACCTCGAGCGGTTCGAGGAGGCGCGGACGGCGATCGAATCGGCCAAGCTCTTCCTCGTCGACGTCGTCGACGTCCAGACCCTCTCCGGGATCATCGCCTACCGGCAGGGCCGTCTCGACGACGCGGAGAAGGACCTCCGCCACGCCTTGAACCTCGACTCCTCGGAAAGCGACGCGGCCTACTATCTGGGTCGACTCTACGCCGACCGCAAGGACTGGCTGAACTCGGGGATCTATTTCGCCGGGGCGGCGATGTCCTACGAGGACCAGGAAAAGGGCCTGGAGAAGAAGATCGGAGAGATCGAGGGCTCGGAGATGTCCGCGGAAAGGAAGACCCGCCTGGTCATCAAGAAGCGGGTCCAGATCCTCGCGATCCAGGCGACCAAGGCCACCTGCCAGTACAACGGCGCCGCCGGCTACCACAACGCCGGGTCCTTCGATCGGGCCCTCGAGCTCGCCCGGATGGCCGCCGCCCACCCCGCGTTCGCCGAGAGGGCGGCCGAGCTCATCAAGATCATCCAGGACCGTTAACTTATCCCGCTCGCTCTTCCCCCCTTTGGTCGAGAAAAAGGTGTATAATGTCGCCTCGCAAAGGACGCCGCGATGAACACCCAGGCCGTCGATACCCTCAGCCGCCTCTTTCTCCATTCCTGCCGGACTTACAAGAAGCCCGGCCGGATGATCGTCAAGAAGGACCGCTCCTGGACGGAGATCTCCACCGACGAGGTCGAGACGACCGTCCGGCGCCTCTCGCTCGGCTTCCAGGCCTTCGGCTTGGGGCCCGGCGACCGGCTGGCCATCCTCTCCGAGAACCGGCCGGAGTGGGTCATGGCCGATTTCGCGGCCCTCTGCGCCGGCGGGGTCACCGTGCCCGTCTACACCTCGCTCCTGCCCGACCAGGTGCGCTATATCCTCGATGACGCGGGCGCCAAGATCGTCGTCTGCTCCGACCTCGAGATGTGGCGCAAGGTCGAGGCGGTCCGGGACGCGCTCCCGGCGCTCGAGCGCGTCATCGTCATCGAGGGCGACCCCCCGGCCGGGACGCACCCCCTGTCCGACGTCGCCGAGATGGGCCGGCGCATCGAGAGCGAAGAGCCCGGGCGTTTCGAGAGGTCGGTCGAAGCGGTCAAACCCGGCGACCTGGCGTCCATCATCTATACGTCCGGGACGACCGGCGTTCCCAAGGGCGTCATGCTCAGCCACATCAATTTCGTCAGCAATGTCCGGTCCCTGGCCGGGTTCATCGATTTCCGGGATTCCGACACCGGGCTGTCCTTCCTGCCCCTGTCCCACGTGCTCGAGCGGACGGCCACGTTCCTCCTTTTCCACGTCGGGGCGTCCATGGCCTACGCCGAGAGCATCGAGGCGGTGGCCTCGAACATGGTCGAGGTCCGGCCGACCATCGTCGTCAGCGTGCCCCGGCTGTTCGAAAAGATCTACGCCCGGGTGATGGACCAGATCATGGCCGGCTCGCGGCTCAAGCGGGCCATCTTCGTCTGGGCCCTGGCCACGGGAAAGAAGTACACGGCGAAGTCGATCGCCGGGGAGCCCATCCCGGGCCACCTGGCGTTCAAGCGCGCGATCGCCCGGAAGCTCGTCTTCTCCAAGATCACGGCCCGGACGGGCGGGCGGATCCGGTACTTCATCTGCGGCGGGGCGCCCCTCTCGAGGGACATCATGGAGTTCTTCCACGCCCTGGGTCTCAAGGTCATGCCGGGATACGGGCTGACGGAGACCTCGCCCGTCCTCACGGGCAGCGCGGAGGGCAAGGTCCGCTACGGGACCGCCGGCAAGGTCATTCCCGGGGTCGAGCTCCGCATCGCCGAGGACGGCGAGATCCTGGCCCGCGGCCCCAACGTCATGATGGGTTATTACAAAGCCGAAGCCGAGACGCGCGATGTCCTGAAGGACGGCTGGCTCCATACCGGCGACATCGGCCGGATCGACGAGGACGGATTCCTCATCATCACCGACCGCAAGAAGGACATCATCGTCACCTCTGGCGGGAAGAACGTCGCCCCCCAGCCCATCGAAAGCCTCATCCAGGCCAGCCCGTTCATCGCCAGCGCCGTCGTCGTGGGCAGCAGCCGCAAGTTCATCTCGGCCTTGATCGTGCCGGATTTCGAGAAGCTCGAGCCCTGGGCCCGGGGGCGGGGCATCGCCTTCACGGACCGGACCGGGCTGGCCCGCAGCCCCGAGGCCGCCGCCTTCCTTCTCGACGAGGTCAACCGGATGACGCCGGGCTTGGCCTCATACGAGCGGGTCAAGAGGATCGCCGTTCTCGACCGCGAGTTCGACCTCGACCTGGGCGAGATCACGCCCACCCTCAAGGTCCGGCGGAACATCGTCGAACAGAAATACGCGGACGTCATCGAATCGCTGTACAAGGATTGAGGCGGAATGGATACGCGAAGCTTCCTGAGCCATCTCGAATGCGGGCTCTGCGGCGAGCGACTCGAGGCCGACAGGCTCTGGAACCTCTGCCCCAAGTGCGGCAAGCCGCTTCTCGCCCGCTACGACCTCGACGCGGCCCGGGCCGCGCTCAGGCGCGAGGACCTCGCCGGGCGCGAGCCGACGATGTGGCGCTACCGCGAGCTCCTCCCCGTCCGTGACGGCACTTTCAAGCTCTGCCTGGGCGAGGGGTACACGCCGCTCGCGCGGGCCGCGCGGCTCGAGCGGGAGGCCGGGCACGGTCCCGTCTACGTCAAGGACGAGGGCCTGAACCCGACCGGCTCGTTCAAGGCCCGGGGCCTCTCCGCGGCGGTGTCGCGGGCCTTCGAGCTTGGGGTCAAGGCCGTTTCGATCCCGACGGCCGGCAACGCCGGCTGCGCCATGAGCGCCTACGCCGCGTTGGCCGGGCTCGAGGCCCACGTCTTCATGCCCGCCGACGCGCCCAGGCCCTTCGTCAACGAGTGCCGGGTCCTCGGGGCCAAGGTGACCCTCATCGACGGGCTCATCACCGACTGCGGCAAGGCCGCCCGGGAGGGGGTCGAGAAGCTCGGCCGCTTCGACGTCTCGACCCTGAAGGAGCCCTACCGCATCGAGGGCAAGAAGACCATGGGCTACGAGGTCGCCGAGCAGATGGGCTGGCGCCTCCCCGACGTCATCGTCTACCCGACCGGCGGCGGCACCGGGCTCGTGGGCATGTGGAAGGCCTTCGACGAGATGGAGAAGCTCGGCTGGATCGGTCCCAAGAGGCCGCGGATGGTCACGGTCCAATCGACGGGCTGCGCCCCCATGGTCCGGGCGTTCGAAGAAGGCAAAGAATTCGCCGAGCCTTGGCAGGGCGCCAAGACGATCGCCGACGGGATGCGCGTGCCGGCGGCCGTCGGCGACTTCCTCATCCTCCGGGCCTTGCGCGAGAGCGGCGGCACGGCCGTGGCCGTCCCGGACTCCGAGATCCTCGACGCGACCTATCTCCTGGGCCGGACGACCGGCATCTGGCCGGCCCCGGAGGGCGGGGCGACGCTGGCCGCGCTGTTGCGCCTCAGGAAGGACGGCTGGGTCCGCGACGGCGAATCCGTCGTCCTCTTCAACACCGGCAACGGGGCCAAGTACTCCCACATCTGGGACTGAGGGGGCTGTCCCCGAAGAGGACGGCCCCTCTCGGATCTGTCGGTCGGGCAACCATCCCCTGCTTTCCCGGAACCGTATGCCGCCGGATTGCTATTCGCCGCCCGGATAAGGTAAATGATAGGGTGAGCGCCGCCGTCAAGGAGGACACCCGTGAAACGATCGACGATAGCTTGGGCAGCAGGGATCCTTCTGGTCATGGCCCTCGTGGCCCGTCAGCCGGTCGGCGCGGGACAGGCGGACCCTCTCGAGAGATTCCTCCGCACCTCCGGATCGATCACCGGAGCGGCCGGCTCCCCAGTCGCCTGGAGCGGCCGGTTCAGTGGCTACACGAATTACTGGCAGACGAACGCCTGGACCTGGCATCAGCACGGCAATCTCTTCCTCATCGGCCAGCCGGACATCGGCACGGCCATCGCCCAGAACAAGGCCGACATCGCCGAGGAGCTCGGCCTCGCCGGCCTGGCCATGGACGAGGGCTTCCTCGACGCCTGGTTAGCGCGACATCCGGCCGAGCTCGAGGATCCGGACGACGAGGCGCTGGGCCGGGCGCTCGACCGCGGCGACGTCATCGTCTGGGCCCGGGCATCAAGCCCCTTGGGAGCGAAGCTGCTGGCCAAGATCCCGGGACCGGCGGGGGCGCGGGCCGCGCTCGGCGGACATCAGGCTTGGGCCGCCGGGTATCGCGATATCTCCGCGTCCGTCCTCGCCGGCGGAGAGCGCCGGGTCTTCGCCGTGGTCTCCGATGACGCCGGCGACCGGGAGCGCTTCCGGGAGATCCTCGCCGGCGTCCGCGACATCGTGGGCCGCTATGACCTCCACCGCGGCTGGTTCGGCACGGGGACGCTGCTCCACAGCGTCACCTGCCATCCCGGGCACCCGCTCGAGGTCATCGGGCAGGGGCTGGGTCAAGGGAACGACTGGTTCACGTTCAGCGGCTATATGGACTTCCTGATGCTAAGGCAGCTTCCGGAGTGGCTGGGCAAGGTCGGCCTGGACGGCATCGCCGTAGATGTCGGCACGGGCAAGGCCACCCACAGCTTGGGGACGATCGCCTACGGCCTGCGCGATTACGACGGGCTCAAGATCCAGGACATGCCGACCGAGGAGGAATGGCTCCGCTTCGTCAAGGACCGCGGCGGCTACGTCTTCCGACCGGTCTATGCGCCGGAATGCGACAAGTTCTCCTACGACGGCCAGATCGCCATCGACGGCAACAAGAAGCAGATCGATGCGGAGAACGTGCCGTTCATTCTCCAGACCGGGCTCATCAAGGAGGATCCCCCGGCGGCGATGGTCCTCTTCGCGGAGAAGGGACGCCGCTGGAGCCGCGCCGAGATGTGGAAGGCCCTCCTCGACAGGCGGGCCGTCGGGGTCCTGCCGCTCGGGCGGATGATGGGCCCGGACGCGCTCAGAAGCGCCCTCCAGATGCTCCTCCTCGACCGCGTCTATCTCGAGAACCTCTTCGCCGACAGGGTCCGGCTCGAGGCCTCGGTCGAGGGCTATGAGCTTCGGGTCCGGCTGGCAAACTTCGGCGGCGCCGCGATCGAGGGGACGGTCGACATCCGTCCCGCTCCCGAGCTCGCGGTCGATAAGAAATCGGCCGAGGTCGCGCTGCCGCCGGGGACGGAACGGGCCTTGTCGTTCGCGCTCAGCCCCTCGGCCGCGGCCATGGCCAAGGCCAACCCCATCCTCGTCGAGGTGCGCTGGAAGGGCGGGCGGAAGCGTAGCCTGGCCGTTCTTGACCTGCCGCCGGCCGTGTCCGTCCACAAGCTGGCTTATGGGCAGGCGCCCGAGGTGGTCTATCCTGTTTCTGTTCATAATTTTACCAAGGAGGCGCGCTATCCGGTCGAAGTCAAGGTCTTCGCCAAAGGACGGCCGGCAGCACCCGTTCTTGCGACCTCCCAGGTAGGGACGGCGGAAACGGGCGGGCACCAGGCCCTCGAATTCCGCCTGCCGCTCCAGCCCGGCGCCTATACGGTCAGGACGTCGGCGCTCGGGCTTTCAAACGAGACCCAGCTCGGCGTCGGCGCGCCGGCGGGCTCGGCCACCGTCACCCCGGTCGATATCAACGGCGACGGGATCCTGGAATACCGGCTCGAGAACGACAAGGTCCGGGCGACGCTGCTCGCCATCGGGGCCCGGGTCATCGAGTACGTCGTCAAGGAGAAGAACGACAACGTCCTGTTCAAGCTCTGGCCGGAGAAGGAGCACTCCGATCGCCGGCCGTTCCGCGAGCGCGGTTTTTATCCCTATGGCGGCTTCGAAGATTTCCTCGGCCAGGCGTCCATCGAGACCCACAAGGTGTACGAGGCCGAGGTCGTTAAGAGCGGCGGGACATCGGTATCCGTGCGAATGTGGGCCGATTATTATGGCAACAAGCTGGAGAAGACCTTCACGCTCGACGGCGGCTCCCCTCTCCTCGAGGTCCGCTTCGCCCTCGAGTTCCGGAACCCCGAGCTGAACATGCTCGGCCCCCAGCCCATCCTGGCTTTGGGCGAGAAGCACTGGACCGAGGACGTCTTCGTCATCCCGGCGAGATCGGGGCAGCGCGAAGCAAGGATGAGGCCCGAGGAGTATTTCGGCGAGGTCTTCTTCCTCAGGGAGGGCTGGAACGCCGGGCGCGACACGGTCGAGGACGTCTCGTTCGTCGGGGCCTTCCCGGTGAGCGAGCCCGAGTTCCTCCACATGTGGATGAACCATCCCTCCAACGGCGAATCGGCGTACTACTACGCCGAGTTCCAGCCG
>Ga0209706_10002425_pt1 | contig 10329 bp, 8 predicted proteins | sample PPLLaktember2015_6_FD_187263 | JGI IMG/M metagenome (GOLD analysis project Ga0209706, IMG submission 187263) | Freshwater sediment microbial communities from Prairie Pothole Lake near Jamestown, North Dakota, USA - PPLs Lake P8 Core (1) Depth... | ecosystem: Environmental > Aquatic > Freshwater...
CCGCCCGACGGCGACGTCACGCTGGCCGCGGCCGAGAAAGAACGTGCCCATGGCCCGGCCCAGGATCTCCACCGCGCCCTCGTCCAGATCCTGGCCGGCGATGCCGCGGATGTCGTATTCCCTGAAGATCTTCGGGTTGATATCCACGCCGCCCTCCTCTCCCGTTGCCTTGTCTCCGTATATTATTTATTATCTATTGCTTAATTAGATGCCGACGGGCCGGCCGCCTTCGCCCGCCCCTCTTGCCGCCGGCGGACATAGCTCGCGCCGATGAAGGCCCTGAAGAGCGGGTGCGGGGCCAGGGGTTTCGACTTGAATTCGGGATGGAACTGGCACCCCAGGAACCAAGGGTGGTCCGGGGCCTCGACGATCTCCACCAGGCCGTAGTCCGGATTGATCCCGGAGAAGACCATCCCGGCCTCCGCCAGCGCGTCCCGGTAGCTCGGATTGAACTCGTAGCGGTGGCGGTGACGCTCCGAGATGTGCAGGGCGCGGTAGGCCTTGTGCGCGAGCGAGCCTTTTTTGAGATCGCAGCGGAACTGGCCGAGACGCATGGTCCCGCCGATGTCGCAATCCATGGCCAGCTCACGCCAGCGGACGATGACCTTGTGAGGCGCGTCGGGCGCGAACTCCGTGCTGTTCGCCTTCTTCAGCCCGGCGAGCGAGCGGGCGTATTCGATCGACGCGCACTGCATGCCCAGGCAGATCCCGAAGAAGGGGACCTTGTTCTCGCGGGCGAAGGTGACGGCCCGGATCTTGCCCTCGATGCCGCGCTTGCCGAACCCGCCGGGGACAAGGATGCCGTCCTTCGCGGCCAGGATCGCGGCCGGGTCCTCCTTCTCCAGCGCCTCCGCCTCGATCCAGTCGATCTTGACGCACAGCCGATTCGCCAGGCCGCCGTGGATGAGGGCCTGGTTCAAGCTCATGTAGGAATCGTGGAGCCCGGCGTACTTGCCGACGAGCGCGATCTCGACGATGTCCTTGGGATGCCTGACCCGGTCGACCATGGTCTCCCACGCGGTCAGGTTCATCGTCCGGCGCGGGAGCCGGAGCATCTTGAGGATCGTTGCGTCGAGTCCTTGGTCGGCATAGTTCAACGGGATCTCGTAGATCGATCCGACGTCGAGCGCCGTGACGACGGCGTTGACCGGGACGTTCGTGAACAGCGCGATCTTGGATTTGATGTCGGCGGAGAGATCGCGCCCGGTGCGGCAGAGCAGGATGTCCGGCTGGATGCCGATCGCCCGGAGCTCCTTGACGCTGTGCTGCGTCGGCTTGGTCTTGAGCTCGCCGGAGACGCCGACGAAGGGGACGAGGGTCAGATGGATAAAGAGGGTCCTCTCGACGCCCAGGGCGAGCCGCATCTGCCGCGTCGCTTCGAGGAACGGCAGGCTTTCGATGTCGCCGACGGTGCCGCCTATCTCGCAGATAACAATGTCGTTACCGGCAGATACGCTCTCGACCGCGGACTTGATCATGTCCGTGACGTGGGGGATGACCTGGACGGTCTTGCCGAGATACTCGCCCTTGCGCTCTTTGCGGATGATGGACTCGTAGATCTTCCCCGCCGTCCAGTTGTGGGCCCGCGTCGTCTTCGTCGAGGTGAAGCGCTCGTAGTGGCCGAGGTCGAGGTCCGTCTCCGCGCCGTCGTCGGTCACGTAGACCTCGCCGTGCTGGAAGGGGCTCATCGTGCCGGGATCGACGTTGAGGTAGGGGTCGAGCTTGAGGATGGTGATGCGATAGCCGTGGCTTTCGAGGAGGCGGCCGATCGAGGCCGCCGCGATGCCCTTGCCCAGCCCGGATATGACGCCGCCGGTGATGAAGATGTACTTGGTCATGAGGCGCAGCTCCTGGATAGAACCCCCCGATTATATCCTCCGGGCGCTCCGCACTCAAGCGGAGAAAAGCGATTCCCGGCGTCCCGGCGGGTCGCCGGGCGTCAGGCCTCGACCGGCTCCTTGGCCGGGGCGGCGCTGGGCCTCGGCGTGCCTTTGGTCTGACACGTCGCTTCGAGGTAAGCGCCTTCCTCGACGACGAGCGTGGGGGAGAGGATGGTCCCGAAAACGCGGCCCTTGTCGTGGACCTCGACCCTTTCGGAGGCCTGCAGGGTGCCGCGGATCTCGCCGTTGATGACGAGCTGCCCCACCTTGACGTCGGCCTCGACCTTGCCCCTCTCCCCGATGACGAGAAGGGAGTCCGAGGTGATCGTCCCCTTGAACGTGCCTTCGATGCGGAACGATCCCTTGAACGTCAGGTCGCCCTTGAATTCCGACTCCATGTCGATCAGGCCGGCCAGCTTGGTTTCGTTGAACTCCCGGGGCTTGTCTTTCATGCGCTTGCTCCTTTGATCCTGTCGTAGATTCGATTCAGGTCATCGAGAGAGAAATAATATATCTTCAGGACGCCCTTGTTCCGGCTGCCCGCGACGAGGACCTTGGTCCCCAGGACCTTGAGCATCTCCTCCTGGAGGGCGTGGAGGTCGGGGTCGGCCAGGCTCCGCTGGGCCCGGGGCGCTTTTTTCTTGAGTCTGTTGACCAGGGCTTCCGTGTTCCGTACCGATAGGCCCCTGTCGATGACCTGGCGGCAGCAGTAGAGCTGTGTCGCCGCGTCCTCGAGGGCCAACATGGCCCGGGCGTGTCCCATCGACAGCTCCCCGTCGTTCAGCCGGTCCTGGATCTCCGCCGGCAGCTTGAGGAGGCGGAGGTAGTTGGTGACCGAGCTGCGGTCCTTGCCGACCTTGTCGGCGAGTTCGTTCTGGGCATAGCCGTGCTCGTCGATGAGCCGCTGATAGGCCTGGGCGATCTCCAGCGCGTTGAGCTCTTCCCTGTGGATGTTCTCGATGAGCGAGACTTCGAGCTGTTTCTCTTTGGGGATGTTCCGGATGAGGACCGGGATCTTGCGCAGGCCTGCCCTCTGGGCGGCCCGCCACCGTCTCTCCCCGACGATGATCTTGTAGTGATCGTCCTCCGGGGCCACGATGATCGGTTGCACGATGCCCGTCTCCTTGATCGACCGCGATAGCTCGTCGATCGTTTGGTCGTCGAACTTCATCCGCGGTTGAAAGGGGTTCGGCTTGACGTCCTCGAGATCGAGCTCGGCGAACCTTTCGTCTTTCAGGATGCTGAGCTCGTCCGGGATGAACGCCCCCAGACCTTTTCCCAGGGCTTTCTTGCTCATCGGCGAATGATCTCCTCGGCGAGGGTGATGTAAGCTTCGGCCCCTTTGGACTTGATGTCGTAGAGGACGATGGGCTTTCCGAAGCTCGGGGCTTCGGCCAAGCGGACGCTGCGGGGAATGACGGCTTCAAATAGTATATGTTTCAGCGACTTGCGGACCTCTTCGGCGACCTGCTTGGAGAGGTTGGTCCGCTCATCGTACATGGTCAGCAGGATGCCTTCGATGGCCAGCTTGGGATTGAAATAGTTACGGACGGTATCCAGCGTCTGGAAAAGGTCGGGGATCCCTTCCATGCAGAAGAACTCCGTCTGGACGGGAATGACGAGGGAATCGGCGGCGGTCAGGGCGTTTATCGTCAGGAAGCCGAGGGACGGCGGACAATCGATGATGATGAAATTGAAGAATCGTCTCGCTTTTTCGACCGCCGTGATGAGGCGCCTTTCCCTCTGCTCCTCCCTATAAAGCTCGGCTTCGACGCCGGCCAACTCGGGTGAACAGGGGCAGATGTAGAAATTTTCGAGCTCCGTCCCCAGGATGCAGTCCATGAGATCGCGGCCGTTCATCATGGCCTGGTAGATCCCCTTGCCCGCTTCCTTGGGTTTGCCCAGCCCCAAGGTCGACATCCCCTGGGGGTCGAGATCGATGAGAAGTGTCCTCCGGCTCTTGAGGGCCAGGCAGGCAGACAGATTGATGGCCGTGGTCGTCTTTCCGACACCGCCCTTCTGGTTCGCGACGGCCAGGACCTTATTCATCGTCAGGCTCTGTTTCACGTGAAACGTGGGCTGCCGGGACGCCCTTTTTCTTCAGGATCTCGAGGTGAAGGCTCAGGTTCTGGACTGCCGCCGGGGTCATTCCCGGTATCTTCCGAGCTTCGCCGAGGGTTTCCGGCCTCTTCCGTTCAAGCCTTTCGACCGCCTCGCGTGTCAGGCCCGACACACTCCGGAAGTCCACGCCCATTGGGATCTTCATCGAATCGGTCCTCGCGGCCTTGGCGATCTCCCGTTCCTGTTTCCGGATGTAGCCCTCATATTTCGCTTCAGACTCGATATAGCGCGTTTCCTCATAGCTCAGATCACAGGGAAGATGCCCATATTCTAGCACATCTTTGATCTCTATTTCTGGTTTTTTGAGGTGTTCGAACATGGCCGTGCGGTCGCCGGCTGCGGTCTTCAGCTTGGTCTTCTTCAAATAGGCCATCACCGCGCCGATCCGCTGCTCCTTGGCCTGGAATTGGGCCCAGGTGGGGTCGTCGATCAGCCCGAGCCCCCTGCCGTACCCCATGAGCCTCTTATCGGCATTGTCGATCCTGAGGAGAAGCCGATGCTCCGCCCTGGAGGTGAAGAGCCGATAGGGCTCGTCGATGCCGCCCGAAACGAGGTCATCGATGAGAACGCCGATATAGGCCTCGTCCCGTTTCAAGATGAACGCGGCTCTCTTCTTGAGGCTCAAGGCGGCGTTGATCCCGGCCATGAGCCCCTGCGCCGCGGCTTCCTCATAGCCCGAGGTCCCGTTGATCTGTCCGGCCAGATACAGGCGCCGCACCGTCCGCGTCTCGAGCGTGGGCAGGAGCTCTGTCGGCGAGACCGCGTCGTATTCGATGCCGTAAGCCGGCCTCAGGATCTTGGCCCCGCTCAACCCGGGTATCGTCGAGAGGATCTCCCGCTGGACCTCATAGGGCAGGCTAGAGGACATCCCGTTGACATAGACCTCGGTCGTTCCCGTCCCCTCCGGCTCCAGGAAGAACTGATGGCGGGCCCGGTGAGGGAACTTGACGACCTTATCCTCGATCGACGGACAATAGCGCGGCCCGATACCCTTGATCTTTCCCCCGTAGAGGGGGGATTTGTCGAGGTTGCGGCGGATGACGGCATGCGTATCGGCGTTGGTGTACCCCAGATGGCAAAGGACCTTGTTCTCGAGCTTGTCCCTGGTCCGATAGGAGAAGGGGACGGGTTCCTTGTCTCCTGCCTGTGGGCTGAAGCGGTCCCACTCGATCGTATCCCGATCCAACCGCATCGGGGTGCCCGTCTTGAGGCGAAGGACCTTCAGGCCGAGCTTCTTGAGCTGCTCGGCCAGATCGACCGAAGGCGGCTCATTGGCCCGGCCGGCCGGGTAGCTCGTGAGCCCGATATGGATCAAGCCGTTGAGGAAGGTCCCCGGGGTCAGAATGACCGCCTTGGCCTGGAAAAAGGCCCCGTCCAGGGTCCTGACTCCCCGGGCGGCCCCTCTGGTCACGACGACTTCGGAGACGACTCCCTGAAAGACCGTCAGGTTGGCCATGCTCTCGAGCCGGCGCTTCATGGCCAGACGGTAGGCCGCCTTGTCGCATTGGGCCCTGGGGGCCTGGACCGCGCCACCCCGGCTCCGGTTGAGGAGGCGAAACTGGATGCCCGTTTCGTCGGCCAGAAGCCCCATGAGGCCGCCGAGGGCGTCGATCTCCCTGACCAGGTGCCCCTTGGCCAGGCCGCCGATAGCCGGATTGCAGGACATCTGGGCGATCGTATCGAGGTGAATGGTCATGAGGCAGGTGCGGAGGCCCATCGCGCTCGCCGCTGCGGCCGCTTCGCAGCCGGCATGCCCGGCCCCGACCACGACGACGTCGAAACCGTTCCCTTGGGACATTCCGGGGCCTATTTCCCGACACAGAAACGTCCGAAGATGTCGTCGAGGACCTCCTCGGCCCGCACTTCTCCCGTCAGCTCGCCGACGGACCGGATAGCCGCCCGGACCTCCTCGGCGAAGACTTCCTGGGAATGCCTTTTCGAGAGAAGGCCGGCGGCGCGGCGAAGAGATCCCAAGACCGCCTCGAGACGGTCCTTCTGCCAGGCATGCAGGATGATCTCCTCTTCCTTTCCGGCCCCGGGCGCGAAGCAAGCGCCCATATGGGACCGAAGCCGGTCGATATTCCGGCCCTTCAGGGCCGAAACCTCGACGACAGGGCTATTCCCGGCCAAGTCCCGGACCTTCCCGGCCGCAAGCTTCCTTGGCAGGTCGCACTTGTTCAGGACGACGAGGGTTTTCTTGCCCCGGTATTTCCGGATGAGCCGGGAGTCCTCCTCGATGGCCGGGCGCGACGCGTCGAGGACGAGGATCAGGCCGTCGGCCAGGCCGGCCATCTTCCGACCCCGGGCGATGCCGGTTCTCTCGACGGGATGCGAGGGACGGCCAAGGCCGGCCATGTCCACAAGATGGAAGACGACCCCGTCGACGATCATCTTTTCCCTCAGGAAATCCCTCGTCGTGCCGGGGAAAGGCGTGACGATGGCCCGGTCTTCCTCGAGAAGGGCGTTGAACAAGGTCGATTTGCCGACGTTCGTCCGGCCGACGATGGCCAGGGTCACCCCCTCGGCCAAGGCCCGGCCTGTTTCGTAGCTCCTCACGAGCCGCTCGACATCGGCGATGATGGGGGAGATGGTCCGCAGGTCGGCCGCGGCGCTCGTCCGGAGGTTCTCGTCGGGGAATTCGAGGCCCGCTTCGATCCGGGCGAGGAGACCGACGAGCTTGGACCTGAGGCGGAAGATCCGCCTGGACAGGCCGCCCCCGAGCTGCCGTGACGCGATCCGGGCCTGGGTCAGGGACACCGACCGGATGAGATCATTGACCGCTTCCGCCTGGAGCATATCGAGGCGCCCGTTCAGATGAGCGCGGAGAGTGAATTCCCCGGGGCGGGCCAGGCGGGCCCCGGCCTTAGTCCCGATCCGGAGGATGCCCTCGAGGACGGCGGGGCTGCCGTGGGCGCTCAGCTCGACGACGTCCTCCCTCGTATAAGACCGCGGCGCCTTGAAATAGGTCAAGAAGGCCTCGTCGAGCGCCTCGCCTCGCTCAGGATCGCGGATCGTGCCGAAAACGGGCCGCATCACCGGGAAGGGCCGCTTGAGCCCGCTCTTCGGCGCGAAGATCCGGCGCGCCACGGCGAGCGCTTTCCTGCCGCTGATCCTGACGATGCCGAGCCCACCGATCCCCGGCGGCGTCGAGATCGCGATGATGGTATCTTCGAGCACGTTTTCCCGTCCGGTTCCCCATTCTAGGCGACCCGGGAGGATATGACAAGGCCCAGCGGTCGCCCGTCATGTCAATCCCCGTTTTCCGCTCGGGGGTTTCATGGGAACGCTCATTTGGGCTACGCTGGAGCGAAGGCCGACGAAGAAGGGGCTGAGGGGTATCATCGGAGTGAGCATGAAGCGGTGATTTAGCATTCACGGGACGGAGACGCGGAGTCTTTAACCCGGCTCCGGACCGGGAAGGCGTTTTAAATCACCGCAGCGAATGGAGATGATACCCGATGCCCCTCGTCGGCCGGCGGAATAGGGGCTGAGCGATACCCGAGGCCCCCGACGGACGAGGGAAGTCTCAGGGGAACGCTCAATATGGGGATCAACGGGCTACGCTGGAGCGAAGGCCGACGGAGAAGGGGCTGAGCGGTATCATCGGAGCGAGCATGAAGCGGCGATTTAGCCGTCACGGGAAGGAGACGCGGAGTCTTTAACCCGGCTCCTGACCGGGACGGCGTCTCAAATCACCGCAGCGAACGGAGATGATACCCGATGCCCCTCGTCGGCCGGCGGAACGGAGGGGAGTCCCTCAGCGAATATTGCGGCGAAGGAGGACGGCAGAACCCGACATTGGGAAAGTTTAGCCGGACGGCGCGACGGACGAGGGACGTTTCAGGGGAAACCGCCAAAACGTGTTTGAGCGAGGCGTAGCGCACGCCGAGCGAGTTGTTTTGGCGCCGAGTTCGTTGCGCTGACCGGCGTCTTCAAACTTTTCCAGGAGGGAGCGGCTGTCCTCCGAGCCGCTCTATCGGGGGGCTTTGAAGATCTTGACCTTCTTGAAGAACCCTTCGCCGATGCTCTCGCTCGTGACGCCCGGCGTCTCGTTGGCGACGATATGGATGATGCGCCGCTCGTAGGGATTCATGAGGTCGAGGACCTCTTCCCGCCCGCTGTCCGAGACCTGGCGGGCGAGCCGCTGGGCGTAATCCCTGAGCTTCTTCTCTTTCCTCTTCCTGTAGAACTCGCAATCCACCTGGACCTTGACCGGCGAGATCTTGTTCAGAACGTGCTGGATGGCCAGGAGCAGAGAGCCGTCGTTGCGCAGCAGGATCGTCTTGTCCGGGCCGTCGAAGATGACGAAGATGATGTCGGTGCGCTTCTTGACCTGGTAGGTCAGCTCGAGCGGGAAGACCGTCATGAGCCGGGCCAGGAAGCGCTCGGCGGCGTTGTCCGCGTCCTCCTCCTTGGGCCAGGCGCGGATGACGATCTCCCGAGTCTTCATGCCGAAGAGCCGCGTCTTTTCCGTGACGATCTCGTAGTTGAATTTCTCGCGCGGCAGCTTGAGCCGGTGCTCGGCCAGGCTGATGGCTTCCTCGAGGTTCCCGCCCTTGTATTCCGGCCGCTCGTCGACGGGCTGCCCGTTCCCGGTCTTCGTCTCGTTGTCCATCGTCATCTCGCTTTGGCCGGCGCGTGCCGGTGCATCATCTTGTTCATGAGCGCCTGCTGGCCGATCTGAAGGACGTTGGTGGTCAGCCAGTAGAGGATCAGGCCGCTCTGTAAGTTCATGAAAAATATGGTCATTACGAACGGCATGAGGAGCATCATCTTGGCCTGCGAGGGGTCGGCCGAGCTCGGCGTCATCTTCTGGGAGATGAACTGGGTGATGCCCATCAGCACGGGCGTGATGTAGAGCGGATCCATAACGGACAGGTCTTGGAGCCACAACATGAACGGGGCATGACGGAACTCCACGGCGACGACGAGCATGCGGAAGACGCCCCAGAACACCGGCAGCTGGATGAGCAGCGGCAGGCAGCCGCCGGCCGGATTGACGCCTTGCTCCTTGTAGAGCTTCATCATCTCTTCATTCATCTGGCGCCGCTGATCGATGTCGGTCTTGGACTTCTTGTATTTGGCCCGGATGGCCTTGACCTTCGGCTGGAGGTCGGCCATCTTGGCCATCGACTTCGTCGAGCTGTAGGTCAGCGGGAAGAAGATGAGCTTGATGAGGATCGTCAGGAGGATGATGGCCACACCCCAGTTCGGGACGAGGGAGTGGCAGAACCTGACGACGGCGAGGAGGATCTCAGCGATGGCGCCGAATGTCCCGTAGTTGATAACCTTCTTCGCGTCGAGACCGAAGGCCTTGAGGGCTTCGGATTCCTTTGGCCCGATGAAGGCCTGGCCGGGCTCGGTCACATAGAGGAAATAGGCCGGGAGCTGCCCCCCGGCGCCGTTGCCGGCCTCCTGCTGGAACGCCGCCCGCCCCTTCTGCGCCGGCAGGGCGAAGAGGGCGACGAAATAGTTATCCTCGAAGGCGGCCCAGTCGACGAAATTGTAGGTATTTTCGCCGGGCTTGAATTTCCGCTCGTTCATCCGGTAGACCTTGCCGCCCGTATAAACCGCTGAGCCGCGGGTCGCGCTGTAGCTCTTCTTGGCCTCGGCGGGGGTGGGGTTGCCGATGCCCGGGCCCCAGACGACGGAGGTCGTTACCGGCTGGCCGTCCTTCCAGACCCGGACCTCGGTCGTCATGGCGTAGCTGCCGCCGGTGAAGCCGAACATCTTCTCGGCCCGGACCGAGGCGCCGTCGGAATAGACGAAGCGGATCTCGCCTTTCGCCCCGTCGGCGAGCTCAAGCCCGGCCTCGGGGGCCTGGAAGAGGGAGGCGTTGAGGAGCCCGGCCAGCGCGACGTCATCGAGGCCCAGAGAGAACGGGTAGCGCCCCATCTCGGCGGCCCGAGCCGGAACGAGCTCGAGGTCCTTCTTTTCTTTCAGGCTGTTCTTGTGCTTCTTGAGCGTCCAGCTCTTGAGGACGCCGCCCTTGTTCGACCAGACGGCCCGGTAGAGGGACGTATCGACGACGACATCCGTCTCGGCCCCGGCGGCCACGGCCGTGAGGTCCTGGGGGGCAGCCGCTTCCGCGGCGGCCGGCCTGGACTCCGGCACAGCGCCCTGCTTCTGTTCCTGGACCGGCGCGGAGGTACCGGGGACGGGAGTCAGGGGCGCTTCGGTCGCGGTGATCTGGGGCCGGGGCGGGGTCTTGTCCGGCTTATTGAACAGGGCCTGATAGCCGAACAGGACCAGGAATGACAGCACAATGGCCGCAATGAGTCGTTTTTCCATTCTGTCTCACTCTCAGGGGACGGGGTCGATCCCGCCC
>Ga0209706_10002429_pt1 | contig 10319 bp, 9 predicted proteins | sample PPLLaktember2015_6_FD_187263 | JGI IMG/M metagenome (GOLD analysis project Ga0209706, IMG submission 187263) | Freshwater sediment microbial communities from Prairie Pothole Lake near Jamestown, North Dakota, USA - PPLs Lake P8 Core (1) Depth... | ecosystem: Environmental > Aquatic > Freshwater...
TGTGCTCGATTCTGACCGCTGTGCTCATTTTTCCCGCGATGCCCCCCTCGTCCCCTCAACCCACGAAATCGCCGGAGAAATCTCACCCTGGCATGCGCTTAGCCGCGCCGCCTGCGTTCAATTCCACGTGGCTCCCTGACTCTATCTGCCGGCCGGCTCCGCTATCGGCCGGCAACCACAAGATCTTGTGTCAGGGTTGTGAAATTATTTCCGTAAGGCCGGTGTGTCAAGGATTTCCTTATGGAAAAATACGGCTCAATAAAGTTCTTATTTTTCAATAATATAACAATGTCACTTCAGGCGATTTCCGGCTAGTCGAGGCACTGCAGCCGTCCCTCACCCCATTTCCGCGCAATACAACATCTTGTATGCATAAAAAGCGCACAATTTACGCACAGTTTGTCCACGCAAGCGCTCGCACTAGGGAAAATCAAGGCTCGCGCGCACCGGAACTTGTGGGACTTTCTACCGGTCAGACATCGCGCCCCACCGAGGTTGAACCGCATGAACAAGATCTTCCCGGCCCTGCTGGCTGGCGCCGCGCTCGCCCTTTCCGCGCCTGTGCTGGCGCAAACGGCGCTGCCCTCCTTCGCGCCGGTGATCAAGCGCGCCTCCCCCGCGGTGGTCAACATCGCCGTACGCGGCACGGTCGCGGCGCCACGCAATCCGTTCTTCGATGACCCGGGATTCCGGCGTTTCTTCGGCCTGCCGCCGGACGCACAGCAGCGTGACCGCGAGTTCCGCAGCGCGGGATCAGGCGTCATCGTCGACGCGAAGAACGGCTACATCGTCACCAACGCGCACGTCGTCAAGAATGCCAGCGAAATCACCATCACTCTGGTGGACGACGTGGAACTCAAGGCCGAAATCGTCGGCACCGACGAGCGCTCGGACGTCGCGGTCCTGCGCGTCAAGGACACCGCGCTGCCGGCCGAGATCCGCCTCGCCGACTCCTCCAGGGTCCAGGTCGGGGACTTCGTGATCGCCATCGGCAATCCCTTCGGCCTGCAGCACACGGTGACTTCGGGCATCGTGAGCGCCCTGGGGCGCAAGGGCATCAGCCGCGACGGCGTCGAGGACTTCATCCAGACCGATGCGGCGATCAACCCGGGCAACTCCGGCGGCGCGCTGGTCGGGCTCGACGGCGACCTCGTCGGCATCAACTCGGTGATCCTCTCGCAATCCGGTGGCAATATCGGCATCGGCTTCGCGATCCCGTCGAACCTGGTGCGCTCGATCATGGAGCAACTGATCGAGACGGGTCAGGTGAACCGAGGCCAGCTCGGGGTCACGACCCTTTCCCTGACGCCTGATTTCCGCAAGAGCCTCGGGCTCGCCGAGAACGCGCAGGGCGCTCTCGTCTCGCAGGTGACCGAGGGCTCGGCGGCGGCCAGGGCGGGGATCGAGCCGGGCGACGTCATCACTGCCGTGCGCGGAGAACCGATCCGCTCCAACGCGGAGCTGCGCAACACCATCGGCATGCTGAAGGTCGGCGAAACGATCGAGATCGGCCTGCTGCGCGAGGGCAAGGCACGCACCGTCACGGCCGTGCTGCGCGAAGCGGCACAGATCTCCGACGCCTCCGCCATCCACCCCGCGCTGGCCGGCGCGGAACTCGTCGAGGTCTCCGAAGACTCGGCCGGCGGCGTGCGTGTGCGCGAAGTCGCGCCGGGAAGCCCGGCGGCCCAGTCGGGCCTGCTCGCGGATGACCGGATCATCGGCATCAATCGCCAGCGGATCACCTCGCTCGCGGAGCTGCGGGAGGCCACCAAGGGCCAGACGTCGATGCTGGTGCAGCTGCGGCGCGGCAGCCAGGTCCTCCTGCTCCCGCTGCGCTGACGGCGAATCCACGCATGCGGGATGCGGAGCGAGGCCGGCGCCCCGGCTTTGCCCGCCGGGACTCCCCTCGCTCGTTCCGCCGGAACTTAGTCACTCGCTCGGGTGTCCCGGCGGGCAATGCGCGGTCGCCGGCGCGCTGCGGCAGCCGACACGCGGGCGTCGACGCCAATGGCCGGGCGTGATGTACCGCGGCACCATCGCGCGCGCCGGCCGGACGGGTCCCCGAGCGAAGTGGAATTGAAGGGGACGCACCCCTGCATATTCGCAACGTAACCGGTTGCCTCCGAATATGCAGGGGTGCGTCCCCTTCAATTCGAGCGAGGGTCCCCGGCCGGCCAGGCGCGCGCGGGAGAGTCTGACGTCGAAGCGCGTGTAAGCGCGAGACTGGGTCCTATAATCGGCCGATGACACCAGGGTCGATCTGTGTGCTCGGCGGGTCGGGATTCGTCGGCACGCACCTGTGCGCGGCACTCGCCCGCGACGGCTGGCAGATCACCGTCCCGACGCGCGATCCGAGTCGAGCCCGTCATCTCGGCCCGATCCCGTCGCTGAAACTGGTCGCCGCCGACATCCACGATGCGAGCCAGCTCGCGGCCCTCTGTGCCGGGCAGCGTGCCGTGGTCAACCTGGTCGGCATCCTGAACGAGCGAGGGCGCAGCGGGCGCGGCTTCGACCGTGTCCATGCCGCGCTGGCAGGCAGCCTGGTGGAGGCCTGCCGCCGGGAGCGCGTGGACCGGCTGCTGCACGTGAGCGCCCTCAATGCGGACGCCGACCACGGCCCGAGCCTGTACCTGCGCAGCAAGGGCCGCGCCGAGCGCCTGATTCGCGACGAATCGGGTCCGGACCTGCGCTGGACGATCTTCCAGCCGTCCGTGATCTTCGGACCCGGCGATGACTTCGTGAACCGGTTCGCGCGCCTGCTGCGTGCGATTCCGCTGGGGATTCCGCTTGCACGACCCGGCGCGCAATTTGCGCCGGTGTGGGTCGGCGACGTCGTCGCCGCCCTGCAGCAGGCGCTGGCAGACGAGGCGACCGCGGGGGAATGCTACGAACTCTGCGGGCCGGAACGGATGACGCTGCGCGAAATCGTCTGCCGGGTGCGCGACCGGCTCGGCCTCGCGCGCGCTGTCATTGGCATTCCGGACGTCGCGGCACGGCTGCAGGCGGCCATCTGCGACTTCGTACCCGGCAAGCCGTTCTCGACGGACAACTACCGGTCGCTGCTGGTCGACAGCGTCTGCAAGGTGAACGGGCTTGCGCGCCTCGGGATCCGGCCGCAACCCATCGACGCGGTGCTGCCGGGCTACCTCGGCTGAGCGCTCAACCCGGCACGCAGAGTCTGGCCCGCGCCTGCGGATTGCCCGTCAGCCGCCGCATCTCGACATAGAACGCCGGCAGGTCGCCGCCAAGGCGCTCAAGCTCGGCGCGCAGGGCCGGCACGCAGCGCTCGTAGGTGGCGACGGCCACGAGGCGTGCGTTATTGAAATCGCCGGTTGCGGGCTGGCCGCCCGCGGCGAGCGCTTCGCGCAGGCGCGCAAACGCCGCGGCCTTCCGCGCTCGCATCGCCTCGGGCGCCAGCGGCTGTTCGTACAGCGCAACGAGGTTCCGGCGGGACTCGACCATGAGTTCCGCGGTCTCGTGCTGCCGGTCGCGGAGCGCGACGAACTGCTCGAGCTCGTCAGATCGCCCCTCGCGCGCGAGCCAGCGCCGCAGTCCCTCGTACTCGACGACGTTCGCGAAAGCCTCGTTGAAGTCGCTGTCGCCCTGCGCGTACACGGCCTGGTGCGCGAGCTCGTGGAAGATGAAGGCCGCCAGCTCGACGTCGCCGTGGCGGAGCATCGTGTTCAGCACGGGATCGCGGAAGTGGCCAAGCGTCGAATAGGCGATCGAAGCGCCGACGTACACGTCGTAGCCGCGCGCGCGCAGCTTGCCTGCCTCCCGGGCCGCGCGCGCCTCGTCGAAGTAACCGCGGTATGCGACGCAGCCGGCGACCGGATAGCACCAGCGCTTCGGCGCGACCGAGAACTCCGGCGCCGCGAACAGGTTCCAGGTGGCATAGCGACGGCCGAGATCGGCATACGTGCGGTAGCTGCCGTTGTCCGGCAGCCCGAGCTCGGCGAGGGCGAAATCGCGCGCCTCGGCAGCCAGCTCCAGCTGTTGCCTGAGCCTGGCAGGCGTATCCGGCCGCGCAATCACCTCGGCGATCGGCTCGCGCTTCGAGTTCATCTCGAGCTGCCCTCCCGTGACGTGCGCGTAGTAGCAGCCCGGAAGCGCAACGCAGGCTGCCGCCACGGCGAGCAGCCGGAACGGGCGCGACGGGGGATCGCGTAACATGATGCGATGAAAGTCTATCTGGTCGGCGGCGCCGTTCGCGACGAACTGCTCGGCCGGGCAGTCCGAGAGCGCGACTGGGTCGTGGTCGGAGCGACGCCACAGCAGATGCTGGATGCCGGCTACCGGCAGGTGGGGCGCGACTTCCCGGTGTTCCTGCACCCGGAAACGTCCGAGGAATACGCGCTTGCCCGCACCGAGCGCAAGACGGGACCCGGCTACAGGGGCTTCGAGCTCTCGTTCTCGCCGGAGGTGACGCTCGAGGACGACCTGCGGCGCCGAGACCTGACGATCAACGCAATGGCGCGCGACGCCGACGGCACGCTGATCGACCCGCACGGCGGGCGCGCCGATCTCGAGGCGCGCAAGCTCCGCCACGTGTCGGAGGCCTTCAGCGAGGACCCGGTGCGGATCCTGCGGGTGGCGCGCTTCCTCGCGCGTTACGAACCGCTCGGGTTCTCCATCGCGCCGGAGACCCTCGCGCGGATGCGCGCGATCGTCGCCGCCGGCGAGGCCGATGCGCTGGTGGCGGAGCGTACCTGGCAGGAGACCGCCAAGGCGCTCGCTGAGCCCGCGCCGGCAGCCTGGCTGCGGGCGCTGCGCGAGTGCGGGGCGCTGGCGCGGATCTTTCCGGAGCTCGAGGCGCTCTACGGCGTGCCGCAGCCGGAAAAATGGCATCCGGAGATCGACACGGGACTGCACATGGAGCTCGTGATGCAGGCGGCAGCGGCGTTGACGCCCGAGCCGCGGATCCGCTTTGCCGCGCTGATGCACGACCTCGGCAAGGGCCGCACGCCGCGCTCGCAGTGGCCGCGCCACATCGGCCACGAGGAGGCCGGCGCACGGCTCGTCGAGGCCGTTAGCGAGCGCCTGCGCGTGCCGGCCGACTACCGCGAGCTCGCGGTACTCGCCGCGCGCTGGCACGGACTCGTGCACCGCGCACTCGAACTGCGGCCGCGAACCGTGCTGGAGTTGCTCGAGTCCTGCGATGCCTTCCGGCGCCCGGAACGATTCCGCGAACTGCTGGTCGCCTGCGAGGCCGATCACCGAGGGCGCGGCGGACTGCGCGACAGCCCCTACCCGCAGGCGGACCGGTTACGCGAGGCGCAGGCGAAAACGGCGGCAGTCGCGCTGAGCGAGGCGGACCGCGAGGGGCTCGCCGGCGAGCAGATCGGCGAGCTGTTGCGCCGCCGGCGCCTGGCCGCGCTCAAGCAATAAAGGGGACGCTCCCCTTTAACGTCGACGAACAAGCTCATTGCGACATTCCCACCGTTAAAGGGGAGCGTCCCCTTTATTGCCAAAGGCTGCCTGATCAGGCGAAGAGCCAGAACAGGACGGCCGCGACCGCGAAGCGATAGAGCGCGAACGGCGCGAGCCCGATGCGGTTGATCACGCGCAGCAGCCAGGCGATGCACAGGTAGCCGGTGCCCGCCGCGACGACGACGCCGAGGCCCATCACGCCCCAGTCGACCGAGCGATCCTCAGACGTCAGGAGCTTCAGGAGCTCGTAGCCGCCCGCCATGCCGATTCCCGGAACGGCCAGCAGGAAGGAAAAACGTGCCGCGGCCTCGCGCGTGAGCCCGAGCGTGCGTGCCATCGTCATCGTCACGCCGGAACGCGAGGTGCCCGGCATCAGGGCGAGCGCCTGCGCGCAGCCGATGAGGATCGCGTCTCGCCAGCCGACCGAGTACTCGTCGCGCGCAGCGCGCCCGAAGCGGTCGGCAACCCACATGACGGCGCCAAAAAACGCGAGCAGAGTCGCGACGGCCAACGGATTCCGCAGCTTCTCCTCGATCAGCCCGCCAAAAGCGAGGCCGACGACGCCGACCGGGATCGTGCCGATCAATACGCACCAGGCGAGGCGCGCGTCCGGCGTCAGGCCGCCGCCCGCGAATGATCCGAACCAGGCCCGGGTCATCGCGAGGAGCTCGCGACGAAAGTACGCCACGACGGCAAACAGCGTGCCGACGTGCACGGCGACGTCGAAGGCGAGCCCCTGGTCCTGCCAGCCGAAGAAGTACGGCACCAGCACGAGGTGGCCCGAACTCGAAATCGGCAGGAACTCGGACAGTCCCTGGACGATCGCGAGGACGATGGCGTGAAACGGCTCCAAGGTGGCGCCCAGTCTACAGTCTCGCGCCCAGGTCCCTGAACCCGAAACCGTGGAAGGGCCCACGGATTCCGCGCGCGAGCACCATCACCTTGAAGCGCTCGCCCATCTCGCCGGGCAGCAGCAGCGTCGCGGCGACCTGCCGGTGCGCAGCTCGCTCGCCCTCGGGCGCCGCCTCGACCAGGCGGGCAAGCTCATGCTCGATGCCGGTCTCCAGCAGGAAATGCGCCTGCGTCGCGAAGCCCGCGGGTTCGAGCCCGGCCGCGCGCGCTTCGTCCGCCAGCAGGGAGAAATCGACCCAGGCCGTCAGGTCCTGGGTGCCCGGCGCCGCCAGCGGATCCTCGACACGCCGGTGCCGCCGGAAGCCGCAGAGCGTGCCGCCGTCGCGCGACGCGTGGTAGTACTGCGCACGCGGCAGGCCGTAATCGATCGCGAGAAACGCGCCTCGCTTAAGCGTGGCGGTTGCTTCCTTCAGCCACCCGGCCTGGCCGAGCCGCAGCTCGGACACGTAACCCGCCGGCAGCGCCGCCGGCAGGCGCTGCTGCAGTGCCGCGACCGCTGCCGCGAGCTGCGGGCTCGCGGGTCGCGCCTGCCAGCGGAATGCGCCCTCTTCGGCGGCGACGCCGATCGCCTCGCAGCCTTCGCGCGTGACCCGGAAGCGGTCCACCGGCAGAGCATCCACGACTTCGTTTGCGATCGCGACGCCGGACCAGGCCTCGCGCGGCGGCGCGTCGAGCCATTCGAAGGCGGTCGTGCCCCGCGGCGCCCGCTCGAGCAGGCTGCGCTGGCGGTCGCGCAACAGCCGACTCGGCTCGACGATGCGGTAACGGCGCGGTGCTCGGCCACGACGCGCAAGCCCGGCAACGAGCTCCGCGGCAAGCCGCCCGCTGCCGGCGCCGAACTCCACGACCTCCTGGCCATCGGCTGCGACCAGCAGCGCGTCGACCGCACCGGCGAGGCAGCCTGCAAACAACGGCGACAGTTCCGGTGCGGTGACGAAGTCGCCCGCGCCGCCGAAAATGGCGCCGCCCGCCGTGTAGTAGCCGAGCGCCGGCTCGTACAGCGCCGCCTGCATGAACGCTGAGAACGGCAGCCAGCCGTCCTGCGCGTCGATCCGCCCGCGAATGCGCGCGGCTAGCTCCGCCGATCGCCGCGCCTCCTCCGGTTCGAGCGGCGGCAGGCCGCCCGCCGTCAGCACCAGCGCCCCCGCGGCTCGTGATATCGTCGCGGCCCGTCTCCCGACGCGCCCCGCCAAGCATGCCCCTGCCAGCCACGCCGCTCGCCGACAAGGTCGTCCTCGTCACCGGCGCCGCCCGCCGCGTCGGGGCCGTCATCGCAGCGGCATTCCACGCGGAAGGCGCGCGGGTCGCCGTTCATTACCGCAGCTCGCGCGCGGAAGCCGAGGCGCTGGTCGCGCGTCTCGATGCAATGCGCCCGGGCTCGGCGCGCGCCTTCGCGGCGGACCTCGCGGACACGGCAGCCTGCGCCCGCCTCCCGGAATCGGTCGTGCGCGCCTTCGGCCGCCTTGACGTGCTCGTGAACAATGCGTCCACCTTCTATCCGACGCCGGTCGGCGGCATCACGCCGGACCAGTTCGACGATCTCATCGGCTCGAACCTGCGCGCACCGCTCTTTCTCACCCAGGCCGCGGCGCCGGAACTCGCGAAGCGCGAAGGGCTCGTACTCAACATCGCCGACACTCACGGCCTGCGCCCGCTCGCCCAGCACACGGTCTACTGCGCTGCCAAGGCCGCGCTCGTGATGCTGACGCGCTCGCTGGCGCGCGAGCTCGCGCCTGCGGTCCGCGTGAACGCGGTCGCCCCCGGTCCGGTGCTCTGGCCCGAGCAAGGGGTGGATGCGCTGCTCCGCGAGCGCATCGTCGCGCGCACCGCGCTCAAGCGCGCCGGAACGCCGGAGGACGTCGCAAGGGCCGCGCTCTTTTTCGCCAGGGACGCCCCGTTCATCACTGGCGAGGTGCTGGCAGTGGACGGCGGCCGGCTCGCCGGCGGCGAGGAGCGCTAGGCAGCTCACTCGCCGACGCCGTCGAGCGGGGCCAGCGCCAACGGGTGTGCACGCTGGTCGAAGCGGCGCCAGAGCGCATCCATGCGCTCGCCCGTCACCGGATGCAAGAGCGCGGGAGCCAGCTCCGCGAGGGGCCCCAGCACCCAGGCGCGGGTCAGCAGGTCCGGGTGCGGCAACGCCTTGCCGGCCACGCGACCCACGACGTCACCGTGCAGCAACAGGTCGAGGTCCAGGGTGCGCGGCCCCCATTTGGGCGCGCCCGGTTCGCGACCGCAGGCGCGCTCGACCGTCTTGAGCCGTTCGAGCAACGCCTCGGTCGGCAGTTCTGCCGGAAACCTGACGACGAGGTTGATGAAATCGTCGCCCTGGAATCCGATGGCCGGATTCGAGTACGCACGCGAGGCCGCGAGACCCGGGAAGTCGCGCGCCAGCAGGCGCAAGGCTTCAGTCAGGCTCGCACGCGGCCGCACGTTGCTGCCGGCCGCGACGTAGGCGTCAGCCATCGTCGCGCTCAGCCGCCCTGCCCGCGCTCGATAACGACGCCGACGTCGCGTGAGTGCCGGATCGCGCCCGGCTTGTGCACGGTGATGCGCACTCGGGGGACCTTGAACTCCTCGAGCACGATGCGCGCAATCTCGCCGGCGAGCGCCTCGACGAGCCGGAAGCGGCTCGTCTCGACGAATGCGAGTACCCGCTTGGCGACGGCCTTGTAGTTGAGCGTGTCCTCGATCGCGTCACTCCCTGCTGCGGCCTGAAGGTCCTTCCAGATCTCCAGGTCAATCTCGAGGCGCTGCTTGACCTCCCGCTCCCAGTCGTAGATGCCGATGATGGCTTCGGTCGTCAGTGCCGTGATGAAAATCTGATCCATCGATTACCTCGGAGGGGTCAGACCCCTTCAGCGGAATGTCTTCCCAACATCAGTGACTGTGTGGCGCTGAAGGGGTCTGACCCCTTCGTGGCAGACCCTGGCGGCGTCAACTCATCGAGCGGCCAGCGGGCGTGTGCGCGCACGGGAAGGTCCTCGCGCTCGCCGGCGGCGAGCCGGTGGTGGCCCGCGAGCGCGATCATCGCGGCATTGTCGGTGCAGAACTCCGGGCGCGGGAAGTGCGCCCGGCCGCCCGCGGCTTCCACCGCGGCGGTCAGCGCGGCGCGCAGCCGCCGGTTCGCCCCCACGCCGCCGGCAACGACGAGCGCACTGATCCCGGTCTGGCGCAGCGCGCGCAGGGACTTCGCGACCAGCGTGTCGACCATGGCCGTCTCGAAGCCGCGCGCGACATCGGCGCGCGCCGCCTCGTCGAGCGTCCGGCCGCGCACCGCGACGACCACGGCAGTTTTGAGACCGCTGAAACTGAAGTCGAGACCCGGCCGGTCGAGCATGGGACGCGGGAACTCAACTGCGCCTTCGCGGCCGTGCTCGGCGAGCGCGGCGAGGGCCGGCCCGCCCGGGTAGCCGAGGCCGAGCAGCTTCGCGGTCTTGTCGAACGCCTCGCCAGCGGCGTCATCCAGCGTCTCCCCGAGGATCCGGTAGCGCCCGAGGCCCGCGACTTCCACCAGCATGGTGTGCCCGCCCGAGACCTGCAGCGCCAGGAAGGGAAAGTCGGGGGCCCCGGGTTCCAGCCCCGGCGCGAGCAGATGGCCCTCCAGGTGATGGATGCCGATCACGGGCACACCCCAGGCATAACCAAGTGCGCGCCCGAGGCAGGCGCCGACCAGCAGCGCCCCGATCAGCCCCGGGCCGGCGGTATAGGCAATGCCGTCAATGGCTTGCGGTGCGATGCCGGCTTCGGCGAGGGCCTCCTCGATCATCGGCAGCAGGCGCTCGATGTGATCGCGCGAGGCGAGTTCGGGCACCACGCCCCCGTGCGGACGGTGCAGTTCCACCTGGCTGAACACGTGGTTGGCGAGCAGGCCCTTTTCGCCGTCGTAGAGGGCAACCGCGGTTTCGTCGCAGGAGGTTTCGATGCCGAGGACGAGCATGGGGCTAGTATGGGGCCAGGTCTTTGATTTTCCGGGGGCG
>Ga0209706_10002431_pt1 | contig 10317 bp, 6 predicted proteins | sample PPLLaktember2015_6_FD_187263 | JGI IMG/M metagenome (GOLD analysis project Ga0209706, IMG submission 187263) | Freshwater sediment microbial communities from Prairie Pothole Lake near Jamestown, North Dakota, USA - PPLs Lake P8 Core (1) Depth... | ecosystem: Environmental > Aquatic > Freshwater...
TCGATATGGCCAGGGGATGAGTATTTTGCCCGGAATTTATGCTGCATCCGGCAATAAGCGGAATGATCATCATAGACAATCTCAATGCGTAAACAGTCTTCATATGATAATTAATTTCGCCTAAGAACAACAGAATAACTAATACCGCAAAGAAAGGTTCGAAAAAACAGGTGCAATTTGACAAATATTTTATAATACAACCTCTACGAGGTTGGAGAATGTTATATAATTGTACTACAATAATTTATCTTCTACGAAGATATAAAGCAACTTCGTAGAAGTTGAATTATTGTAGAAATTAAAATATTGACTTCCCTTTTACTACCTTGTAGAGGTTGAATTATTTCAAGGCTTTGCTTCTGGTTTTATTTCGAAGGTGTAATAACGATATTCCTGAATTCAACAGGGCCGTGATCTCCCTGCAACAAAATCGGGCCGGGTTCTGCTTCCCGGCTGTCCAATGCTCCCCCGGTAATGCCTGGTATGATCTGATCGCAGATTATTGTTTTTTCATTTGCTTCAATAGTAATGCGCCTGCCTATCAGGGTAATGTCAAACATTTGCCATTCGCCGGCTTGTTTAGAGGCATCTGCATTCGGTGTCAAAAAGCCGTATATCCCTCCAAATAAAACCGAGGAAGGTTCCTGTCCATAACTGTCGATAATCTGTAGTTCATACCTTCCGCGCAAATAAACTCCGCTGTTACTTCCTTTTGGAACGCGGAATTCAATATGCAGTTTGAAATCCTGGAACTTTTGAGTTGTCAGAAGATTTGATCCGGATTTTGGACTTTTAAGAATGCCATTTTCAACAACCCATTGGTTATCGGATTTCTGCGCAATCCATCCGTCAAGGTTCTGACCGTTAAAGATCTTTATTGGTTCGCCCCAAACCGTAATTTTTTCTCTTACCAGTGACGGAGCCCTTTCACCGGTAAATGATTGCTGTTTGCCGTTCGGATACGTTATTAAACCTGAAAGCTTTTCATTCTCCAGTGTTCCTTCGAAAAGCAGGTTATTCGGTCCTAATTCCCATTGTTGGGGTATGCTGAATGTGATTTTCGTGCCATCAACCTTCACCTCGGAAATAGGCCTGGCGCTCCCTTCAACAGAAACAAAATGTCCTGTCAGCGTTTTAAAACCAGAGAGTTTCACTTCGAGCCATGAAGGGGCCGTCAGGTTATTTCCCATATCAACAGTAAGATCCCACTGACCTATGAATCGCTGACTCTGGGCCTGTGCTCTAAGGCCGTTAAAAAAACCCGGCAGCATCAAAAAAGTAATTAATAATATAAAGCTGCGATTAATGCAGAATGAGGAAGGATTTATGTTTTTCATTTTATTGGATTGAATAGTTATCAAAAATAAGCATTCCTGCTGAAAAGTGGAATTCCCCGTGAAAAATAGGTGCGTCTTTATGGTTGTAATCCTAAAGTATTCTTTCCCAGTTTATAAACATTAATCTGCAGATTATTGTATATTTACTATGTCAGTTAACTAATTGGGCTTATAGTTAGGTAGTTAGAATTTCCGCTCGAGATGAATCACTATGGATAATCAACCTTCAATGGATGATCAGTTTCTTAGTAAAATCTACAAGCATATTGAAGATAATCTGGATAACGAGCATTATTCCGTGGAGGTTCTGTCTCACCAGGTAGGATTAAGCCGGTCGACTCTGCACAGGAACCTTATAAAACTGACCGGTAAATCGCCCAGTGATCTTATCAAGGAAAAAAGATTAATACGTGCCATGAAGCTGCTGGAAAACGATGTGGCCACTGCTTCAGAAATTGCCTACAAAGTTGGTTTTAATAGTCCCAGTTACTTTAATAAAGTTTTTAAGAAACGCTTTCAAATATCACCGGGAGATGTCAGAAAGGGAAATGTAAAAATTCTTCCAACGGTATCATCGGGCCAATCTCATGAAATCCAGGATAGGTCCGGGGAAAAAATCAGACGCCGAAGTTTAATCATTCTGGTTGCTTTGTTAGCCCTTACCATAACAGGTACAAGTATTTATTATTTGTTGAAAAAAAACAAACAGTTTGAGAAATCAATTGCAATACTGCCTTTCGACGATATAAGTTCAGATAAGAAAAGTCAATATTTCGCAGATGGTATTGTGGAAGATCTTCTTAACCGCATATCAAAAATAGAAGGATTAAAAGTGATCTCACGCACTTCGTCCGAAATGTTTCGCAATAAAGGAAATAAATCAGTACCCGAAATTGCCCGTATTCTTGGTGTGAGCTATATACTTGAGGGTACTGTTCAACGGGAGAGCGATAATATACGCATCAACATTCAGCTGATTGATGCACCCAAAGATGAACATGTTTTGTCTAAACAATATGACAGGAATCTAAGTGAAGTTTTCACTATACAGAGCGAGATTGCCAGCCAAATTGCTTCCGAATTATCCCTTCTATTAACAAATCACCAAGTAAATGCTCTTAAGACAAATAAGACCAAAAATCTGAAAGCATTAGAGTATAATCAAATGGGGCGTTTCCAATCGAACAAACGATGGATTGATGGTTATAATAAAAGCATTGAATACTATGAGAAAGCCATAGCAGAAGATCCTGAATATGGACTGGCATATGCAGGGCTTGCAGACACCTACCATCTTATGGCTTTGCAAGGATGGATGGATAAAAAGGAGGGAAAAGACAAGGCTGTTGAATTAGCCCTGAAAGCCCTGGAACTGGATCCGGACCTTGCAGAGGCACATACTGTTTTAGCGAGTTTGTATATGTATATTGATTGGAATTGGGAAAAGTCAGAAAAAGAAATCCTTCAAGCTATTAAGTTAAACCCAAACTATTCTACAGCCCAATTTTATTATTCAGAGCTTCTTTGCGCAACCGACCGGCTTGACAAAGCAAGAGAGCATATAAACAAGGCTATGGAACTGGATCCGTTCTCATTTGTCATGCGTAATTACAGTGGACTGTATTATTACAACCAGGGACTATTTACGCTCACGGCAATTGAAGATGTCCCAGAATGCAATGATGCAACTGATCGGAATATAACCCTTTTTATCGAAAGATAATGAAAACCAAAACCCTTGGTCAGCTTTTAATACCAATTATGATTGGTACAAGCTTATGTGCGCAGGATTTTAATGAAGTACTCCGAACTTCGGCTTCAGATGCCGAGATGGGTGAAAACTTCGGAAAAACTGTCAGCATATCTGGAAATATAGCAATTGTGGGATCTTATCACGACAGTGAAGATGAAACTGGAGTTGATTCATTGTACTATGCCGGATCTGCGTATTTTTTTGAGCGTGACGAGCACGGGAACTGGCATGAAATTCAGAAAATCGTAGCTTCCGATAGATCAGTCTATGATCTTTTTGGTCTGTTTGTTTCTATCTCAGGCAATTATGCAATAGTTGGTGTGCCCTGGTCAGATTTGGATGCAACAGGAAAAAATTTACTCAATAGTGCCGGATCAGCCTATATCTTTGAACGTAATGGTTCAGGAACCTGGAATGAAGTTCAGAAAATAGTTGCCTCAGACAGGGCTGCAAATGACTTTTTTGGAGGTTCTGTAGCTGTTTCAGGGAGTTATGCAATTATTGGGGCAAATTACGAAGATGAAGATGCTTCAGGTAACGGCACTTTAATTAATGCCGGATCGGCATATATTTTCGAACGTGAGGATAATGGGAATTGGAATCAGGTTCAAAAGATTATTGCAGCAGACAGGCACAATGAGGACGAATTTGGAATGTCAGTAGGAATTTCAGGGGACTATGCAATTGTCGGCGCTTATTATGAGGACGAAGATGCCTCAGATATAAACACTATTGAATGTGCTGGTTCGGCATACATTTTTGAACGAAATGGTTCAGGTATCTGGAATGAAGTTCAAAAAATAGTTGCATCCGACCGCTCAATGTATGATTTGTTTGGAAATTCAGTAGACATTTCCGGTGAATACATTATTGTTGGTGCTATGAGTGAAGAGGAAGATGATGAAGGAGATGATACCAGAGTATCTGCCGGATCAGCCTATATCTTCGAACCTAATGGCACAGGTACCTGGCAGGAAGTTCAGAAAATAGTTGCGTCCGATCGGGCTGAATATGATCTTTTTGGAATTGATGTTGCTATATCGGGCGATATAGCTATTGTTGGTGCCTATAATGAAGATGAGAACGATGCAGGTGAGAATAGGTTGCAGAATGCAGGTTCTGCCTATATATTCCGGCGTGACAAAGAGAGAACCTGGAGCCAGTCACAGAAAATCGTTGCTTCGGATAGAGAAGTTGATTATTTTTTTGGAGTCTCAGTTGACATTTCATGTAATTACGTAATAGCTGGTACTAATTATAACGGTATATTACCCGGATCAATATACCTGTTTGAATCCTGCGAACCTTCAACCGAAAATGATCCGGAAAACATCCTTGAAAACGGTGATTTTGGTTCCTGTACGCTCACGCCGTGGTTCACATCAATTAATTCCCTTGTGGGTGCTTCTGCAACTACTTCTATGGTAGATGGTACCTGCATGCTTTCGGATTTTGTTATTTCAAATGATCCATATAGCTGGCATATACAGCTCATGCAACCATTCACGGCGGAACAACTGGCCAAACTTATTCCCGGATCCGATTATACGTTATCCTTTGAAGCTTATTCCCTTATGAATGCCAGGCCATGTAATGTATTTTTTGGGTTGAACAGCGATCCATGGACAGATCTGATAAACCAGATAATCGAAATCTCAGATGAACCGGAAGGATACAGTTTTGACTTTCATTATCCTTCGTCTTTTTCATCATTAGCACTTTCATTTGGTTTAGGATCGGATACAACATCTGTAATCTTCGATAATATCAAACTAAAAAGGAAGGTTTTTGATAAGGATAATGATGGTATTGAAGATTTATACGATAATTGTGCCGATACAGCCAATACTGACCAGACAGATGCTGATAATGATGCCATTGGAGATATCTGCGACAATTGTCCTTTGCATGCCAATATCGACCAGGCCGATGCTGACCAGAATGGCATAGGCGATGCATGTGAAAGCAATCAAACTGCTGTAGAATATAATACGGCTAAAAATTCTTTCCTCGTATATCCCAATCCAACTTTTGATGTCATCAATATAAGCTCTGATAATCCGGCGACGATCACCCTTTTCAATATCCTTGGTGTCCCTGTTAAAATATATACTACACCCACAACCGAAATTAGAATTCCTGTACATGATCTCCCCGACGGACTTTACGTTTTAGAAATCAGTACAGCGCAAAACAGGTCCATTCAACGAATAATTGTTCAACACCTAAAAACAAATAAATGAAAGTTAACTGCAGATTTCAGTCATGCAGATCTTTTCTTAGCAGATATGGAGATGAACTGTGGTTGGGCGTTTTGCAGCTGAATTTATAAAAATGGTTCGTAATCTATTTCAAGAAAATCTTTGACTTGTTTTATCCAGTAAGTCTGAACAAACGCAATATGATCCGGATGCTGATTGTAATCCTCATAGGCTTTTGCCGTTTCAAACTCCATGGATAAACCATAGTCATAATTATTTTTCCTGCCGGTTTGCTTTAAGAGTTCAAACTTTTGAACTCCGGGAATTGCAGATAGTTTCTGTATAGCATCCAAAAAAACTTTTTCTTCGGGAGAACCTTTTGGATGAACTAATTTAAAAACAACTGTATGCCGTATCATAAATTTACTGCCCGGTTTCGAATGTTGTTCCTGACAAAGACTAAAATTACAAAAGCAGAATAACAATAAAACTCCAAATAGCATATATTTCTTCATAAGATAGCATTTAGATTATTTCTTATTTCCTAAATTACAATTAAAATCTCACATTGACATTCGTGTGTCAAATGTTGCAATTTATTGCAACCTTTTAGTGGTTTTATGCATCCACAAAAAAACCCAACTCCAAAAAAACCCCTTGCATGAAAATTATTCTCACCCTGATTCTGATAACCTGCATATTACAAATTTCTCTATCACAGTCGGTTACCGTAGGTTATTACGGTGGTATTGCTTTTTCTGATAGTCATGGAAGAACCAATTCGGGAAGATCCATATCTTCTGCCATTCCAATTACGGGAGTTCTTTTGCAGTATTCCGTTTCCCCGGTCCTGAGTTTCGGCACCGGGCTGGATTATACAAAGCATGAGTATGGAAGAAAGGATTACATTTTTCGCAGTAATCAAATACCGCTGGATAATAGTTATAGAATCACAGGACCCACCCTGACCCTGACGGGACAGCACTGGAGTTTTGATTTTCTGCGAATTCCGGTCTACTTAACATTAAGTACACCAACCCGGCTACAGCTTTCTATTTCGGCGGGGTTTTTCATTTCCTTTCAAACCAGGCATGATAGTTGGTTTATGATGGATTATCCATATAATCCATATTATCCATATTATTCATACTCGCAAAGTTTAATTTACGATGACGAATATGAACCTCCAAGGCATGATAACGGTATGTTTTATGCCGTATCATTATTTTATCCTTTAAAGGAAGACTTCAAAGTATTTGCATCGGGCAGGTATTTTATTGGACATAAGAATTTTCTGGACAATTACCGTTATTTGAGAACAGGCGCATCTGAAGTGACTTTTGGTTTATCGTATAGCGGCTTTTTCAATTCTGCAAAAAGAACAGAGAAATCCTCCTTCAAAGATACTTCGATGCAGAGATTCCAGATACTCCCACATACCGGTGTATCATTTTCCTTTATCAAAAATTCCAAAAGACCCGGAAGTTACAAATCCCTTTCTGCGGTGATGGCGGGAATACGTGTTGAATATCGCCTTGACAATACTGTTTCGCTTGTTTCAGGTATTGGTTTTGAAAGAACGGGATATCATTTCAACGATTCTTCGGCTCAGTATTTCAGGTATACTGAAGGGAGTAATGAACTGGTAAAAACACGGGTCGATCTGGATTATGCACATCTGCCCCTTTTATTAAGACTCAGGATTGGTTCATCCTATAAAGTGTTCTTCGAAGGAGGACCGGTAGCCTCTTTTAATCTGAATGACCGGGTTACAGGCGATTCGTACTATGTGGACCGGAACGGAAGTAATTATTCCGTATACCATGTAAGTGTATACGATGACATCGAAGGCGAGATCAGGAACTTCCGGATTAACTGGCTGTTAGGAACCGGTATAGAATTCAGGCTTTGGAAAAATAAAAGCTTCTATGCAGGAGTAAATTATATGAATGGCGAGGAAATTTTTGTATCGGATGACCACACGGACATCCTGAAAACGGACAGCCGATTGAGAACAGGTTCAGTAGCCATAAATGCCGGAATTGTAATTCCCGTTATTTCAAATTATTGAAATCCATGAAACTGCTCACAAAAATTATCATCCCCATAGCATCATTGTGTTGGGCATGCTCGGATTTTGATGATCCTGCAAGAATTCTGACTGACAGACTTACTTTCCAGGCCTTGGGGGAATTTCAGACAGGCTTTGCCGGCGAATATCTTACCGATAGCATAATGATTCGTGCATATGATGATTTAAATTATGTGGTGGTACCCGGAATGAGGGTACTTTTTGAAGTTACCGGAGGAGGCGGCGAGCTTGAAAAAACCTCAGGTTATACCGACAGCAGGGGAATATTCGCTACCCGTTGGAAATTAGGTTCCGAAAGCAATCTGCAAACGTTAAGTGCGACAATTTATAGTGACGATGACGAGTACAGGGGTAGTCTGACCTTTAACGCAACCTCAATAATCAAAAATGGCTGGAATTTATTCAGCAACTCAGTTGAAAGCCGGATAAGGGATATGATATGCGACACGATAAGCAAAACTACACTGGCAATAATTAACGGAACCATATACAGGAGGACCGAAGGATTCTTCAATTGGGAACCTATCGATGAATATTATATATATCAGCCAAGAACATTTAACAAAGGCGAGGACGGCACATTTTACCTGACTACATGGGAAGGGTTGGTATATAAAAGCATGAATAATGGTGTCAGCTGGACTCTATGCGCCAAGCCATTCCCGGATAGGCCCTACTATATCGATCTCAGGGTTACAAGTGATAATTACCTGTGGGCATCCGTGTGGGGTTATGGACTGACCTGTTCCAGGGATGGCGGTGAAACCTGGCAAAAGGATACTCTGGGCCTGAAATCGGAGGATCTCTTAGGTGACATTTACCGGCTTTCCGATGGTACTCATTTACTTGGATCAGATGGGTATTTTAATCTGCATAAATCGATGGATGACGGCCACACATGGACAAAACTGGATGCGCCCCAGTTTTCTCTGAAGCTTTACGTTACAGATGATGATGATCTGATCATGATCAACCAGGATCATGGATATTCTCTGTACAAATCGACTGATAAGGGCGCACATTTTGAACTTAAGGCTTCTTTCCATGCTGCATTTGGTGCATCCATGTTCCATACCGTACATAAATGGCGTGGTTGGTACTATATATTAATACCGGGGCATGGAATTCAGAAAACGACCGATTTTGAAAAATTCACTACGTTTTGGCGAAATGAAAATGCCCTGGATATGTTTATAGATGCGAACGGTAACATTGTGGTCCTGCTATATAATTTCAATGGCATATACTACTACGATAATCCTGAGAACCAGGAGTAGCGTGAGCTTGTTCTCGCGCAAACTCATCAGGCAACTTTCTGTCGCTGATTTTACTTATAACATTCCCTTTCCTAACGCCTGCCTAATATTCAGGTGAGCCCGAAGCTTTTCAAGAGATGGATGAACTATCCAGCCAACAATATATATCTTCAATTGTTATGATGATGTATTTCAAAAAACACGCTATAAATCAGGAATATTGATTGTGATGAATTCCTGCTGCCACAGATCCATTTCACCAAAAAAGTTATATACGCATCCATAAATCGTTATTGAAAATCCATATAAAATAGGATGCAGATTTCATTTCAATACATTAAGTTCTTAAATGAATGTGAAATTATTCTCACGGCAATAAATATTATACCAACCTAAATGAAAACCTATTACCTGAATGTATGTTTAGCCTTGTTATTCACCTGTATAAGCCACAGGGTATTTTCACTTGACATAGTTGATGAAGATAATCCGGATAAATCTGACAGTATCGAAGCATTTAAAACAGCGTTTATCGCTGATTTTAACAGAAATTTTAAATTTGATGGGATAGTTGATGATTCCTGCTGGAAGAATCTTACACCTATCAAATTGGTAATGCATATTCCTACTTTCGGCATTCAACCATCGGAAAATTCTGAAGTATTTTTCTGCAATGATAATGAGTATGTTTATATCGCGGGCCGGTTCTATGACAAAGAAACAGATAAGATCGTAATATCTACAAGAATGAGAGATGATATTGGTCCAACTGAGGATCAATTTGTCATCATCTTCGATACCTTTAATGATCATGAGAACGCCGTCGGATTTTGGACCAACGCCGGCGGTGTAAAGAATGATTTTACCATTACCCGTGATGGTACTGAAGGCGAACCCTGGCCCTTTAATCTGACGTGGAATACTTTTTGGGATGCAAAATCCACAAGAGATGAAAAGGGATGGTACACTGAAATCCGAATTCCATTATCCAGCTTAAGATTTAAAGAAAAAGACGGGACAGTCGAAATGGGTTTTATTTGTTACAGGTTCATCCCTAGAAAGTTCGAGTTGAATGTCTTTCCTAACATTCCACGGAACTGGGGTTTCTGGAGTTTTGTCAAGCCATCACAAGCTCAAAAAATACAATTAAGCCAGGTTCAAAGTAAAAAGCCTTTTTATATAACACCTTTTCTTACCGGTGGAATGATCCAGGATTCACAACTGGATGATGCAAAAACCAACTACAACATGCAGAATGATCCTAAGCTGGCAGCAGGATTAGATGTGAAATATGGAATTACCAGTAATTTGACCGCTGACCTCACACTTAATACTGATTTTGCACAGGTGGAATCAGACAATGCCCAGATTAATCTCACCCGCTTTTCACTGTTCTTTCCTGAAAAGAGATTGTTTTTCCAGGAACGAACCAGCAATTTTGCCTTTGCCTTCGATGATATGAATACACTGTTTTACAGCAGGCAGATTGGTTTACACGACGGAGAGCTAGTCCCTATTATAGGCGGGATCAGGCTGGTTGGAAGAGAAGGTAGATGGGACATAGGATTCCTTGACATGCAAACCCGAAATTTCAAAACCAAAGAAACCGACGGAACTGATCTTCCAACTGAAAACTTCGGAGTATTACGCCTGAGAAGGCAGACTTTCAACAGCAATA
>Ga0209706_10002433_pt1 | contig 10314 bp, 6 predicted proteins | sample PPLLaktember2015_6_FD_187263 | JGI IMG/M metagenome (GOLD analysis project Ga0209706, IMG submission 187263) | Freshwater sediment microbial communities from Prairie Pothole Lake near Jamestown, North Dakota, USA - PPLs Lake P8 Core (1) Depth... | ecosystem: Environmental > Aquatic > Freshwater...
AGCGCGCGAACGGCGTGCTCGATGGCTTCCGGTCCGCTCACGCGCGTGGGATGCCGCGGGGTCCGAAGGCGTCACCGGGGTGCCCCCCGGAGTCCGATCCTCAATGTCCGATAAGATAGATTATGTCAAATTCAGCACCCGAACGAAGAGCCAGCGCGCGGCCGGCTCAGTCCCTTCCCAGCATCTCGTCCACCTTCCTGGCGAGGTCCGCCGGGGCGAAGGGCTTGGGCAGGAACTCGGTGCGACCCTCCGCGAGGTCCGTCACGCGGTCGTCGTGGGCGTAGCCGGAGGTAAAGAGGACGCGCAGATTCGGCAACCGCTCGCGCAAGCGCCGGGCCAGGGTCGGGCCGTCGAGGCCGGGCATCTGGACGTCGGTGACCAGCAGGTCGATGTCCCCCGCGGAGAGGTCCATGCGGAGAGCCTCCTCGCCGCTGCGCGCCGCCTCGACGTGGTGCCCGCTGCGCTGCAGCCCACGGAGCATCATCGCGCGCACCCTGTCGTCGTCCTCGACGAGCAGCACGCGGGCGGGCCGTGCGGGACCGGTCGTCTCCGGCGCAGCTCGCCCGGTCGCCTGGGCGACGGCCACGCGCGGCAGATAGACGTGCACGCTCGTGCCCTGCCCCGGCTCGCTTTCCACCGCGACGTCTCCACCGCTCTCCTCGACGATCGAGCGCACGCTGACGAGGCCGAGTCCGGTGCCCTGTCCTTCGGCCTTGGTCGTGAAGAACGGCTCGAAGAGATGACGGCGGGTGGCGGCGTCCATGCCCACGCCCGTGTCGCGCACCGTGAGGAGCACGTACTCGCCCGCTGCGAGGTGGAGTCCCGGCGGTGCGGGCGGCGCCGTGTAGAGCGAGGTCGAGACCTCGATCTCGCCGCCGCCGGGCATGGCGTCGCGGGCGTTGGCCGCGAGGTTCAGCAGGAGCTGGTGGAGCTGGAACGGATCCGCCTCGACGCAGCCGATCTCCGCCCCGAGCCGGAGCGTGAGCCGGACATTGGCCCGGACCAGCCGGCGCAGCATCCCGGCGGACTCCTCGATCACGGCGTTCGGGTCGAGGACGTGGCGCCGCGTGAGGCGCCTGCGGCTCAGCGAGAGAAGCTCGGCGATGCTGTCCCGGGCGATCTCCGCCGTGGTGCGGATCTCGCGCGCCGCCTGACGCGCCGCCTCCGTCGGCAGCTCCGCCTCGCCGAGCGTCTCGACCGCGCCGAACAGCACGGTGAGCAGGTTGTTGAAGTCGTGGGCGAGGCCGGCGGCGATGCGGCCCACCGCCTCGAGCTTCTGGGCGCGCAGCAGCGACTCCTCCAGCTCCGTCTCGCGCGTGACGTCCTGGACGATGGCCGCCGCCGCGATCCCGCCTCCAGGGTTTCGCACCGGCGCCACCGTGACGTGGCGGACGGCGCGACTCCCGTCCGCGAGCTGGCGCTCGAAGCGCCCGCGGAAGGTACGATCGCCCCGGATCGCCCGGACGACCTCGGCGCCGAGGCTGGGAGCGCCGGGACTCCTCGCCAGCAGCTGCCCGGACATCCCTTGCTCGACCCGCAGCTCGCCCTCGAAGAATGCCGCGATCGCGCGGTTGGCGTAGATCACGCGCCCGTCGGCATCGAACAGCACGATCCCCTCGCCGAGGTGGTCGAGCGCCGTGCGGATCTGCTCGCGCTCGGCCTGCTCGCGCCGCCGGGCCGTGACGTCGCGCAAGATGGAAAGGATGCGGCCGTCGGAGAGCGCGGTGCTGGTCGCTTCGACGAACCGCTCGCCGCCGTCGCGGTGGGGGACCCGCACCTCGCGGAACCGGACCTCCCCGGGCGCGAGCTCTGCGAACCGGGGCCGCGCCGCGGCGGCCGCGTCGGGAGCGAGCACGCTGCCGAGGCCCTCGCGAACGACCTCTTCGCGCGTCCGCCCCGCGATCTCCGCCGCGCGCGCGTTGACGTCGAGCAGATCGCCGCTCCGGTTGGCGATCACGATGCCGTCGGACGCCTGCTCGAAGACCGCGCGGGCCTCGGCCTCGCTGCTCTCGGCCCGGCGCAGCGCGCCGCGCAGCCGGCCGAGGGCGTCGCGCAAGAGCAGCGCGGCGATGAAGAAGGAGACGCCCTGGGACCACCAGGAGCCCCACGTCGAGTACGGGGTCCAGGGCACGAGGAGCCCGCGCTGCTCGAGGACGGCGAGGAGCGCGCCCGTGCCCGCGCAGAGCGCGGCGACCGCTACGACGGCGCGCCCGCCGAGCAGCAATCCCGCGGTCAGGATCGCGAGCACGTAGAACGTCGAGAGCGCGGCGCCGATCCGCCCGCCGAGGACGACGGCGCCCGTCGCGGCACAGTAGAACACGGCGACCAGCAGCCCCGAGGCCAGGCGCGGACGGCCGCGCCGCGCGAGGAGCAGCGAGGCCAGGCAGACCGCGAAGAGCAGGAAGTCGAGCTCGAGGGCGCGGCGCGGCGCCTCCAGGGCGAGCCCCAGGGTCAGGGCCTGGATGCAGGCGCCCGCGAGGAGCCAGAGCGCCATCGTGTGGGCGCTCGCGGCGATCCGGTCTGCCTCCGGATCGGCCAGCCGGGGACGTGCGATCAGTCGGCGGGCCCGTTCTCGAACGTGCTCCAGCGCCATCGGCACCCCGCGTCCACGATCATCGAGCCGGGGGTAAGGGGACGCAAGAAGGGATTCGGAGAAACCCCTGTCCAGGATCACGGTTTTCGCCCGCCTCCCGGGTCTCATCGCCGGCGGCGTGGCGTTCCGCCCCTCGGGGCGAACGGCGGCCGCGTGTGCTACACGAGGCCACCCTCCACCGAGCCGCCGCCCGACGTCCAAGCAGGTGGGAGACGTGGCCCAGGCCAGCGAAACGGCGCCGTCCGAGCTGGGGATGCTTCTCGAGCGCTTCGAAGCGCACGGGCAGGCTCACGTCGCGGCCCAGCTTCGCGGGCTGGACGGCGCGGCCCGCGAGCGCCTCGCCGCGCAGCTTCGAGCGATCGATCCGGCGGCGCTCCGGCGCGCCTTCGAGGGCGCACGCCGACTGGTGGAGGGCGAGCGCGATCGGCTGGAGCCGCCCGAGATCGCGCGACTCCCCGAGCACGGAGGCGACCCGGCGCTGCGCGCCGAGGCCCGGGCGCGGGGGCACGCCCTGCTGGCCGAAGGCACGGTTGCCGCGCTCGTCGTGGCGGGCGGACAAGGCACGCGGCTCGGGTTCGAAGGACCGAAGGGCGCCTTCCCGCTCGGCCCGGTGTCCCGCCGCTCGCTCTTCGAGCAGCAGGCCCAGAAGCTGCGGCGAGCCATCGCCGCCTACGGGCGGCCCCTGCCCTGGCTCGTCATGACCAGCCAGGCCACCGACGCCTCCTGCCGCGAGCTCTTCGCGCGCTCCGGCTGCTTCGGGCTGCCGCCCGCGGACGTGCGCTTCTTCCGCCAGGGTGTGATGCCTGCGGTCGACTTCGAAGGCCGCCTGCTGCTGGAGGCGCCGGACCGGCTTGCCCTCTCGCCCGACGGGCACGGGGGCGCCATCCCGGCCCTCGCGGCCTCGGGGCTCCTCGACGAGCTCGAGGAGCGCGGCATTCGCCGGCTCGCGTACTACCAGGTGGACAACCCGCTGGTGCCGATCCTCGACCCGCTGTTCCTCGGCCTCCACGACCTGCGCGGGGCCGAGATGTCGTGCAAGGTCCTGGTGAAGCGCACGCCGGAAGAGCGAGCCGGAACGGTGGGCCACCGGCAGGGCCGCCACTACGTGATCGAGTACACGGAGGTCGACCCCTGGCACCGGGACCAGCGGGCGCCCGAAGGCGGGCTGCGCTTCTGGGCCGCCAGCATCGCGATCTTCGTCTTCGACGTGGCCTTCCTGCGGCGGGTCGCCGATCACGCGGAGGCCCTGCTGCCCCACCACGCCTCCCCGAAGCGGATCCCCTGCCTGGACCCCGGGGGCCGCCGGGTGGTCCCGGACGCTCCGAACGGCTACAAGCTCGAACGTTTCGTATTCGACGCGCTCCCCGAGGCGCGCCGGGCGGCGCTCCTCGAAGTGCGGCGGCACGAGGAATACTCGCCCATCAAGAATCGGAGCGGCGGCGAATCCCCCGGCACGGCGCGTGAAGACCTGGTGGCCTGCTATCACCGTTGGCTTCGCGCGGAAGGCGTCGGGGGTGTGCCCGAGGATGCCTGGATCGAGCTCGACGAGTCCCGCATCGGACGGCCCGAGGGGGTTCCGAACGCGGCGCTGGGGCCCCTGAACGGGGCGGACTGGATTCTCTTCGGGAGCCGAGGAAACGCATGAGCCCTGCGAAGAAAAGCCCGCGAAAGGCTTCGAAGAAAGCCGCACCGAAGAAGGCGCCCCCCGCCCCCAGGGCGAAGCCGGCCGCCAAGCCCGCCGCCAAGAAGGCCGCCGCGGCCAAGGAGCAGCCCAAGGTGAAGAAGAAGGCCGGCGCGGCTCCGGCGCCTCCCCCGAAGAAGGCCGAGCGCCCGCCGGCGGTGGCCGCTCCGGCGCCCGCGCCCGCGGCGGCGAAGAAGCCGGCGGCCGCGCCGAAGGCGAAGGCGAAGCCGCGCCCGCGGGCGCCCGTGGTCCCGGACATCGTGAAGCCCGGCCTCGGCGGCCGCTGGGAGTGCTACTCCTGCGGCTCCAAGTTCTACGACCTCGGCCGCCCCGAGCCGACCTGCCCGAAGTGCGGCGCCGACCAACGCGACAAGCCGCGCGAGAAGGCCACCCCGCCCACGCCGCCGCCCGAGCGGCCGCGGCGCGCCGCGGTGCCGATGGGGTCGCTGCTCGACGAGGACGAGGAGCCCGCCGAGGAGTTCGAGGCCGACGAAGAAGACCTCGGCGCCATCGACGACGACGCCTTCCTCACCGAGACCACCGAGCCGGTGGAAGAGGACGAGGACGTCGACGTCACCGTCCTCGACGAGGACTAGCTCGACGAAGAGCCGGCGCCGGCCGCGGTGGCCTCAGAGGCCGTCGAGGCTGAGCAGGCGCTTCAGGAAGATCTGGGTCGGGTCCCCGCCCCGCTTGCTCTGCTCGAGCTGGATCGCAGCCAGCGTCGCCTCGCGCTCGGCGAGGTCGCCGCCGGCGTCGCGGATCGCGCGGCCGTGGGCGCTGGCGCGCTCGAACTCGCGCACCTGCTCGCCGATGAGCTGGCCCGAGCGGGCCTGGTAGTTCTGCGCCTTCCGCGACTGGTAGCGCGCGGCGTAGGCCTCGATCTCGCCTTCGTACGCCTGGCGAAGCGCCGCGAGCTGCTCGTCCGAGTAGGACCCGTAGGGCCCCTTCTCGGCTGCCTCGCGGGCGAGGTTGCGCTGGTAGTTCCACGCGCCGGCGCCGGCGACGACGGCCAGCACCAGGGCGAGCAGCATGAGACGGCGGAGCATCGCGACGACCTCCCCCCTATCCGGTCGGCACGCCGGCGCCGGGGATTGAGGCGCCGCGTCACGCCCGGGTGCGCGCCTCGGCGAGGAACCGATCGAGCTCCTGCGGGGTGGGGAGGCCTCCCTGCGCACCCAGGGCGCGGCAGTTCATGGCGGCGGCGGCGTTGGCCGTGCGCAGCGCCCCCGCGGCGTCGGCGCCGGCGAGGACGGCGACGATGAAGGCGCCGTGGAAGACGTCGCCCGCGCCCGTCGTATCGAGGGCCGCCACGTCGAAGGCCGGGCTCGCGAGGGGGGGCTCGCCGCTGCCGCCCACGGCGCCGCGCTCGCCGAGGGTCACCACCGGGAAGCGCGCCCCGAGCGCCGCGAGGCCGCGGAGCGCTGCCTGCGGGCCGCCGAAGCGGGCGTCGGCGAACTGGCTCGAGACGATCGGGAAGTCGACCGACCGCAGCACGTCGTCGACGCCCGGCGCCGGGGTGTCGACGTCGGCGAACACGGGGATCCCGGCCGCGCGCGCGACCCCGGCGGCCCAGCAGGCGACGTCCGGGTCGCCCGCGTCGAGGTGCAGCGCCCTCCCCCGCTCGATGTCGGCGCGCGCCAGGCGCGCCTTCGGGATCGCGAGGCGCGGGTCGCGATGCCAGATCACCGTGCGCTCGCCGCTGCGCTCGTCTACCACGATGAGCGCGAGCTGGCTCGTGGCTCCGGCGATCTCGAGGACGCGCGAGACGTCGACGCCGGCGGCGCGCAGCGGCCCGAGCACGGACTCGGCGACGCCGTCGTCCCCGACGCTCGAGACGAACGCCGTGCGCAGCCCGAGGCGCGCGCAGGCGAGCAACGCGGTCGCGATCTGGCCGCCTGGAAGCCGCAGGTAGCGGCGCATCGCCACCTTGCCCGCGAAGGGCGGAAAGCCGTCGACGACGGCGACGTGGTCGATCGAGCACTGGCCGAGGCCGACGACGTCGAAGGCGGCGCCGGAGCGCGTGGCGGGGAGCAGCGGCTGCGCGGTCAGTAGAGCACCCCGTAGGCGTGCAGGCTGCGCAGCACGCGCCGCACGTAGGCGCGCGTCTCGTCGTACGGAATCGCCTCGACCCACTCGTCCTCGGCGAGCCCTCGCGCCTCGGCGATCCAGCGTCCGACCACGGCGGAGCCGGCGTTGTAGCCGCCGATCGCCGGCGCCTGCCGGCCGGCGAACTCGCGCAGCAGGCCGCCGAGCAGGCGGGTGCCGAGGCGGATGTTGAGCGCAGGCTGGTAGAGCGCGTCGACTTCCGGCGCGTCGAGGCCGAGCTCGCCGGCCATGCGCGCGGCGGTCTCGGGCATGAGCTGCAGCAGGCCGCGCGCGCCCACGGCGGAGAGCGCATCGGGCCGGAAGCCGCTCTCTTCCCGCATGATCGCGTAGACGAGGTCGGCCGGGATGCCCTCGGTCGCAGCGGCCGCCTCGACCTCGCGCTCGAAGGCGCGCGGCCAGGCGAGCCGCCAGAGCTCCTCGCGCCCCGGGACGGGGCCGGCCGCCAGCTCCACCGCACGGCCTTCGCCGACGAGGGCGGTCGCGTGCTGCGGCGCGCCCGCCGCGACCGCGAGCCGGGCCAGGGCGATCCGATCGGCGTCGCCCGCGACCTTCCCGGCGAGCGCGTCGATCTCCAGCTCCGCCTCCGCCGGGAGCCCCGCTTCGATCAGGATCTCGATGCGGGCGACCGCCTCGCTCGCGAGGCTCGGCGCGCCGATCGGCGCGGGGGCAGCCGCCGGACGGGTGAGGTCGCGCCCTTCGACCCGGAGCGAAGCGCGCCAGCCGTAGTAGCTGAGCGGATACTCGCGGGCGAGGACGGCGAAGCCGTCGGCGCCGCCGCCGGCGCTGCGCTCGCGCGCGCGGAGCGCGAAGTAGCGGGCGCGCAGCGCGTCGATCGGGTCGGGGGTCGCGGCGGCGAGGCGCCCGAAGGCGTCGGCGGCTTCGTCGCTGCGGCCTTCGCGGTAGCGGAGCCAGCCGAGCCGCCAGAGGGCGTCGCGCTGCAGCTCGCCGTCCCGGCTCGTCGCGGCCACGGCGGCGTAGTGGACGGCGGCTCGCTCGCGGGTCTCCGCGTCATCCTGGAGCAGGGTCGCGGCCAGCAGACGCGCGCGCGCCGCGTAGCTCGAGCGGCTCGCGCCGAGCGCCTCGAAGGCGGCGATCGCGCCGGGCAGGTCGCCGCTCCGCGCCGTTGCGCGCGCGCGCCAGAAGCGCGCCTCGTCGTCGCCGCCGAGCGCCTCGAAGGCCGCCTTCGCCTCGGGATAGCGGCGCCCGCGGAAGAGCGCGAAGGCGCGCTGGCGGAGGATCGCGGCCCGCAGCTCCGGCGCCGGCTGGCGCGCGAGCGCCTCGCCGTAGGCCGCGACCGCCTCGGCGTGGAGGCCAGCCTCGAAGAGCGCGTCGCCGCGCCGGCGAAAGGCGCTGGCGTCGCGCGGTGGGGCGCCCGCCGCTTCGAGGGCCGCGAGGGCAGCCTCGGCCGCGACGGCCTCCGGCGAGCTCGGCGCGGAGAGCCAGGCGGCCAGGTAGTCGGCGCGGGCGGCCTCGCGGTCGCCGGCGGCCTCGGCCGAGCGCGCCAGCGCGAGCTGGAGCGCTCCGCGAGCGGCGGGCTCGGGGGTGCCGGCGAGGGCCTCGCGCCAGGCCTGGCGCGCGTCGCCGCCGCGACCCAGCGCCGCCGCCGCATCCCCGCGCAGCTTCGCCACCCGCGCCCCGAGCGGCGAGGCCGGATGCTGGCGCGAGAAGGCGACCGCCTCGGCGAAGGCGGCATCCGGCTGCGCCGCCGCGAGGCGCGTCTCGATGCCGAGCCGTGCGGCGTGATCGCCCACCACGGGCCAGCGTCGGGCCACCTCGTCGAAGCCTGCGATGGCCTCGGCGAGTCGGTTGGCGCTGCGTGCCTCCAGGGCCGCGCGCAGCGCGAGGCCCGGACGCTCGGCGAGGGAGTCGGCTGCGAGGGCGCCGCACGGCGCCACCGCGACCAGGCAGAACGCGACCTGCGCCGCCCGTCGAGACGCCCTCCCCATGCGGGCGCGAAGTGTGCGGGAGCAGCCGGGCCTGTCAACGCTGGTGGGGGCGGCCTCGTGCGGTAGCTTCGGCGCGCCGTGCCTGGCTCCCTCGCCCACGCCTTCGCGGCCCTCGTGCTCGGCGCGGCCGCATGGCTCGCGGCCGGCGAGCCGCCTGCGCCCGCGGAGCCGGCGGCCGCCGTCGCGCCGGCGGAGTCCCCTGCCCCGCCGCCGCCTGCTCCGGCGCCGGCCGTCGCGCCGGCGCCGCCGCGCGGCCTCTGGGTGCTCTGCGAAGGCTCGCAGCGCGTGCTCGAGCGCGCCGACCGGCTGCCCGCGCTGCTCGCGGACGCCAGGGCCCTCGGGGTGACCGACCTCTTCGTGCAGGTCTACCGCGGCGGCCGCGCCTGGTTCGACTCCTCCCTCGCCGACACCGCCCCGTGGCACGGCACCTGGCGCGCGCCGGAGCCGCCCGGGGCCGACGCCCTGAGCGTCCTCATCGAGCGGGCGCGCGCCGAGGGGCTGCGCGTCCACGCCTGGGTGAACGTGCTCTCGCTGTCGAAGAATGCCGAGGCGCCGCTCCTCCGGGAGCTCGGCGGCGGGGCGGTGCTGGTGGACCAGTGGGGCCGCTCGCTGCTCGACTACCCGGACTACGAAGTGCCGGAGGCGGAGCGCAAGAGCTACCGGATCGGGACCCCGGCCCTCTACCTCGACCCGGCGGCGCCGGGCGTGGCCGAGCGGCTGGCCGCCACGTTCGAGGAGCTGCTGCGGCGCTACCCGGGGCTGGCGGGCCTCCACCTCGACTACATCCGCTACCCCGACGTGCTCCCCTTCCTGCCCGGGACGCGCTTCGGTGTCGGGCTGTCGTTCGGCTACGGCGTCGCGACGCGGGCGCGCTTCCAGGCCGAGACGGGCCTCGAGGCGCCGTTCGGCGAGCGGACCGGGAACGCGGACCGCTTCGACCACTGGCGCCGCGCGCAGCTCTCCGCGCTGGTCGCGACGATCGCCGAGCGGGCGCGAGCGGCGCGTCCGGGCGTGCAGCTCTCCGCGGCGGTCTACCCCGACGTCGAGCGCGCCTACCTCGGCCTCTACCAGGACTGGCGCGGCTGGCTCGAGGCCGGCTCGATCGACGTGGCCGTGCCGATGCTCTACTCGACCGACGAGCGGCTGTTCCGCTACCAGGTGGACGAGCTGGCCGGGCTGCCGGTGGCCTCGCGCATCTGGGTGGGCCTCGGAAGCTGGCTGTTCGCGCGCGAGCCGGCGCGCGCGCTGGCCCAGACGCGGCTCGTCGCGGAGCACGCGCCGCTCGGCGTCTCGTTCTTCTCCTGGGACTCCATCCACGACGAGCCGTCGCTGCGCGACGCCCTCGCCGGCAGCGCCCCGGCCCCGCCCGCGCCGCCCGAGGCGCCTGCTCCCGCCACGCCGGCGCCCGCGCCGCTGGCGCCGCCTGCACCCGGCGCGCCGTGAGCGAGCTCGACTCGCTCGATTTCGCGCTCCCGCCGGAGCGCATCGCCCAGCAGGCGGCGGAGCCGCGCGACGCCGCGCGCCTGCTGGTGCTGGAGCGCGCGGGCGGCGCCCGCCACCACGCGCACGTGCGGGACCTGCCCGCCTGGCTGCGCCCCGGCGATCTGCTGGTGCGCAACGTGACGCGCGTGCTCCCGGCACGCCTGCGCGGCCGCAAGGCCAGCGGCGGCGCGGCGGAGGCGCTGCTCCTCGAGGCCGCCGCTGCGCCGGGCCGCTTCCGCGCGCTGGTGCGCGCGGGAGGGCGCCTGCGCGAGGGCGCGAAGCTCCGCTTCGAAGGGAACGGGCTGGCGCTCGACGCCGAGATCGCCGCGCTCTCGGCCGACGGGAGCGTGGAGCTCGCCTTCGCGCCCGGCGTGTCTCCTTATGCGCTCGGCGAGGCGCCGCTCCCGCCGTACATCCGGCGCTCCGCGCCCGAGGCGGGTGACGCCGAGCGCTACCAGACGGTGTACGCGCGGGTGCCGGGCGCCGTGGCCGCGCCGACCGCGGGC
>Ga0209706_10002438_pt1 | contig 10296 bp, 6 predicted proteins | sample PPLLaktember2015_6_FD_187263 | JGI IMG/M metagenome (GOLD analysis project Ga0209706, IMG submission 187263) | Freshwater sediment microbial communities from Prairie Pothole Lake near Jamestown, North Dakota, USA - PPLs Lake P8 Core (1) Depth... | ecosystem: Environmental > Aquatic > Freshwater...
AACTCGCCGCTCGCGCGCAACGGCCCGGCCAGCGAGGCGCCTTCGGTGAGGCTCTCCGCGGCGCGCTCCACGGCGGCGCCGATGACCGCGTTGTTGGCCACCAGCCGCGAGATGCCCATCGCGCGCACGATCGGGATGCCGCCCGCGAGCAGCGTGGAGAGGGTGCGGGCGAAGCGCGAGATCGCCAGCAGCCGCACCACCTTGCCGAGCACCGGCACGCGCAGGCGGAAGGCGTCCCAGCGCACCCGCCCGCGCTCGGTGCGGATCGCGGCGCGCAGGCCCAGCAGCGCCGCCGCCAGCCCGATCAGCAGGGCCAACCACCAGGTGCGCACGAACTCCGAGAGGCCGATCACCATGCGCGTGGAGAAGGGGAGGGGCCGGTTGAGGCTCTCGAGCAGCTGGGTGATCTGGGGCAGCACCACCACCACCAGCAGCGCGATCACCATCACCGAGAAGCCGAGCATCATGAGGGGATAGAGGACGATGCTCATCACCCGGTTCTGGAGCCGGACCTGGCCCTCCTGGTAGTCGGCGAGGCGCGCCAGCACCTGCTCGAGGGCGCCGCTCGCCTCGCCGGCGCGTACCATGCTGACGAACAGGTCGCCGAACACGCCGCTCTCGGCGAGGGCGTCGGCGAGCGAGGCGCCCTGGTTGACGCGGTCGCGAGCGGTCCCGATCACGCTCTTCAAGCGCGTGCTCTCGACCTGCTCGGTGAGCGCGCCGAGCGCTTCGACGAGCGGGATGCCCGCGCCCACCAGCGTGGCGAGCTGGCGCGTCGCCAGGGCCAGCTCGAGAGTCGAGATGCGGCGCAGCGAGGCGAGCGAGAAGGAGAAGCGCCCCGGAGCCGCGCCGCCGCGATCCGCCTGGCTCCGCGCACGGCTGCCGCTGCTCTCGGCGAGATCGGTGAGGAACACGCCCTGCTTACGCAGCTTGTCGCGCGCCGTGCGCGGGTTGTCGGCGTCGACGGTGCCCTTCGCCGCTCGACCCGCCTGGGTCACGCCCTTGTATGCGTAAACCGGCACCTCGGGGCCTCAGATCTGCGCGACGACGCCTTCGTCTTCGGTGGCGCGCAGGACCTCTTCGATGGAGGTGATGCCCTCGAGCACCTTGCGGGCGCCGTCCGAACGCAGCGTCTTCATGCCGTTCTGGATCGCCTTCTTCTTGATCGTCTTCGAGTCGATGTTCTGGGTCGCGAGCGCGCGGATGTCGTCGTCGACGATCATCAGCTCGAAGATGCCGAGCCGGCCGCGGTAGCCGGTGTGGTGGCAGGCCGCGCAGCCGACCGCGCGGTGGACGGTGGTCGGGCCGTTCACGCGGACGCCGATCTCCGCCAGCTCCTCGGGGCGCGCCTGGTAGGGTTCCTTGCAGGCGACGCAGAGCTGGCGCACCAGCCGCTGGGCCAGCACGGCCACCAGCGAGGACGCCACCAGGTAGGCCTCGACGCCCATGTCGACCAGCCGCGTGATCGCGCTCGGCGCGTCGTTGGTGTGGAGCGTGCTGAAGACCAGGTGGCCGGTGAGCGAGGCCTGGATCGCGATCTCCGCGGTCTCGAGGTCGCGGATCTCGCCCACCAGGATCACGTTCGGGTCCTGGCGCAGCACCGAGCGCAGGGCTCCGGCGAAGGTGAGGCCGATCTTCGGGTTGACCTCGATCTGGCCGGTGCCGGGCAGCTGGATCTCGACCGGGTCGTCGATGGTGATGATGTTGCGGTCGGAGCGGTTGATGCGCGAGAGGGCTGCATACAGCGTCGTGGTCTTGCCGCTGCCGGTGGGCCCGGTGACCAGCACGATGCCGTTCGGCCGCGCGATCAGCTTCTCCCAGACCTGGAGCTGCTGCGGGCTGTAGCCGAGCCGCGCCAGATCGAGCATCTCCGAGGTGCGCGGCAGCAGCCGCATCACGATGCGCTCGCCGTGGGAGACCGGCACGGTGGAGAGCCGCACGTCGTAGTCCTTGCCGGCGATCTTGAGGCGGATGCGGCCGTCCTGGGGCAGGCGCTTCTCGGCGATGTTGAGGCCGCCGAGGATCTTGATGCGCGACACCACGCTCGGCATCAGCGCCTTCGGCAGCGGCGCCACCGGCTCGTAGAGCAGGTCGTCTACCCGGAAGCGGCAGCGGATGTCCTTCTCGAAGGGCTCGATGTGGATGTCGCTGGCGCGCTCCTTCACCGCCTGCTGGAGCAGCGAGTCGACCAGCCGGATGATCGGAGCCTCGTCGGAGGACTCGAGCAGGTCCTGGGGCTCGGCGCTGATCTCGCTGGCGAGGGCCGCGAAGTCCTCGTGGGCGTCCTCGACGATGTCGGTGATCGAGTCGGCGCCGCGGTCGTAGACCTCATGGATGGTGGTGAGGATCTCGCGGCGGGTGGTGAGCTCGGTCTCGACCTCGACGCCGTCGAAGAGCAGGCGCAGGTCGTCGAGGGAGGTGGTGTCGAAGGGGTCCGAGATGGCGACGCGCAGCGTGCCGCGCTCGGTCATGCCGAGGGGCAGCAGGCTGGCGCCCTTGGCGAAGGTGATCGGCACCCGCTCGACCAGCTCGGCGTCGACGTCCTCGGGGCGCAGCGAGGCGCGCACCGGCAGGCCGAGCTGGCGGCCGAGGGCCTCGAGGGCCTCCTCCTCGTTCAGGAAGCCGAGGGCCACGACCGCCTGGATCAGGCGCTCGCCGGTCTCGATGCGCCGGCGCGCGGCCGCGTCGAGCTGCTCGGGCGTCAGCCGCGTGCTCTGCAGCAGGAACTCGCGCAGCGAGAGGCGCTCGGACGCGGGGCTCGCCGGGGCGGCGCTCACGGCTGCTCTTCTCCGCTGGACGGCTCCGCGACGGAGGTGTCGACCACGACCTCGGGCGAGAGGCCGAAGGCGCCGGTGATCGCGTCGGCGGCGAGCTGGGCCTCGCGAAGCTCGCTGAACGGCCCGAGCCGGATCTCGTAGAGCACGCCGCCGCCGCTCTCGCTCGCCAGCAAGGTACCGTCGTAGCCGGCGTCGACGAGCTCGGTGAGGAGCTGCTGTGCGGCGTTCTCGCTCCGGTACACCGCGGCGAGCACGGCGTAGGCGGGGCCGCTGCGCGCGGCGGCGGCGGCCTCCTCGAGGCGGCGCCGCGCCTCGGCGTCCTGCTCCTCGATCTCGCGCATGCGGTCGAGGGGGTAGCGCCGGTCGTGCTTCACCAGCTCGGCGCGCACCGGGTTCTTGCCGACGTAGGGCTCGGGCTCGATGCCGGCCGCCTCGGCCTCGGCGCGCCGCAGCTCCGCCTCCTCCTGCTCGCGCTCGGAGAGCTGCAGATTCTCCTCCGAGTTCGCCCAGAACTCCTCGCGCTTGCGAATGGTCTCGCGTTCGAGGTCGGCGGGCGTGCGCACGATGTGGGGCGTCAGGAAGACCAGCAGGTTGGTCTTGGTGAGGGCCTTGTTGGTGGTCTTGAACAGCCAGCCGAGGAACGGGATGTCGCCCAGCCAGGGCACCTTGTTCTCGCTGTCGCCGTACTTGTCGCTGATCAGGCCGCCGATCACGACCGTCTCGTGGTTGGCCACCACCACCGTGTTCTCGACCTTCCGGCTGGACAGCGAGACGCCCACGTCCTCGGTGTTGCCGGTGATCCCCGACAGGGCCTCGTTGACGTCGGTGATCTCCTGGAAGATCTCCAGTCGCACCGCGTCGCCCTCGCTGATCTGAGGCGTCACGCGCAGCGTCACACCGATGTCCTGGCGCTCGACGTTGACCGAGGTGGCCAGGTTGCTGCCGGTGGCGGTGTCGATGCCCGCGGCGGACTGCACGCGGCTGGTGATGATCGGGATGTTGGCGCCGACCTTGATCTCGGCCTCCTCGTTGTCGGAGGTCAGGATGTTCGGCGAGGAGAGGATGTTGGTGCCGTTCACGGTGGCCGAGGCGCGGATCACCCCCTGGATCAGCGTCGACCCGGTGCGGATCGACGCGGCCGTCACGAAGTTGGTCGGCACCGCGCTGGCGAGCAGGGGGGTGAGCAGCGCCTGCACGTCGTTGACGTCGATGCCTCCGATCGAGCCGGAGGAGGCCGGCGGCTCCGGGTCCTCGGGGTCTTCGGGGTCGTCGGAGTCGTCGCCGACGATGTTGGTGTCGGTCAGCGAGCCGACCCCGAAGCTGCCGCCGCCGCCGTCGAAGATGCGCACCAGCCCGCTGAAGCCGAGGTCCTCGCCGTCGCTGATGTCGATCTCCATGATCAGAGCCTCGACCAGCACCTGGGGGCGCGGGACGTCCAGCTTGTCGATCACGGTCCTGACGGTGGAGAAGCCCTCCTGGCTGGCCTGGATGACCAGCGAGTTCGTCGGCGGGTCGGCAGTGATCGTGACGCCCTCGGCCAGCTCGGTGATGGCGGAGCGCATCGCCTGGGCGGCGCCCGCCGCCGCCGCCTGCTGCGCGACGTTGGCGAGGCTGCTGCTGCGCGCCGAGGAGCGCCCTCCGCTCGCGCCGCTCGAGGAGGGCACCGCCTGGCCGCTGATCAGCGCGTTCAGCGTCTGGGAGAGCTCCTCGGAGTCGGCGTGCTTCAGGTAGTAGACGTGGATGCGCCCGCCGCCCGAGACCGGGACGTCGAGCTTCGCCACCACGGCGCGGATGTCGTCGAGCCGCTGGCGCGCTGCCAGCACGATCAGCGAGTTGGTGCGCGCGTCGGTGATCAGCCGCACGCGGTCCGCCGAGCGCAGCTCCGCGGTGCCCCCGGGCGCGGTGGCGGCGGGCCGCCGCGCCCGCACCCGGGCCGCCACGCCCTGCGCGCCCGTCCCGGTGTCGGAGACCTCGGCCTCGAAGATCTGGGAGAGCTGGTCGGCCATCACGGTGGCGTCGGCGTGCCTCACCTTGATGACGGTGAGCTCTTCCTTGTAGGTCTCGACGTCGATCGAGCCGATCAGGTCGAGGATGCGGCTGATGTTCGACGCCGAGTCGGTGAGGATCACCGTGTTCGTCGGCGGGTAGGCCATCATCGACGCATCCTTCGACACCAGCGGCTTCAGGGTGTCGGTGATGGCCTGGGCGTCGATGTAGCGCAGCGGGATCAGGCGCGTGATGAAGCGATCGCTGTCGGGCGTCTTCTGCTCGCCCCGCATCGTCTCGATGTTGGTTTCCTTGGCCTCGCGGATCGGGATCACCTTGCGCGCGCCGCCCGGACCCGGCACCACGGTGAATCCCTTCACCTGCAGCACGGACTCGAACACCGCGTAGGCCTGGTCGATGGTGATCTTGGTCGGCGAGACGATCGTCACGCGGCCGCGCACGCGGTCGTCGTAGATGAAGTTCTTGCCGGTGAGGCGGGCGATGGTGTCGATCACCACCGGCAGCTCGACGTCCGTGAAGTCGAGCTGCACGAGGTCGCCGTCGACCGTCGCGCCGGGCTGCGCCGTCGGCTGCTGGGCGCGCGGCTGCTGCGCGCGCGCGACGAGCGGCGCAGCGAGCGCCAGCGCGACCAGCAGCGCCGCGAAGGGCAGGGCGCCGACTCCGCGCGCACGGCGCGGCTGCTCTCGAAGAAGGCCTTCGCTTCTCGACACCCGGGTTCCGGCGCCCCCTCTGTGCACGGCCGGCGCCCTCGCGCGCGAGCCGCCGCCGACTAATCGGTCTTGGTGAAGCTCATTTGCCGCGGCTGGCCGTCGGCGCCCCTCACGGTGACGTTGAACTCGTTCGCCTCGGTCAGCTGGCGCAGCACCGCCGCGCTGTCCTGCTGGCTGGTGATGTTGATGCCGTTGAACTCCGTGATCGTGTCCCCGTTCTGGATCCCGATCTGCTCGAACAGGCTGCCCGTCTGGATGGCGTTGAGCTGCACGCCCACCATCTGCCCTTCCTCGTACTTCGGCAGAATGCGGGCCTGGGAGAAGAGCGCCGCGGGGTTGTTCGCCAGCGACCGGACGTCCTCGCCGCTCACGCCAAAGCGATTCTCGGCCAGGCGCTGCACCCGTTCCACGGGGCTGTTCCCCCCCGGCGGCTCGGTGGCCGCAGGGCGCGCGGCCTGGCGGGGGTAGCTGCGGCCGCGGGCGTTGCGCGTGGAGGCGACGCCCTGGGTTTCCTCGTCGAGGGCGAGCTCCTCCAGGCGACCGCCGTTGCGCAGCACGATGCGCCGGCGCTCGATCCGGGTGACCTCGGCCTTGCCCTGGAGGCGATCGCCGATCCGCACCACCAGGTGCTGGCGCTTCTCGAGGTCCTCGACGGCCGCCCAGCTGAAGCGCGCGCTGCCGCCGGCCGCGGTGCCGAGCAGCTTCAGGGGGAGCTTCGTGGCGGCGAGATCGTCGGGGGTGACCTCCTCGCCGGGCGAGACGAGGGTCGAGTGGAACAGGTTCCGGTCGAGGATCGCCTTGCGGCTGTCCCAGGTCCGCACCTCCGCCGCCGGGACGGCCACGGCGGCGGTTTCGGCGGGCGCCGCCGGGGCGAGCACGCCGCCGACCACGGAGCTCGCGATGCCCGCCGCCAGCCAACAGCACAGCACTGTCAGCAGCGCGTTGGCGGTCCAGATGACGACGCGGTTCAAAGACATGGATACAGCGTCCCCCGCGACCCGGGGGGGATCCGGGGATTCACGGCCAGGGGCGGCAGTATAGCGGCGAGCCCCGCGCAGTCCAAGCGCTTTTCCCGCGAATCCGAGGGGTTAGTGACGCTTTGCACGACCGGCATCCCTTGCGCTGCGAGCTGTGGGAGTGACACCTTGAGCCCCCGGGGCGTTCCGCCGGGGGGCGGCGCGTCCGGGAGGCCCGATGCTTCGGATCGCCGCGGCCGCCGCCGGCGCGACCTTCGCGCTGGGCTCGCTGGCCCTCCTGGCCCTCTGGCTCGGCTTCGGCCGCCCGGCCCTCGAGATCCAGTCGCCGCAGCCGGGCGAGCAGATCGGGGTGGACGGGCTGGAGCTCCTGGTCCGCTTCGAGCCCGTGGGGGCCGTCGAGCCGGCGACGGCGAGGGTGCTGCTCAACGGAGCCGACGTGACCGCCCAGTGCACCACCGGGCGCAACGGCATCCACGCGCGCCTCCACGGCCTCCTCGACGGCGAGAACCGCGTCCGGGTGGAGGCTTTCGTGCGCACGCCGGCGGGGCTGCTCGTCGAGCAGGCGCGCGAGGTCGACGTCCGCTTCCGGCCCCCGCTCGGCTTCGATCGCGGTTGACAGGGGGGCATCGGGTCCCAGCTTTCGGCCCATTCGAGGACACCAGCCCGGCCGGCGAGGCCGGGGCAGGGGAGAGGACCGGGAATGGCGACCACGGGCAAGATCATCGGCATCGACCTCGGCACCACGAACTCCGTCGTCGCGGTGATGGAAGGCGGGCAGCCCGTCGTCATCACCAACGAGGAGGGGGGGCGGACCACGCCGTCGGTCGTCGGCTTCACCGACGAAGGCGAGCGCCCGGTGGGCGCCGTGGCCAAGCGCCAGGCCGTCACCAACCCGACCCGCACCGTCTACTCGATCAAGCGCTTCATGGGCCGGCGCCTGGCCGAGGTGCCCGAGGAGATCCAGCTCGTCCCCTACAAGGTGGTGTCGGGCAAGGACGGCATGGCCGCGGTCGACATCGACGGCAAGGCGTTCACGCCGCCCGAGGTCTCGGCGATGATCCTCCAGAAGCTGAAGGCGGCCGCCGAGGCCTACCTCGGCGCCGAGGTGAGCGGGGCCGTCATCACGGTGCCCGCCTACTTCAACGACGCCCAGCGCCAGGCCACCAAGGACGCCGGCAAGATCGCGGGGCTCGACGTCAAGCGCATCATCAACGAGCCCACCGCCGCGGCGCTCGCCTACGGCCTCGACCGCAAGAAGGACGAGAAGATCGCCGTCTACGACTTCGGCGGCGGCACCTTCGACATCTCGATCCTCGAGGTCGGCGAGAACGTGGTGGAGGTGAAGGCCACCAACGGCGACACCCACCTCGGCGGCGACAACCTCGACCAGCGCGTGATCGCCTACCTGGTGGCGGAGTTCCGCAAGGACCAGGGCATCGACCTCACCAAGGACCCGATGGCGATGCAGCGGCTGCGCGAGGCGGCCGAGAAGGCCAAGATCGAGCTGTCGAGCTCGCAGAGCACCGACGTCAACCTGCCCTACGTCACGGCCGACCAGAGCGGGCCGAAGCACATGAACCTGAAGCTCTCGCGCGCGAAGCTCGAGCAGCTCGTCGAGGACCTGGTGCAGAAGACCCTCGAGCCGTGCCGCAAGGCGCTGGCCGACGCGGGCCTCTCGGCCGCGCAGATCGACGAGGTGGTGCTGGTCGGCGGCTCCACGCGCATGCCGCTGGTCCAGCAGAAGGTCAAGGAGCTGTTCGGCAAGGAGCCCAACAAGAGCGTGAACCCCGACGAGGTGGTGGCGCTCGGCGCGGCCATCCAGGGCGGCGTGCTGGCGGGCGACGTGAAGGACGTGCTGCTGCTCGATGTGACGCCGCTCTCGCTGGGCATCGAGACGCTCGGCGGCGTGATGACGAAGCTGATCGAGCGCAACACCACCATCCCCACCAAGCGCAGCCAGGTGTTCTCGACCGCTTCGGACAGCCAGTCCCAGGTGGAGATCCGCGTGCTGCAGGGCGAGCGCGAGATGGCGAACGACAACCGCGAGATCGGGCGCTTCTTCCTGGACGGGATCCCGCCGGCCCCGCGCGGCGTGCCCCAGATCGAGGTGACCTTCGACATCGACGCCAACGGCATCCTGTCCGTCGGCGCCCGCGACCAGGCCACCGCCAAGGAGCAGTCGATCCGCATCGAGGGCTCGGGCGGCCTCTCGAAGTCCGAGATCGACCGCATGGTGAAGGACGCGGAGTCCCACGCCTCCGAGGACCGCTCGCGGCGCGAGCGCATCGAGAAGAAGAACCAGCTCGACAACCTGATCTACTCCACCGAGAAGACGCTGCGCGAGAGCGGGGAGAAGCTCCCCGAAGCCGAGCGCAAGGAGCTCGAGGAGGCGCTGGCCGCGGCGCGCGGGGACCTCGAGAGCGAGGACGTGGCGCGCCTCGACGCGGCGCGGCAGCGCGTCGAGCAGGCGGCGCACAAGGCCATGGAGCTGCTATACAAGGCACAGCGCGGCGGCGACGCGGAAGGCGCGGCGGGCGCGGCCGGTGGCCAGGCTGGCGGCTCCGGCGGCGGACGCGGCGAGGACGTGATCGACGCCGAGTTCACCGAGGAGAAGGGCAACTAGCCCGAACCCAGGTTGGACCGACCCCCGCGCCGAGATCCCACCGCCGAGCTGTTCGGCGAGCTCTCCGACTGGACGCCGGGAGATCGCTGGCGACCTGCGATCGACGTCTTCGAGACCGAGAAGGCGGTCGTGGTGCGCGTCGAGCTCGGCGGGGTGCGCAGCCAGGACGTCAAGGTCACGGTGGACGGCGACGTGCTGAAGATCCAGGGAGCGCGGCGCGCTCCCGCGAACGACGATGTCCGGCGCCTGCACCGCATGGAGATCGCGTTCGGCCGCTTCGAGCGCACCATCCGCATCGCGATCCCGTTCGAGCGCGAGCGCGTGAACGCGAGCCTCGAGGACGGGTTCCTGACCGTGACCCTGCCGAAGCGCGAGGCGCTCCGGCGGCGCATCGAAGTCGAAGCCGGAGGGGAGGACGAGACGTCACGATGAGCGAAGAGCAGGAAGAGCCCCGCGACCTCCCGGTGGCGGGCTCCGAGCACGGCGAGAAGGTCGCGGTCGGCATCGGCGGCGGCGAGGAGCCGCAGGGCCCCGAGCTGCCCGGGGAGCTGCCCGTGCTGCCGCTGAAGAACACCGTGCTGTTCCCGTTCCTGCTCTCGCCGCTGCTGGTGAACACCGAGCGCTCCAAGAAGGTGATCGACGCGGTGCTGGTCTCGCCGGAGCGGCTGATGCTCTCGGTGGCGGTGCGCGGCGACGTCGAGGGCAGCCCGCGGGCGGCCGACGTCTACCCGGTCGGGACCGTGCTGCGCATCGTGAAGATGCTCAAGTTCCCCGACGATTCGTACCGCCTGGTGGTGCAGGGCGTGAGCCGCGCGCGGGCCGAGGCCTTCCTGAGCGAGGACCCCTACCTGCGCGCCCGCGTGGTGGCCCTGCCGGACCGCGGCGACCCGGAGGCCGTCGAGATCGCCGCGCTCTCGCGCAACGTGCGCGACCAGTTCGTGGCGCTGGTGGCGGAGAGCCCGCGCCTCTCCGACGAGCTGCAGGTGCTGGCCCAGAGCCTCGAGGAGCCCTCGCGGCTGGCGGATCTCGCCGCCTCGAACCTCGAGCTCGACGTCGAGACCAAGCAGCGCCTGCTGGAGGAATCGGACGTCGCGACGCGCCTGCGCGACGTGCTCGTCGAGGTGCGCCGCGCGCGCGAGTCGCTCCAGGTGGAGAGCGAGATCCGCGAGAAGGTCCAGAGCGAGATGGGCAAGACGCAGCGC
>Ga0209706_10002440_pt1 | contig 10294 bp, 9 predicted proteins | sample PPLLaktember2015_6_FD_187263 | JGI IMG/M metagenome (GOLD analysis project Ga0209706, IMG submission 187263) | Freshwater sediment microbial communities from Prairie Pothole Lake near Jamestown, North Dakota, USA - PPLs Lake P8 Core (1) Depth... | ecosystem: Environmental > Aquatic > Freshwater...
GCACACGACCGAGACGGTCAAGATCCTGCGGGAGAAGGGCATCGCCGAACCGGTCATCCACGCCGTCTCGGCCCACGCCGGCAAGGTGCCTTGCGAATCCCCCATGGACTGGGCCATCTATTCCGTCGACCCGCTGACCGGCCTGATCATCTCGGCGACCCTGATGCATCCGACGAAGAAGATCAAGTCCATAGACCTCGAGTTCCTCAAGCGCCGCTACAAGGAAAAAAGCTTCGCCCGGGGCGCCCGCCGCGAGGAGATCGAGGAGTCGCGCAACCTCGGACTGGAGCTCGACGAGTTCCTGTCGATCGCCATCGCGGCCATGCAGGGCATCGACGCCGAGCTCGGGCTTTAAGGGTCAAACCTATACCTTTTTAATTTTCGGCAGTCCCGTGGGAATTCCGGCGGGAACCCCAGAAAAAATTAAAAAGGTATAGGTTTGACCCCATCTTGATTACTTCAGCACATCGACCTTGACGCCGAGCTCGAAGTAGCGGCCCCGCCACGGGAAGCCGGGCTCGGTATAGAAGTAATCGTCGAAGACGTTGCCCAGCCGTGCGAAGATCTCCATCCGGTCGCTGAACGCGTAGCTCGCGATGGCGTCCAGGCTGAAGAACGACGGGATCTCCAGCAAGGTGGCCGGGTCCGTCCGGGTGTTCCACCACCATGAGGTCGAACCCAACAGCCCGTAGACGCCGACCCGAAGACCCTTGGCGGGCATGACCGAGGCGTCGAAGTTGAGGTTGTGTTTGGGCTGGGCGTCGAGCGGCCGGTCGTCCGAGTCGTTGCGGTGATCGAGGTAGGTGTAGTTCGCGGTCAGCGCAAGAAAACGGGTGGCCTTCTGGACCTGGAGCTCGAAGCCGTTGATGTGGGCCTTGCCGACGTTGAAATACCTCCGCGTCCCGTCGAGCAGAGCGATGGAATCGATGAAATTCCTGAACCGGTTGAAGAACACGGACCCGGTCACATAGACGGGGCCGTTCCAGGTCGCCGCGAGCTCGAACGCCGTCCCCGATTCGGCGAGGAGGTCGGGATTGCCCGAGCTCAGGGAGTATAGCGAGCGCATGGACGGGAAGCGGGACTTGCGGGCGAAGGAGACGTGGAAGTCGAGGTCGTCGTTCGGGGTGAACTTGACCCCGATCAGGGGATTGACCGAGGTGTTGTTCTCGCCCCCCGCGAACTTGTCGATATAGTCGAGGCTCAGGCCGCCGATGATCTTCCACTGGCCCGTCAAGCTGAAGTGGTCCTCGATTCCGGCCGATACGGTGCCTTGGTCGAACCGGTCCCAGGGGAGACCGGCGTCGTCCTGGATGCGGGCGATGTCCTTCTGGTAGAGCAGGCTGGCCTTGACGGTGTTCATGCCGCCGGTGGGGACCTCAGCCAGCGCAAATCCGCCGTAGGACGTATTGTCGTACGTGCTTGAGGAATCGAGGTCGGTCATAGCGGGGTCGTTGAACCAGTCGAGCGTGTTGGTGTAATCGACGTTGAAAGCGCGGAAGCGAAGGACGGAATCCCCGCCGAGCGATGTGAACCCGCCCAGGTTGAGGGTCGACCGGTCCCACTTGGGGAAACGCCAGTAGCGCGCCCGCTGCGTGAACAGGGCCGGCGGCATGCCGTACTCGGATTGATAGATGCCGCCGTTGACCATGATCTCGGTCGAGCTCGACGGCGTGTAATAGAGCTTGGCGTTGAGGTTGAGGCGCTCGAAGTCGCTGTTGTTGCGGATAAGCTGGCCGCCGTCCGGCTCGGGATAAAAGAAGCCGTCTGAGCCCTGATACAGGGCGCCGGCCGAAAGAGCGAACCGCTTCCAGGAGTAGGAGCCGTCGAGTCCCACGCTCTTCGTGTCCTTGTCGCCGTAGCTCCCGGTGAGGGACAGGCTGGGCTCAGCTGTCGGGCGCTTGGTGATGACGTTGACCAGGCCGCCCAGAGTGTTCGGCCCGTAGAGGACGGACGAGGGCCCTTTGGTCACCTGGATCGTATCGATGTTGCCGGCCGAGACGGTCTTGAGGTCGAAAGTGCTGAAGTAAGGCTCGAAGACCGGGACGCCGTCGATGAGAAGCGCGATCCGGTTGGCGCCGATGCCCCGCAGCTTCAGGGAATAGGTGTCTTTGTCCCCGAAGGTGACCGTGGAGCCGGGGATGAACCTGAGGACGTCGGAGATATCACGGGGCTTGAGCTTGTCGATATCGGTCGAGACGACCGTCGTGACGGTCGCCAGGGGGACGTCCTTGGGCGATCTCCCGATGACGAGGATCTCCTCGGTGATCTTGGCCGGCTTTTCCTTCTTTTCTTTGGCCTTCTGGTCCTCTTGGGCCTCTTGGGCGGGCAGCAACAAGGGGCCGAGGCCGAGGATCGTCAGGAACAGGAGGAGCGGGATGATACCGGACCTTGGGGAAGGACGCAGAGATGAGCTCACCATGCTCTCCTTTTCAAAATGGAAGGACAAGCCGTTTCCCGCTGGTCCCTAACGGTCGGAGGGCGTGGCCGGATAGGGCGTTAGCGCCTCCGACTCGGAGAAAGGCCGTAGATTAGCAGAGGCCTCGGCCCCTGTCAATGCTATGCGCCGGGCCCTCAGGCGACCTTCTGCATCTTGCTGTGACGGAAGCCATACATGAAGTAGATGGCCAGGCCGGCCAGCATCCAGACCCCGAAACGGATCCAGGTCACTTTGGGCAGGCTGGCCATCAGGTAGAAGCAGAAGCCGACCGTGATGAGCGGCGTGAACGGGACGCCCGGCGTCTTGAACTTGCGCTCGACCTCGGGCCGCGTCTTCCTCAGCACGATGACGCCGATGGACACGAGGACGAACGCGAACAGGGTGCCGATGTTGCAGAGGTCGATGATCATCGGCAGCGGGAAGAGGCCGGCGATGATTGCCGTGGCGACGCCCGTGATCCAGGTGCAGAGATGGGGCGTCCTGTGAACGGGGTGGACCTTGGCGAAGACAGGAGGCAGGAGGCCGTCGCGGGCCATGACCATAAAGATGCGGATCTGGCCGTAGAGCGTGACCAGCAAGGTCGAGATCATGCCGATGATGGCCCCGGTCGCGACGAGGGCCCCGCCCCACTGGATCCCGATCCGGCCCAGGGCCGCGGGCAGGGCGTTGCCGACGTCGATGAGCTTGTAGGGGACGATGCCCGTCAGGACGAACGCGACGGAGACGTAGAGGACGATGACGACGCCCAGGCAGAGCATCAGCCCGAGAGGGACGTCCTTTTTAGGGTTTTTCGTCTCCTCGGCCGCGGTGGAGACGGCGTCGAAGCCGATGTAGGCGAAGAAGATGATGGCCGCGCCGGCCATGACGCCCTTCCAGCCGAACGGCATCATGGGCGTGAGGTTGGCCAGGCTGACGTGCCGGGCGCCGAGGACGATGAAGAGGAGGATGACGGCGATCTTGACGAGGACGATGTAATTGTTGATCTTGGCGCTCTCGCGGATGCCGATGTAAAGGACCCAGGTGATGAGAAGCGTGATGACGATGGCCGGGACGTCGACGATGCCGCCGGACAGGACGACGCGGCCGTCCACCGTCGTGATGGGCGGCGTCAGGAAGGCCTTGGGCAGCTTGACCCCGATGCTTTGGATGAGGCCGATGAAGGTCGTCGACCAGCCCGAGGCCACGGCGCTCGCGGCGACGAGGTATTCGAGCATGAGGTCCCAGCCGATGATCCAGGCGATGACCTCGCCGAAGGCGACGTAGGAATAGGAATAGGTGCTGCCAGCGACCGGGAACATGCAGGCCAGCTCCGAATAGGTCAGGGCGCAGAAGCCGCAGGTGACCGCCGCGATGATGAAGGACAACAGCACGCCGGGGCCGGCCAGCTGGGCCCCCTGTCCGGTGGCCACGAAAATGCCCGTCCCGACGACGGAGCCGATGCCCAGGGCGGCCAGGTCGACGGCGGTCAGGTTCTTCTTGAGCTGGGTGTGCTCCGCGGCTTCTTCTATCTGGGCTGGGGTTTTCGTCTTCCAGATGCTCATGCGGTCCTCTCCTCCGGGCGGTAAGGAGGAGGATTATATCCCAGCCGGACCGGAAAGCAAGCCCCCGAATTTCCCGGGAGTTCGGGTTTGACAACGGTGACCGATTCAGTTACCAAGTGAGCAGCATTTCCTTAAAAAAGGAGGCGCCCTGTGATAAGCCGCCGGATCTCGACCGCCATTATTATGGCCTGCCTCGTGTTCATCCTGGCCTCATGCTCAGGCGACGTCACGACGCGGGCCCTGGATTCGATCCGCCCCGAAGACATGACCTTCCATCAGAAGTTCCTCAGCTCGCCGGAGTTCCTGGGGAGGAACACCCCCTCCGCCGAACAGGACATCGCCTCCAGGTACATCGCCCTCGTCGCCGAGCGGATCGGGCTCAAGCCGCTCATGCCGGGCGGATCCTATTATCAGGTAGTCCCGGTCGAGGCCACGACGGTCGTCACCCGCGAGTCGGGTCTTCGCCTGGTCGCCGAGGGACACGAACGAACCTTCAGCTTCCCCGCGGACGCGACCGTCGGCCGGTCGTTCGAACCCGGGAAGGCGTCGGGCGAGATCGTCTTCGTGGGCTACGGGCTCAGCGCGCCGCAGCTCGGCTGGGACGATCTGGCGGGCGTCGACCTCAAGGGCAAGGTCGCCATCATCCTGGACGCGACGCTTCCCGACGGCCATCCGCTCAAACCGGCCGAGACCCGCAGGCTTCTCGCCGGACGGATGGGCGCATTGCGCGAACGGGGCGCCGCGGCGGCCGTCACGATCGTCACGGAGGAGCGGGAGGCGCGGCTCGTCGAAAAGGGCCTGTCCTTCGACCTTCCCGAGAGGCTCAGATTCCCCGGCGTCGTCACCGGAATGGGGCCCGGCACCCTCCCCGGGGCAGCCCCGCAGCGACCCGGCGGCCCCTTTCTCCAGGTCGAGGTCCGCCACGCCGCGGCCGCCGCGATCCTGGGATGGGGCCCTGAAGAGCTGTCCGGGATGTCCGCGACCTTGCGTTCCGGAAAGCCCGTGGCCGCCAGGAAGCTGCCGGGGCGGAAGCTCGAGATCGAGATCGGCGCCGCCACCCGGCCGGACAGGTCCTTCAACGTCGTGGGCCTTCTCGAAGGAGCGGACCCGGTGCTGCGGGCGGAGTATCTGACCATCTGCTCCCACCACGATCATAATCCCGTCCGCGAAGGCCGGGTTTTCCCCGGCTCGGACGACAATATCTCCGGCGCCGTCGGGATGTTCGAGATCGCCGAGGCCCTGATGATGTCGCGGCCCAAGCGGTCCGTCATTTTCGTCTGGAACACGGCCGAGGAGAAAGGGCTCGTCGGCTCGTATTATTTCGTCCAGCACTGCCCGGTGCCCGTGGAGAAGATCAGCGCCAACCTCGACCTCGACATGATCTCGAGGAATGCCAGGGACCAGATCTACCTCATCGGCTCGAACAAGCTCAGCTCGGAGCTCGACGCCAGCATCCAGGCCATGAACGCGAAGCCCGGGCCCGGCCTGGCCCTCGACTACGAGTACGAGGCCCCCGGCCACCCGGACCGCTTCTTCTTCCGGAGCGACCAGTATCCCTACATCCGCTACGGCATCCCGGCCGTGTGGTTCTTCTGCGGGACGACGGAAGACTATCACACCGAAGGGGACATCGAGGCCAAGGTCGACTATGCCAAGATGGAAAAGGTGTCCGAGCTTGTTTACCGCGTGGCCATGGACATCGGCAACAAGCCGGCCCTGCTGGCCCTCGACCTCCGACCCGAGGTCAAAACGCGCGGTCCCGAGAACATGAAAGTCGAGTGGAAATAGCGGTTTTGACTTGCCCGGGGCCGTATGCTATTTAGAACGCGATGAAGGTCATCGCGGTCGTCGGTTTCTCGGGGAGCGGCAAGACGCGGCTGGTCGTCCGGCTCATCCGGGAGCTCAAGGGGCGGGGGCTGCGCGTATCGGCCCTGAAGCGCTGCTCGCATGACTTCTCGCTCGACACCGAAGGCAAGGATACGGCGGCCTTCAGCGCGGCCGGGGCCGACGGCGTGGCCATGGTCTCTCAGGAGGGCTGGGCGGCGATCGTCAAGGAGGCGGCCGCCCCCGACGTTGCGAGGCTCGCGGCCCGGCTTTTCCCCGACGCCGACGTCGTTCTCGTCGAGGGCGGGAAGGACGTGCGGGGGACCCGCAAGATCGAGGTCCTGAGGGCCGGCGTCTCCGAGACGCCCCTGAGCCGCCCCAAGGAGCTCGTCGCCGTCGTCGCGGACCGGCCTGTCCCCGGCGGCGCCGTGGCGCCGGTCTTCGGGCCCGACGACGTTTCGGGGATGGCGGACCTCATCCTTTCCCTCGAGGAGGCGAAGATGGCGGATATCACGCTCGAAGTGGACGGCCGGGAGGTCAACATGAACCCGTTCGTCCGGACGTTCATCGAGAGGACCGTCCTCGGGATGGTCACTTCCCTGAGCGGCATCGACCCCGAGCCGAAAAAGATCACCCTCGTCATCGACAGGACCGGCGACCTGCCCAAGGGGGGAGGGAAGCCATGAAGCCCCTGCCGAAGCCCGGGACGATCGCCTTTGCCAGGGAGTACTTCGCCCATCGCGATCCGGCGGTCCTGGCCGTGCTGCGCCAGAGCTCCGTCGGCATCGCCGGGGCCGGCGGTCTGGGGTCGAACGTGGCCGTCGCCCTGGCCCGGGCCGGGGTCGGCCGGCTGGTCATCGCCGATTTCGACCGGATCGAGCCGTCCAACCTCAATCGTCAGCAGTACTTCATCGACCAGGTCGGCGAGCGCAAGGTCGAGGCCCTCCGCGAGAACCTCCTGGCCGTCAATCCTTATTCCCTCTACGAGATCCACGACGTCCGGATCAACAAGCGGAACGCGACGAGAGTCTTCGGCCGCATCGACGTCCTCGTCGAGGCCTTCGACAAAGCCGAGGCCAAGGAGATGCTCATCGAGGCGAGCCTGGCGAAATTCCCGGGCCGCCCGATCGTGGCGGCCTCGGGGCTGGCCGGGTACGGCTGCAACCACAAGATCCACTCACGGCGACTGGGCAATCTCTACATCTGCGGCGACGAGTCGAGCCAGTGCCCGGTTGGGGTGAGCCCCATGGCCCCGCGCGTCGCCCTGGTCGCGGCCATGCAGGCCAACCTGGTCGTGGAGATCCTGGTCAGAATGAGAGGTCGTCATGTTCAAGGTCAATGAGTATTTCGACGGCAAAGTGAAATCCCTGGCTTTTCAAACGGCCGAAGGCCCGGCGACGATCGGCGTCATGGCCCCGGGGGATTACGAGTTCGGCACGTCCACGGTCGAGATCATGACCGTGGTCAGCGGCGCCCTCACGGTCAAGCTGCCGGAAAGCGAAGCTTGGAAGGATTATGGGGCCGGAGACAGCTTCACGATCGAGGCCGGGAAGAAGTTCCAGCTGAAGGTCGCGGCCGACGCGGCCTATCTCTGCCTCTACCGCTGAGGAGCGGCCGCCTCAACCCCCCGAGTAGATCGGCGAGATCACGACCCGGTCGCCCTCGGCCAGGGCTTCGCCCGGCACGACGGCCCGGCCGTTCCGGGTCACGATCTTGGGCCGCGACTTGTCGATGCTGACGAGGCCGATGAGGTCGTCGGCCGTCGTTCCCTCCGGCACATCCAGTATCTTTTCGCTGAAGCCGAAGAGCTGGACGAACGGCCCGATCAGCTTGACCGTGATCTTCATGTCAGCTTGGCGAACTTCTCGGCCGCGCGGCCCTCTTCGGCGGTGCCCAGCCTTTCGAGCGTCGCCTTGGTCGGGATGCCGCGCCGGTCGTAACCGCGGATGTCGTAATAAAGCTGGAGGAGCCCGTCGTACTTGTCATACTCGAGATGCCTGCCGGCGATGGGTCCCTCGGTGTCGGCATTCGCCGGATCGAACCAGACGGCCGGAGGATAGTCCATCTTCCGGTCGGCCTGGGGATACTCCCTGAGCCAGAAGAGCTTGATCATGGAGTAAACCCGGTCCGAGACCGTCCAGAAGTCGTCCAAGGTCCAGTCGAGCCCGCTGACGAGCTTGAAATATTTGGGGTAGTTCTCGAGGCTCCAGCCGTTCTCGATCCAGGGGAAGCGGCAGGCGACGATGTACTCGAACAGGCCGCCCCGGATCCTCTGCAGTTCGACGACCTTCTGGGCCTTTTCGGGGCCGTAGGATTCGCGCACGGACTGCTTGAGCTCGAAGGTGATGACCCAGGATTCCTTGTGGTGGGCCCCGATCGGGCTGACCCCGAAGGCCAGGGCCATGCCCGGGATGAACTTGCAGTTGTAAGCCGCGACCTCGAGGCCCTTGACCTGCATCGCATAGTCGATCGAGTCGTGGCCGAACTTGCGCGCGGCCCGCATGGAGCCCTCGGCCAGGACGCGGCCGATCTCCGTATCCCGCCGGGCGATCTCGCCCAACAGCCTCTTCGAGCCCTCGGGATCATTGAAGCCGTAGTCGCCCGTCACGGCGCCGTGGTCGATGGCGTCGGCGTAGAAGCTGAGGACGCAGCCGCCGGACATCGTGTCGATGCCGTAATCGTCGCAGAGGTAGTTCAGGGAGCCCAGCTGGGCCAGGTCGAATATCTCGAGATTGGGGCCCAGGAGGCCGACGTTCTCGTAGTCGAGCTCGGACTCGCGGCCCTCGTCATCGTGGATGGTGATGCCGCAGCGCATCGTGCAGTTCGGACAGCCGTACGTCGCGATACGGGCGTTGTTGAGGCGCTCGCCGTCCACCTTCCAGGCGTCGGGGTGGTGGGTCTTGCGGAAGTTGCGGACCGGCAGGGCGGCGACCTCGTTGCACCAGGCCAGGACGCCGTTGGTGCTCTGGATGGACCAGCCGGTCTTCTTGTCGATCCGGTTGACCTCCCGGAGGTCGTCGTAGCCGACCTTCTTCATGCCGGCCGGGTCGGCCTGGGGAATGGGCTTCGTGCCCTTGACGACGACGGCCTTGAGCAGCTTGGAGCCCATGACCGCGCCCATGCCCGTCCGGCCGCCGGCCCGCCCCTCGAGGCTGCGGACGACGGCGTAGCGGACCATGTTCTCGCCGGCCTGGCCGATATTGAGGACACCGACGCTCTTGCCGTACTTGGCGTAGATCCAGTCGTTCGTCTCGTACGTCCCCTTGCCCCAGACCTCGTCGGCCGGCAGGAACTCGACCTTGTCGTCGTCGATATACAGCATGGTCGGCCCGGAGGCCCGGCCTTCGACGATCAAGGCATCGTAGCCGGCCTTGCGGAGCTGTTCCGCCACCCGGGTCCCCAGGTTGCCGTCCCCGTATCCCCCGGTGCTGGGAGATTTCCCGGCGACGACCGCTTTCCCTGTGTTGGGGGCCGGAATGCCGGCGATGGGGCCCAAAGCGACAATGAACTTGTTGTCCGGCCCGAGGGGATCGATCCCGGGAGCGAGCTCGTCGTACAGGATCTTGACGGCGAAGCCGCGCCCGCCGATCCACTTACGGGCGAAATCTTCGCTAAACGATTCTTTCTTAAAGGTTTTCTCGGTCAGGTTGACTCGCAGGAATTGGCCGGTCCAACCGTTCATAATGGCGTCCTTTCAGAGGGCGATAAATGCCCCTTCATCCTAAACGGAGGCGGCTTTTGAGTCAAGGACTTCCCGGCCGGAAATGGGGACGTTTCTGTTTTTCACCGTGAAAAACAGAAACGTCCCCATTTCCGGGGCGAAATCGCCCGGATTTCCGTATAATAAGTGACGGAGGCGTCAAAGCCTCCGCCCGAGAGGAGAATGGAAATGGCCAAAAGGCTTTATCGTTCAGCCAGCCAAAAGATGCTCGGCGGCGTCTGCGGCGGCCTGGCCGAGTATTTCGACGTCGATGTCTCGATCATCCGCTTGCTTCTCATTGGTGTGGCCCTGGTTACCGCGGTCCTGCCCATGACCTTTTTCTACATCATCGCCTGGATAGTCGTGCCCCAGGCCGCAACGAAACCCCAGGCCTGACAGGGCGGGGCAGCCCCGGCCGGCCGGGCGCTCGCGGCCGTTGACTTACAGTCAGAGTTCGGCTATAACCTAATCAGTTTTCAAGATGGGCATGAAGAGCGCTCTCGAGATCCCCTTCAAACATATCGCCGTCGAGGGCGTTTTCCGGTCGAAAAAGACCCAGCTGGCCAACGTCCTGGCCCAGAGGGTCGGCGGCAAGGTCGTTCTCGACAGCGTCGGCAACCCCTACCTGAAGGACTTCTACAACGAGCGGGAGGGCTCGGCCTTCCTGACCCAGCTCGTCTTCCTGGCCAACCGCTACAACCAGCAGGTCCGCCTCCTCCAGAGGGACCTGTTCATCGACCGGATCATCTGCGATTACCTGTTCGAGAAGGACAAGATCTACGCCTATCAGAC
>Ga0209706_10002442_pt1 | contig 10291 bp, 7 predicted proteins | sample PPLLaktember2015_6_FD_187263 | JGI IMG/M metagenome (GOLD analysis project Ga0209706, IMG submission 187263) | Freshwater sediment microbial communities from Prairie Pothole Lake near Jamestown, North Dakota, USA - PPLs Lake P8 Core (1) Depth... | ecosystem: Environmental > Aquatic > Freshwater...
GGTTTTGTCGTGGATTCCAGGCACTCGGACAGGAGGGTGCCTTTGCCCAGACTCGCGAAGAGAGCCCATGACCGGGGGCGGCCCTTGAAGTGGCAGGGCTATTTTGATCCTGCCACAACCCCTTTGGACGGTGAAACCAGCCAGGGCGTTCCTTACGCCACGTATGCTTTCGCTTCTCATCTTGCCCTGGTCACGGTAGACACCTCAACGGGTGAGGTCAGGGTGAACAGGATCGTGGCTGCTCACGACGTGGGCAGAGCCATCCATCCTCAGAACGTGGAAGGCCAGATCCAGGGCGGTGTCGGTATGGGGCTGGGGTTCGCTCTCATGGAGGAATTCATTCCGGGGAAAACAGCCTCCATGGGCGATTACCACATTCCCACAAGCCTGGACATGCCGGAAATTATCCCCATCATTGTGGAGGACCAGGAGTCTACCGGGCCTTTTGGCGCCAAGGGCGTGGGGGAGCCCGCCCTCATCCCGACGGCGCCCGCGATTCTCAATGCCATAGCAGATGCGCTGGGGGAGCGCATTTTCAGGCTTCCCGCCCATCCGGAAAGAGTGAGAGGGGCGGCCCTTGCATCAAAAGGAGGTTAAGACATGTCTAAGGTTCTACTGAAAAATATTGGGACGCTCGTCACTGGCCATATCGAAAACCCGATTCTTCAGGCAGATGCGATCTGGATAGAGGAAGGTCTGATCAAGAAGGTGGGTTTCCTGAAGGACATGGATGAAAAATCGGCGAACATGGTGATCGACTGCGCCGGAACCACCGTGACACCCGGTCTCATCGATTCCCATGTCCATCCTGTTCTGGGAGACTTCACGCCCAGGCAAAAGCAACTGGACTTCCTGGAGAGCGAGGTTCACGGCGGCGTGACTACGGCGATCTCGGCAGGAGAAGTCCATCTTCCGGGAAGACCCAAGGACCCTGCCGGGACCAAAGCCCTTGCGATTCTCGCCGCTAAATCCTTTGCGGCCTTCAGACCCGGCGGCATGAAAGTGCTGGGCGGCAGCGTGATTCTTGAGAAAGGCCTGGCGGAAAAAGATTTCGAAGAAATGGCCAAAGAAGGCGTGGGGGTGGTGGGAGAGATCGGTCTCGGTTCGGTCAAGTCGCCGGAAGACGCGGCGCCTATGGTCAAGTGGGCCAAGAAATACGGGATGGTCGTCATGATGCATACCGGAGGAACCTCCATACCCGGAAGCACAACGGTAGGGCTCAAGGAGGTGCTCGGTACCGGTCCGGACATCGTCTCTCATATCAATGGCGGGCCTACCGCTGCCTCCATCGAGGAAGCGGAAAAGCTGATCACCCAGACATCCATGGCCATCGAGTTCGCCCACTGCGGCAACATGAAAATAGCTGTAGAGATCGGATCGCTCCTTGTAAAACACAAAGCGCTCCACCGTGGGATCATCGGGAATGATGCGCCATCAGGAACCGGTGTAGTTCCCCTTGGGGTGTTAAGAGTACTCAGTTTACTTGCCGGCATGACACCGATCCGCCCGGAACAGGCTGTTTGCATGGCTACCGGCAACACCGCCAAACTATACAAGCTCAACCGGGGAATCCTTGAGGCAGGCAGGGAGGCGGATATCGTCGTCATGGATACTCCCATGGGTTCTGTGGGAAAAGATGCCCTCGCCGCCCTTGCGGCAGGGGATGTGCCGGCTGTTTCCATGGTGCTGGTGGACGGAAAGATCGTCGTCAACATCAGCCGCAACACCCCGCCTCCGGTGAAAAAACCGGCAGTGGCGAAGGCGTGAGAAGATATGGAGTGATGGAGTATTGGAGTAATGGAGTAATGGACGGGCCTATTTTGTCTTTACCAGTACTCCAACACTCCAGTACTCCAATACTCCACTTTTAGGGGCAGGAGCATTGTTTTCATGGAAGTCGATCTTGAGAAATGCGTCGGCTGCGGGATCTGCGTTCAGGACTGCCCTCTTGGCGCGATCCGCTTGAAAAAGAAAAGGGCCGCGATTGACGATCGTTGCAGCCAGTGCGGCGCCTGCATGAGAGTGTGTCCTGAAGAGGCTATCACCGTTGGCGATCAGTCCTTGCTGGAGGGAATCCAGTGTGATGCCTGCCCTATCGAGTGCCGGATCAAGGATGGGAACTTGGGTGCTTGCCAGCGCTACCGCAACGAGAGCGGGAGGCTCGTGCGCGTGACACGGATCCACCCTTTCAGCGAAGTCAAGAGCACTGTGGGTCCTGATCCGGCAGAGGCCATTCGAAAGCCTTTGATCACCGGCATCGGCGCAGGCACGACCTATCCCGACTGCAAGCCCGCTCCCTACATCGTCAAAGCGAAACAGCATGACGTGGATGTGGTCACGGTAGTGACGGAGGCTCCCCTCAGCTACAGCGGAATCATGGTTAAGATCGATACGGACATCCCTATCGGTGAAGAGGGAGCGGCTGTGATGGCAGGCAAAAGAAAGGTCGGTCTTGTCGTCACGGAACAGTACGGTTCCAAGATGCTCTCCATCGGGGGAGTCAATCTTCTGACCGGAAGAGACGGCATGGTGGTCGCAAGAACGATCACCGACATCGCCAACAAGAAACCGGTCAAGCTCAAGATCGATGGAGGGAGCAAGCTGGAGCTCCAGGTGGGTCAGCCCCCGCTCATTGACGGTATGAAACCGGACAACATGAGGGTGGGATGTGGAAGCGCTACGCTCGGCCTCTTTTCCCCTCTCCTCAAGGAGGCGGCGGATGAAGCGATCATTCTGGACTCACACCTGACAGGCCTGATGAGCGAGCATGCAGCAGGCCGTTTCGTGGGTGCAAAGCCCTCGGGGATCAGGCTCAAATTCAGGAAAAGCACACCCGGCCGCTATTTCGGCGATCACGGCAAGGGATGGGGGGGCACGTCCGTCGTCCATCCCCTGGATGTCATCGCCGGCATCGATCAAAAGGTGGCCCGACCCGGGATGCGGATTCTCGTGACCGAGACGACCGCGAGGAACGCGGCCATGTTCGAGCTTCAGAAAGATGGTAGGCTCAAAGAGATTTCCCTCAATGATGCTGCAGGAAAAGTCCTCGACGCGATCTGTTCGAGCTGTGAACCGTCGCTTGTCTCCGCGGTTTACATGGGGGGTGCAGGCGGGAGTGCCAGGGCCGGCGTAGTGCTTTACCCTATCAAACTGACCCGGGCCGTTCATCAGGCTAAGGCTGTCCTGACCGTGGGAGGTGCGCCTACATTTATTTTGCCCGGGGGCGGGATCAATTTCATGGTAGATGTGGAGCGGGTTAAGGGAAGTTTCTTCTACTGGACTCCGACACCGGCCACCATCTGCCCCATCGAGTACACCATGGGCCTCAGAGACTACGAAGAGATGGGCGGTCATCTTCAGGCTATGAAGCCCTTTGAGGCCCGAGAGCCGGCGCCTGTCGCAGATTGAGAGATCAAAATGCCTTTCGAGAGATCGGCAACGGTCCTTCCTGAAGGAAGTGTCCTGGCTGAATCAGGGCCCATGAGATTGGTGATTTCAGCTGGTATCGGAAAAGTTGTACAAACAAAAGTGGCTCTGAGGGCGGCGGAAGAGTCCTTTGGTTTTCTCGAACGCGTGGCGCGCCACCGAAAATTTCTGGGAAGGCATTTCCTGGAATCCCGGGAGGATATCAAGGATCCTCTGGTCCTGAAAATGATCACCAGCGTGGTGATCGTCGGCGATGAGGACCTGACGCCCATGGCTGCGGTGGCAGGAACCATTGCCGATGAAGTGGCGGATTTCCTTTTTGAATACGGAATGACCAAAGTGGTGGTAGACAACGGGGGCGATGTGGCCATCCGGGCGGACAGAGAGAATCCGATCACTGTGGGCATCCGGCCCGACGTCAATGACCGAGAGATTGCTTGCGTGATTGGCCTTGACCCCGCCCTTCGCTCCCACGGCGTGGCCACGAGCGGGCTGGGCGGAAGAAGCCTCACAAGAGGAATTGCTTCTGCCGCCACCGTGGTCGCCCGAACCGCTTCACTGGCAGACGCTGCGGCCACGGCTGTTGCCAATGCGAGTCTTCTGGAAGATGAACAGATTTTGCGCCGTCGGGCTGAAGACCTCGATCCCTACACCGACATTGCAGGACTGGACATCACCGTCAGGGTCGGACCCCTCTCGGAACAGAAGAAAAGCAGGGCTGTTTCGCAGGCTATCAGGAGAGCAGAAGACTTGGTTCGGCGGGAGGTCATTCTCGGCGCCTTTGTGGCAGTGCAGGGCGTGCATGGTATGACAAAGTACTTCAAAGATAGATTGGTGGAACAGGCGTAGAAATACTTTCAGAAACAGTGATCAGTGGAAAACCAACCACGAAAGCACGAAAAATGGAAAACACGAAAAAAGGTTAGGGTGCCAATGAAGCCATCTTCTCTCGTGTTTTCGTCCTTTCGTGCTTTCGTGTGCGTTCTTGGGTTTGCATTCTGTATTCTGTCTACTGTCTTCCGCATTTTTTTTCGACTTTAGCGCACTTTTGGCACTTACACTGAGGAGGTTTTGCGATGGAAGTCAGAAAGTATGTCACCATTCTGGAAGAGATTTTGGAAGAGGGAGGCAAGTCCATGGATCCTCCCGGGAAAAGGGCTGCAGCCATTGCGGTCATCAAGAACCCTTTTGCTGGTAAATACGTGGAAGACCTCACGCCCCTCATTGACATCGGCGACAAGCTCGGAGGCATTCTCGGGAAAATGGCTGTCACGGCCCTTGGCATCGCGCCTGAAAAGGCCGAGAGTTACGGAAAGGCCGCTATTGTGGGAGAGGCAGGGGAAAGAGAGCATGCCGCGGCAATCCTCCATCCTAAGCTGGGCACACCCCTTCGCAATGCTGTTGGCGGAGGAAAAGCCATCATTCCCTCTGCCAAGAAAATTGGCGGCATGGGAACCGAGATCGATGTCCCGATCCATTACAAGGACGCAGCCTTTGTTCGGACCCATTTTGATGCCATGACCCTAAGGGTCGATGATGCGCCCAAGGCGAATGAGATTGTCGTTGCTGTCGTTGTGACGGATTGCGGCAGACCTCACCCCCGTATCGGCGGTCTCAAGAAGGAAGAGGCCAAGAAGGAAGATGGATTAAGGTAGGACACGGTCTCTTGCCCAGAAGAAGCCAAATACGGGCCACAGACCTAAGCCGTTTCCTAGTCTACATTTTGGCCCACAGGCCGGATGAATTCGGACTCGTCCCGGACAGCATGGGGTTCATCGCCCTTAAAGAACTTCTCCGCGCCATACGCGAAGAACCTGGCTGGGGCTATGTCCGCGAAGGACATATCCGCGAAGTCCTGACCGGCAAGGACAGGGCTCTTTTCGTGTGGGAAGAAGATCACCTCAGGGCCGCTGACAAGAGGTGGCATCTAGACCTTCAGACCCCTTCCGAGAACGCTCCCAAGATCCTGTTTGTCGCTATCAGGAGAAAAACCCACTCCCACGTCATGGAAAAAGGGCTTTCATCCGACAGACCGCTTGTGTTATCACCGGACCGCGACATGGCTTTCAGAATCGGGCGGCGGCGGGATCAAAAGCCGATCATGCTGGAGGTCATGACCGAGCCTGCTCAAGAGCAAGGGGTGTCTTTCCATGTCTTCGGCGATCTTTATGTCACCAAGGACATTCCTCCGGAATGCATCTCCGGACCTCCTGTGCCGGAAGAAATCCGGGAGCCCTTGCCGCCTAAGAAACAGAAAACCGTGCCTCAGCCCTCTATCCCGTCAGGAGGGGCTTTCGTGCTGGACGTTCACCGAGATCCTGATCTCTCGCGCAGGCGCTACGGAAGAAAACCGCGAGGATGGAAAGAAGAATCGAGAAAGATGAGGAGGAGCAAAGGGTGATGGAAGATTACGCTCAGTTTTCTGCCTTCTTTTATCCCAAGAGCATCGCCGTGATCGGGGTGTCCCTGGCGGAGAACAACCTAGGCAAGAACATTGTCCTCAATTGTCTTCATTTTGGATATCCGGGCGAGATCGTCTCTGTGGGATTGAGCAAAGGGGTCGCTTTCGGCCAAAGGATCTATCAGAGTCTTGAACAAGTCAAAAGAGACATAGACTTGGCGGTCATTCTCACTCCGGCCAAGACCATTCCCAGTATTCTGGAACAGTGCGGCCGCAAGGGAATCAAACATGCGGTCATCGAATCCGGCGGTTTTTCCGAATTGGGCAAAGAAGGAGAGCCCCTTGAAAAGGCGTGTCTGGGAGTCGCCCGTCGTTACGGCATTCGGTTCATCGGGCCCAACGGCATCGGAGTCACAAGTCTGGAAAAAGGGATGGCCCTGCCTTTCATGCCTCTGCGCACGGACATCATCCTCGGTCCGGTATCCATCCTGGCTCAGAGTGGAGGTGTCGGCCTGAGCTATCTCAACTTCCTGGCTGAGGAGCGAATCGGCATCAACAAATTCGTCTCCATGGGCAATAAGCTAAACGTAGATGAAAATGATCTGCTGGGTTACCTGATTCAAGATGAAGGAACCAAGATCATCCTTGTGTACCTTGAAGGCTTTAAAGATGCGAGGAGATTCATTGAAGTCGCCTCCACCTCCACGAAGCCGATCCTGGTTCACAAGTCAAACCGCTTCGAAGCGAGTGCCCGCATCGCCCACTCTCACACCACAGCCCTTTTTGCCGATGACACGCTGGTGGACTTTGCCTTGGAGCAGGCAGGATGCATTCGTCTCAATACCATGGACGACAGCATGGACTACATCAAGTCGCAGACCTTGCCTCCTCTCCGGGGAAATCGTCTCGCGGTCATCTCCCGTTCCGGAGGCCACGCGGTCATTGCGGCCGATGCTTGCGCCCACTACGGCTTCTCCCTCCCCCTCTTTCCTGAAGAAATCTTGAAGAAAGTCGAAAGCCGGCTCAGGGCCCATGTCATTCGCCTGCAGAATCCCCTGGACCTCGGGGATTTGTTTGAACTCGAGTTCTATGCCTTCATCGTTGAAGAAATGCTCAAAAGAGACGACGTGGACGGCATCGTCCTCGTCCATCAATATCGAAGCGGCTTCGAGCAGGAAGCCTCCAGAATGCTGATCAAGAAATTGGAGAGCTTGGTTGAGCAGTATCGCAAACCGGTTGCCCCCGTGATTTTCACAGAGGCGATTGAAAAAGATTACCTCAGGAAAAGCGTCAAAATTCCCATTTTTTCCGCTCCTGAAAATGCCATGCGCTCTTTCAATCTCTCCTACAAGTGGCCTTTTCGAAAACCCTCGCCCCTTCAAGTTCAATCCCTCGCCCGGGTCCACCGGGTCAAGGCAAGCAAAGTGCTTGCCCGTGCGCAAAAGAGAGGGCATCTGCTGCTCCATGAATCCCTGCAACTGCTGGAGCATTACGGGTTCTCTGTTCCTCCTTACAGTCTTGCCAGGACAGAGGCTGAAGTGTTTCAATTCCGGAGAGCCGCCAAGTGCCCAATCGCCATGAAAATCAACCGGCCGCACTTCTCCCACAAAACCGACCTTGGGGCAGTGTGGCTGAACATCAAGACTCAGGGTAACGCTGAAAAGACCTTCAACAAAATGAGGGCGTTGGGAGGTGAAGAGACCGAGGTTCTTCTCCAGTCTATGGTCACCCGGGGCAGGGAACTCATTCTAGGAGGCAAGCGGGATCAGAGCTTCGGCCCGATTGTTCTCTTCGGATTGGGAGGCATTTTTGTGGAGGCCTTGAAGGACGTGGTCTGGCGGGTTGCCCCGCTCTCCTATGAGGAGGCGAGAAGGATGATCGGCAGCATCCGCGGGGCAAGGGTCCTGCAGGGCATAAGAGGCGAGAAACCTTGCGACATAGAGACGGTTGTGGACCTTCTGGTCAGGCTCTCCCACATGCTCGTCGATTTCCCACAGATTCAGGAAATCGACATCAACCCTGTCCTGGTCTTTACCGAAGGAGAAGGGGCACAGGCCGTGGATGCCAGAGTCATTCTAACAGGCTGATTAAAAACGCCCATCTGCGGTGTTACCCTCATTCCTCGTCATTGCGACGTACTGGACTGTTCGCCTCAATCTTCGGAATTTCGGGTGCCTTGCATCTGGACGCTTTTAATCAGCCTGCACAGTCGGCCCTTTTCAGCGACCTGGTGAAGGGCTAACTCCGGCAGACCCTAAAACAGCCATCTTTTCTACTTTTTCTATCCGCACAGAGAGCATCTCGTTCCTGATCTCGCGAGGAAAAGGGAAGAGCACGGGCAGGTAATTGTCGCTCAGCCCCTTAATCATCCCCATCCCTGATCGGTCCAGCCCTTCAGCGAGAACCTGGAATGTGTTCCCAATGCAGGATCGATAGAAGTGCTCCCGCTTTTTCTGTCCCAGACCCCTCAGGGCCTCCGCCCTTCTCTTGGTCTCCCGCTCGTCGACCTTGTTTTCGAAATCCCAAGCCGCAGTCCCCTGTCTCGGGGAAAAGGGAAAGACGTGGAAATAGGAGACGGGCAGATCTTTCACCAAGTCGTAAGTGTTGCGATGGGCCTTGCCCTCTTCCCCTGGGAAACCCGCCATGATGTCCACCCCAATGGCGGCCAGGGGTATCTGGCTGTGAATGGATTCGACGAGCCGAGCATACTCTTCGGATCTGTAGTTCCTGTTCATCCTCTTCAGAATATCGTTATCCCCACTCTGCAGGGGAATGTGAAAGTGGCGGCAAAGCCATTCTTCGGATGACGCCATCCGGATCAATTCCGGCACCACTTCCTTGGGCTCGATGGAGCTGAGCCTGACCCTCAGGGGGAGTTTTTCTTTTCCGATAAGGATGAGAAGACCCTTGAGAGATGTGGCGGGGCTCAGGTCCACCCCGTATTTCCCGAGGTGGATTCCCGTGAGCACCACTTCTTTGTACCCCTCTTCGGACAAAGACCGCAGCAGGCCGATCACCTTGAGGGGGTCGAGACTCCGCAAGGGTCCACGGCTGAAGGGCACAATGCAGTAACTGCAGAAGGAATCGCAACCATCCTGGACTTTAAGAAAGCTTCTGGTCCGCTCAGACAAGGGAAGGATCTCTTCAGAAAGAGAAGCGCTGAAATCCCCCTTAGAGAGACAGGTGGGCGATCCCTTCATGCAGTCTTGCAGGATGCTATGCAGATGCCCTTTCAGCGCATTTCCGGCAATGAGATCTAGACCCCCGATCCTGGAAAGCTCGTCCGGAAAGGTCTGGGCATAGCACCCTGTGGCAGCGGTGAGGGCCGAAGGATTTTCCCTGATCGCTTTTCGGAGGGCTTGCCTGGACTGGTAGGAGGCTCTCTGGGTGACGATGCAGGTGTTCACGATGTTCACGTCGGCCAACCCGCCCTTTTCAGCAGGAAGCCAGCCTGACTGCATGAGAGCTTCCCTTAGGGATGAGGACTCGCATTGGTTCACCTTGCACCCGAGCGTTATGATTTTAAACGTTTTCCCCATTCGAAAACCCGTCGAGACTCTTATCACGCGACTTTGCTACATCCTTCTCAGATGCATTCGAGCCTAGGCCGGGGGGTGTGGTCTCTGGCGAGCTCGCAACCGGAAATGGACTCATCCCGCCAACCGCCCCCTTGCCTTCGAACCTTCCCCAAATGAGGCGCAGGCCTTCAAGCCAACCGGAGGGTCTGTACCAAAGGGCTTCTACCATAACCCACTGACTTTTCGACGCCGCTTTAGTACCCTGAAGAAATGGTTGCGGCTCTAAAGAGACCACACCCCCCGGCCTAGGCTCGAACAATCTTAGGTTGCGGCTGTGCCTCATTACGCTTCCTGATCCATCCGCCCCCAAGAACTCTCTCTCCCTCATAGCAAACGAGCGCCTGCCCCGGCGTAATCCCCCACTGCGGCTCTTCGAACTCGAATCTCACTTCTTCGGGGGTAATCCCCTCCAGCCATCCGACGCCTGGGAGGTGTCTGTACCTGATCTGGGCAAGGACTCTCGTCTTGCCTTCCCGGGGTTTTCCATCCAGCCAGTTGAATGATTCCGCTTCCACATGGGTCGAGAAAAGATCGTCCTTTCTTCCCACGACGACCTCGTTTTCCTCGGGTCTGATCTCCATCACATAGTAGGGCCGCGGCGAAGCGATGCCGAGCCCGTGCCGCTGTCCGATCGTGAACCGGTAAGCGCCGAGGTGTTCGCCGACTTTCTCCCCTTCTTTTGTCACGATGTTTCCCCGTTGAGCAGTCCCCATGCTTTTGTTCTTTTCAAGGAACAGGCGGTAATCATTCCCGGGAACAAAGCAGATCTCCTGGCTTTCCGGTTCTGAAACGGTCGGCAGCTTCATCTTGGCTGCAAGCAGTCGGGTTTCCTTTTTGGTTTTCTCGCCGAGAGGAAGAACCATCCTTACGAGATGACGCTGTTCAA
>Ga0209706_10002443_pt1 | contig 10291 bp, 8 predicted proteins | sample PPLLaktember2015_6_FD_187263 | JGI IMG/M metagenome (GOLD analysis project Ga0209706, IMG submission 187263) | Freshwater sediment microbial communities from Prairie Pothole Lake near Jamestown, North Dakota, USA - PPLs Lake P8 Core (1) Depth... | ecosystem: Environmental > Aquatic > Freshwater...
CCAGGGTATAGAGCTCCATGGGGGCGTTCGGGTCGACGTAGCGCATGAACAGGGGCATGAGGTTGTAGAGCTGGATGTAGAGGAACCAGAACATGCCCAGGACGAGGATGAGGAAGAGGAACTTGAGATTGCCCAGGACGATGAAGATGCCCCCGAGCGCCTGGCCGAGCGTCCGCTTCTGGACCTTCTGGCCGTCTTTGATGCCGTCGCTGACGTATTCAGGCTCCTTGTAGATGAACAGGGTGACGAGGAGGCCGATCAGGGCGAACGAGGTCGCGGCGTAGGTGAAGATGGCCGGGATGCCCAGGCTCGTGCGGATGAAATAGGACACGCTCCGGCCGGTGATCGAGCCGATGTTGATGACCATATAGAAGACGCCGAAGGCCAGGGTGGCCCGCGTTCCCGCTGTTTTCTGGACGGTCCCGGCAATGCAGGGCTTGACGATCGACCCGCCGAGTCCGATGAGGACGATGCCCAGGACGACCGGGACCGTGAAGTCGACGGTTTCCGCCGCGCTCTGACCGATGAGCCCGGGCCAGACCCGCTGGACGTTGCCCATGATGAAGTAGCCGAGCGAGATGAAGACGAACGACAGGGACAGCGACCGCTTGAAGCCGAACTTGTCGGCCAGCGTGCCCGACAGGATCGGCATGAAATAGATGATGCCCCAAAGGAGGGAGCCGTTGAGGAAGGTCGCGAACTCGGGGCTCATCCCCAGCGATTCCTTCAGGTAGATGACCATGAAAGAGGCCATGGAATAGTAGGCGGCCCGCTCGAAGAGCTCAATGGTGTTGGCCGTCCAGAACGTGGCCGGGAATTTCGGCTTGACGGTCGGTTGATCGTTCATGCGGGGTCTCCTCCCTCCGGACGGACGGTCCGGGTCATTTGGCTTTGGGGGCGGGGATCCTGTCTTCGGCGCGGCGGAGCAGGCCGTCGCAGGCCTCCCGGCCCGGCGCCTCCAGGACGACGACGAGAACGGGGCCCTTCTTCGCGGCCCCGGCCCAGTCGCCGGTCTCGATCATCTCGACGAAGCGGGGTCGTCCCGGATCGAACGACTCCGAGAAGAAATCCCGACCGAAGCGCTCATAGACCTTTGCGGCCTCGTCGGCGGCGGGATAAACGACGACGAGCAGCAGGGCTTCGCCGGATTCCGTCCGATAGCGGGCGAAGGCCGCGTCCGTCTTCCGGCCGAGCCCGAGAACCGACTCGTCGGCGATATAGTAGCGGGTATTGAGAGCCGCCTGGTCGCGGATGACCGCGACGCTCGACGCAATGCGCCCTTCGGCCGGGAGGACGTCGCGGGCCCGGGTCGCTCCTGCAGCCTGTCCGGGCGTTGCGAGAGGGGAGAGGACGGCGGCGAGGAGCGCCAGGATGGAGAGCGTTTTTTGCATAAGCCCCTGTCCCTTCCCTAAAGGATGAACCTGTCGACAAGGCTGATCAGGAAATAGAAAACGCCCGCGGTCAACGCCGCGCCGGGGATGGTGAAGATCCAGGCCCAGACGATCTTCAGGGTCACGCCCCAACGGACGGCCGACAACCGCTTGGCCGCGCCCACGCCGGAGATGGCCCCGGTGATGACGTGGGTGGTGCTGACGGGGACCCCGGCGTGGGTCGCGAAGAAGATGCTGATGGCGCTGGCCGTCTCGGCGCAGAACCCGTCGATCGGCCGGAGCTTGGTGATCTTCTGGCCCATCGTCTTGACGATGCGCCAGCCGCCGGACAAGGTGCCCATGGCGATCGCGGCGTGAGCGGAAAGAACGATCCAGAGCGGGATGTGGAACACCTTGTTCGGGTCGGTGCTGGACACATAGATCAGGCTGGCGATGATGCCCATCGTCTTTTGGGCGTCGTTGCCGCCGTGGCCCAGGCTGTAGAGGGCGGCCGAGAGGAGCTGCAGGCGGCGCGCGGCCTTGTTGATCCGGGTCGGGTTCCCCTTATGAACGATCCAGGTCGTGACGGTGATGAACAGGACGCCGAGGGCCATGCCGAGAAGGGGGGCGATGAAGATGAACATGACCGTCTTGACCCAGCCGTGGGCGATGATGACCCCCGGGCCCGCCTTGACGATGGCCGCCCCGGCATAGCCGCCGATGAGGGCGTGGGAGGAGCTCGTCGGCAGCCCCATGAACCAGGTGAAGATGTTCCAGCCGATGGCCCCGAGAAGGGCGGCGAAGATGACCGGGGGGGTCACGACCGAGATGTCGATCATCCCCGCGCCGATCGTGTGGGCGACACCCGTGCCGAAGATGAGAAAGGCGGCGAAATTGAAGAAGGCCGCCCAGATGACGGCCTGTCGCGGCGACAGGACCCGCGTCGAGACGACGGTGGCGATGGAGTTGGCCGCGTCGTGCATGCCGTTGGTGAAATCGAACGTCAACGCGACGAGGATGATGAAGACGACGAAGAGGAGGCCGGCGTCGGGCATGAGGCTTAACCTGGGTTATTCACGAGCTGAGACGGCTGCAAATGCGATGGCGTGAGCCATCTTGGCTCCAACGAAGCAGATGCGGCCGGATCGGCTTGCCCGAAGGGTGAAAACGCCGGCGTGGATTCTTTGTGTTCGATGGAGAAACAAGGCGTTTTCATGAATGGCCCAGGTCAATTGGACTTGAGGATGATCTCCTCGATGACGTTGGCCACGTCCTCGCAGCGGTCGGCCGCGACCTCGAGCCGGGTGTAGATCTCCTTGAGCTTGATGAGGTCCTTGATCTCGGCGGCCGTCTCGGCCTTGTCGAAGAGCTCGGCGATGGCCTCCCGGCAGATGACGTCGGCCTCGTACTCGAGAATGTTGATCTGCTTGCAGAACGCGTGGACGTGGCCCAGCGACTCGAGGTGGTCGATGGCCTCGAAGATCTGCTCGACGGCCTTGACGATGATGTCGACGAGCTTCTTCACCTCGGGCGTCGGCCGGGCCAGCTTGAAGGTCCACATCCGGCTGGCCACGCCCTCGATGCAGTCGAGGACGTCGTCGAGGCCGCTGGCCAGGCCGTGGATGTCCTCCCGCTCGAGCGGGGTGATGAAGGTGTCGCGGAGCCGGGTGAAAAGCTCGTGGGTCAGGTTGTCGCCCTGGTGCTCGATGGCCTTGATGTGCTCGTATTTCTTCTCGACGTCCTCGCGTTTTTCCGGGTAGTGGTCGACAAGCTCCTGGAGGGCCAGAGCGCCCTCCCGGAGGTTGGCCGCGTCCTCGCGGAAGAGGTCGAAGAACTTGTGATCCTTCGGAAAGAGCTTAAATGCCATGGTGATGTTCCAAACCTCGAGGGGCTCATACTATCGGAGCCCGGTGGCGATGTCAACCGACGGGCCAGGCCGCCGGGCCCTTATCGGGCAACCTTGATCTCGAAGATCTGGCGGATCTTGCCCTTCATGCCTTCCTTGCCCGTGATGATGACGTCGACGTAGTTCGTCCCGGGTCCGAGGGCGTGCGGGAAGCGGAGGTCGACCGTCTTCATGGCCTCGAGCTCGGCGTCCGTGACCACGACGGAACGGGCGTCGGAGAAGCTCTCCTTCTTGGCCCCCCCGTCGGAGTAGACGTAGAAGAGGAACCTCAGGTCGATCAGCAGGCGGCCTTCGTCGTTCTCCCGGAACATCAGGCCCTTGGTCGGGAGGCGGACCTCGATCTCCCCGGGGCCCGGATCGTACGACGCTTCGAACTTGAGGAACTTCCGGTTGAAGACGTCGTCGGCCCGGACGTAGCGGCCGAGCTTGACGAGGTCCATGGCCCCAAAGAAGTCCCCATCGTAATCGGTGATCCGGTAGCGGCCGTCGCCCCGTTCGTCGGTGAACTGGACGCCCAACCTGTCATCGTAGTAGATCCACCAGATCATGAAGCCGCCGGGCTGGTTGCTCGAGGGGGGGAATTCCTCGACCTTGTCGGGCGGGCCCATGAAGATATAGACCCGGCCGCGGTCCGTGTTGTAGGCCGGCCCGCCTTCCTTATTGAACCGCTTGGCGACGAACTCGACGCGGGCGTCGAAAGCCTTTTTATACTCGTTCTCCGGCGTGTCGGGGTCGGGGTCCCGCTTGAGCCAGAAGTCGGCGATGAATTCCCTGCGGCTCCCGGCGTCCGGGAGCAGGCGGAAGATCTTCGTCTCCTCTTTGGTCATGATGAGCCGGGCCGTCTGGTAGAACTTCTCGCTTTCGGGGTCGAGCTTCTTGGCTCCGGCGAGATCGGTCGCGGACAGGGCGGCCAGGACCGCAAAGAGCAGCGGGACGAGGCGTTTCGTCTTGATCATGGGATCCCTCTCTCCTCTTATCTTACCATGAAGCGAGGCGACTCCGAAGCGCCGGGGCGACACGCCCCCCCCTCCCCCGATGGCCGGCCGCTATGGTAGAATAGATAAGAATGGAGACGGAAATGAACATGTGGCGTCCGATCCTAGCGACCCTGGCGGTCTTGGCCGGTGCGGCCTTCGGGAACCCCCTCCCGGCGGGGCCGTCCCAGGAGGCGGAACGCCCCTCCCCCCAGCCCGTCGAGGTCCGCGTGCATGTCTCGAGCGAAGGCCGTTTTGTCGATGACCTCTCTCTCGGTGATTTCGTCATCCTCGAGGCGGGGGCATCGCGGCCGCTCGGCTCGCTGGCCCTCGTCAGGAACGGCCAGGTCGCGCGCCGGGAGGGGCCGGACATCGCTCCGGTCCATTTCGACCGTTCCTATACGCTGCTCTTCCAGATGGTGGATTGGGACCCGACCATGGCCGGGGCCATCGACTATCTCTTCGGCTCCGTCCTCAAGTCGGGCGACTCGCTGACCTTGATCACCCCGTTCAAGCCCTACAATCTGCACAAAGAGGCCCTGGCCCAGAGGTCGAAAGCCGAGCTCTCGAAGAGCATGAAGGACGTCCTGCGCAAGGACATCCTGCGCGGCTCCGGCGAGTACCGGGCGCTCCTCGGCGAGCTCCGGCGCCTGACAAGGGCCATCGCGGGCACGACGACGAACTTCCAGGAGGACATGGAATCCGACCTGACGACTGAAGCGGAAGGCGGCATGGGACTCGAGATGCAGATCGACCGCTACCGGCAATCGCTCATGAAGCTCGAGGGCATCCGCCTCGTCGACGAAGCGAAGCTCCTGTCCTTCGCCGGCTCGCTCAAGTCCGTCCCGGGTCAAAAGACCGTCATCCTCTTCTATCAGCGTGAGTACCGGCCCGAGATCAGCTCGGCGGCCATGAACAGGCTGATGAGCGATTATCAGGACAAGCCGGATATCCTGGGCAACCTGATGGACCTCTTCCAGTTCTACAGGCGCGAGAAGACCTTCCAGGCCGAAGCCGTCAAGAGGGCCTTCGCCGACGCCGGCATCGACTTCCACTTCATCTTCATGGAGAAGAAGAACCAGCGGGTCTTCGGGGCGACGATGCGGGAGCAGTCCGAGGATACATTCCCCGGCTTCGTCGAGATCGCCCGGGCCACCGGCGGGACGGTCGGCGTCTCCCAGAATCCGACGTCGGCGTTCAAGCATGCCGCCGACGTCTCAGCCGACTATTACCTGCTCTCCTTCATCCCCGAGGGTTCGTCGGCCGGCGGCGGCTTCCGGACGATCGATGTCACCGTCAAGCGCGCGGATTGCCAGGTGACGAGCCCCCTGGGCTACTTCCCGAAATAGGCGGCCCGAATCCCGGCCGCTCCCTCATAGCTTCAGGAGAAGCCCTGCCCGCGTGAGGACAGCAGTGAGGACGAGTACGATCCCTGTCATGACCGCGGCGTTGAGCATGCCGGCGACCCCGCCCGTCCCATAGAACGGCCAGAGCAGGCGGCCGATGTCGGCATGGAGGACGGCCCCCAGGAGGCCGGTTGCGTTGCCGATGAGCCCCGGCAGGAGGTAGGCCAAGAGAGGGTTCTTCCCGGCCGGGAGGATGAACGCCGCGGCTCTCTTCCCCTTATAAACGTCCAGGCCGGCATAAAAAAGCAGGAAGGCGAGACAACAGAGGCCCGCCGTGGCCAGGGCATAGGACTCGGTGCCGTGGATCTTGCTGAAGCCGTGAAGGGGCCTCAGGACGTATCCTGCCAGGACCAGTCCCGTCCCGAGCCCGGCCAGGAAGCGCACGCGCCGGCGCGGCGTCGCGAGGTCGGTCCCCGGCACGAAGATCGTCCCGGCGAGCATCCCGGCCGTGACGATGGCCGCGTGGGAGCCGAAGAGGCTGCCGATGTTGATGAATTCGTTGACGGGGCCGAGGAAATCGAGCGCCCCGTGCCGGCTCCCGATGTAGAGGGCGGTCATCAGGCCGATCGCGCCGGCCAGGACCGTCCTGTTGCCGCGGCAGGCCAGGAAGAGAAGGCTCGCCGCCATGTAGCACCAGCCGATCATGCCCAGGATCCCCCACCACGACGTCTGAAGCATCGTCACCCGGCCGTCCTCGCCCTGGCCTCGGAAGATGAGAACGAGTACGACCAGGGCGATCGCCGCGGCGATCTTCAGGCCGAAGAGGAGGCGCTTTTTCTTCGCTGAGGCCCCTTTCGGCACGACGGCCCAGAGCCCGAATACGGCCAGCGTGGCCAGGAAGTACCAGAGATCTATGCCCAAGCCGGTAGCCGCCGCCGAAAAGCGGTTCTCGTTGACGAGGAGGACGCCCAGAAAAAGGAGGGCCAGCGTCCGCACGAGCACGTGCCCGACAAGCGCGGGGGCGGACCGGCCTTCGGCGCGCCTCTTCACCAGGGCGAGCGGGATGGAGACGCCGACGATGAACAGGAAGCCGGGGAAGACGATGTCGGTCAGGGTGAAGGCGTTCTGGCCCGCTTCGGCGTGCCGGAGAATGAAGGGGATGGCCGTCATGCCGGCGATGTAATTGACGAAGACCATCGTCAGGATGTCGAAGCCGCGGAAGGCGTCGAGGCTGGTCAGCCGCTCCTTCACCGCGGACGGGGCGGCGGGCGTGTCCGCGGGGTCCGCCGTCATCCGCGGCGTCCATCCTTTGCCGCCGGCCGGTCCGTCCCCCCGTCAAGGGCGGCGAGGATGCCCCGGACGTAACCGGCGGATTCGGCCAGACCCGGGAGCGGATCGCGGCCGTCCTTCTCGTACTCGAAAGCGGCCGTACCGCGGTAGGCCATCGCCCGGAGCGTCCGCATCAGGCGCGGCAAGTCGATGACGCCTCGGCCGGCTTCGACGGCGACGCCCTCGGCGGTCGAAGCCGTGACATCCTTCAAGTGGATGTCGAGGAGACGCGGGCCGCAGCCGATCGCCTCCTCGGATGGGTCGAGACCGGCGCGCGCACAGTGACCGACGTCGAGGCAGACGCCGATCCGGGGATCGAGCTTTGGGATCCGGTCGAGGATCGACCGCGGGGTGGGGTAGCGGAGGTCGCCGGGCCCGTGGTTGTGGATAGCCAGCCTGATGCCGGTTTCGCGCACTCTCTCTTCAGCCCGGCCAAGGAGGCCGTGGTCGGGGACGCCGATGATGATCCCCATGCCGCCGGTCCTGGCGTAGGCGAAGGCACGGTCGACTTCGGCGTCGGTGCTCATGTAGATGACGCCGCAGCCGTAGGGGACGAGGCCGTGGGCCCTGACCTTGTCCACGGCAGCCCGGATCTGCCCGTCCGGGCTGTCGAGAGGCAGGTGCATGTCCTTCAGGGCGATGCGGCCGAAGCCGAGCCGCCGGGCCATGGCCAGCGTCTCGTCGAGCCCGAATTCCCGGAAGGAGTAGGAGGCCAGGCCGAGCTCGAACAGGGGCGCCGGGCCGGACACCGCGGCAAACAAGCTTCCCAACGCCGCCGGGGCACAAGAGCCCGCCGCCGCGGCCAGCGAGGCCCCGAGGAATCCCCGTCGCGTCGTGGTCCTCATGCGGGCGTACTATAAACGGTTTCTCCGGGTCCGGTCAATTCCCCAATCCTTGACATCCCCTTCGCCCCTGCATTAGCATCGGGGCTGCGCCGGAGGGCTGAACGCGGCGCCATCAGGTCGACAAAGAAGGAGGTCCCTATGGACGAACGACACGGATCCCGCGGCTGTTCGGGTTGCCCCCTGAGCCGGCGCCGTTTTATCACGGCCGCCTCGGCCGGCGCCCTGGGGGTCCTCGCCCCGGCCGGGCTCTTCCAGGCATGCGGGCGGGCGGAAAAGCTGCGGCTCCGCATCGTCTATGCGCTGCACGCCGTCGTCCAGCCCGGGCCCGATTGGCCCAACGTGGGCTTCGATTTCCAGCCGGTCATGGACCGGACCACGGCGGCCCTGGTCAAGGCTTTTCCGGCCTGGGAGTTCACGACCGCCATGGCCAAGGGCCCGGAGGAAGCCCAGAAGATCCTGGCCGATGACGCGGCCTCGCGGGTCGACGGCTACATCGTCGTCCAGCTCAATTGCTGGAACCGGGTCGTCCAGACGATCGCGGGCTCTGGCAAGCCCACCCTCTACGTCGATTTCCAGTACGGCGGGAGCGGCGGCTTCCTGGTCTATACGGCCGACTTCCTGCGCAAGAAGACGGCCAACCTCGGCTTCGTCGCCTCGTCGCGGCCCGAGGACCTCGTCGCCGCCTGCCGCGCCTTCGGGCAGGTGAAGAAGAGCGGGACGGCGAGCGATTTCGGGGCCCTCGTGGCCTCGGCCCGGCGCTCGGCGACGCCCGGCCCCGGCGATCTCGGCGCTGCGGCGGACGACCTCGCCGTCCTCGCGGCCGGCGATTGCCTGAAGAAGATGAAGGAATCGAAGATCCTGGCCGTCGGCGGCAACTGGCCGGGGATCGCCCCGGCCGTCCAGGAGGGGATGGGCATCGAGGTACTCAATGTGCCCTTCGCCGAGGTCAATGAGGCCTGGGCGGCGGCCGATAAGGACGAGTCCAACGCCATCGCCGACCGCTGGCAAAAGACCGCGGCCAGGATCAACGGGATCGATCGGGAGACCCTCGTCACCTCGGCGGCCATGTACCTCGGCCAGAAAGCGGTCTTGAAGGCCCACGGCGCGAACGCCATCACCATCAACTGCCTCGGCGGCTTCTACGGCGGCCACATCCATGCCTATCCCTGTCTCGGCTTCCACGAGCTCTTGAACGAGGGCCTTGTCGGGGCCTGCGAATGCGACGTCCGGTCGACGGCGAGCATGGTGGCCATGACGGCCATGACCGAAGGACGCCCCGGGTACATCTCCGACCCCGTCATCGACACCGCGGCGCGGCAGATCATCTACGCCCATTGCGTCGCTTCGAACCGCGCGTTCGGACCCGGCGGCCCGGCGAATCCTTTTGAGATCCTGACCCACTCTGAAGACCGCCAAGGGGCCTCGGTGCGGTCGATCCTGCCTGTGGGCTACATGACCACGACGGTCGAGTTCTCTCCCGAGCGCAAGCTCATCCTCTTCCACCAAGGCAAGGCCGTGGCCAATTCCCCCGACGACAGGGCCTGCCGGACGAAGCTCGCCGTCGAGCCCGTCGGCGATATCGAGAAGCTCTTCGGCGAGTGGGACTTGTGGGGCTGGCACCGGGTGACCGTCTACGGCGACCTCAAGAAGCCGGTCTTCGAGCTGGCCGATGCCCTCGGCTGGACGGTCCTCGAAGAGGCGTGAGAATCCGAGGCGCGACACGGATTATCCGTGTCATAACCGGAAAATGGGGACATGATCCATTTCTCTTGAAATGGGATCGTGTCCCCGATTTCCGCACGTCCCACGTCTCGGATTCTCAGGGGAACGTTCCCGGAGGGAACGGTCCCTGGGTGACAATTGAACGTCCCCTCCAATTAGGCTAATATAGGGCGGGAATCGACCGCCGAAGAAAGGAACCCGCCATGGCCGAGCCGTTCATCGAAGAAAAAACACGCAAAGTCGCCTTGCTCATCGACGGCGACAACGCCCAGCCCTCGCTCATCGGGCAGATCCTGACCGAGGCGGGCAAGTACGGCCTCGTGACGATCCGCCGCATCTACGGCGACTGGACGACGGTCAATATGTCGGGCTGGAAGAACGCTCTCAACGACAACGCCATCCAGCCCATCCAGCAGTTCCGCTATACCATCGGCAAGAACGCCACCGACAGCGCCATGATCATCGACGCCATGGACATCCTTCATGGCCACCTGGTCGACGGCTTCTGCATCGTCTCGAGCGACAGCGATTATACCCGCCTCGCGACCCGGATCCGGGAGATGGGCTTCTTCGTCATGGGGGTCGGCAAGCGCTCGACGCCCAAGGCTTTCGTCAACGGCTGCAACATCTTCATCTATACCGAGAACCTCGTCCCCCGGGGCAGGGACCGCGAAACGGGGCGGGAGCCGCGGCGCCGCGAGCGGGGCGGAGCGTCCCACCGCAAGAGCGGCGCCAAGGAGACCCGGGAGCAGAAAGACGAGCGCGAGGAACACGAGGATCGGGAGGATCGCGCGGACGC
>Ga0209706_10002450_pt1 | contig 10273 bp, 5 predicted proteins | sample PPLLaktember2015_6_FD_187263 | JGI IMG/M metagenome (GOLD analysis project Ga0209706, IMG submission 187263) | Freshwater sediment microbial communities from Prairie Pothole Lake near Jamestown, North Dakota, USA - PPLs Lake P8 Core (1) Depth... | ecosystem: Environmental > Aquatic > Freshwater...
AGCAAGTACATCCTGTTCTGGATGTATGCGTCCCGCACGGCGCTCGTTGTCGCCTATCTGCTTGCGCCGAAGACGGAATGGACGTTCTATATTTTCGCGGCGGGACTCGGGTTCACCTGGCTGGCGACGGTTCCACCGACGGCGGCCATCGTCGGCAAGCTCTTCGGTATCCGCTACCTCTCGACGCTCTTCGGCGTGACGCTGCTGGCGCACCAGGTCGGAGGTTTCTTCGGAGCCTGGCTCGGAGGCATCGCGATCACGGAGTCGGGAAGCTATCTGTGGATGTGGTACGCGGATGCCTTGCTCGCGTTGGCAGCGGCGCTCTTCAATCTGCCGATCCGGGAACCGAAGCCGGCCCCGAAGGTGGCTGCCGCCTGAACGGCAGTCCCGAGATCAGCGCATACCCAGCGACTGCTTTCGCTGCGGCGGCGGAAAGCGGGTGTCGATCTCGGCCAGGTCCTCGGCCGTCAGTACGAGATCGACCGCCGCGAGGTTGTCGCGCAGGTGTTCCTCGCTGACTGCCTTCGGGATTGCAACGACGTCCGGCTGGCGAAGGGCCCAGGCCAGCGCCGCGCGCGCCGCGCTGACGCCGTGACGGCGGCCAATCGCCGCAAAGGTCCGGTCGCGCGCGAGCGCGCCCTCGTCGATCGGCGAATAGGCCATCGTCGCAACATGATGCTTGCGATGCCAGGCCAGCAGGTCGAACTCGATCCCGCGCGTGCTTGCCGAGTAATAGACCTGGTTCAGCGCACAGTGTCGTCCGGCGCCTTGCCAGAGTCCCTGCATGTCCGCGACATCGAAGTTGCTGACGCCCCAGCGCCGAATCAGCCCGCGACCATGCAGTTCTTCGAAGGCGGCCACCGTGTCGACCAGCGGATGCTGTCCGCGCCAGTGCAGCAGGTAGATGTCGAGATAGTCGAGTTTCAGCCGCTTCAGGCTGCGCTCACAGGCGGCGATCGCGCCGCGCCGGCTCGCGTTGTGCGGATACACCTTGCTGACGATAACGAGATCCTCGCGGCGCGCCGTGCCTGCGGCGATTGCGGCACTCGTCGCGGCACCGACGATCTCCTCCGCTTCGCCTTCGCCGTACATCTCGGCGGTATCGATCAGGCGGTAGCCGAGGTCCAGTGCGCAACGTACCGCTGAAATCTCGGCCGCCCGGGTTCGGGCCGATTCACCCATGCGCCAGGTGCCGAGGCCCAGCACGGGCAAGTTTCCTGCGAGCGTCGTGAAGCGCATGCGGGAATCCTGCCATGTCTTTGCCTGGGCCGGATACCGGGCAGCGGGGCGTTGCCTGCGGGGCGGGCGCACCAGTCAGGTGCGACAGAGGTAGTGCCATCCCTCTAAGCCGTTGATCTAGCATTCCATGTCGGCAGGCATTGCTCTTGCTGCGTTACTAGAACGCGTCCCTCAGGTCGCGTAAATCCCCATGACGCCAGTCCTCTCAGGCTTCGCAGGCCGATATCGCTTCGTGCGCCCGCTGCAGGTGCTCGCGCTGGTGCTCGGCCTCGCAATCCTGGCGCCGGCTGGCGCCTTCGAGTTCGCCGACGTCGATCGCATCGCACGCGAACGCGCGAGCCGTCCTTACGCGAAACCGTCGTTCGTGCTGCCGAAGGCGCTCAAGGACCTGAGTTACGACCAGGTGCGCGACATCCGCTTCGATCCGGCCCGCTCGCTGTGGCGCGCGGAGAAACTGCCGTTCGAGGTGCAGTTCTTCCATCTCGGCGGCTTCTTCGAACAGCCGGTACGCGTGCACGAGGTCGTCGGCCCCGAAGTTCGCGAGATCGGGTTCAATACGGCGGACTTCAGTTACGGCAAGAACAAGCTCGATCGAACGCAGCTGGGGAAGCTCGGCCATGCTGGATTTCGCGTCCACTACGCGCTCAATTCGCCCGCCTACAAGGACGAACTGGTTGTGTTCCTGGGCGCGAGCTATTTCCGAGCGCTGGGCAAGGGACAGCGATACGGTGCCTCGGCGCGCGGTCTCGCGATCGACACCGCAGAGCGCGAGGGCGAGGAGTTTCCGCGTTTCGAGCAGTTCTGGATCGAGCGACCCGGTGCGAAGGCGAGCCACCTCGTCATCCATGCCTTGCTCGATTCGCGGCGGGTTAGCGGCGCGTACCGGTTCGTGATCCGGCCCGGCGCGGAGACGGTGACCGAGGTCCAGTCCCGGCTGTACCTGCGCGAGGCGGTGGCGAAACTCGGCATCGCTCCGCTGACATCGATGTTCTTCTTTGGTGAGAACCAGCGCGGCCCGACCGATGATTTTCGTCCGGAAGTCCACGACTCCGATGGTCTGGCCGTTGAGACCGCTCATGGTGAGTGGATCTGGCGTCCTCTGGTGAACCCGCGTCGTCTGCTCGTGACTTCGTACTCGCTGACCGATCCGCGCGGCTTCGGACTACTGCAGCGGGACCGCGATTTCTCGAACTATGAAGACCTCGAGTCGCGCTATGAACTTCGGCCGAGCGTCTGGGTCGAACCGACCTCGAAGTGGGGATCGGGGCGCGTCGAGCTGGTGCAGATCCCGACGCCGAACGAGACCAACGACAACATCGTTGCGTATTGGGTCCCACGCGTCGCGCCGAAAGTCGGCGAGCCTTACGACGTGTCGTATCGGCTGCGCTGGCAGAAGAGCAACGAGCGGCGGCCCCCGACGGCCTGGACCGTGCAGACCCGGCGCGGGCACGGCTATCAGCCGCTGGCGGACGACGTCATCAAGTTGACGGTCGACTTCGACGGCCCGGCCCTGCGCAGACTGCCGGCCGACGCACCGGTCGAGGCCGACGTCTGGGTCGGCAGCGGTCAGCGGTTGTCGCTGATCGTCCATCACAACGAGGCGACCGGCACCTGGCGGATGGTGGTCCAGGTGCGGCGTCAGAACAAGGACAGGCCGATCGAGCTGCGCGCCCAGTTGCAGCATCGCGGCCAGAGCGTGAGCGAGACATGGAGCACGATTCTTCCGCCGACATAGCGGTCGCACCGGGCGATACCGCCCCTGCGATCGCACGCACGCCGATGGCTCCGCAGCCATGGGGCCGGCTCGGCCTGCTCGCCTGGATGTTCCGAACCGAGCCGGTGCTGCGTGATGTCGACGGGCCGGCGCGCGGCGCGGGACGCCGCCGCCGCTTCGTGCTGCTTGCGCTTTCGCTGGCCCCGGCGCTGTACGCGACCTATGTGATGAGCGGCCTGCTGCCGAACGAGGCGACGTCGCTTGCGGAACGCGCGCTGCTTGTCGTATTCGCCGTGCTGTCGTGCTGGCTCGCGGCCGGATTCTGGACGGCGATGATGGGCTGTGCCGTGCTTCTGCGCGGAGGCGACCGCCACCTGATCTCGCGTTCTGCGGCATCCGCCGGGCCGCTGCCGGCCGGCGCTCGCACCGCCATCGTGATGCCGATCTGCAACGAAGACGTCCGGCGCGTTTTCGCCGGGCTGCGCGCGACCTACGAGTCGGTCGCTGCGACCGGCAAGCTGGATCGGTTCGACTTCTACGTCCTTTCGGACATCTCGGACCCGGACCACTGCGTTGCCGAGCTCGACGCCTGGAACGCGCTGCGCGAGGCCGTATCCGGATTCACCTCGGAACCTCGCATCTTCTACCGGCACCGACGCCGGCGCGTGAAGCGCAAGAGCGGCAACATCGACGACTTCTGCCGCCGTTGGGGGGCGCACTACCGTTACATGGTCGTGTTCGACGCCGACAGCGTGATGAGTGGCTCGTGCCTGACGACGCTGGTGCGGCTGATGGAGGCGCGGCCGGACGCCGGCATCATCCAGACTGCGCCGCGCGCGGCCGGTCGCGACACGCTGCATGCGCGCATCCAGCAGTTCTCGAACCAGGTCTACGGCCCGGTGTTCACTGCGGGGCTGCATTACTGGCAGCTTGGGGAGTCGCATTACTGGGGCCACAACGCGATCATCCGCCTCGCGCCGTTCATGCAGCACTGCGTGCTCGCGCCGCTGCCCGGGCGCGGATCGCTGGCGGGCGAGATCCTCTCGCACGACTTCGTCGAGGCCGCGCTGATGCGGCGCGCCGGCTACGGAGTCTGGATCGCCTACGACCTGCCGGGCAGCTACGAGGAAACACCTCCCAACCTGCTCGACGAACTGAAGCGAGACCGGCGCTGGTGCCAGGGCAACCTGATGAATGCGCGCCTGATGTTCGCGCGCGGCATCCACCCGGTGCACCGCACGGTGTTCCTGACCGGCGCGTTGGCCTACCTCTCGGCACCGTTGTGGTTCGGGTTCCTCGCATTGTCGAGCTGGCTGCTGATTTCGCATGCGAACACCGACCCGCAATACTTCGTGATTCCGCACCAGCTGTTTCCGCTCTGGCCCTCATGGCAACCCGAGCAGGCACTCGCGCTGTTCGGGGCGGTGGCCTCGCTGTTGTTCCTGCCCAAGATCCTGGCCGCGATCGTCATCAGCCGTGGGAGGGCCAAGGCTTTCGGCGGACGACTTCGCCTGGCCGCGAGCGTGCTGATCGAGATGCTCCTGAGTGCGCTGCAGGCACCGGTGCGAATGCTGTTTCACACCCACTTCGTCCTTGCGGCGCTGTCGGGTTGGCGGATTCAGTGGCGGTCGCCGGCGCGGGCCGATCAGGCGACCTCGTTCGATGAGGCGGTGCTGCGCCATGGCCCGCAGACGCTGATCGGCGCAGCCTGGGTCGGCGTCATCGCGTGGCAGGCGCCCGAGTTCCTTCCCTGGCTCGCGCCGGTCGCGGCCGGCCTGCTGCTCTCGGTGCCTCTGTCGGTGCTGACGAGCCGCGCATCGCTCGGCGTCCGCGCCCGGGCGGCGGGCCTGTTCCTCACGCCGGTTGAGTCCGCCCCCGTGCGGGAACTTGTCGCGACCGCACAGTATGCGGGCAGTGCGCGCCCCGTTCCGCGCTTCGCCGATGCGGTCATTGATCCCGATGTACACGCTGTCGTGCGCAGTGCGGCCCGCACTCGGCGTTCTGCCGCAAGATCCGCGACGCGGGCGCTTGCTGTCGAACGCGCACTGCACGTCGGGCCGCGCGCGCTGGATCGGTCCGAACAGTTCGCGCTGCTGTGGGATGCGGTTGCGCTCGAGCAACTTAGGGGGGCAGCGCTGACGGCGCCGGTTCACGCTTCCTGGTACGCGAGTTCGGCGGTCGGCGCGCGCGCGACGATTCACCACTTCGGCACGCGCGATCGCGGCCGGCGTCGGACGCAGGCGGTCGCCACACGTCAAGGTCAGCTGCAATAGCCGCGGCCGGCTCAGACGTCGCTCAGCGAGCGATGGCCACCTTCTCCAACTGCCAGCCGCCGCCGAGCGACTTGTTGATGTCGACGATCGAAGTGCGCAGGTTGCGGGCCGCGATGATTCGCTCCGTCTCCGCCTGCAGCAGTGTGCGCTGCGCGTCCAGCACCTCGATGTACGGCGAATAGCCGGCCTGGTAGCGCAGTTGGGCCAGCTCGAGCGCCTGCGCGAGGCGATCACGGCGTTCGGTCTGCGCGACGAAGACCTCGCGCGCGCTGCGATGTGCGACGAACGAGTCGTGCGCTTCGCGGAACGCCGCCTGCACGGTCTGCTGATAACCGACGATCGCCTGCTCGCGGCGCGCTTCGGCCGCCTCGACCTGCGACTGGATCAGGCCGGCGGAGAAGATCGGCTGTGTCAGCGCGGCCGCCAGCGACCACACGGCGGCCGGGCCGGAAAACAGATTGCCGAGCTGCGCCGACTCGGACCCGTAGGTGCCGGTCAGCACCAGCGACGGGAAGTAGTAACTGCGAGCTTCGTTGACACGGAAGTCGCTGGCGGCGAGCTGCGCCTCGGACCTGCGGATGTCAGGCCGCTGCGCCAGCAGGTCCGACGGCAGGCCCGCGGGAACCTCGGGTACAACGGCCGCGGCGCGCGCGACTTCGCTGCGGTCGACTGCCGGCGCGTAGATTGCGCGCGGACTGCGGCCGAGCAATACCGCGAGCGCCGATTCGGTCGTCTTCTGCACCCGCGTCGCAGTTGCGACGTTCGCCGTGATGGCCGCCCGTTCGGCTTCGGCCGAGCGCAGTTCGAACTCGCTGGCAACGCCGGCCTGGAATCGGTCCTGCTGCAACCGGACCGACTCCTCGCGTGTCGCCAGCGTTTCACGCAATACCGCCAGTTCGGCGTCGGCGGAGACGAGCGCGAAATAGCCGCGCGCGGTTTCGGCCGCGACCGAGATGCGAATCGCTTCGCGGTCGAACTCGGTTGCCGCGAGCGTCTGGCCCGCGGCATTGGCGCTGCTGCGGATCCGTCCCCACAGGTCGACCTCGTAGGCTGCGCGCAGTCCGACGTTGTAGTTGTTGGAGACCGGGTCGATTCCCGCCAGCGGCTGGGAACCGACCTGTGACAGCCGCTGGCGGCCTGCACTGGCGGCCAGATCGACGGTCGGATAGAGCCCGGAACGCGCAGCCTTCAGCAATGCAGCGGCTTCGTCGACCCGCGCTGCCGCGGCGCGCAGATCGAGGTTCGCCGCGAGTGCCTCCGCAACCAGCGCATCGAGCTTCGGGTCCTTGAATTCGGTCCACCAGTCCGAAGCGACGCGGTGGGCGCTGTCACCGGGCGGCAGGTCGCCTGCCGGTGGCACCGTCGGCGCTGTCGAACAGCTTGCCAGCGCCAGTGCCAGCACCGCGGCCGCAGCTCGCAGCACGCACTTCAGCTGACGCGCGAAGCCGGGATCAGGCATGGTCGCCTCCTTCGACGGGCACATGGTGATGCGACGGCACGGCGGGAGATTTGTGGCCGATGCTGCGGTGATGCTCGACTTCGGCAACGAGTTCCTCGCGCGAGCGCCGCTCGGTCAGTTTGCGTTCCTGGATCACGCGGTAAAACAGCGGCACGAAGAAAATCGCGAGGAAGGTCGCGGCGAGCATGCCGCCCATCACGCCGGTACCGACGGACAACCGGGCGCCGGCGCCGGCGCCCGTCGAGATCGCCAGCGGCAGCACGCCGAGAATGAACGCGAGCGAGGTCATCAGGATCGGCCGGAACCGGAGGCGTGCGGCCTCGAGCGCTGCCGCCGACGGCGACAGGCCCTCATGTGTCTTCAGCACCGCATATTCGACGATCAGGATCGCGTTCTTCGCTGCCAGGCCGAGCAGCGTCACGAGGCCGATCTGGAAATAGACGTCGTTCGTCATGCCGCGCAGCCAGACCGCGGCGAGCGCGCCGAAGGTGCCGAATGGCAGCGCCAGCATCACGGAAAGCGGCAGCGACCATTTCTCATATTGCGCGGCGAGGATCAGGAACACCATGATGGCCGCGAACGCGAGCGCGAAGGTCGATGCACCGCCCGAGCGCTTCTCCTGGTAGGACGTTCCGCCCCAGTCGAAGCTGAAATCCGAAGGCAGGACTTCGCGCGCGATCTGTTCGACGCGCGCGATCGCCTGGCCCGAGCTGTACCCCGGCGCCGCCTGGCCGAAGATCTTCACGGCCGGCAGGTTGTTGAAGCGGTCGAGCGAGTCGGCGCCACTGCTGTATTTGACCGTGACGAGCGACGCCAGCGGGATCATCTCACCGCGCTCGGACCGGACGTAGATTGCCCCGAGGTCGTCGGGCTTACTGCGGAATCCGGCTTCGGCCGACATCAGCACCTGCCAGGTGCGGCCGTATTTGTTGAAGTCGTTCACGTAGTAGGTGCCGAGCGTGGCGGACAGCGCGGCATAGACCTGATCGACCGGCACGCCGAGCTTCTTCGCCTTCTCGCGATCGACGTCCGCATACAGCTGGGGCACGGTGGCGCGCCACAGCGTCTGCGCTCCTCCGAGCGTCGGGTCGGCGTTCACACGCGCGAGGAAGGCCTGCGTGACCTCGTTCATCCGCTTCGCGCCGCCTTCGCCGCGATTCTGGATGTACAACTCGTAGCCTCCGGCCGTGCCGAGGCCGAAGATCGCCGGCGGGTTGAATGCCAGCACCAGCGCGTCCTTGATGCCCGCGGTCTTGCCGAACAGCTCGCCGACCAGCTCCGACGCGGTGACCGAGCGTTCGTCCCAGTGCTTCTGCGTGACGAAAATCGTCGCGGCATTGTTGCGGAAACCACCGCCGAGGAAGTCGAAGCCGGTGAACGAGACGACGTCCTCGTTGGCCGGATTCGAGTGAATCGCCTGCTCGACTTCGGCGACGACGCGATCGGTGCGCTCGAGCGTCGCGCCGTCGGGCAGGATCACCGCGGAGATGTAGAAGCCCTGGTCTTCATCGGGCACCAGGCTGCCCGGCGTGAAGCGCCACAACCCGGCGGTGATCGCCACCATCGCCGCGAAGAGCAGCACGCCGATCGCGCCGCGGCGGAGCATCCAGGCGACGCCAGCCGAGTAGCGGCCGGTCACGCGCGCGAATCCCAAGTTGAACGCATGGAAGAAGCGACCCGGCGGCCGATGTTCTGACTTGAGCACCAGCACGCACAGCGCCGGCGTCAGCGTCAGCGCGACCACGCCGGAGATGACCACCGCGATGGCGATCGTGACCGCGAACTGGCGATACAGCTCGCCGCTCAGGCCGCCGAGGAAGGCGATCGGAACGAAGACCGACACCAGCGTCAGCACGATCGCGATCACCGGCCCGGTGACCTCGTGCATCGCCTGGACTGCGGCTTCGCGCGGCGTCGCACGTTCCTCGCGCATGATGCGCTCGACGTTTTCCAGCACGACGATCGCATCGTCGACGACGATTCCGATCGCCAGCACCATGCCGAACAGCGTCAGCGTGTTGATCGAATAGCCAAGTATGAAGAGACCGGCGAAGGTGCCGATCAGCGACACCGGCACCGCCGCAAATGGAATCAGCGTCGCGCGCCAGCTCTGCAGGAACAGGTAGACGACGAGAAAAACGAGCAGCATCGCTTCGGCCAGTGTCTTGACGACCTCGCGGATCGAGACCTCGACGAAGCGCGTCGTGTCGTACGGCACCGCATAGGTGAGTCCCTGCGGGAAGCGTGTCGCGAGCTCGTTCACGGTGGTCCTGACCGTCTGTGCGACCTCGAGCGCATTCGCACCCGGCGCCAGGAAGATGCCGACCAGCGTCGCGGCCTTTCCGTTGTAGCGGCCGATGAACTCGTAGTCCCTGGAGCCGAGTTCGACCCGCGCGACATCGGCCAGGCGCACGGCCGATCCGTCGCTTGCGGCGCGCACGATGATCTGCTCGAACTCCTTGGGATCGGAGAGCCTGCCGCGCGTCGTCACCGTGTAGACGAGCTCCTGTCCCTTGTCCATCGGTGCCTGGCCGACCTTGCCGGCCGCGAACTGCGCGTTCTGCTCGTTGATCGCGGCGGCGACGTCGTTCGGTGTCAGCTTCAACTGCGCGAGGCGGTCCGGCTTCAGCCAGATCCGCATCGCGTAGTCCTTGGCGCCGAAGATCTGCACGTTCGTCGTGCCGGGCAGGCGCTTCAGCTGGTCGAGCACGTTCAGCGTCACGTAGTTCGAGGTGAACAGATCGTCGAACCTGCCGTCCGGCGAGTAGAACGCGAGCACCTGCAGGAACGCCGACGATCCGCGCTCGACCGTGACGCCCTGGCGGCGCACTTCCAGCGGCAGGCGCGGCTCGACCTGCTTGACGCGATTGTTGACGTTGATTGCGGCTTGGTCGACGTCGGTGCCGATATCGAACGTGACCTGGATCTGCACGACGCCGTTCGAAGCCGAATTCGAACTCATGTAGATCATGCCCGGCACGCCGTTGATCGCGTTCTCGAGCGGCGCGGACACGCTGCTCTCGAGCACTTCGGCCGATGCTCCCGGATAGACTGCCTGCACGGTGACGACCGGCGGCGCGATCTCCGGATACTGGGCGATCGGCAGTGCGCGCATGGCGGCGAGGCCGGCCAGCACGAGCACGATCGAAATGACGGCCGCGAAGATCGGCCGGTCGATGAAGAAGCGCGAGAGCATGGGCTGGCCTCAGGACTTCTTCGTCGCGGCAGGCGGCGCGCCGGGGGAAGCGGGCGGCGTGCCGGGAGGCACGACCTGGATCGGCTGGCCCGGGAACATCACGCGCGCGATGCCGTCGACGATGATGGCTTCGCCCGGCTTCAATCCGGACTCGATGATCCAGCGCTGGCTGCCGTTGCCGTCGACCCAGTCGCCGACGACGACCGGGCGCGGCAGCGCGATGTCCTTGCCGTCCTTGTCCTTGGCCGGCACGTAGACGAATTTTCCCTGCGGGCCGTCGAGCACCGCAACCTGCGGCACCGCGATCGCGTCCTTGCGATACGCGCCCGCGAGACTCACGCGCACGAACTGCCCGGGCTTGAGGCTGCCGTCGGGATTCGCAAGCTCGGCGC
>Ga0209706_10002452_pt1 | contig 10268 bp, 7 predicted proteins | sample PPLLaktember2015_6_FD_187263 | JGI IMG/M metagenome (GOLD analysis project Ga0209706, IMG submission 187263) | Freshwater sediment microbial communities from Prairie Pothole Lake near Jamestown, North Dakota, USA - PPLs Lake P8 Core (1) Depth... | ecosystem: Environmental > Aquatic > Freshwater...
TCGGGCGGCCTGGTGGTGTTGGACGAAGACGACTGCATGGTCGATATCGCCCGGTATTTTCTGGAATTTACGCAAAGCCATTCGTGTGGGAAATGCACTTTCTGCCGAATCGGCACCCGCCGTATGCTGGATGTGCTCGAACAACTCTGCCAGGGCCAGGGCAGAAAAGGCGATCTGGAAGAATTGGAACATCTGGCCAAGATCATTCAAAAGGCCAGTCTGTGCGGTCTTGGCCGAACCGCTCCGAACCCGGTGCTCTCCACTTTGCGATACTTCCGCGATGAATATGAAGCTCATCTGGAAAAACGCTGCCCTGCCGGCAAATGTAAGAAACTGATCCGTTACGAGATTACCGACGATTGTATCGGCTGTACGTTGTGCGCCCAGCACTGCCCGGTGGATGCCATCGCTATGCAGCCGTACGAGAGACATGAAATCGATGCCGACAAATGTATCCGTTGCGGAACATGTAAAAACATTTGTCCGAGCGACGCGGTTAAGGTTGAATAAGGTTTGCGACGCCGGAAAACTCGGTGAGACAAAAACTAAGGACGTGTAAATAAAGTGTTCATGCAGGGATGCAAATGATTATATCGTCCAAGCCAAACAAGACGTGTTCGACAGTTGCCGTAACGCGGTGCGATGATTATCAATCTGATAAAATCGCAGACGCAGTTGAAAGACAGTTTTCGCTGCTGGGCGGTCTTGAGCGTTTTATCAGCAAGGGCGATACGGTGTTGCTCAAGCCGAATTTTATTGTAGCCTGCCCGCGCGGTCAGGCGGCGGTGACGGATCCCGCGGTTATATTGGCGGTGGCGAAACTTGTAAAAGATTTCGGCGGGCGACCCTTTGTCGGTGATTCGCCGGCGTGGAGCAATATGGCTAAGTGCGTGAGCGATCTGGAACTGGAAAAGCCATTAAAGAAATTGGGTGTGCCCTTCAAGCAGCTCAACAAAAGTAAGAGATATAAGATAGCCGGGTCCAGTATTGGTATAAGCAGGGTGGCGCTGGATGCGGACAAGATTATTAATCTGCCGAAGTTCAAGGCCCATCAGCAGGTGGTTGCCACCTTCGCGGTTAAAAATATGTTCGGGGCGGTGTGCGGAAAGGAAAAAGTCTTTTGGCATTTTGCCAAAGGCAAATCTCATGACAACTTCTGCCGAATGCTGATAGGGATATACCAACTGTTCAACCCCGTTTTGAGCATTGTCGATGGCGTGGTGGCCATGGAAGGCATGGGACCGATCAACGGCAGTCCCAAGCCACTTGGTTTTCTCGTGGGCAGCGATGATCCGGTCGCGTGCGAGGTCATCTGCTGTGAACTGATAGATTTCAAACCCGATGAATTGCCGATAATCCAAACGGCTAAGCGTATCGGGTTTGGCTGCTCTGACCTAAGCCGAATAAAAGTTGTTGGTGACGATTACTCGGATTTTGTATGCAGGGATTTTCAGTTGGCTGAGCAAAGACCGCTTAATTATTCGCTGGGGCATGTATGCAAAAGTGTGAGCAAACAGTTGGTTATTCTGGCAAAGGCCGCTCTGAACTGCGACCGGTAATCGGTGCTAATTGCTTCAACAGGCGGTCCAAATCCATCTGAAATGCGCCCTGAAACAATAATGGCGGCAGAAAAACAAAGAAAATCAGCCCATGACCGAAACCGGTGTCCTCGATTTTTGGGCCAAAATGGAAAATTCCGATTACTAACCCAATAATTGTGAGAAAAATGGTATAGGGCAGGTGCGAAATCAGCTTGGCGGCAATACCACCAGGCAGGCCAACAACAGCAGTCCAATGTATATTCCAACGGCGTGTTCAATGGAAGAATGTTCCACGAGGTCATTGACAGCCAGGATTATGGACATAAAGGGGCTCTACGGGAAAAAATTTTCTCAGCACATCCGATCCAAACTCTAAGATGCGTTACTGATTCAGCTTAGGTTTACGGTAGTCTATGGCACTACGGCATTTGAGTCAACAAGATTACGGATTGATGTTAAAATAGGGAAGAAGGGAAATATAGGGAAAGATCATATAAATTTAAGATAGCAAGCCATATTTCGCATGAGGCATTGCAAGAATAGGCCGTTAGGAGTGAAAATTTCCTGTTTGTTTGACAAAACGGCGTTTTTGGGGTATACTTTCCCAGTTTCGGAGAAAACTTGGTTCTTGATCCAGCGAGTAAGCACAAAAATTTGAACATGCCAAAAAGTAATGTATCGACCTATTTTGATGAAAGCCACATCCAGCAGGTTCTGCAGGCGATTAATATAGTTGAAGTTATAGGCAATTATGTATCTTTGCAGCGTCGGGGTAAGGAGATGGTTGGGTTGTGTCCGTTCCACAACGACAGTAAGCCATCTCTGAACGTTAATCCCGGCAAACAGATATTTAAGTGTTTTGCGTGCGGGGCAGGAGGAAATGCGATCCAGTTCATTATGCGCCGTGAACAAATGACGTTTCCTGAGTCGGTTTGGTTTTTGGCCCAGCGGGCCGGCGTGAAACTGCCTGAAAAACAGGTACAGGCCCATGAGGGAATGGATCGTAATGAATTGGAGAAGTTGAACCGCTGGGCAGCAAAGTTTTTCCGGGATCAATACGACCAGGACGAACTGGGCCGAGTAGCCCGTGAATACGTGGAAAACCGCTTTATTAGGGCGGATACGGCAAAAAGATTTGGACTGGGCTGGGCGCCAAATAGCTGGGATAATCTGTTAAAGGCGGCCCATGAGGCGGGAAAACCGGCAGCGGAGCTGGCCCGGTTGGGTCTGCTGGTAGAGAAAGAACAAGGTGGATATTACGACCGGTTCCGCGAGAGGCTTATATTTCCGGTGACTGACGCGTTGGGGCGGGTGATCGGTTTTGGGGGCAGAACGCTGGGGGACGACCCGGCGAAGTATATCAACAGCCCTGAAAGTGTGCTGTTTAACAAGAGCCGGGCACTCTATGGGCTGCATGCGGCCAAAGACAGTATCATCAAAGAGCGTACCGCGGTGCTGGTCGAAGGTTATACCGACTGTATTGTGGCCCACCAGTTTGGTCTGGCCAATGTGGTAGCGACGCTTGGCACAGCCCTGACGCGGGAACACGCCGAGATTCTTTCCCGTTATGCCGATACGATTGTGGTGGTGTTTGACTCTGACGCGGCAGGGGAAAAGGCGGCCGATCGGGCAGTTGAAGTGTTTTTCGCCCATCAGGTTGAGGTGAAACTGGTGAGTTTGCCGGAGGGTAAGGATCCGTGTGATTTTCTGTTGGCACAAGGTGATCGCGGTAAAGAATCGTTCGAAAAACTTGTTTCCGGTGCGACCGAATCTCTAGAATATAAATGGCAGAATATGGAACGTCAATTGGCGAAGACAAATACGGTTGGCGGCCATAAGCGGGCAGTGGATGAGTATTTGATGATGACGGCACAGTTGTTGGCACAGGAGAACATAGACAATATCAGCCGTGGGTATCTGCTTAACCGGGTGGCTAAGCTGGTAGGAATAACAAACGATCAGGCACATCGCAAGGTGAATGACCACTTGCGACGGATGAAAGCGAGTGTGTCGGGACAAAGGCATTCGGGGGCGATCCCTTTGGAGAATCGTTCGGTTCGTTCTCAGCGTGAAGTTGTAGAACAGGAAATTCTGGAGGTGCTGCTGAATCGTGGAGATTTGTTCGAGCAAGTCAGGAAAGAGATAGGTCCGGACGAGTTTAGCGATCCGGTTCTAAGCCAGATAGCGCAGCGGCTTTGGGATTACTTTGGCGGTGGCGGCAACGGATCACTGGCGGCAATACTGGCCGGGTGCGAAAGTACCGAGCTGTGCAATAAAATAACAGATATGGCCGAAGGCGGATCGCAACGAGAAAACTTTGAAGTTAGGCTGGAAAGAACGCTGAAGAGCCTGCGACGTTTAGAGACGGAACAGTCCCAACAGGAACTACACAGGATGACTTCCCACGCAGAAGAAAAATACGGTAAGGATGCACAAACGGCACTGCTCTTGGAGATTCAAACAAAGCGACAGAAGCGGTCGAAAGATCAATCGGATCCGGGGCGATCAAATGTGTTTTCTACGAGTTAGAAAGGTTTTGGATAGATTGGTAAACACCTGGTATGGGCCAGGGTTTGGTTTTGAATAGAATAAACGAAAAGTTTGTGGAGTTTGAATTTGGTGAAGAAGATAACGATCGATAATTTTGGTAGTGATAGTTTGAAATCCATGATCGAGAAAGGCAAAACGCGTGGATATTTGACCTATGAAGAGATGAACGACGGACTTCCGGACGATAACCTGACACCGGACCGGCTGGACAGCCTGCTGATGACGCTGGAGGATATGGGGGTGGAGTTGATCGATGAGATCGATCTAAAAAAACGGGAAGATCGGAAAAACAAAGAGGCGACAGAAGATGGCGATGAAGAAGAATTTGCGGTGGAAGAGCGTCGGATCGATGATCCGGTCCGCATGTATCTGACGCAAATGGGTGAGATACCGCTGCTGACCAGAGAACAGGAAATTTCGCTGGCCCGGAAGATCGAGATGATGCGAATGGCGTTTCGCCGCAAAGTGCTGGAAAACGCCTATTCCATGAATACAGCGGTTTCGATGCTGGAGCTGGTGGAACGTGGAGCTTTACCCTTCGATCGAACAATGCGTATCTCGACGGCGAACCCATTGGCAAAATCTTCGGTAACCAAGCGTATCCCACACAATCTGCAAACGATACGCAGCATAATAGAAATGAATCAAAAAAACTGGCACACTCTGGCGGAAAACAATCATGATGCGGAAAACCGAAAAGCGATCGAGTTGGAAATACGTCGGAGGCGCCGGCGCGCGGCAATTTTGTTGGAGGAGTTGGCGCTTCGTACCAGCCGGATCCAGCCGATGATGAATAAGCTGGAAAATATTCTGCATAAAATGGTTGACCTGGAAAACCTGCGGGCAAATCCGGGAAATGAAAATCTGAACGAAGAAGATATTATGGTAGTTGAAGAAGAGCTCAGTGGCCTCAAAGAGTTGGTAATGGAAGACCGTCATCAGCTACAAGTTCGCTGCCAAACGATTCGCAGGATTTTCCATGAGTATGAAATCGCTAAGCGTAAGCTTAGCGGTGGTAATTTGCGGCTGGTGGTTTCCATTGCGAAAAAATATCGTAATCGTGGTTTGAGTTTTCTGGATATCATCCAGGAAGGAAATACGGGACTGATGCGAGCTGTGGACAAATACGAATATCGGCGCGGTTACAAGTTCAGTACGTATGCGACATGGTGGATTCGTCAGGCGATTACGCGTTCGATCGCCGACCATGCCAGGACGATTCGGATACCGGTGCATATGATCGAGACGATGAGCCGATTGCGCAATATCAGTAAAAAACTTCAGCAGGAGATGGGAGTTGAGCCGAGTATCGAAGAAATCGCTGAGTCGGCTAATCTGTCGGCCAATGAGGTGCGGCGGGTGATGAAGATATCACGGCATCCGATCAGTCTGGATCGTCCGGTGGGCGAAAGCGAGGACAGTTACTTCGGTGATTTCATTGAAGACGACGGGGCAGAATCACCGGTGAGCGTGGCGACTCACGAAATGCTCAAGGATAAAATAGACGGAGTTCTAAAGACGCTGACCTACCGGGAACGTGAAATTATCAAGCTGCGCTACGGAATAGGCGACGGTTATACGTACACCCTGGAAGAAGTTGGCCGAATCTTTAAGGTGACCCGTGAGCGCGTTCGGCAGGTGGAAGCCAAGGCGATTCGTAAACTACAGCATCCGGTGCGATCGCGTAAGCTGGAAGGGTTTCTGGATAAGATTGATCGTCGTCTGTTTAATAATGACGATAACGAGAACGAAGACGATAACGATAACGATGAAGATTTAGGGGGTATTTGACCATAGGCGGCCTGGCCTAAGTCTTTTTTCTTCAGGGAGTTATTGTTTTTCCTTGAGGGAGTTATTGCTTTTTCTTAAGGGGGTGTTTGTTTGTCCTCAAGGGAGCTATTGTTTTTTGTAAGGTAGTTATTGCAATGAAAAACCGGATAGATATTTGTGGAAAAAGGCAAAAAAAGTTCAAAAAACGAAGTAATTTGGTGATTTTTTCAATGGTTTTCTCCATGTTCTGGGTGGTTTTGGCAGCGCAATCTATCAGTTTTGGTGCACTTCCAGCAAGAATTATAGTGGAAGCTGGGGAATATATTCGTATCGATACTCCTGTATCTGTTGGTCTTGATGAGGTGGCTGTACCACTGGATCGCGAGCTTCGGCTGGAAGAAATTAAAGGTTCCGAACGTTTGGCAGTACCATGCCAGATCGAAGCAGGTTATTCGCCGCGACTGTGGTGGATTTTGTCCGGTACGACCCCGGCCGGGGGTAAACGTATCTACGAACTCTCGGAGGGACCGGCGGCTAAGGCACCAGGCGTCGAGATAACGAAGGATGACGCGTGTCTGGAAGTGCAAATCGGAGATGATAGTATTCTAAGATACAATAATGGAATTGTTCAGCCACCAGAAGGAGCAAGTCCACTCTATGCCCGGAGTGGATTCATTCATCCGCTGTGGTCACCGAACGGGCAAGTGCTCAGCCGTATCCATCCGCCAGATCATATCCATCATATAGGATTGTGGAACCCCTGGACCAAGACGGAATTCGAAGGGCGGGTGGTCGATTTCTGGAACCTGGGAGAAGGGCAGGGTACGGTGCGGTTTGTAAGATTTGTCTCGACGACCGAAGGAGCGGTGTTCGGCGGGTTCCGTGCGATCCAGGAACATGTGGTGCTCAAAGGACCGGAAGGTGAAAAAGTCGCGATTAACGAAGAACTGGATGTTCGAGCCTGGAACATAGGCGGAGCAGATAAAGGTCGGTGGCTGTGGGATTTTACTACGACACAAAACTGCGCCAGTTCCAGCCCAATTACCCTGGATCAGTACCGATATGGCGGCCTTGGTTTTCGGGCCAGGGAGGGTTGGGAAAAAGGCGATTATCTGACCAGCGAAGGTAAGACCGGCAAAGACGGCGATGGTACGCGTGCCCGCTGGTGCAGTGTTTTCGGCCCGACGGATAAAGGTCCGGCGGGCGTGCTTTTCATGAGCAATCCGCATAACCGTGAACATCCCGAACCGATAAGAATCTGGGGGCCGGGCTTTAATGACTTGTTTTTTAACTTTTGTCCCATAAAGCAAAAATCATGGGTGCTGGAACCGAAAAAAGACTATGTTCTGAAATACCGGATATTCGCTTATGACGGCGAACTCACTTCTGACAGGGCCGAGCAGCTCTGGCGTGACTTTGCCTATCCTCCCAAGACCATTGTGGAAGGGAAGTTACCATAAGTGCGTCAAGTTAAGCGTAATAAAGTTGTGGGAACTTCTTAGACTGAAACAAGTGGTCTGTGTTTCTGGTTTATACAGATAGGTTTTTTGTTGAATCAGGTAAATACACAATGGACAATGAACTAAATTCAGGTGATAAAGTGATTGCTCTGGCCGCAGCGGCAATGTCCGCTGCTATTCTTGGCGGTGCTATAGCAGGCGTACTGGCTGGCTGGATTGCAACGCATAAGATTTCCATCGCAGTAATTGCCCTTATTGCCGGAGCAATTATCGGTGGGATTTTGGGAATAGTAGTTGGTAAATTGATTTTTCCCACATCGGATGGCAATGTCATGGTAGCCAAATGGGGACCCAGTTCGCTACCTCTGACACTCAAGGGCAATATTATCGCCTGTGTTGTTACATCTCTGGTTATCTGTCTTTTGGCAGTTCTCATTCTGAAGGCAGATATTTTGGCAATTGCAGTTCCATCAATTGGTGTTTCTGTATTTATTGCAATAGCCTTAGCGATGCTTGCATCCTTGATTTAGTGGTAATAATCCAGTGGGAAAACTGAAAAAGTGTGATTTGACCTGAAAGCTAGGCAAAGCCAATTTACGACGTGATATTGTAAGTTTACATCGTGGCAAAGTGAGTGTGACCTATGGCAGATAACGGGTGAACCGTCTCTGGTGAGGCGTTAGGGGTAACGGATAACAGGGGATCTGTCTCAGATTAGGGGGGATTTGTCATAGATTAAGCATTATACTAGGCGAATAATGCGTGATATGCGATAGATTAAACTGGGCAAAAGGCGGGTAAGTCGTTAAAAATAAGGGACTTAGAAAAAGAGGCTCTCATCGGAAAAAGTTGGTTGATTATCGTTCAGGAGCAGCCTCTTACGAGGCTTGAGTTTATCGCATTATAGCAACCGGCATAATCATAACGGGTTGTCATCAAAGAAGATACCAACCCCATGCCGTATGGCACCGCCGCGGTGCTCGGTTCGCACTGGTGCGTTGCCCTACCGCCCGCGACGGCAGAAGTATTATACCAGAACATGCCGGAGGCCTAAAGCGTTAAACTCCAAGGTTTTGCTTGCAAAACCTGGTAAAAAGCACCAACTTTTTCTGAGTTGAGCCAGATATGATAAAACTAAAACTGAAAAAGAATTAAACCATACTAAACTTTAAATTGAAGAATACGAGGTGAATTTAAATGAATACTTGGAAATTAACAATAAAACCAGAGAGTTCTAAAGAATATGATTCATTTGATATTTGTGAAAAAAAATCCCTACTGGGAGTTGGCTGGTCAATCGCTTACACAGAAAAACAAGCAAGTAATATTGATGAAGCAAAAGAATTAGTCAAAGAGAAATTTGGGAAATGGCCTTCTGCAATCAAGTATCTTCTTGAGGATGTTAAAGAAGGAGATCATGTTTGGATACATCAAAAAGGCAAATATTATTTGTGTAAAGCAAAAGATGAAATATTATTTGGCAAGTCAATTCATAAAGACTTTTTGAGTTATGATTTGGGGCATGCAAGAAAAGCAGAATGGATCAAAATTCCTGAAGAATATGTATCAGGAACTATCCAACGCGGAACTATTGCCCAAAGAATGATCCAGAAGATTTCTATTTCGGAAAAAGAACAAGAAGTCCATAATAAGATATTTAACGAATTGTCACGCAATTCTGAATGGCAACCAGTCATTGATGAGGATGAGTTGTCGAGTCGCATTTCAAAAATTCAAGTTGACGACCTGTTTCCCTTGATGTCTCCAAAGGATGATTTTGAAGATGTAATCTCTGCATATTTACAATCACAAGGGTGGGTACTTATTAAGTCTACCTGTTTTAGAAGTAAGCCAGAATTTGAATTTTCAATGTTAAATAAAAAAAATAAAGTATGCCGTGTTCAAGTTAAATCAGGAAAACATCCAAATTGTTTGCGCCCATCTGATTATTCTCAATTCGTATCGAACAAGAATATTATTTTTCTTTTTTCAACTCACAAAAATCCATATCCAGGAGAATCAATAAATGGCATCTACACTATAACGCATAATGAAATTTATGACTGGGTTGCAAAAAATGTATGGTCATTAACAATGCCGCTTAAACTACGGTTATGGATGTTTTTAAATGAAATCAATGGCTAAAAAACCCTGAACCAGACCGTATGGAACGTTGCTGGTTAGCTTGCTGTCGTCCCAACTGCGAATGCCTAATTGGTCTCGTGGTTGTTCTTCTGCAGATAAATCTGGGGACACCATAGCTGGGAAAAAGAAATGTAATTTTAATTGAAAGGATTTGAACAATGGCAAGATTTTCCCGAACGGAACCAGGGGTTATATAGACTGAAAATCAGAGTTTAGCATCTTATGCGGATAAATCTAATTATTGTTATGTAATACGATGAGAATATAGATGGACGATCTAATATCAAAATTAACTACTCCTGAAGAATGCGAACAGGTCGCACTAAACGTCGAGGCTCGACTTCCAGAGCTTGCACGTGAGGCACGTTGCAGAGCAGTCGAATTACGTGCTGCAGCTCATGGTGTGACCAGTGAAGTGGAGCGGGAAGCGTTAGAAGCAGTCTATGCTTACGAAAGAATTCTCTCAGCGAAACACGATGGTAAGAATGTGCGTGCTTCACGAACATGGCAGATGATTAAACGTCATGGCATCATTACCGCGGTGGAGAGAGCTGTTAACAGGCCACAGGAAACCGCTGGATACAAAGCGCTCGTAGATATGGGAATGCAGCGTTTTGCATTCGAAGCTGTTGTATGTCGCCATCCTGGTGTTTTTAATTCTGAAGCCCTTAAACGTTCGCAAGATAGGATGAAAGAATGGCAATCTGTCCAAGTAGAAAGTAAAAAGGGCTCCTCATAAGAATCTGTACATGGATATGCCAAAAAATGACTGGTTTCTTCATGGGGGCTTTGCGCCCAAACT
>Ga0209706_10002456_pt1 | contig 10262 bp, 6 predicted proteins | sample PPLLaktember2015_6_FD_187263 | JGI IMG/M metagenome (GOLD analysis project Ga0209706, IMG submission 187263) | Freshwater sediment microbial communities from Prairie Pothole Lake near Jamestown, North Dakota, USA - PPLs Lake P8 Core (1) Depth... | ecosystem: Environmental > Aquatic > Freshwater...
GGCCGATCACGTCGAGCGCGAGCGCCAGGCGACGGGTCTGCTCGCGGATCTGCCTCTGAAGTTCCTGGCTCAGGCTGTAGGGCGGCAGCGAGCAGCCCGAGTCGCCGGAGTGCACGCCCGCCTGCTCGACGTGCTCCATGATGCCGCCGATGTAAACGTCGCGCCCGTCGCAGATGGCGTCCACGTCGACCTCGATGGCGAGATCGAGGAACCGGTCGAGCAGCACCGGGCTGTCGTTCGACACCTGTACGGCGTACGTCATGTAGGAGCGCAGATCGTCCTCGGTGAACACGACCTCCATCGCCCGGCCGCCGAGCACGTAGGAGGGGCGGACCACCAGCGGGAAGCCGATCTCCGCGGCGAGCCGGACCGCCTCGTCCTCGGTGCGGGCCGTGCGGTTGGGCGGCTGGCGGAGCCCGAGCCGGTCCACGAGCTTCTGGAAGCGCTCGCGGTCCTCCGCGACGTCGATCGAGTCCGGGCTGGTGCCGATGATCGGCACGCCCGCCGCCCCGAGCGCCTTGGCGAGCTTGAGCGGCGTCTGACCGCCGTACTGCACGATCACGCCGAACGGCTGCTCGACGTGCAGGACCTCCATCACGTCCTCGAACGTGAGCGGCTCGAAATACAGCCGGTCCGACGTGTCGTAGTCGGTCGACACCGTCTCCGGGTTGCAGTTGACCATGATGGTCTCGAACCCGTCCTCGCGCAGGGCGAGGGCCGCGTGCACGCAGCAGTAATCGAACTCGATGCCCTGCCCGATGCGGTTCGGGCCGCCGCCCAGGATCATGATCTTCGGCCGGGGGGTCGGGTCCGACTCGCACTCCTGGTCGTAGCAGGAATAGAGGTAGGCGGTCGAGGTCGCGAACTCCGCGGCGCAGGTATCGACGCGCTTGTAGACCGGGTGCACGCCGCAGGCGAGCCGCCGCGCGCGCACCCGCGACTCGGGCGCGCCCATGGCACGCGCGAGTGCCGCGTCGGAGAATCCCTTGCGCTTCAGCGCGAGCAGGCGCTCGAAAGTGAGGCCGGTGATCCCCTCCGCGCGCACGGCTTCCTCCTCGTGCACGAGGTCCTCGATCTGCGCGAGGAACCAGGGATCGATCATCGTCTCGGCGAAGACGCGCTCGAGTTGCCAGCCGGCGCGGAATGCGTCGGCGACGTAGCGGATGCGGTCGCATCCCGGATGGCGCAGTTCCTCGGCGAGCTTCAGCTCCTGGTCCGCGTCGAGCGGCAGGGCCAGGATCGGCGTCAGCCCGTCGCAGCCGGTCTCGAGGCTGCGCAGCGCCTTCTGCAGCGACTCCTGGAAGGTGCGTCCAATCGCCATCACCTCGCCCACCGACTTCATCTGCGTGGTGAGCCGGTCGTTCGAGCCCGGGAACTTCTCGAACGTGAAGCGCGGGACCTTGGTGACGACATAGTCGATCGCGGGCTCGAACGACGCCGGCGTCGCCCCGCCCGTGATCTCGTTCCTGAGTTCGTCGAGCGTGTAGCCGACCGCAAGCTTTGCGGCGACCTTTGCGATCGGGAACCCGGTCGCCTTCGAGGCAAGCGCCGAGGAACGCGACACGCGCGGGTTCATCTCGATCACCAGCATGCGCCCGTCCTCGGGGTTCACCGCGAACTGGACATTCGAGCCGCCGCACTCGACGCCGACCTGGCGCAGCACGGCGATCGAGGCATCGCGCATGCGCTGGTATTCCTTGTCGGTGAGCGTCTGTGCCGGCGCAACGGTAATCGAGTCGCCCGTGTGCACGCCCATCGGGTCGAGGTTCTCGATCGAGCAGACGATGATGCAGTTGTCCTTGCGGTCCCGCACCACCTCCATCTCGTACTCCTTCCAGCCGAGCACCGACTCCTCGATCAGCACCTCCGCGGTCGGCGAGGCGTCGAGCCCGCGCAGGACGATCTCCTCGAACTCCTCGCGATTGAAGGCGATGCCGCCGCCCGTGCCCCCGAGCGTGAACGAGGGCCGGATGACAGTCGGGTAGCCGACTTCGGCCTGCACGGCGAGCGCCTCGTCCAGGTCGTGGGCGATGTAGGATTTCGGGCACTCGAGCCCGATGCCCCTCATGGCGTTGCGGAACAGCCCGCGGTCCTCAGCCATGTCGATCGCCTCGCGCGATGCGGCGATCATCTCGACGCCGAACTTCTCGAGTACGCCCTCGCGCACGAGGTCGAGCGCGGTGTTGAGGCCCGTCTGCCCGCCCATCGTCGGCAGCAACGCGTCCGGCCGCTCTTTCTCAATGATGCGCGCGACGGTCCGCCAGTCGACCGGCTCGATGTAGATCGAGTCGGCCATCTCCGGGTCCGTCATGATCGTCGCCGGATTCGAATTCACGAGGATGACGCGGTAGCCCTCCTCGCGCAGCGCGCGGCAGGCCTGGGCCCCGGAATAGTCGAACTCGCAGGCCTGCCCGATGATGATCGGCCCGGCCCCGATGATCAGGATGCTCTCGATGTCGGTGCGCTTGCCCATCAGCGCGCCGCCGCCTCTTCGGCGATCGCGACCTGCGCGCGCAGCATGGCCTGCAGGCGGCGCACCATCAGGAACACGAAGTGCTCGAACAGCGGCCTGAGGTCGTGCGGCCCCGGGCTCGCTTCCGGATGGCCCTGGAATCCGAAGGCCGGCCGGTCGGTACGGGCGACCCCCTGCAGCGAGCCGTCGAACAGCGAGCGGTGGGTCGGTATCAACTGCGGCGGCAGCGACTCCTGGTCGACGGCGAAGCCGTGGTTCTGGCTGGTGATCAGGACGTGGCCGCCCGCGAGTTCCTGCACCGGGTGATTTGCGCCGTGGTGGCCGAATTTCATCTTGACGGTGCGGGCGCCGCTCGCGAGGCCGAGCAGCTGGTGACCCAGGCAGATGCCGAACACGGGAATGTCCGTTTCGAGGAACTGCTGGATTGCGGCGATCGCGTAGTCGCAGGGCTCCGGGTCGCCCGGCCCGTTCGAAAGGAAGATCCCGTCGGGATTGAAGGCGAGCGCGTCAGCGGCGCTCGTCTGGGCCGGGACCACGGTAATGCGACAGCCGTGGTCCGCAAGCAGCCGCAGGATGTTGCGCTTGATGCCGAAATCGTAGGCCACGACGTGCAGGCGGGAGCCCGGCCTCAGCACGCGCGCCTGTTCACGGCCAATGCTGCCCTCGTTCCACTGATACGGCGCCCGCACCGACACCACCTTGGCGAGGTCCATGCCCTTCAGTCCCGGGAATGCGCGCGCCGCGCGCAGTGCGACTTCCGCGTCCGCGCGGTCAGCGGTGGCGATGCAGCCGCCCTGAGCGCCCCGCTCGCGCAGGATCCGGGTGAGCTTGCGCGTATCGATGCCCGCAATGGCGACGGTCTCGCCTTCGATGAGGAACTGCGACAGCGAATGGCTCGCCCGCCAACTCGAATGGCGCAACGGCAGGTCGCGGATCACGAGGCCCGCGGCGTGGATGGAATCCGACTCCAGGTCCTCGGGCGTGACGCCCGTGTTGCCGACGTGCGGGTAGGTGAGCGTGACGATCTGGCGCGAATACGACGGGTCCGTCAGGATCTCCTGGTAGCCCGTCATGGCCGTATTGAAGACGACTTCGCCGGTCGTCACGCCGGAAGTCCCGATCGAAATGCCCCGAAACACCGTGCCGTCCTCGAGCGCGAGCACTGCAGGTGTCGGTATCACCAGGGCGTTCTCCCGGTCCCCGCCCGCCATTCACCGGCATCGGGCGCAGGACTTCAGTGGATGGAGCCGTCTGGAACTCCATCGGTCATCAGCTATTGCTTCAAGGGGGCCGCGACCTGAGGGGGAATTCTACATCAAAGACGGAAGGGACAGTCCCCTTTGCCAGCGTCAAACACGGAAGGGACAGTCCCCTTTGCCAAAGCGCAAAGGGGACTGTCCCTAGAGACCGAGCACGTCGGACATGCCGTAGAGGCCGGGCGGGCGGCCGAGCAGCCAGCGCGCGGCAGCGAGCGCACCGTGTGCGAATGTCATCCGGTCTGTGGTTCGGTGCACGAGCTCGAGCGTTTCGCCGGTGCCGGCAAACAGGACTTCGTGCAGGCCGACGATGTCTCCCGCCCGGAGGCTCGCGAATCCGATCGCGCCCGGCGCACGACCCGCCGACTTGCCGATGCGGCCATGTACCGCGTGCTCCGCGAGTGTGCCGCCGCGCGCTCCGGCGACGATCTCGCCCAGCCGCAGCGCGGTACCCGATGGCGCGTCGACCTTGCCGCGGTGATGCGCCTCGAGGATCTCGACGTCGTAATCCTCAGGCAACGCTGCCGCAGCCCGCCCCACGAGCCCGAACAGCAGGTTGACAGCCAGCGACATGTTGGGCGCGACCAGCACGGGCAGGCGCTCGCTGAAATGGCGGAGCTCAGCCAGGCGCCCGGCGTCGAGGCCCGTGATCCCGACGACCAGCGGAATGCCGGCGCGCTCCACCGCCGCGAGGTTGTCCGAAAGGGCCTCCGGCAGCGTGAAATCGATAGCAATCCCCGCCCTGGCGAGCGCCTGGGTACGATCGGAAGTGACCGGTACGGCCACGGGACCGGACTGGGCGACCTCGCCCGCATCGCGGCCTAGGGCTGCGCTCGTCGGCGAGGCGAGCGCGCCGGTCAGCGTGAAATCGGGCGATTCGCGGATCGCCCGGACCAGGCATCGCCCGACCCTTCCGCTGATTCCGAGCACGGCGACGTTCGTCATGTCAGTTGCCGGTCCTGGCGAAAAACTGGCGGACGCCCTCGAACCAGGACCGCTGGCGCGGATTATGGCTGCGCCCGTCGGCCGCGAGGGCGCTCTCGAACTTGCGCAGGAGTTCTTTCTGCTGCGCATTGAGATCGACCGGGGTCTCGACGACGACTCGGCAGAAAAGGTCGCCTGTCGGGCCGCCGCGCACCGGCTTGATACCCTTGTCGCGCAGCCGGAAGACCCGCCCCGACTGGGTCGCGGCGGGAATCTTGATCCCCGCCTGGCCTTCGAGGGTCGGCACGTCGATGCTGCCGCCGAGCGCGGCGGTCGTGAAACTGACCGGCACTTCGCAGGAGAGGTGGGCGCCGTCGCGCTCGAAAATAGGGTGCTCGCGCACGACGATCTCGACGTAGAGATCGCCCGACGGCCCGCCGTTGCGGCCCGCTTCTCCCTCGCCGGAGAGGCGGATGCGATCGCCCGTATCGACACCCGCAGGCACCTTGACCGACAGCCGCTTGGCGGCGCGCATGCGACCGTGGCCGGCGCATTTCGCGCAGGGCTCCTTCACGATCGAGCCGCGGCCCTTGCAGCGCGGGCAAGCCTGCTGAACGGCGAAAATGCCCTGGCTGATGCGCACCTGCCCGGAGCCTGAGCAGGCCTCGCAGCTGACGGGCGCGTGCCCGCGCGCAGCCCCCGAGCCGCTGCATTCGTCACACTCCCGTACCGTCTGGAAGTCGATCTCCTTCGAGGTGCCGAACACGGCTTCCTCGAGGTCGAGCGGGAGCTCGTAGCGCAGGTCCGCCCCGCGAAAGACCGCGTTTCGACCGCCGCGCCGCCCGCCCCCGAAGATGTCCCCGAACATCTCGCCAAAGATGTCGCCAAAGGCGTCGGACGAGCTGAAACCGGTTCCCGCGCCACGCGCCGCGTCGAGCCCGGCACGGCCATACTGGTCGTAGGCCGCCCGTTTCTGGGTATCGGTGAGGATCTCGTAGGCCTCCTTGGCCTCCTTGAAAAGCTCCTCGGCCTCCTTGTCGTCGGGGTTGCGGTCGGGGTGGTACTTCATGGCCAGGCGCCGGTATGCCTTCGTAATGGCATCCTCGGTGGCGTTTCGCGGCACGCCCAGCACCTGGTAGAAATCACGCTTCGACATGGCGCTCCACGTGAAAAAGCGCCGGGTGACCCGCTGTCACCCGGTCGCTGTTGTCGATAATGACGCGGGTCGCCGCCTCAGTCCGGCTTCGCGCCCTTGTCCTTGATCTCCTCGAACTCGGCGTCGAGCACGTCGTCCTTGCCGGCGTCAGCGCCCGGCTTGGCCGTGCCCGCCGTCTCCGCCCCGTCGGGCTGGTAGGCGCGCTGCACCACCGGCGCGCTCGCCTTCGCGAGCGCCTCGGCCTTGTGCTCGATGGCCGATTGATCGTCGCCCTTGAGCACGCCGCGCAGGTCCGAGATCGCCGCCTCGACGGCCGCGCGTTCCTCGCCGGTCACCTTGTCGCCAAGATCCTTGAGCGATTTCTCGGTCGCGTGCAGGAGCGCATCGGCGCGGTTCCTCGTCTCCACGAGCTCGCGGAATTTCTTGTCCTCGGACGCGTGCGCCTCGGCCTCGCGCACCATCTGCTTGATCTCCTCCTCGGAGAGTCCGCTCGAGGCCTTGATGACGATGCGCTGTTCCTTGCCGGTCGCCTTGTCCTTGGCGGAAACGTTCAGGATGCCGTTCGCGTCGATATCGAACGTCACCTCGATCTGCGGCATGCCGCGCGGCGCCGGCGGGATGTCCGACAGGTCGAACTTGCCGAGCGACTTGTTGTCGGTCGAGCGGTCGCGCTCGCCCTGCAGCACGTGGATCGTCACGCCGCTCTGGTTGTCGTCTGCCGTCGAGAACACCTGCGTCGCCTTGGTCGGAATCGTCGTGTTCTTCTCGATCAACCGCGTCATCACGCCGCCGAGCGTCTCGATGCCGAGCGAAAGCGGCGTGACGTCGAGCAGCAGCACGTCCTTGACGTCGCCCGCCAGTACGCCTCCCTGGATGGCTGCGCCGACCGCGACCGCCTCGTCCGGGTTGACGTCCTTGCGCGGTTCCTTGCCGAAGAGGTCCTTGACCGACTTCTGCACCAGCGGCATGCGCGTCTGGCCGCCCACCAGGATCACCTCGTCGATCTCGCTGATCGCGAGACCCGCGTCCTTCAGCGCGATACGGCAAGGCTCGACCGTGCGCTGGACGAGGTCCTCGACCAGCGATTCGAGCTTGGCGCGCGTCAGCTTCAGCGTCAGGTGCTTGGGGCCCGAGGCATCAGCCGTGATGTAGGGCAGGTTGATCTCTGTCTGCTGGCCGGAGGACAGCTCGATCTTGCCCTTCTCGGCAGCCTCCTTCAGGCGCTGCACGGCGAGCGGGTCCTTGCGTACGTCGACGCCGCTCTCCTTCTGGAACTCGGTCGCGATGTAGTCGATCACCCGACGGTCAAAATCCTCGCCGCCGAGGAAGGTGTCGCCGTTCGTGGACAGCACTTCGAACTGGCGCTCGCCATCGACGTCGGCGATCTCGATGATCGAGATGTCGAACGTGCCGCCGCCGAGGTCGTAGACCGCGATCTTGCGGTCCTTGCCCTTCTTGTCCATGCCGTAGGCGAGCGCGGCCGCCGTCGGCTCGTTGATGATGCGGCGCACGTTCAGGCCCGCGATCCGGCCGGCGTCCTTGGTCGCCTGGCGCTGGGCGTCGTTGAAGTACGCGGGAACCGTGATGACGGCGTCGGTGACGGCCTCGCCGAGATAATCCTCGGCGGTCTTCTTCATCTTCATGAGCACGCGCGCCGAGATTTCCTGCGGCGCCATCTTCTTGCCCTGGGCTTCGAGCCAGGCATCGCCGTTTTCGGCGCGCACGATCTTGTAGGTCTCGAGCGGGATGTCCTTCTGGACGACCGCGTCGTCATGGCGTCGGCCGATGAGCCGCTTGACCGCGTGGAAGGTGTTCTGGGGATTGGTGACGGCCTGCCGCTTGGCCGGCTGCCCGACCTGGACCTCGCCGTCCTTCGTGAATGCGACCACCGACGGAGTCGTCCGGTCGCCCTCGCTGTTCTCGAGGACCTTGGGGGAACTCCCCTCCATCACAGCGACGCAGGAATTCGTGGTTCCGAGGTCGATTCCAATGATCTTGGCCATATCAATGAGTTCCGGTTAGTGGGACTGGTCCCGGTTCTGGGGTCGCCAGGCCGCGGTTTCAACCACCCGGCGTGGACTCCCTGGCCCCGGACGCCTCGGGGCCTGCCAGGGGTGTCGAGACGATCACGCGCGCCGGCCGGAGCAGGCGTCCGTTCAGCAGCCAGCCCTTCTGGACCACCTGCAGGACCGTGTGCGGCGGACGGTTGGGCGCCGGCTGCATCGCCATGGCTTCGTGCAGGGTCGGGTCGAAAGGCTCGCCGTCGGGTTCGATCTCCGCGAGTCCGGCCCGCTCGAACGCCTTCAGGAGAAGCCGCAGCGTCGCCTCCTGGCCTTGCACCAGCGTCGCGGCATCGGCGTCAGCGGCCGAACGCAGCGCGAGGTCGAGCGTGTCTGCCACGGGCAGGAGGTCGGCGGCGAAGCGCTCGACGCCGAACTGGCGCGCCGCATCGACTTCGCGCGCGGACCGCTTGCGCACGTTTTCGAGCTCCGCGATCGCGCGCAGGAAATCGGCGCGATGCTGTTCGGCGCGACCCTCTGCCTCGGCCAGCTGCGATTCCGCAGCCAGGGATTCCGGGGAACTGCCGTTTTCCGCGGCTTCGGCCGGCCGCTCTTTTTCAGTACCGCTCATGCGCGTCGGGTGTGGGGCTTAGTCGCGCGAATTCAAGGCGGAGCCCAGCATGCGGGCGGCGATATCGACCACCGGGATGACGCGTTCGTAGGCCATCCGGGTCGGACCGATGACCCCGAGCACCCCGACCACGCGATCGTCCTGCGTGTAGGGTGCGACGACCACGCTGCAGTCGTCGAGGATCCGGTAGCCCGACTCGTGCCCGATGAAGATCTGCACGCCATCGGCGTGCAGGCTCTGGTCCAGCAGGTGCAGTATGTCGCGCTTTTCGGCGAATGCCTCGAACAGGCGGCGCAGGCGCTCGACATTCGACAACTCCGCGAGCCCCATGAGGTTCGTCTCGCCTGCGACCACCATGTCGGCGTCGCGCTCGTCCGGCTGGTCCGCGAAGGCCCGCTGCGCGAGCGTGATCGCGTCCACCATCATCCGGTTCATTTGCTCGCGGGTTTCCTGCAACTGGTCCACGAGCCGCGCCCGCACGCCGGCCAGTTCCTGACCGCCGAACAGCTCGTTCAGGTAGGCCGCGGCACGGCGCAGCTCGTCCGGCGGGAAGTGCCGGTCGAGCTGCACGACGCGGTTCTGCACCTCGCGACCATTGACGACCAGGATCGTCAGCACGCGATTGCCCGAAAGCCCCACGAATTCGATCTGCGATAGCGCCGCACTGGTTTCGCGCGGGACCGTCACGACGCCGGCGAGATGTGTGAGATTCGAGACCGCCTGCGACGCGGCGGCGACTAGCGCCTTCGAATCGCCTGCGCGAATGTCGAGGTGACGCTTCAGCTCGGCAAGCTCCGACTGGTCGGGCGGCCGGTAGCGCAACAGCGCATCGACGAAATAACGATAGCCTTTGTCGGTCGGCACGCGGCCGGCTGAGGTGTGCGGCGAGGCGACGAAGCCATGCTCCTCGAGGTCGGCCATCACGTTGCGGATGGTCGCCGCAGAAAGGCTGAGTCCGGACTCCCGGGTCAGGGTGCGGGAGCCGACCGGCTGACCGTCGCGGATGTAGCACTCCACCAGCGTGCGCAGCAGCTGCTGGGCCCGATCATTCGGTTCGCCTTCGGCAACACGTGTCGTATCCGGCATAAGTCCCTGTTGCAAAAGGGAAATGAGAAATTCGCCCGCCGCGGGAGTCAAACTAGCAATCGCACTCGGCGAGTGTCAACAAGGATTGTGGTCGCCCGGGGACCCGCATGCTAAAAAGCCGTCAAAGCCGAATGAACAAGTCCTTCTCCCGTATTGCGCTGGTCGGCAAGGTCGAAGACCCCCGGGTCGCCGATTCGCTGGCCCTGCTCGCCACCCATTTGCGCGCGCGCGGCCTTTCGGTCTCGGTCGATCGCGACGCCGTCATGGAGGGCCTGCCCCAAGGACTGATCCGCCGGCCCGTGGGCGAGCTGGGCGAGGACGTCGACCTCATCGTCGCCATCGGCGGCGACGGGACCATGCTGTTCGCCGCGCAACTCGCGCTCGCGCGCGGCGTGCCGCTGCTCGGCGTCAACCGGGGCCGGCTCGGCTTCCTGACCGACGTGCTGCCAGACGAAATGATCGCCAGTGTCGATGGCGTGCTTGAGGGCCGCTATGAAACCGACCGGCGCGACCTGCTGGCCGCGAGCCTCGTGCATGCGGACTGTGCCGCCCTCACCTGCCGGGCGCTCAACGACGTGGTCGTGCAGCGCCAGGAGTCCGGGCGCATGGTGGAGCTCGAGATCTGGATCGACGGGAACTTCGTCAACACCCACGGCGGCGACGGCCTCGTGGTCGCAAGCTCGACGGGCTCGACCGCCTACGCGCTCTCCTGCGGCGGCCCGATCATTCATCCGTC
>Ga0209706_10002461_pt1 | contig 10258 bp, 9 predicted proteins | sample PPLLaktember2015_6_FD_187263 | JGI IMG/M metagenome (GOLD analysis project Ga0209706, IMG submission 187263) | Freshwater sediment microbial communities from Prairie Pothole Lake near Jamestown, North Dakota, USA - PPLs Lake P8 Core (1) Depth... | ecosystem: Environmental > Aquatic > Freshwater...
TGGAATTTTACATAATCTATCTTATCGGACATTGAGGATCGGACTCCGGGGGGCACCCCGGTGACGCCTTCGGACCCCGCGGCATCCCACGCGCGTGAGCGGACCGGAAGCCATCGAGCACGCCGTTCGCGCGCTGGGCGCGATCGCAGGCGCCGGCGTGCTGCATCTGCTCCTGCGCCGGCTCGAGCGGCGGCTGCCGGTGTGGCTGGCGCGGCGGCGCGCGCGCGGGCCCGGCGCCGTGGCCGCGGCGCTCGAGCGCTACCGCGCGCGCACCGGCGTGGTCTTCCTGGCTCCCAGGACGGCGCTCTGGCTGGCCGCGTTCGGGCTCGCGAGCAGCCAGCTCATGGCGCTCGCCAGCGCGCGCGACGCCGCGCTCGCCGTCGTGGACGCGAGCCTGCACGCGCCGCTGGTGCGCATGGGCGCCCGGAGCTGGTCCGCCCTCGACCTGCTCGAGCTCCCGGCGCTGCTCGCAGCGCTCTGGCTGGCCGTGAGCCTGCTGGCGCGCGGCGTCCGCCGGCAGCTCGCGCGGGCCGGCGCCGCTCCCGGCGCCAGCGATCTGCTCGCCAGCCTGCTGCGCTACGCGCTCGCGGCGGTCGCCTCGCTCGTGCTGCTCCAGGTGTGGGGACTGGACCTCGGCTCGCTCGCGCTGCTCGGCGGAGTGGTCGGCGTCGGCCTCGGCTTCGGGCTCCAGAACATCGCCAGCAACTTCGTATCGGGCGTGCTGCTCTCCGTCGAGCGGCCGATCAAGCCGGGGGACTTCGTGACGGTCGGCAGCTTCGAGGGCACGGTCCAGCGCATCGGCGCGCGCTCGACCGAGATCCTCACCCGCGATCACGTGTCGATCCTGGTGCCCAACTCGCGCTTCCTCGAGGGCGAGGTCGTGAACTGGAGCCACCGCGACCCGATGTGCAAGCTCCACGTGCCGGTCGGCGTCGCCTACGGCTCGGATCCCGGCCAGGTGCGCGCGGTGCTGCTCGAGGCCGCGCGCTGCCATTCCCAGGTCCTGGCCGATCCCCGCCCGAGCGTCGACCTCGAGGGCTTCGGCGACAACGCCCTGCTCTTCGACCTCGAGGTCTGGACGCGCCAGCCCGCGGAGCGCAAGAAGCTGCTCTCCGACCTCAACTACCGCATCGAGGCCGCGCTGCGCCGACACGGCCTCTCGGTGCCCTTTCCGCAGCGCGACCTGCACCTGCGCTCCCCGGAGCTCTCGCGGCTGCTCGGCGCGTGGGCGCGCCGCGCGCTGCCCGGATTCGAGGAAGACCCGCCGCCGGCGCCCGCGGCCGGCGAGCCCGCCGCGGCGCTCCCGCCCGCGAGCCCACCGGGCGAATGGAGCGAGCGCGAGCTCTTCCAGCTCGCGGAGCGGATGCGCGGGCCCGCCGGCGTCGAGATCCGCGATCGCCGCCACCGGCTGGGGCTCCACCGGCGCTGCCTCGTCGGAAGCGAGGCGGTGACCTGGCTGATGGAGAGCGAGGGCCTCACGCGCGAAGAGGCGGCCCGTGCGGGCCAGCGCCTCGTCGAGGCCGGCCTGCTGCACCACGTGCTCGACGAGCACGGCTTCGAGGACGCGCGGCTCTTCTACCGCTTCACCGCGGACGAGGCCGAGCCCGACTCCGCGCCCGCGCAGGCGAGCGCCGCGCCGTGGTAGCATGCCCCACGCCGTCGCTCCGGCGTTCGACATGCCGACCTTCCACACGATCGTGTCGCAGGCCTCGAGGCTGGTTGCGGCGCCGGGCGCCTTCGCCACGGTGCGGCGCGCCAGCAACTTCCTGCGCTTCGTGCTGGGCTTCGGCTCGGGCTGGCGCTCCCTCGAGGCCGAGACGCGCGCCGCCGCCGCGCTGCTGGCAGGCGTCGCCGAGCCCGTCGTGATCGACGCCGGCGCGCACGCCGGCGAGTGGACCGACGCTCTGCTGCGGCGCCTGGGGCCCGCCCGGCGCGCGCGGGTGATCCTCGCGGAGCCGTCGCCGGACTTCGCCGCGCGCCTCCGGGAGAAGTTCCCTTCGGCGACGGTCCTTCCCGTCGCCCTCGGTGACGCCAACCGCGAGGTCGTCTTCTACGAGGCCGGCGCCATCGGGAGCGTCTACCGGGACGAGGACGCCGCCGCGCGCGAGATCCGCGTCCCGATGGAGCGCCTCGATGCGGTCGTCCCCCGCCTCGGGCTCGCCCGCATCGACCTGCTGAAGCTGGACGTGGAAGGCGCCGAGCTCGACGTGCTGCGCGGCCTCGCCGGGTACCTGCGACCCGACTTCGTCCGCGCCCTCACCTTCGAGTTCGGCGTCAACAACCTGCGCTCGCGGACCTTCTTCCGGGACTTCTTCGAGCTGCTCGCCGGGCGCGGCTACCGGATCGCGCTCATCGATCCGCGCGGCCGCCTGGCGCCGCTTCCCCGCTACGCGACGGACCTCGAGTGGTTCCACGGCGTCTCGAACTACGCGGCGTACGCTCCCCCGAGCGGCCCCTGATGGACAGCCCAGGGGGGAGTCCCCGCGCCGGGGGTGTACCGCAAGCCCGCCTGCCCTCCCCCGCTCAAGGCGCAGCGTCCTCGCGACGAATCGGGCTGCCGTGCAGGAGCGCCGCCGTAGTCCCCGCCATCGCTGCCGCCTCCGCTGCGGGGTCCGCCGCGGCGGCAAGCGCGAGGAGGGCGTGGTGCTCGACGTCTCGCTCTCGGGCCTCTCGCTCCAGACGACCCTCCAGCTCGCCCAGGGCGACGAGGTCGAGCTCGACATCGCCGACGCCCACGTGCGGGTTCGCGCGCTCGCGTGGAACGGCCGGCGCGTGCGCCGCGCCGGCGAGACCTCGAACGTCGTCGGCATGATGCTGGCCGAGGTCGGCGCGGACTACGAGGCGCTCGTCGCGCGCGTGGCGGACGCGCGGGCGAAGCCCGCGGCGCGCGCGGCCACTGCGCCCGCTTCGAAGGCGAGCCAGGAGCCCCCTCCCCCCCAGGCCCGCCGCCGGGCGCCTCCGCCGCTCCTCGGGCCGCGCCCGCTCCTCTGGTGGCGCCTGCGCGTGAAGGAGACGAACGGGCCGCGCACCCGCCTCGTGACGCTGGCAGCCCCCTCCGCCGAAGACGCCGCGGCCCAGTCCCTCGCCGAGATGGGCGCTGGCTGGGAAGTGATCGAGGTGAAGCCCGCCGCCGCCGGGCGCTGAGCTTCCCCGACGCTCGCAGCGCCGCTCAGGGGAGGGCACGAACCGTCCGATCCGGATAGGTTCCGACACCTCCTCCTGCGATCGCTGGGGACTCGAGCTCGACCCGATGACCAGTCCGTACTCCGTTTCCGTCGATGACGTGCGAGAAGGCGACTGGAACGAGCTGCTGCCGTCCTTCGACGACGCGAGCGTCTATCAGACGTGGGCCTACGGCGCGGCGAGCTGGGGCGAGCGTCAGCTCAGCCACCTGGTGCTGCGGCGCGGGGCCGAGCCGGTGGCCGCGGCGCAGGTGCGCGTCGTGCGCTTGCCGCTGCTCGGAAGCGGGGTCGCCTACGTCCGCTGGGGGCCGCTGCTGCGCCGCGGCGGCCGCGACGCCGACCCCGAGGTCCTCGAGCGCGTCATCGACGCGCTGCTGGACGAGTACGCCTCGCGCCGCGGCCTGCTGCTCCGGCTGATCCCGATCTGCTTCGCGGGCGATGCCACCGCCGAGCGCATGGCCCCGCTCTTCGCGGCGCGCGGCCTGGAGTTGGACCCCGCAGGCCCGATCTACCGCACCTTCCGGCTCGACCTCTCGCCCCCGCTCGACGCCCTGCGCAAGGGCTTCGATCCCAAGTGGCGCAACAAGCTGAGCGGTGCCGAGCGCGCGGGGCTCGAGCTCGCCGAGGGGACCTCCGACGCGCTCTACGGCGAGTTCCTCGGCGTCTACCGCGAGATGATGGCGCGCAAGAGCTTCGAGACCACGGTCGACGTGGAGACGCTCGGCGCCGTGCAGCAGCGGCTGCCCGAGCCGCTCAAGATGCGGGTGCTGGTGTGCCGGAGCGAGGGGCGCGCCGTGAACGCCGTCGTCGTGGCGGCCCACGGCGACACCGGGATCTACCTGCTCGGCGCCACCAGCGACGCGGGCACGAAGACGAAGGGGTCCTACCTGCTCCACTGGCGCGCGATCGAGTGGCTGAAGGCGCGCGGGCTGCGCTGGTACGACCTCGGCGGGCACGATCGCGAGGCGAACCCCGGCGTGTACGACTTCAAGCGCGGCTTCTCCGCGCAGGAGTTCCTGCAGCCCGGGCTCTACGCGCGCAGCGGAAGCAGGCTGAGCTCGCTCGTCGTGCGGGCGGGCGAGCGGCTCGCCGCCGCGCGCCGCTCCCGCGCGCGGAGCGACTGAGTGGCGGCGCCCGATCCGACGCGCGATCGGGCCCGCCTCGCGTGGGTCGACGTCGCGAGAGGCCTCGGCATCGTTCTGGTGCTGCTCGGCCACAGCCCCGCGCTGCGCGGCGCGCCCAAGACCCTGATCTACGCCTTCCACATGCCGCTCTTCTTCTTCCTCTCGGGCTTCCTCGCCACGCCCGCGAGCTTCGCGGTGCCGTTCGCTTCGTACGTCGCGAGCCAGGCGCGCCGGCTGCTGGTCCCGTACTTCGCCTTCAGCGCGCTCAGCTACCCGATCTGGCTGCTCGCGCTGGCCGGCGGCAGGCCCCACGAATCCATCGACCCGCTGAGGCCGCTGCTCGGAACCCTCTACGGAAACGGGACCGACGGCTGGCTCGACCACAACGTGGCGCTCTGGTTCTTCGTCTGCCTGTTCGGAACGCGCCTGCTGTTCTTCTGGATCGCGCGCCTCGGCTCGCCGCGCGCGATCGCCCTCGCGCTCGCCGGCCTCGCGCTCGTGGGGATCGCAGACGTCCGCTTCGACCCGCTGCGCCTCCCGTGGAGCCTCAACGTCACGCCGGTCGCCGCGGTGTTCTTCGGGGCGGGCTTCCTGGTGCGCGCCGCGCCGCGCGGACTGGCCGACCCGGCGCGGCTTCCCGGCTGGCTCGCGCTCCCGGCGGCCGCCGCGCTCGCGGCCCTCTCGGCGTGCAACGGGCGCACCGACATGAACGGTGAGTCGTACGGCAACGCTGCGCTCTTCTTCGCAGCGGCCGGCGCGGGCATCGTGATGACGCTGGCGCTCGCCCGCGCCCTCGCCGGCTCGGCGCCGCTGGCGCACGTCGGCCGGAACACCGCGGCAATCTTCCCCGCGCACATTCCGTTCTTCACGCTGCTCTCGGGCGTGGCGGTGGGCGTCCTCGGCTGGTCGCCGTCCTTCAACGACCGATCGATGGCGATCGGCGTCGGCTACACGCTGCTCGCCCTCGCGGCGCTGACGCCCCTCGGCGACTGGCTCCGCGCGCACGCGTCCTGGCTGATCGGCGAGGCGCGCGACCGGGCCGCCCGGGCCTAGCTTCCCGCGGGCGCGGGGGGAGCCGATGCGCGCAGCTCGTCGAGGCGGGCGCTCACGGAGTCCGGCAGCTCGAGATCCGGCGCTTCGCTCCCGACGCGGGCGGCCAGCGCCACGGCGCGCTCGCGCTCGCCGGCGGCGGCGAAGCTGCGCGCCGCGTTGGCCATGGCGTGGTAGCGGAGCGGGAACGCCTCGATGCCCGACGCCTCCTCGTGGGCCGCGGCGGCCTCCTTCCAGGCGGCGCGGTCCTCGTAGCCCGCGGCGAGGCGCTCGAGCGCGAGACCCCGCAGCGGCGTCCCTGCCGGCGCGGCCTCGACGGCGCGCTTCCACGCCTCGGTCGCCTCGTCGGCCTTCCCGAGCTGCTGGCGCAGGTTGCCGGCCTCGACCCAGGCCTCGACGCCGGCGGTGGTGCCGCCGTGCTCGGCGCCCACCTCCGCGAAGCGCGCCGCGGCGTCCTCGCGCGCCTTGCGGCCGGTCTCGGGGTTGGCGGGCTCGCTGAAGCCCGTCGCCCCCGCCGGCGCGCCCATCGCCTTCAGGAAGTCCGCGCGCACCGCGGCGACCGCCTCCGCGGCCTTCACCTCGCCCCGCTCGCCCAGCCAGCTGGTGAGCCCGATCGCGCCGGTCACCAGCAGCACCGCGAGCACGCCGCCGAGGAACGCCGCCGGGTTCTCGCCGACCCAGTGCGCCGCGCGATCGAGCCCGCTGCCGAGGTCCGGCAGCGACTCCGCGAGATCGTGGTCGGCTCCGCGCGCCATGGGCTCCATCTCCCACTTCCCTGGGGAGCGCGGGAGTGTATCAGCGCGGCGCGCCTTTGCCGCCCGGCTTCCGGGCGCGCGCGCGGAGCCGCAGGCGGACCGGCACCCCTTCCAGCCCGTAACGCTCCCGGAGCCGGTTCTCGAGGAAGCGGCGGTAGGCGGGCTGGACGGACTCGGGCTCGGTGCAGAAGAGCGTGAAGGTCGGCGGGCCGACCCCCGTCTGGGTGGCGTAGAAGAACTTGATCGGGCGCTTGCGCGTGCCGCGCTGGCCCATCGCCGGCTCGTGGCGCGCGACGCTCTCCTGGAGCCAGCGGTTGAGCTCCGCGGTCGGGATCTCGCGGCGGTAGGCTTCGCCGAGCTGGCGGATCAGTGGGAAGAGCTTCTCGACGCCGCGCCCGGTCTTCGCCGAGACCTGCACCACGGGGAAGTGCGCGAAGCCCGGGAAGTGGCGATCGACCTCGGAGTGGACGCGCCTCCCGGCGGCGGCGCCCTGCTCGGCGACGAGGTCCCACTTGTTCAGCAGCACCGCCCCCGCCCGCCCGCGCTCGGTCACCAGCGAGAGGATGCGCGCATCCTGATCGGTCGGGCCGTCGCTGGCGTCCACCAGCACGAGCGCGACGTCCGCCTCCTCGAGGGCGCGCAGCGCCATCAGCGCTCCGCCGCGCTCGCCCACGCGGTCGCGGCGGCCGGGCCGGCGCAGGCCGGCGGTGTCGACGAAGACGAAGGCGGCGCCCTCGCGCTCCACGCGGATGTCGACGGCGTCGCGCGTCGTGCCCGGCACCTCCGACACCACGACGCGCTCGGCGCCGAGGATGCGGTTCAAGAGCGAGCTCTTCCCGGCGTTCGGTCGCCCGAGCAGCGCGACGCGGAGCGCGTCGCCGCGCCGCGCGGGCGGCGGGCCCTCGGGCGGAAGGGCCGCCACCAGCTCCTCGAGCAGCTCGAACGCGCCGCCGCCGTGCTCCGCCGAGACGCCGCGCAGCGGCTCCAGCCCGAGCTCGTGGAACTCGGCCACCCGCGCGGCGTGGCGCAGGTGGTCGATCTTGTTGACCGCCACGGCCAGGGGCTTGCGCCCGCGGCGCAGGGTGCGCGCCAGCTCGGCGTCCTGGGGCAGCAGTCCGGCCTGGCCGTCCAGCACCAGCAGGACGGCGTCGGCCTCCTCGATCGCCGCGCGGGCCTGGGCCTGGATGGCGGCGTCGACGCCGGAGTCGGCGTCCGGGTCGAGGCCGGCGGTGTCGACCAGCAGGATGCGCCGGCCCGCCACCTCGATCTCCTCGACCAGGCGGTCGCGCGTCAGGCCGGGGACGTCGGCCACGAGCGCCCGGCGGCGCCCCGCGTAGCGGTTGAAGAGGGTCGACTTGCCGACGTTCGGCCGCCCCACGATCGCGACGACGGGGAGCTGGGCCATGGGGAGCGGAGGGTGCCACTCGGGCGCGCGCGGAACCAGCACGCCCCGCGGGCCCGGGGCCGAGCCGCAACTTCGCGCGGCAACGCCTCGCCGCGTCGTTGTTTGCTTGACATTCCGGCGCCCGCCGCCGTAGCCTGCGCCCGGGGTGCCCCGAAGCCCGCCGCTTCTCGCGCGCGGGGGCGTGTGTGTCGTCTCGCGGGCGCGGGCACCCGAGGAGGATGCACCGTGTCGCTGCCCCGATGCCTCGCCCTGGCCCTGGCCGCCGGCCTGCTCGCCCTCCCGGCGGCCCCGGCCGACGCATCGCCGAAGACGCTGAAGCGCTCCATCGAGAACCTGACCCAGGGGCCGGTCGACACCGTCACCGCGCCGGTCACCGCCGTCTGGGCCATCTACAACAACATGCGCAGCATCGGCGACAGCACCGCGGTCCGCATCTTCTACCCGCTCCCGGGCTTCGCCTGGAACACCATGGTGAACGCCGGCGCCGGCGTGCTGCGCACCGTCACCGGCGTGATGGAGTTCGTGCCCGGCATCGTGCTGCTGCCCTTCGAGACCGACCTCGATCCGCTCTTCGACCCGCCCTACGCCGCCCCGTCGATCGTGAACTGGGAGAACGGCTACTACGACCTCAAGGTCATGAACGACTACACGACCGCGGGCTGATTCGCGGCGGGGCGCGCGAGGAACTCCGCCACGCGCGCCTCGATGCCCGCGACGTCGGCGGGGTCGACCCAGACCGCGTCCTTCACGGCGCGGAACCAGGTGCGCTGGCGCCGGGCGAACTGGCGCGTGTCGCGCTGCATCTGCGCCAGCACGTTGCGCAGCGTCTCGGAGCCGTCGATCACCGGCTGCATGTGCCGGTAGCCGATCGCCTGCATCGAGGGCAGCTCGGGGCCGTAGCCCATCTCGCGCAGCCGGCGCACCTCCTGGAGCAGGCCGCCTTCCACCATCTCGGCGCAGCGCCGGTCGATGCGCTCGTTCAGCGAGTCGCGCCCCGGGTCGACGACCAGGTAGAGGCGCGGGTAGCGCGGCGCGGCGAAGCCGTGGGCGCGGCGCAGCTCCGAGGGGAGCCGGCCCGTGAGCGCGTGGATCTCGAGGGCGCGCACGGTGCGCTTCAGGTCGCGGGCGTGGATCTGCCGCGCGGACTCCGGGTCGATCGCGCGGAGGCGGCGGTGGAGCCGCTCCGGGTCGCCCTCGGCCTCGGCTTCGCGCTGCTCGGCCTCGAGCTGCGTGCGCAGGGCGGAGTCGCCGGCGGCTTCGCCGAGCAGCCCCTCGAGGAAGGCGCGGATGTAGAGCCCGGTGCCGCCGACCAGGAAGACCGCCCTCCCCCGCCCGTGGATGTCCGCCGCCGCCTTCGCCGCCTGCTCGGCGAAGCGGCCGGCGCTGTACTGCTCCGCGGGGTCGGCGACGTCGATCAGGTGGTGGGGCACCTGGGCGCGCTGGGCGGGCGTCGGCTTGGCGGTGCCGATGTCGAGGTGCCGGTAGACCTGCATCGAGTCGGCGTTCACGATCTCGCCGTCGAAGCGCAGCGCCAGATGGATGCCGAGCGCGCTCTTGCCGGCGGCGGTGGGGCCCGCCACCACGACGACCCGGGGCCGGCTCTCGGAGGTCTCGGGACACATGGGCCCGAGAGGGTAGCGACTCAGGCGCGCCCGAAGCGGCGCTCGATCTCGGCGAGGGTCAGCGGGATCGCCACCGGGCGGCCGTGGGGGCAGGTGGGAGCCCAGGGGATCGCGTCGAGGCCATCGAGGAGCGCCCGCTGCTCCCCCGGCGCCAGCACGTCCCCGGCGCGCCGGGCGGCGTGGCAGGCGAGCGTCGCGAAGAGGTGGTCGGCGGCTTCGAGGAGCCGCACGGAGGCTTCTTCGCCCAGCCGGTCGGCGGCGGCCTCGCCCACGTCGAGGGCCCCGCTCCGCAGCTCCTCGGCCAGGCCGCGCACGAGGGCCGCGGGGTCGCGGTCGCCGAGCAACGCGGGTACGGCCCGCACCAGCACGGCGCCCGCGCCGAAGGCCTCGACCTCGAAGCCGAGGCGCAGCAGCGCAGCGCCCGCCCCCTCGATCGCCGCGCGCGACGCGGTCTCGAGCTCGACGGGCACCGGCGCCAGGAGCCCCTGGCGCGGGGCGCCGCCCTCGAGCCAGGCGCGCCGCATGCGCTCGTAGAGGATGCGCTCGTGGGCGGCGTGCTGGTCCACCAGCAGGAGCCCGCTCTTGTCCTCGAGGAGCAGGTAGGTGCCGAGGAGCTGGCCGAGCGGCCGCAGGTCGGCGAAGCGGACGCCCGCCGTCTGCGCGCCGGCCGGCAGGCTGGCGCTCGCCTCGGCGGGACGAGCGAAGATCCAGTCGCTCTGGGGAGCCTCCGCGACGCCCGCCGCCGGCCCGGAGCGCGCCGCGGGCGTCTCCCAGCGGGCGGGCGCGGCGCCCGTCCGCGGCGGCTGCGGCGTCGCCTCGCCCGCGGCCGGGGCTCCGGGGCCCAGCCAGCCGCGGCTCTCGATCGCGCGCCGCACCGCGACCGACACCATGCGGTGTATTGCCTGCGGATCCGCGAAGCGCACCTCCCACTTCGCCGGGTGCACGTTCACGTCGACGGCTTCCGGGGGCAGCTCGAGCTCGAGCAGCGCCGTCGGGAAGCGGCCGCGCGGCAGCCAGTCGCGGTAGGCGTCGAGGAGCGCGTGGCGCAGCAGGCGGTCTCGCACCGGCCGGCCGTTGACGTAGAGGTACAGCCCCTCGGCGGTGCGCCGGTGCACGTCGG
>Ga0209706_10002462_pt1 | contig 10254 bp, 8 predicted proteins | sample PPLLaktember2015_6_FD_187263 | JGI IMG/M metagenome (GOLD analysis project Ga0209706, IMG submission 187263) | Freshwater sediment microbial communities from Prairie Pothole Lake near Jamestown, North Dakota, USA - PPLs Lake P8 Core (1) Depth... | ecosystem: Environmental > Aquatic > Freshwater...
GCGGCACCAGCTCCGGGTCGAGGATCTGGCGTTCTTTCAGCTTGCCGTTCTCGTAGAGGGAGAGGACGTCGACGACGCCGTCGCCGTTCTTGTCCTCTTCGCGCTTCTCGAGCACCGTCTTGCCGGCGACCTGGGCGTAGGTCTCGAAGGTGTCGGGCTTGCCGCGCTTCTGGGTGTCCTTCTCGACGCGCGACACCACTTCCTGGTCGCCCGCGCTCTGGAAGTAGGTCCAGGTGTCGAGGGCACCGTCGCGGTCGAGGTCCTCTTCGGCGCGCACCAGCCGGCGGTCCTGGTAGTAGACGGCGCGCTCGAGCTTGCCGTCCTTCCCGCTGTGGCGCTCGCTCAGCAGCACGCCGCTCGAGTACTCGTAGACGGCGTCCCGCGCGCCGTCGGCGTCGCGGTCGACCTCGCGGCGGGTCATGCGGCCGTCGGCGCCGTAGCTCTGCCACTCGTCGAGCTTGCCGTCGCCGTCCGTGTCGCGCTGGATCTCCGACACGAGGCCGCTCTCGTAGCGCGTCCAGGAGTCCATGCGGCCGTCGTAGTCGCGGTCCTCCTCCTTGTAGAGCAGCGCGCCGGTCTTCGGGTCGACGAAGCGGATCAGCTCCGGGCTGCCGTCGCGATCGGCGTCCAGCACGAGACGCTTCGCGGTGATCTCCTTCGGGTTGCCCCAGGTGCCCTTCGGCACCTTGCGCTGGTCGGCCTCGAAGATGGCGATCGGCAGGTCGCGCTCCGAGGGCGCCTGCGGCGCGCTGCGCGGATCGGCGCGGGCCACGAGCTCGCCCTGGCTCGGTGCGGGCGCGCTGGCCTCGGCGTCGAGGGCGCTGCCGGTCGCTTCCTCGCGCTCGATCTGCTTCAGCAGATCCTCCTGGCGGCGCAGCTCCGCCTCGATCTCGTCCTCGAGGGCGTCGCCTTTCGCCACCTGCTGCTCGAGCTGGCCCTCGAGCTCCGCCTCGCGCTGCGCTTCGGCGGCCGGCACGCCGGCGCTCGGGTAGCCGCCTCCTCCGGGATACGGATAGCCGCTCGACGGATAGGGGTAGCCGCCCGCCGGGTAGGTCGCGCCGTATCCGCCGCCTCCGCCGAGCACCGGCGTTCCGCGCACGGCTCCGTAGACGGCGAAGCCCGTGGCGCCGACGGCGGCGCCGATCGGACCGAACATGGACCCGAGCACTGCACCCATCACGAGGCCGGAGAGCGCGGCGTCGGTGCGTTGGCCGGCGGTGGGACCCGCCGCAGGAGCCGACACGGCAGGTGTCGACGTAGGTGCGACCGGGGGCGCCTGGCTGCCGCGGCTCGAGCACGCCGCGACCGCGAGCGCGACGAACAGAGCGAGACGCGCCATCACAGCAAACCTCCGCGCCTCGCGTCTGCATAGCACAACCGCGGGCGCCTCCCCTCGTACGCACGGCGCGAGGCCCGGAGCGGCCGGTCGCGACGCGCCGCGCAATTTCCGGGTGCGGCGCCGCCAGAATGCGAGCCCCGCGCTCCGATCGGGCAAAACCCCCAGTTTTGATAGGGGGTTCGACGCCCACGCAACTTTTCTTCCCCAGCGACGAACTCACTGTGGAGTTTTCCGGGCGGGTACACGATGATTGGTCCTGACGCGGTGCAGCGGAGCGTGCCCCCGGTGACGCCCGAAGCGCTCGCGCCACGTGGGGAGGCAAGGCCGATTTGGGCCTGACCCTGATCCGCAAGAGCCAGGGGGTGCGCCGCAAGCGCAGCCCCAAAGTCGCGCTGGTCCTGGCCGGCGGGGCGGTTTCCGGCGGTGCGTTCAAAGTAGGGGGGCTGAAGGCCCTCGACGACTTCCTCGTCGGTCGCAAGATGACCGACCTCGACTGCTACGTGGGCCTCTCGGCGGGCTCGCTGCTGGCGGTCTCCCTCGCCGGCGGCATCACGCCCGACGAGATGCTGAAGGTTCTCGAGGGCACGAGCGGGCGCTTCAAGCAGCTCGGGCCGCTCCACTTCTACAGCCCCAACGTCCGCGAGTTCGTCACGCGGCCCGCGAAGTTCCTCTACGACCTGTGGAGCTACGCGCCGGGCGTCGCGATCGACTTCCTGAGGAGCATTCCCCAGCTCCCCGAGGCCCTCGGCCCCTCGCTGCGCGATTTCGTGCGCGAGCCCAGCTACACGCGCGCCGAAACGGTGGCGATGGCGCTGATGGACCACGTCTCGCCCTCGCGCGAAGTCCCGAACCTGATGTCCCACGTGCCGACCGGCTTCTTCGAGAACGGCGGCCTCGAGCGCTGGCTGCGCGAGAACCTCGAGCGCATCCGCATGCCCAACGACTTCCGCGCCTTCGAGCGCAAGCGCGAGCGGCGGCTCTACATGACGGCCTGCGACCTGGACACCGCGGAGCGGGTGGTGTTCGGCGCGGACGAGACCAACGACGTGACCATCTCCCAGGCGGTGCAGGCGTCGACGGCGCTGCCGCTCTTCTACCGGCCGGCGCGCATCAACGGCGTCGACTACGTCGACGGCGGCGTGCGCCACACCGCCAACATCGACATCGCGATCGAGAAGGGGGCGGATCTCATCATCTGTTACAACCCCTTCCGCCCGTTCCTGAACCGCGTGGACGACGAAGAGGGGGGCAGCCGCTACTTCTCCGGGGGCCGCTACCTCGCGGACCGGGGCATGGGGATCGTGCTGAACCAGGTGTTCCGCACCCTGCTGCACTCCCGGCTGAAGCTCGGCCTGCAACGCTATCTGGCCGACGACCGCTTCCAGGGCGACATCGTGCTGCTCGAGCCGCGCGAGCACGACGCGGACTTCTTCGGCATGAACCCGCTCGCGTTCTGGCGCCGGGCGGAGGCGATCCGCCACGGCTTCGAGTCGGTGCGCACCACCCTCGAGCAGAACTACGACCAGCTGAGCGCCGTCTTCTCGCGCTACGGCCTGCAGCTCGACCGCGAGGCCGCCCGGCGCAAGGCGGAGAAGCTGCGCAGCGCCCGCGGCTGGAAGGTGACCGAGCCGGCCGCCGCGGAGCTCCCCGGCGAGGACGCGCGTCCCAACCTGCGTCTCGTCCAGGCGTAGACGGCCCGCCTCGGCGGGGCCGGATTCCGGCCCCTTTGCTCCCCCCGGGAAGGCGTGCTATTTTCCGGCGACTTCTCCGCGAAGGCGCACGCGCCGGAGCCCTCCCCTCCCGATGTGCACGCTGATCGCTCTCCACCGGCCATACCCGCGCGTGCCCCTTCTCGTGGCCGCGAACCGGGACGAGTACCTCGACCGGCCCGCGGCCGGCCCGGCCCTTAGAGAGCACGGTGCGCGCCGGGTGCTGGCGCCGCGAGACCTTCGCGCGGGGGGCACCTGGCTGGGCCTGAACGACTGTGGGGTATTCGCCGCGCTGACCAACCGACCGAATCCGAAGCCGGACCCCGCCCGGCGCTCCCGGGGCCTGCTGGTGCTCGACGCCCTCGCCCAGCCGACCGCCGGCCGCGCCGCCGAGGCGCTCGCCGCGCTGCCGGCCCGGGCCTACAACCCCTTCAACCTCTTCGTCTCCGACGGGGAGGACGCCTTCGTCGCCGTCTACCAGGACGCCCCCCGCGTCACCGAACTGGCGCCGGGGGTACACGTCATAGGGAACGCCGATCCCGACGACCGCTCCGCCCCGAAGATCGCCCGGCTGCTGGATGCCGCCGAGCGAGTCGCGGCGGGACCGCGGGAGTGGTGGCTCGAAGGTCTCGCTGCAGTGTGCCGCGGTCACGACGGGGAGGGCCCGCTCGGGGCCGCCTGCGTCCACCACGGCGGCTACGGGACCCGGAGCTCCACCCTGCTGCGGATCGACGGCGATCCGGCGCGCTCGGAGCTGCGGTTCAGCGACGGTCCGCCCTGCCGGACGGACCTTCGAGATCTCACGCCCCTTCTCCACGAGCTGCCCCATCCCGGGGTGGCGGCGGACGGCGGGGCGCAGGTGGGGAGTCTTCGTTGAGGCGAATCGGGAGCAACATCCGCAAGCAGAATGCCGACGTGAAGAGCAATCGCGTCGTGCGCAACATCATCCGCTACACGGACGAGGAGGAGCCGCGCAACGAGTACCCCAAGCGGATCGTTTCGCCGCCCGCCGCGTCGCCCTGCTGCACGGACGAGAACCGCACGATGGTCGGGAACGTCCGCGAGATCGACGGCTTCAAATTCTGTTACAAGATCTGCGCCACCTGCGGTCACGCGGTGAAGTACTACTTCCCGGCGGTGGAGGGGACGAGCGACGCCGTCAAGTCCTACCGCAAGTGGAAGAAGTACATGGTCCAGTAGCGAGCGGCGCGCTTGCCCGACCGGGCGCAGGCCTGGCTCGAAGGCCTGATCGACCACGAGCGGCCCGCGGATCGGGCGCGGGCCCGCTTCTCGCTGGCTCCGGTGCGCGCGCTGCTGGCGCGCGTCGGGAGCCCCGAGCGCGCGCTGCGGCCGCTGCACGTCGCGGGCTCCAAGGGCAAGGGCTCGACGGCGCTGCTCGCCGAGGCTCTGCTGCGGGGCGGCGGCCTGCGCACCGGCGTCTTCACCTCGCCCCACCTCCAGCGCTGGACCGAGCGCTTCCGCATCGACGGCGCGGAGATCGCCGCCGCGGCGCTCGCCGCCGCGGTCGATCGGCTGCGGCCGGAGGTGGAGGCGCTGCGCGCCGAGGGGCCCGAGGTCGCGCCCACCTTCTTCGACGTCACCACCGCCGCCGCGCTGCTGCTCTTCGCGGACGCGAAGCTCGACGCCGTGGTGCTGGAGGTCGGCCTCGGCGGCCGGCTCGACTCCACCAACGTGGTGGAGCCGGCGGTCGCCTGCGTGACGAGCATCGAGCTCGAGCACACCGAGATCCTCGGCGACACCCTCGCGGCGATCGCCGCCGAGAAGGCCGGCATCCTGAAGCCCGGGGCGCCGGCGGTGCTCGGCCGGCTGCCGGAGGAGGCCCGCGCGGTGGTGCGCGCCCGGGCCGCGGAGCTCGGCTGCGACCTGGCGGAGCTCGGCCGCGACTTCGACGTCGCCCTGCTGGAGGCCGAGCCGTTCCGCCAGCGGCTCCGCCTCTCGGACGGCGCCTTCCAGGCGGAGGCCTGGCTGCCGCTCCTCGGCGCCCCCGCCCGGGACAACGCCGCCCTGGCCGCGGCCTGCGTGCTGCGCGGCGGATGGCTCGGCGCCGAAGCGCTTTCCGCGTCGGCGCCCGCCGGCCTCGCCGCCGCGGCGCTGCCGGGCCGCATCGAGGTGCTCGGCCGCGCGCCGCTCCGCATCGCCGACGGCGCCCACACGCCGGCGTCGGTACGCGCCCTCGCCGACGCCCTCGATCGCGTGCCGCGCCGGCGCACGCACCTCGTGCTCTCGTTCTCCGCGGGCAAGGATGCTCCGGCGCTGCTCGCGCTGCTCGCGCCGCGTGCGGACGCGATCACCCTGACGCGCGCCGACCCGCACAAGTCCCTCGACCCGGCGGCGCTGGCTCCGGGGCTCCGGCAGCTCGCGCCCGAGCTCGACGTGCGCGTCGTCCCGAACCCGCATCTCGCGCTGCGCGCCGCGCGCGAGGCGGCCGCGCCGGAGGACCTGGTCTGTGCGACGGGCTCGGTCTACCTGGCGGGGATCGCGCGCGCGGTGTGGGCGGGCGCGGCCGGGACGGTCGTCGTCTCGAAGCGCGACGGCTGAGCCGGCCGAGCGCGGGAGCGAAAGCGAAGCGCCCGGGCTGGCTCCTCGCACACAGTGCGAGGGGAGGGGTAGCCGGCCCGGGCGCCAAAAACTCTCGCTGGACCGTAGAAGTAGCAATCGGCGTGCCATCGACGGGGGCTTTTCCCCTCCTGCCCAGGCTGGGGGAGGGTTTCCGGGGGAGTCCGGCGGGCGCCTGCCGGCTGCTGAACGAGAGCGCGGGCCGCGCCGGATGGGGTGAAGTGACGCAATTTGCGTCGGAACCCCGCCGAGGCCTGCGGACCTTCAGCGCCCGGCAATTGCCGCGAGGGCACGCACGTGGGCGGGGCGCGTGCCGCAGCAGCCGCCGACGAACGCGGCGCCCGCCGCGAGCCAGGCGCGCGCGCGGGCCGCGAACTCCGCCGGCGAGCAGTCGGCGCTCGGCGCGAAGCCGCGCTCCGGATCGGGCGCGCCGAGGTTCGGGTAGACGCCGAAGGGCAGCCCGCTCGCGGCGAGGATCGGGAGGCACGCCTCGGCTTCGGCGGGGGGAAGGCAGTTCACCGCGACCGCGAGCGGCGCGGCCGCGGCCACCGCGGCGAGGCCGGCCTCGAGCCCCTCGCCCGAGAGCAGCCGGGCGTCCGCGCCGCACACGAAGCTCACCAGCAAAGGAAGGCCGGTCGCCGCGGCGGCGCGGGCGGCGGCAGCGGCTTCGCGCACGCAGTTCATCGTCTCGACCAGGATGGCGTCGGCGCCCGCTGCGGCGAGCAGCTCGGCGTGCTCGGCGTGCTCTCGCGCGAGCGCCGCGTCGTCGGGGACCCGATCCGGGCGATAGCAGTCCTCGAGGGGCGCGGCGGAGCCGAGCGCCCAGGCCCGCTGCGGCGCCGCCGCCGCGGCCTCGCGGCAGAGCGACACGGCCAGCCGCGTGAGCTCCGCCGCGCGCTCGCCGGCGCCGCCGCGCAGCAGGGTGCGGCGCTGGGTGCGGAAGGTGTCGGCGGTCAGCAGCTCGGCGCCCGCGCGCGCGTAGTCCGCGTGGATCTCCGCCACGAGGGCCGGCCGCTCGACGAGCGCGCGCGCCGACCAGAGGGGGAGGGGCGTGGCGAAGCCGCGGGCCTCGAGCTCGGTGCCGAGGGCGCCGTCGAGCAGCGCCGCCGGCGCGCGGCCCTCGTGGGCCGCGCGGATCCGCGCCCGGAGCCCGCCCGCGTCCATTACCTATACTCCGCGCCCATGTCCGGCGGTCGCGTCGTCGCCCAACACGAGGCCGCCGGCCGCCTCGAGGCCGTGCGCCTCGGCGTCCGCTACGCCGAGGGCGAGCGGCCCGAGCGTAGCGACGACGCCGCCGTGGCGTCGCTCGTCTTCGCCGAGGGCCGCCTGCGGGCCGGCGCGGAGCGCCTCGGCGCCTTCGAGCTGCGCCTCGCCGTCGACGCGGAGGGCGAGGCGGTGAGCTTCGACCTGCGCGTGCGGAACGCCGGCGAGCGCCCGGCCTGGCTCGAGTCGGTGGTGCTCGGCTTCCGCTGGCTCGCGCCGCCGGCCGGCGCGCTGCGCTTCCTGCGCCACGGCTGGCAGTCCTGGTCCTTCACGGGCTCGCGCGACCTCGACGCGGCCGGCGAGCCGCCGTTCCCGTCGGGCGCGTGGCTGCGCGGGATGCATCACGGCGTCGGCGCGCCGGCGCCGGACCGCAGCGGCTGGCACGAGTCCGACGGCGTCTCCGTCGCGGGGCCCGCGCAGGGCGGCGCCGCGTGCCTCGCCGGGGTGATGGAGGCGGGCCGCGGGACGGGTCTCGTCTACCTGAAGCGCGAGGCGGATGCGGTGCGCATCGAGGTGGAGGTGCGCTTCGAGGTGCCGGTGGCGCCCGGCGCCGAGATCGAGGTGGAGCGCGTGCGCGTGGCCCTCGGCGGCGACGCGGCGCGGCTGCTCGAGGCCTTCGCCGACGAGCACGGCCGGCGCGCGGGCGCGCGCACCGGCGCGCGCTTCCAGGCGGGCTGGTGCTCCTGGTACCACTTCTTCCACGAGGTGAGCGAGGACGCGCTGCTGCGCAACCTCGACGCCCTGGCGGCGGCGCGCAGCGAGATCCCGATCGACCTGGTCCAGCTCGACGACGGCTACCAGCGCGCCGTCGGGGACTGGCTCGAGACGAACGAGAAGTTCCCGCGCGGCCTCGGGCCGGTGGCGCAGGCGATCCGCGCCGCGGGCTTCCGGGCGGGGCTCTGGACGGCGCCCTTCTGCGTCGTCCCGGAGAGCCGGCTCTACGAGGCGCACCGCCACTGGCTGCTGCGGCGCGGCGACGGGCTCCAGCGCGGCCTGCTCCACCCGCAGTGGGCGCGCGACGGCCAGGTGTACGTGCTCGACACCTCGCGCGAGGACGTGCTCTCCCACTTGCGCGAGACCCACGCGGCGATCGGCGCTCTCGGCTTCTCCTACCAGAAGCTCGACTTCCTCTACGCCGCGGCGATGCAGGCGGACGCCGCCGACCCCGGTCGCACGCGCGCCGAGCGCCTGCGCCGGGGCCTCGAGGCCATCCGCGCCGGCGCCGGCGACGAGGCCTTCCTGCTCGGCTGCGGCTGCCCGCTCGGCCCGGCGATCGGTGTCGTCGACGGCATGCGCATCGGCCCCGACGTCGCCCCCTGGTGGTTCCCGCTGCTCGAGCCGCGCATCCCCGGCATCGAGGAGACCGTGCCCTCGACGCGCAGCGCGATCCGCAGCATCTACGCGCGCGCGTACATGCACCGCCGCTACTGGCTGAACGACCCCGACTGCCTGATGGCGCGCAGCCGCGACACGAAGCTCACGCCCGACGAGGTCGGCAGCCTCGCCGCGGCGATCGGCGCGACCGGCGGCATGCTGCTGTTCTCCGACGACTTCGGCGCGCTCGCGCCCGGCGACCGCGCGCGCGTGCGCGACACGATCGCGCTGGCGCGCGAGGTCGACGACGCCGGCTCGCGCGGCACCGCGCGGCCCCTCGGCCTGCTGGCGAGCGAGATCCCGGACGGCGCGCGGGCCGACACCGCGACGGGCGAAGTGGTGGTGCTGCTGAACGCCGGCGAGGCGCCGCGGCGCGTGAGCGTGCCCGCCGCCGCGCTCGGCGCCTTCGACGGCGCGCTGCCGGCGCCGGACCTCACCGGTCGCAAGGCGCAGCTCGAAGGCGGGGCGCTGGTCGCCGAGCTGGCGCCCCACGCGAGCGCCCTCGCGCGCCTGCGCAGCGTGCCGGCGCTCGCGGTGTTCTGCGACTTCGACGGCACCTTCGCGCAGCAGGACGTCGGCTCGACGCTGGCGCGCACCCACCTGCCCGAGCGGCGCGCCGAGCTCTGGAAGCGCTACGAGAAGGGCGAGATCCGCGCCTGGCAGTACAACGAGCTGCTGCTCGGCGGCTTCCGGCTGCCCGAGGAGACCCTCGAGGCCTTCCTGCGCAGCGTCGAGCTCGACCCCGGCGCCGCGGAGCTGGTGGCGTGGTGCGAGTCGCGCGGCGTGCCGTTCCGCGTGCTCTCCGACGGCTTCGACCGCAACCTCGACCGCATCCAGGAGCTGCGCGGCCTGCGCTTCGCCTACGACGCGAACCGCCTCTGGTACGAGGGCGGCGCCTGGCGCATCGCGCCCGGCCACCCCGACCCGAGCTGCCCCTGCGGCACGGGCACCTGCAAGCGCGGTCGCATCCAGGCGTTCCGCGCGGCGCACCCCGGGGCGCTGCTGGTGCACGTCGGCGACGGGCGCGTCTCCGACCTGTGCGGCGCGCTGGCGGCGGACCGCGTGTTCGCGAAGCACACCCTGGCCGAGGAGCTCGCCGCGCGGGGCGTGGGCTTCGAGCCGTTCCGCGACCTGCGCGACGTGCTGGCCGGCCTCGAGCGGCTGCTGGACGACCTGGTCGAGGGCCGCTGAGCGCTACCAGTCCTCGGGCTCGCGCTTGCCGTCCTCCGGCATCACCACCCAGAGCACGATGTAGAGCAGCAGGCCGGTGCCGAAGGAGAACAGCGTCAGCAGCACGAAGCCGAGCCGCACCACCGCGGGGGGCACGCCGAACTCCTCGGCGAGGCCGCCGCATACCCCGGAGATCATCCGGTCGCTCGAGCTTCGGTACCAGTCGCGGGAGGCGCCGAGGCGCGAGCCGCAGTAGCGGCACTTGATCGCCTCGGCGCGGATCTCCTCGCCGCAGAACGGACACTTCTTGGCGTCGATCACGTGGGGACCTCCGCGGCGCCGCCGAGGCGGCGCGCCAGGCGCTGGTGGGCGAAGAGCGGCAGGGCGCCGAAGAAGAGCGCCAGCCAGCCGAGGGCGCCGAAGACGTAGAGGCCCGGCAGCAGCACCGCGAGGTCGCTCGCCCAGACGGGGAGCCAGCGCGAGAGCGCGAGCCAGCCCGCGTATGCGACGGCCGCGTTCGCCGCGACCACGAGGGGCAGCGCCGCCGCCGCCGGCGCCGCCAGCTGCAGAAGCTCGCGCCAGAAGGCGCGGCGCGAGCCCGCGCGCAGCTCGGCGCGCGCGGCGTGCAGGGTGTGCGCGACGAGCGCGCGGGGCGGCTCGGGGCCCGGCTCGGCGAGGGCCGCCAGCAGCGCCGCGAGCTCCGCGTCCGGCTCCGTCACGCGCCCTCCTCGGCGCCGCGCAGCGCGCGCAGCGCCGCGTGCAGCCGGCTCTTCACCGTGCCCGGCGGGATGCCGAGCACGTCGGCGATCTCGCGCTCGCCGA
>Ga0209706_10002465_pt1 | contig 10253 bp, 6 predicted proteins | sample PPLLaktember2015_6_FD_187263 | JGI IMG/M metagenome (GOLD analysis project Ga0209706, IMG submission 187263) | Freshwater sediment microbial communities from Prairie Pothole Lake near Jamestown, North Dakota, USA - PPLs Lake P8 Core (1) Depth... | ecosystem: Environmental > Aquatic > Freshwater...
GCCGATCTTGCGCGGCGCGGACGGCTCCTTGCCCTTGCGGTTGAGCCAGCCGAAGACGCCGATGACGATCGGGGTCAGGACGACGATGAAGAACGGGTTGAAGTGCTGGAACATCTGGGGCTGGAAGGGGTTCGTGGCCGCATAGCCGCTGTAGCGGAGGTAGGCCAGGACGCCGAAGCCGACGAACGCGGCCCCTCCCAAGATGCGGGTCAGGCTTTTCGAGGACTTCTTCACGAGGAAGACGAGACCGAGGATGGACAGGAAAACGGACAGGAGCCCGGTCAGATCGAACAGGAGGTAGGTCGCCTGCCCGACGCTGGGCACGGTGTAGTCGCGGGCGAAGTAGGTCATGGTCACGGCGCTCTGGTGGAAGGCCATCCAGAAGAAGATGACAACGCCGAAGACGAGGCCGAGGGCGATCAGGCGCTCGCGGGTCTGTTCGCGGGAGAGCTCGACGACCTGGGATTTCAGGGTCTCGGACTTGGCCTTCTGGCGCTCGGTCAGGTCGGCCGTCTTATAGTGCTTGCGGAAGGCCCAGAAGACGATCATGGAGACGATCAGGCTGACGCAGGCGACCCCGAAGCCGAGATGGTAGGACTTGCTCAGGGCGTTGACGTAGTCCGTGCCGAAGCGGCCCAGCGTGTCCAGGGTCACGGAGGCGTCCTGGGCCTGGGCGATGCCGAGGAATGTGGCCGCGTCGGCCAGCTTGCCCTCGAGGAATTCGTTGGCCATGGCCGGGATGCGGGCGTCGTAGAAGTAGCCGGATTTGCCCATGATCCAATCGCAGACGGCCTTGGAGGCCGAGGGGGCGAACATGGCCCCGATGTTGATGCCCATATAGAAGACGTTGAAGGCCCGGTCGCGCATGGCCGAGTACTTCGGATCGTCGTAGAGGTTGCCGACGAGGGCCTGGAGGTTGCCCTTGAACAGCCCCGTGCCCAGGGCGATGACGGTCAGGGCGGCCACGATGAGCGGGAAGCCGGTGTCCATGGCCGTCGGCAGGGCGAGCAGGATGTAGCCGATGAACATGACGATGATGCCCAGGCTGATCGTCCGGCCGTAGCCGAGGAAGCGGTCGGCCAGGAAGCCGCCGAGCAGGGGGAAGATGTAGACGCCGACCAGGAAGGTCGCGTACATGGAGCCGGCGGCGGCGGCCGACATGCCGTACTTCGCCTGCATGAACAGGACGAAGATGCTGATCATGGTGTAGAAGCCGAAGCGCTCGCCCATGTTGGCGAAGAAGGCCACGAACAGGCCCTTGGGATGTCCTTTGAACATGCGTCACCGTCCTTGATGAGGGATGTGCGGAAGCCGGATGGCTGTCAAAGCGGGGGGGATTATAACAAAAGAAAAGACGGGGTCAAACCTGCACTTTTAAACCTGAGGCAGAAGGATGGCCTGCAAAGGACTTGAAAAGTGTAGGTTTGACCCCGTCTTACCTCTTGCCGCCGAGGATGGAGCCGAGGACGCCGCGCAGGATCTGCCGGCCGAGGTTGGAGCCGACCGACCGGGCGGCGCTCTTGGCCATGGCCTCGATGAGGGTGTCCTTGGCCCGGCCCGGTGCGCGCCGGGGCGCCGGGGCCTGGGGATACTGCGCCCGGCCCCGGCCCGAAGGAGCCGGATAGCCGTAGGGGGCTTGCTGCCGGGCCTGAGCTTCGGCCTGGGCTTGCGCCTGGGCTTCGGCTTCGGCTTCCGCCCTCTGGGCCCGGGCCTTGAGCATCTCGTAAGCCGACTCCCGGTCGACGGCTTTTTCGTAGTGCCCGAAGATGACCGAGCTCTGAACGATCCCCTGTCGCTCCGCCGGCGTGATCACGCCGATGCGGCTGTGGGGCGGCAGGACGAAGGCGCGCTCCACGATCCCGGGGTGGCCCTTCTCGTCGAGGAACGAGATCAGGCCCTCGCCCGTGCCGAGCTGGGTGATCTCCGTCTCGACGTCGACCTTGGGGTTCTGGCGGAACGTCTCGGCGGCCGCCCGCACGGCCCTCTGGTCCCGCGGGGTGAACGCCCGGAGAGCGTGCTGGACGCGGTTGCCGAGCTGGCCAAGGATGACGTCGGGGATGTCGAGGGGGTTCTGGGTGACGAAGTAGACGCCGACGCCCTTGGACCGGATGAGCCGGACGACCTGCTCGATCTTCTCCAGGAGGACCTGCGGGGCGTCCGTGAACAGGAGGTGGGCCTCGTCGAAGAAGAAGACGAGCCGCGGCTTCTCCACGTCGCCGACCTCGGGCAGGCGCTCGAAGAGCTCGGCCATCAGCCACAGCAGGAACGTCGAATAGGCCCGGGGCGTCAGCATCAGCCTGTCGGCGGCGAGGATGTTGATCATGCCCCGGCCGGCGCTGTCGGTCTGCATGAGGTCGTCGAGGTCGAGGTCGGGCTCGCCGAAGAACATGTCCGCGCCCTGATCGTCGAGCGTCAGGAGGTTCCGCTGGATCGTCCCGATGCTGGCCGGGGAGATCCGGCCGTACTCCGTCTCGAACTCCTCGGCGTGGTCGCCGGCATACTGGGCCAGGGTCCGGAGGTCCTTGAAGTCGAGGAGATGGAGCCCCTGGTCGTCGGCGATGCGGAAGATGACGGTCAGGACGCCGCTCTGGACGTCGTTGAGATTGAGCAGGCGCGAGAGCAGGAGCGGCCCCATGTCGGACACGGTCGTCCGGACCGGATGGCCCTGTTCGCCGAAGATGTCCCAGAAGGCGACCGGGCTGCCCTCGAAGGGGTAGTCGCCGAGCTTCAGCTTCTCGATCCGCTCCAGGATCTTCGAATTGGCCAGGCCCGGCTGGCTGACCCCGGCCAGGTCGCCCTTGACGTCGGCCATGAAGACCGGGACGCCGAGGCGGCTGAAGCGCTCGGCCATGACCTGGAGCGTGACGGTCTTTCCCGTGCCGGTGGCGCCGGCCACGAGTCCGTGGCGGTTGGCCATCTTCGGAAGAAGGAGCAGGTCTTTCCCGCCGCCTCTGGCGATCAGCATGCCTTCGAATGCCATCGGTCCCTCCTGATGCTCGGCCTTGTCCTTATCCTCACCCGCACACGGGGCGCTTACCAGCTCAGGCTCTCCCGGAACAGGCCGGTGACGGTCCGCTGCAGAGCCGCCCGGAAGGACTCGACGGTCGAGATCTCTTCGCCGGTCCAGTAGTCCTTGACGAACAGGGGCGGGCCGACGTTCACCTTGATCGTCGCCGGCACGCCCCACATGATGTGCGTCCCGAAGATGGACAGGGGCGTCACGGGCACCGAGATGCCGCTCTCTTTATAAAGATTGTAGGCCATGATGGACACGCCCTGGCGGAATTCCTTGACGTAGGGGTTGGGGTCCTTGGGGTGGACCCGGCCCCGTCCCTGAAGGGCGATGATGGCCCGCCCTTTCCTCAGGTAATCCTGGCACATCAGGACCGAGGCGCGCTTGCTGCCGTATATGTCGACCGGGATCGTCCCGATCCGGGCGATATGGCCGGAGACGAACCGGACCAGGAAGGTGTAAAGGGGATTGAGCAGCACGTGGATGAAGCCCCCGAATTTCCCCATGTGGCGGTGGAGGTGGCGGAGGACGAGCTCCGACGCCCCGTCCCGCGTGAAGATCATCTGGTTGGCCGTGAAATAGATCATCCGGGGCACGTTCCGGAGCATAACGGACACGTCCTTGTAGGAGCCGCAGTGGTTCCCGACGATGATCGTCGGCCCCTCGCGGACGAAATGCTCGACCCCGCGGATGTCGGTCTTCTTGGGAACAAGGAAGAGGCGCGTCGTGCGGTCGAGGAACCGCCTGATGTACTCGAATTCCTCTTCGTAGCTGGCCATGGCCGAGGCGCCTATTCTACCCAAACCGCCCCGTGATTTCAAAGCCTCCTCTCCGCCGGGGGCGTCGGCTTGCGAAGCCCGGGCAGGCATGCTACTTTAGGGCCCGTCATCCGTTCAAGGAGGCGCCCATGATGACCCTGATACGCGGCGGCGAGGTCTTCGCCCCGGAGGCGCTCGGACGGAAGGACGTCCTCCTCGCGGGCGGCGCGATCGAGGCCGTGGCCGAGCCCGGCCGGCTCCGGCTCGACGGAGCCGCGGTCGAGGTCGTCGAGGCGGCCGGAAAGAGCGTCGTCCCCGGGCTCATCGACGCTCACGTCCACATCCTGGGCGGCGGCGGCGAGGGCGGCCCGGCGACGCGCGCCCCCGAGATCCGGGTCGAGGACATCGTCGGGAGCGGGGTCACGACCGTCATCGGCTGCCTGGGGACCGACGGCATCACCCGGCAGATGCCTTCCCTCCTGGCCAAGGCCCGGGGGCTCGAGGCCGAAGGCGTCTCGACCTTCATCTTCTCGGGCTCCTACGAGGTCCCCGTCCGGACCCTGACGGGCAGCGTCCGCTCCGACCTCGTCCTTATCGACAAGGTCCTCGGCGCGGGGGAGATCGCCGTGAGCGATCACCGCTCGTCCCAGCCGGTCTTCGAGGAGATCGCGCGCCTGGCGGCCGAATGCCGGGTCGGCGGGCTGCTCGGCGGCAAGGCGGGCGTCCTCCATCTCCACCTCGGCGACGGAAAGCGCGGCCTCGACTTCCTCTTCCGCCTCGTCCGCGAGACGGAGATCCCCGTGACCCAGGTCATCCCGACCCACGTCACGCGAAATCCGCGGCTCTTCGAGCAGGCCCTCGAGTGGGCGGCCGCGGGCGGCTCGGTCGATATGACCGTCGGGGCCGAGCCCGGGCCCGGCGATCCCGACGTGGCCTTCGAGGACGCCCTGGCCGCGTTCGAGCGACGGGGACTGCCGCTCACGCGGATCACGGCCAGCTCGGACAGCAACGGCAGCATGCCCGTCTTCGACGCCGAGGGCCGGCTGGTGCGCCTGACGATCGCGACCGAGGAGCACCTGCTGAGGACGCTCGGCGACCTCGTCCGCCGCGGCCGGCTGCCGATGGAAACGGCCCTGCGGATCTTCTCGACCAACGCGGCTGATTTCTACAAGCTCGGCCGGAAGGGCCGGATCGAGCCGGGCCGGGACGCCGATCTCCTGATCCTCGACGCCGAGTGCGGCCTCGTCGACGTCTTCGCCCGGGGCCGGCGCATGATGGCCGGCGGGCGGCTCCTGGCCCGCGGCACCTTCAGCAGCTAAGGGAGAGATGCGATGACCGCCGCGACCCCCACCGAACCCCCGCCCTCCGGCCGCCGGCCTTCGTTCGCCGTCGCCCTCATCCCCCTCGTCGCCATGGCCCTGCTCCTCGGCGTCGGCTACGGCGTCTACAAGATCAAGGCCCAGATCCTGCTCGTCGCGGCGGCCTCGATCACGGCCTTCCTGGGGCTCCTGCTCGGCTTCAAGTGGCGGGACATGGAGCGGGGCATCGTCGAGAGCATCCGCAAGGCCCTCCCGGCCATCCTGATCATGCTCTCGGTCGGCCTCCTCATCGGCGCATGGATGGCCAGCGGCACGATCCCCATGGTCATCTACTACGGCCTGAAGCTCATCTCCCCCAAGTTCTTCCTGGCCACGGCCTGCCTCGTCTCCTCGGTCGTGGCCGTCGCCTGCGGCACGTCCTGGGGTACGATCGGGACGATCGGCGTCGCCTTCATGGGCATCGCCATGGGCCTCGGCATCCCCCTCGGCCCGGCCGCCGGCGCGGTCGTCGCCGGGGCCTATTTCGGGGACAAGATGTCGCCGCTCTCCGACATCCCCAACCTGGCCACGGTCATCTCCGGGTCGAACCTCTTCGACCATATCAAGCACATGGTCCCGTCGGCCGGTCCCGCCTGGCTCGCCGGGCTGGCCATCTATTTCTTCGCCGGCCTGCGCTACGACGCGACGGCCGCCCGGTCGGAGACCCTGGACCTCATCCTGACGACGCTCAAGGCCAACTTCCGCTTCAACCTGCTTCTTCTCCTGCCCATGGCCGTCATCTTCTATTTCGCCATCGCCAAGAAGCCGACCATCCCGGCCATGGTCCTGTCGTCGCTCGTGGCCGCGGCACTAGCCGTCGTCATCCAGAAAGTCCCGCTCACGGTCGTGGCCACGGCCATGAACACCGGGCTCCCGCCGCGGACGGGCGTCGCGGCCGTGGACCAACTGCTCGCCAAGGGCGGTATGATGAGCATGATGGAGACCCAGCTCATCGCCTTCACCGCCTTCGCCTACGGCGGCATCATGCAGGCGACCGGCTGTCTCGCCGTCATCCTGGACAAGGTCATGCGCTTCACCCGGCACGTCTGGAGCCTGGTCCTGACGACGGTCGGCGCGGCCGTTCTCTCGGCCATGATCACCGGCAGCTCCTACCTGTCGATGATCCTCCCGGCGGACCTCCTGGCGCCGGCCTTCAGGAAGAAGAACCTGGCCGCCAAGAACCTGTCGCGGATCATCGAAGAGAGCGGGGCCATCATCGTCCCGCTCATCCCCTGGAGCATGGCCGGGGTCTACATCACCGGGACGCTGGGCGTCTCGACCTTCTCCTACCTGCCCTGGGCTTTCATGAACTATCTCTCGGTCGGGATGCTCATCCTGTTCGGCTTCACCGGCTGGACGATGTCGCCGCGGGTGCGGGAGGACGAAACGCAAGCGGGCAGCTGAAGAGCGCTAGCTCTCCTCGTCTTCGCCTTTCTCGGCCTTCTCCAGCGCCTTCTTGAACAGCTCGTCGGCCTTGGAGTGCTTCTCTTTCTGGAGCTCGAAGGTGGCGTCGAACTTGCGGTCGAACTCGCTTTGCCGCTTGTGCTCCTTGACCAGGAGCTCGTCGAGCGAGCCCTTGGTCTTCTTGGCCTTCTCGGAACGGAGGACCGACCGGGTCTCGCCGTCGACCCACAGGGTCGCCCCGCAGCAGGGACAGACGACGGAAAAGACGTGGGTGCTCTCTTCTTTTGTCTCGGCCATGGGCCGAATGTAGCACAACCGTGCCGGCTTCCGCAAAAGGGGGATTTACGCGGCGCGGCCCTCGATGCCGTGCTTCTTCAACAGCTTGAACAAGCCCTGGCGGGTCAGGCCGACCTCAGCCGCCGTCCGGGTCCGATGATAGCGGCACCGGGCCAGGGCCTCCCGCAGGAAGCGCCGCTCGAAATCGGCTTTGGCCTCGGCGAAGCGGTGGGAGGCCCGCGAATAGATCTCCCCGGACGGGTTGATCTTCGGGGACAGATGGTCCTCGAGAACGAGCGGTCCGCCTCCGGCCATGACCAGGCAGCGCTGGACCTCGTTCTGGAGCTCGCGAACGTTGCCGGGCCAGGGATAGTGGAGCAGCATCTCCAGCGCGACCGGCGAGACGAACGGCCGCGGCCGGCCCATCGTTCGGGCGAACTCGTCGAGATAATGATTGAGCAGGAGGAAGGCGTCGTCCGGCCTTTCGCGAAGCGGCGGCAGGTCGATGGCGATGATCTTGAGCCGGTAGTAGAGGTCCTGGCGGAAGCGGCCCCGCTCGACCTCGTGATCGAGGTCCTTGTTGGTGGCGCTGACGAAGCGGACGTCCACGGCCCGCGGCCGCGTCTCCCCGATCCGGCGGATCTTCTTCTCCTCGAGGACGCGGAGCAGCTTCGACTGGAGCGCGAGCGGCAGGTCGCCGATCTCGTCGAGAAAGAAGGTGCCGCCCGAGGCCTCCTCGATGAGCCCGGTCTTGTCCCGGAACGCCCCCGTGAAGGCGCCGCGGGCGTGGCCGAAGAGCTCCGACTCGAGCAGGGTCTCCGGGATGGCGGCGCAGTTGACGGCCACGAACGGCCCGCCGCGGCGGCGCCCGGTCTCGTGGAGGATCTTCGCGGCCAGCTCCTTGCCCGTGCCGCTCTCGCCGGCGATGAAGACGGGCGCGTCCGTGTCGCGGACCCTTTCGATCATGGCCCTGACGCGCCGGACCGAGGGGGCCTCGCCCATGAAGGCCGCCGCGGCCGTTCCTTCGGGAAGGCCCGGGCCGGCCGGCGGCGCCGCGGCGCCCGCCGCGTACTTTCTGAGAACGTAGATGACGGGGGCCATGGCCAGGGTCAGGAATTCCAGGCTGTCCGGGTCGAAAGGCCTATTCTCGCCGTTCCGGGCCAGATAGACGATGCCCGCCGGGCGGCCGCCGAAGGCCCAGGGATAGGCGAGCAGGCTCCGCGGCCGGCCGCCGTTCCCGTCGATCTCGAGGTCGGCGAAGAGCGGCTCGCGCCGGAGGTCCCGGACGAGGACCGGGCGGCCGATCTCGAGGGCCCGGCCGAGGAGGGCCTCGTCGATCTCACGCGGGGCCCCGTCGGGGCCCGGCGGACCATCGCCTCCCCGGGCGGCTTCGAAGACCGGGGCGCCCTTGCCGTCGAAAGCGCGGAAAACGGCCTGATCCGCGGCCACCTGGTCGAAAACGACCTCGGCGATCCGGGAGAGGAAGCGATGGGTCACATTCTAAGCGACGAACGGGACGGCCGGATTTTCTCATTGCGCCCCCTCCGCGGAAAACCTAGAATGAAGCGACGGAGGCCTCCATGTCGAAGATCGCCCCTCTTCTCGGTCTGTTGGCCGTCATGATCCCCTGTTCCGCCGCCGCTGAGGAGCCGTCGGTCGCCGAGGCACTGAAGCGCGTTCGGGTCATCGCCATACCCGAAGCCGGCCGTCCAGTCGATAGGACCGTGGCCGAAGAATTTCGCCGTGACCTGGCCCCCCAGGCGGAGATCCGCGCCTACGGGCCCGGCGCCGTGACCGGTGCCGCGTCAGGCGCCTTCCGAGTCGCCGTGGCCGGCGAGAAGCTCGCGGCCGGGCCGAGCCCCGACGACCTCCGGAAAGCCGGCGGGAAGAGCTGGATGTACCTGAAACTCGGGCCTGATGGCGCCGGGGAGCTCACCGCCTCGGCGCCTCACCTCCTCTTCGCCCTCTACTCCCTGCTCGAGGACGACTGGCTCGGGCTCGAGGCCTCGGACTTCGAAAAGGGACGCTTCGTCCTGCCCCGCTTCTCCCGCCTCGAGGGCGGCGACAACTACCTGGCCAATCCGAAGCGGGTCGCGGCCGGCTACGACGCCGAATCGTCGATCCGCGAGCTGGCCCGCCTCGGCTTCAGCCATATCCCTGTCAACGCCCTGGCCAAGGACATGCCGGCCGAGCAGGGCCCGCCCGGCGAGATCTACTATCGCTTCTATTATTTCAGCCCCGATCTCGACCAGTTCGTCGAGACGCCGCTCAATGCCGGGGCTTTTTCGCCCGAGTACCTCGAGGCCAATCTCACCCTGCTCAGGGAGAATGCCCGCCTGGCCGTGAAGTACGGCCTGACCCCGGGCCTCAACATCAGCTCGCCCCGCTCGGTCCCGGAAGCCGTCCTCGAGAAGCACCCTTATCTCCGGGGGGCCCGGGTCGACCACCCCTTCCGGAGCTATCGCCCGCGCTTCACCCTGACGCTGTCCCACCCCGCCGTGCGCTGGCACTACGCCGAGCTCATGCGGCGGGTGATGCGCGAGGTCCCCGACCTCGGCTACATCTATCTCTGGACGAACGACAGCGGCTCGGGCTTCGAGTACACGGCCAGCCTCTACGCCGGGCGGAACGGCGGCGCTTATCTCGTCCGGGAGTGGAAGACGCACGAGGCCATCGCCAAAGCGGCCGCCGAGAACGTCCTGCGCTACTTCCGGACGCTGCGCGACGCCGCCGCCGAGACGCGTCCCGGCTTCCGCCTGCTCTTCAATCTCTTCTCCTTCTCGAACGAGGAATCGTTCATCCTCGACGGCCTGACCGAGGGGCTCGATCTTTGGGTCGCGCCGAAGGAGCTCGACGATTCGCCGCGGGGACGGCGGCTGAAGGCGCTGCCGCAGCGCGGGAGCGAGATCTTCACCACGACGCGCCTCCAGAATAACTTCCTCCTGGGCATCCCCTCGCCCTGGCTCGCGGCCGACGAGGTCCGCGGGCTCCAGGCGGCCGGATTCGACAAGGCCCAGGTCACGGTCGACCCGGCCCCGCTCGCGCCGTACGACGTCAACCGGGACGTCCTGCGGGCACTGAACTTCGATCCGGCCGCGGACGTCGACGCGGTCATCGCCGCGGCGGCCGCCCGCCTGGTCGGAAGGGATTCCGCTCCGGCACTCCTCGAGGCCTGGCGCCTCTGCGACACGGCCGTCCGCGGCTTCCCCTCGATCATGCTCTACGGCGACAACAACTGGGGCTTTCCCTGGTATCGCCTCTTCGTCCGGCCGTTCGCCCCGGACATCGAGAGGATCCCCGAGGCCGAGCGGGCCTATTACGAGAAGTACATGACCGTGACCTTCAACAACCCCAACCTCGTCGATCTGGGCACGGACATCCTCTGGACGCTCATGACGACCGAGCAGGCCGACGCCGCGGTCGGACAGGCCGACCGGGCGGCCT
>Ga0209706_10002466_pt1 | contig 10250 bp, 10 predicted proteins | sample PPLLaktember2015_6_FD_187263 | JGI IMG/M metagenome (GOLD analysis project Ga0209706, IMG submission 187263) | Freshwater sediment microbial communities from Prairie Pothole Lake near Jamestown, North Dakota, USA - PPLs Lake P8 Core (1) Depth... | ecosystem: Environmental > Aquatic > Freshwater...
CAGCACGCGTCGGGTCAGCACGCGGCCGGCGTTTTGCAGCAGCAGATGCAGCAGATCGAATTCGCGCGGTGTCAGTTCAATGGCCTCGCCGGCCCGTGTCACCGTGCGCGCTGCCGGATTGAGCGCGATCTCGCCCAGCGTCAGCACCGGCTCGGGGTGGCCATGCGCACGACGCACCAGCGCGCGCAGGCGAGCGGCGATTTCGTCCAGATCGAACGGCTTCAGCACATAGTCGTCGGCACCCAGATCGAGGCCGCGTACCTTTTCGTCCAGTTGATCGCGCGCGGTGAGAATCAACACCGGCGTCGCGTCGCCGCGCCCGCGCAGCCATTGCAGCACCGACAGGCCGTCGCGTTTCGGCAGCCCCAAATCGAGCACGACGGCAGCAAAGGATTCAGTCGACAACGCCGCCACCGCCGCTTCGCCGTCGCGCAGCCAGTCGACCGCATAGCCGGACTGCGTCAGTCCGGCCTTGAGGCCGTCGCCCAGCAGGCGGTCATCTTCCACCAGCAGGATGCGCATCGCGCCCTTTCATTTAGGAATCCGGATGTCATGTTCGTCGAAAACACCCTTCTCCGCCTGCCGGTGGCATGCCGCGCAGTTGGCGGCGGAGCTCACCGACTTGCGCGACCAGGTTGCGCGCGGCACCTCATCGTGCTCGCGCACGAACCAGCGGGTTTCGGTGACGCGCAGCGGCGCATCGTTCGCGCCCATGCGCTGCATCACTTTGTTCCCCATGCGGCTGGTGCCGCTGTCGGCGGCGTTGGCTTCGAGAAAGCGCAGGATATCAGCCCGGGTAGCCGGATCAAGGCTGGCGTTCTCGCCGAAATGCCGGTCGAGCCCGCCCATCAGGCGCTGCCACGACGCGCGCGGCAGCAGGGCGGGAGAATACGCAAGGTGACAGCTGGCGCATTCCTGCTGCCAGGCCTTGTGCGTGAGGCGGGGCATGACGTCGCCGCCGCCGTCGCCGCGCGCCTCGCCGCCCGACGGCAGCGAAAACGCCAGCAGGCTGACCGTGCCGACCGTTGCCAGCACCCCGATTCCGCGCAATAGAGTGTTCATGTTTTGCTCCTTACTTGATCTGGTTCAGCCAGGCGATGAAATCGCCCTTCTCCTGTGCGCTGCATTCACGCTGCAGCACGTCCGTGCAGTTGCGGCGAAACCATTTCTCGACCTGGGCCGCATCGGTGAAACGTTCCGCATTTGCCGTCGGCGCCAGCGGTTCGATGCGCTTGCCGACGCGGGTCCGCCCGGGCTGTTTCGGATTGTCGGTGTGGCAACTGGCACAGCGCACTGGCTGGCCGTCGCGCCCCGGATGGTCGGTGCGATAGAGCGCCGCGCCGCGTGCGGCTGACAAGGCCGACGCTGGGACACCGGCTTCCTGCGCGTACCGCGCCATCAGGCTGGCGGGCGTCTCGGCGGCCAGTGCGCCGGCCGATGTCATGGCAAGCAAGGCCAGGCTGCTGAAGAGAAAACGCTCAATCATGCTGCACCCCGCTTTCTGCGTGGTGATATTGCTTGCCGGTGAGCATGCTCTGCGCCACCCGCTCGCCGCGCAGTTGGTGAAAGACCAGCGCCGCCATGTGCAGGCCGATAAAGCCCAGCATCAAGACGAAGCCGGCTTCATGCGGTTCACCCAGGAAATCCTCCAGCCAGGCCGCGTTGCCGAGCCAGCCGGCAAGCGGGCCGGTCTGGAACTCGCTGGCGGCGAGTCCCAGACCCGTGACGACCATCAGCGCCATGACGCCATAGGCAAACAGATACGCCAGGCTGGCGACGGGGTCGTGGCCCACCCGGCGGGCATCCGGCAAGCGCAGGTTTGTGAGGCTGGCTTTCCACAGGGCGGGGTGCCACAGATCGCGCCAGCGTGCGCTGGCAGGCCCCACCAGGCCCCACAGAATGCGGGTCAGCAATCCGGCCGACAGGACATAGCCGCTGAGAATGTGCAGATTCCACAGGGTTTTTTCATAAGGCTCGTGCTCAAACCAGTCGGCCAGCTGGCTGGTGATGATGAGCGCGACGATGGACAACGCGATCGTGGCGTGAAGCAGCCGCAGTAGCGGGTCGTACACCCGGCGGGGCTGAATATCGGATTGCGACATGGTGGTCTCCTCTGAATGCGATGAGACCACTTTAGGCGGGTTGTCTTAGCGCAACCTTAAGTTGCCATCACGGCGTGGGCTGCTGCATGGTCTCGTGCTGCAACAGGCCGTCGCGCGCCCGGGTCGCGGCTTCCTGATAGGCGCCGATCGCGCGCGCCACCATGGGGTCCGGCTGGCGTACCGGCGCCACGATTTCCAGTTGCGCGTTCAGCCGCCAGTCCTCGATCTTGCGTCCGGGGCGCAGCACCACCAGCTGGTCGGGGGTCAGATAGCCCAGCATCTGATAGGTGCCGATGAAGGCGCGTCCGGCGTCGGGATAGGCGCGCAGCACGCTGCGTCCCATGAAGCGCGTGTGTTCGGGCAGACCCAGCAGGTCGAGCACGGTGGGCACCAGATCGATCTGACTGGCGAGCCGGGTGTCGGTATGCGGCGCCAGATGCGCGGGAGAATAGACGATCGCGGGGATGTGGTAGTTCTCCGGCGGCAGGCTGGTGCGACCCTTGCTCGACGCGCAGTGGTCGGCCACCACGACGAACACCGTATCCTTGAACCAGGGTTTGCTGCGCGCCATCTCGATGAATCGCCCGACCGCATAGTCGGAATATTTCACCGCGCCCTGGCGGCTGCGATGCCGGTCGATGCGGCCATCGGGAAAGGTGAACGGCGTGTGGTTGGAGGTCGTCATCAGGTGCATCAGGAAGGGCTTGCCGCTGGCGGCATCGCGGTCCATTTGCTCCAGCGCGTAGTCGTACAGGTACTCGTCGGCCAGCCCCCAGATGTTGCCGAAACCGCGATGCCGTTCGGGGAACTGGCTGCGGTCGATGGTCTGGTAATGGTTGTTGCCGAAATAGACGTCCATGTTGTCGAAGCGCGCATAGCCGCCGTACATGAAGCGGTTGACGTAGCCATGATCGGCCAGCACCGCGCCCAGCGTTTCCAGATTGTCATTGTTCTCGCGCCACATCATCGAGTGGCCGGGCAGGGGCGGAATCGCAAGCGACAGGGCCTCCAGCCCGCGCACGGTGCGGTTGCCGGTCGCCCGCAGGTTGGCGAGGAAGAGGCCCTGGGTGGCCAGCCGGTCGAGGCGGGGGGTCAGGTTCTGGTCGCCGCCGCCATACGTCATGTAGCTGGATGACAGGCTTTCCAAAGTGACAATGACGACGTTTTTGGGCGCGGTCGCGGAGACGATGCGCGGCATGGGCGCTGCCGGCGCAACCGGGGGCTGCGGCTGCGTGGCATAAAATTCGAAATAGTCGATCTCGTTGTTTCTGAAGGCGTAGGCGAAGCTGTACAGGCCGTTGGCGGAAAGCTCCATCTGGTATTCGTTGGCGCCGCGGCGCGCTTCGATCGACCATGCCCAGGATAGCCCGATGGCGATCGCCACGCTCGCCAGCCATACGATGATGCGGCTGCGGCGGCGTGCGGTGGGTGTCGCCGCGCGCACGAGCCAGTTGCGGCTGGCCCACACCAGCGCCAGGGTGAGGACGGCGAGCGCACTCAGCAGGGTGCCGACCGGGAAGCTCTCGCGGATGTTGCCGACCACCTCGCGCGTGTAGATCAGGTAGTCCACCGCGATGAAGTTGAAGCGCACGCCGAACTCGTCCCAGAAGAACCATTCCGCCATCACGCCGAAACCCATTGCATACAGGCCGAATGCGGCGATTGCCAGGATCAGCCCGCGCCGGATGCGGCCGGCTCCGGTCAGCTTGCGTGTACCGAGCGCGCCTTCCAGCAGCAGCACGGCAGGCACCAGCAGGGCCAGCGTCACCAGGTCGAAAGCCAGGCCGACACCCAGCACGGCGGCAGCCGAGACTAAGCCCAGCTGCGCGGCGTGCCAGGTCTGCGCCATCAGCACCAGGCGCAGGCCGGTGTGTAGAAGCAGAAATCCTGCGGCCAGCCAGGTCGTGAGTGGATAAGTCGCGGCAAGCGCGGCTACTGAGCGAATGCGCGAACGCGTGGTGAAATGCATGAGTTTTCCTGTTTTGCTGCTGACAGGATCGCATTCCGAACTTAAGCCAAGCTTAAGGATGACCCGGCACGGCATTGCCGCCTCCCCGGTCAAGGGGGTCCGGAAAAGCAATCCATCATTTTAAAAGTCTTTTTTTTAGCCTGGCCACTCGGCAGTCAGGGCGTCACAGGAGATGCGGCAGGTGCTGCCTGTGTTGTGTTGGAGGGGGGCGTGGACGCAGATGGACTCATGCGTCGCGCTTCCTCCTGCATCGCCGCAAGCTGTTCGGGCTTCAATTGCCACACCAGGCTGTCGCGTGCGTCGGCGGCGGCTTCCACGCCCTGTGCGGCGGCGAGGTTGAACCACAGGTAGGCGCGCCCCTTGTCGACCGGGGTGCCGGTGCCGTAACGATAGAGTTCGCCCAGGCTGTATTGGGCCTTGGCATAGCCGCGCTGCGCGGGTTTCTCGATCCAGTGGAAAGCCGCCTTGTAATCCTGCACCACCCCGCGCCCCTGCAGCAGAACGAGTCCGTACTGGTATTGCGCCTCGGCCAGCCCCTGCTTGGCAGCCCGTTCAAACCACTTGGCGGCCTCCTTGTCGTTCTGGATCACGCCATCGCCGGTGGCATAGCGCATCCCCAGCCGCAACTGGGATTCGGCGTCGCCCTGCTCCGCGCGGGCATGCGGCAGGCTGGCGGGCGTCAGGGCAGTGGGGGCCGTGGTGTGTGGATCAAACGCAAGCCAGGCCGTCACCCCGGCCAGGGCGATGACTGCGGCCATCAGCAGCAGGGGCTTGAGCGGGTTGAACACCCAGAAGCGGTGGTGGCAATCGCGGCAGCGCAGCGGTGTGTGCAGCAGCAGGCGCCGCACGCCGTTGTGGGCATGCAGCGAACCCCTGCGGACATTGTCGCTTCCGCACTGCGGGCAGATACGCGACATGGTGAAGCTCAGCGCGACTGCGCGACCATGTAATCGACAGCGGCCTTGACGTCGGTCTCGCTGAGGGAAGGATTGCCACCCTTGGCCGGCATCGCCCCCTTGCCGCGAATGGCGACGGTGTAGAGCGACTCCATGCCCTGTGCCATACGCATTTTCCAGGCGGCGGCATCGCCGGTTTTCGGCGCGCCCGCCACGCCGCGGTCATGGCAGAACGCACAGGCCTGACGATAGGTATTCTGGCCGTGGGCGAGATCGGGGGCCGACGCGGCAGGCGCGGTCGCGCCGGCTTCAACGGGCTGGGCGGCCGCAGGCTTGCCGGGTGCAACGGGCTGGACGGCCTTCGTTTCGGGCAGTGTGGTCACAGACGGCGAGACCTCGGCGGGCGCGGGCTCGATCGGGGCGGCCGGCTCGACCGTGGCCACGGGTGCAGGCTCGGCCGGTGTGGCTTCCGCCACGGGCGCCTGGGCGGGGGGCGCAGCTGCCTCTTCGGACTTGCCGCAGGCAAGCAGGGATGCGGCGGACGCGACGATCATGAAAGCGCTGAAGAGTTTCATCGTATTCCCTCGATTGGCCGCTGCGGTCTGCCGCAGCGCGCCCTTATTTGTTTTCGACGCCTGCCGCAGGCGCTGCCGCCGCTGCGGCAGCGGCAGGGGCAGCGGGAGGGGGAGCGACGGGAGCGGGTGCCGCCGGTTCCTTGAACGAAGCGCCGGCCGAATTGGCCATGTAGGCCACGGCACGCGCCACTTCAATGTCCGACAGATCGTCGTCGCCGCCGCGCGGGGGCATCTGGCGCAAGCCTTCGATCGCGTGCTTGATCAGGGTGTCGTAGCCCTGTCCGAGGCGGCCGGCCCAGTCGCCCTTGCTTTCAAACTTGGGTGCGCCCAGCGCGCCCGAGCCATGGCATGAGGAGCACACGGTATCATAGACTTCCTGACCGGCTTTCTCGACCCTGGGGGCATTGGCGTCGATCGCAACCAACTGGGCAAATGGCTTGATGCGCTTGAGGGTCGCTTTCTGGGCGGCTGCGCTGGAGGTGTCGGGCTTGTGCTCTTCCTGAATGCCGAGCACCAGTTGGACGATCAGAAAAATTGCCAGCAGGGGCGCGAGCAGCCCGGCGAGAACAGAAATGATGACTTCCTGCGGGGTGGCTTGGGTCATCTTGGCGTGCGAATCGGCCATGAGAAAATATCCTTGGGGGGTGGCATCGAAAGCCGGGATTATAAGGAAAGCCACCCCGACAGGAAAGGGCGGCGGGCCCGCTGGATGGACGACATTTTGCAAAACGGCTATGCTTCGCCCCCTCAGGAGCCCTCAAACTCCATGCGCCCGTAGCTCAGCTGGATAGAGTACTGCCCTCCGAAGGCAGGGGTCGTGCGTTCGAATCGCGCCGGGCGCGCCAGTTTTCAGATCATGATGGACGTCATCCCCTTGTTCCGGCAGGGTTTAATCTCGGTGTTGCGGGTTTAAACTTCGGGCTGGCGTTCATTTCGAGTGTTTCAATCATGGCCATTCCCACCCCCACCGACATCAAACTGCACCAGGCTTCGCGCAAGCTGGAAATCGCATTTACCGACGGCGCGCGTTTCGAGCTGCCGTTCGAGCTTTTGCGCGTCTATTCGCCGTCCGCCGAAGTGCGCGGACACGGTCCCGGCCAGGAAGTGCTGCAGGTCGGCAAGCGCGAAGTGCTGATCAACGCCGCCGAGCCGGTCGGCCTGTACGGCATCAATTTCACATTTTCAGACGGCCACGACACCGGGATCTATTCCTGGGAATACCTGTACGACCTTGGCGTCAACCAGACCGCGCTGTGGGACGAGTACCTCAAGCGCATGGAAGCCGCCGGCGCCTCGCGCGACCCCGGCATCGCCAAGATGTTCGAGCAGCGTCCCAAGGGCAAGTAAGCGCAGCGATGGACGTCCGTTCGGTCTTGCTCGACGCGCCCCTTTGGGCGCGTTTTGTTTGGGCGGTATCCAGAGGGCTGTGCACATGACGCTCGCTGCCGGCGTCTCCGAAGCGATCGCTGCCGCCACCGGCGCGCCGTTTCACGCAGCAAAGGTGAGCGCCATCGGCGGGGGCGACATTAACCAGGCCTTCAGCGTGAGCGATGGCACGCGCCGCTACTTCGTCAAGGCGAATCGCGCCGCGAGGTTGCCGATGTTCGAGGCCGAGGCCGAAGCGCTGAACGCGCTCGCCGCCACCCACAGCGTCCGCGTGCCGCAGCCGCTGTGTTCGGGCGTGGCGGCAGGCCAGGGTTTTCTGGTTCTTGAGTACCTCGAGTTGCGTGGGAGCGGCAATGCCGCGCTGCTCGGCACGCAACTGGCACAGCTCCATCGCGCACCGCAGGGCCGGTCCGGCTGGGCGCACGACAACTGGATCGGCAGCACACCCCAGCCAAATGGCTGGCAGAACGACTGGATTGCCTTCTGGCGCGACCGGCGGCTTGGGCATCAACTGCGGCTTGCGGCGCAAAACGGCTACGGGGGTGCGCTGCAGCAGGACGGCGAGGCCCTGCTTTGCCGCCTCGATGCGTTCTTCGATGGTTACGCACCCGTCCCTTCGATGCTGCATGGCGACCTGTGGGGCGGAAATCACGGCTATCTCGCCGACGGCATGCCGGCGATCTTCGACCCGGCGACTTATGTGGGCGACCGCGAATGCGACCTCGCGATGAGCGAGCTCTTCGGCGGCTTTGCGCCCGATTTCTACGCGGCCTACCGCGAAGCCTGGCCGCTCGATTCCGGCTATGCGGTGCGCAAGACGCTCTACAACCTGTATCACATCCTCAACCACGCCAATCTGTTCGGCGGCGGCTACGCCGCGCAGGCGCAGCGCATGATGGCGCAGCTGCTGGCGGAAGTGCGCTGAGCGGCGTCAGGCCGCCAGCGAACGCAGGGTCGGCACGGCGAGTTTGAACGCGTCGGCGTGCGCCAGCGCGCGCGCCAGCCGCGCCGGCGCCGAGCGTCCGGTGCAGACGTGATCGGGGTCGCCGTCGAAGGCCTCGAGCATGCCGGCGATGAGCTTGTCGCGATCGTGGGCAACGCCGGTCAACGCATCCTGGATGTCCATGACTTCGTTCGCCACCTGGCGCGCGAAAGCCTCGTGCTGCGCCCAAAGCTGCGACACCGTGCCGCCGGTTTTCAGTCCCGCGATGTTGGCGGTTAGGATGTAGACGTTCTTCCGCACCAGTTCGAACAGCAGTGCGTCGCCCAGGGCCACTTCGCGGCACGGCAGGTCGATTGACGTCAGCGCGCGGCACAGCAGTCCGGCGCCCGGCCCGGCCACGGGCGAGGGAATCAGCGGCTTGGCGTCGGTGCCCTTCTTCTTTTCGAACCACACCGAAATCACCGTCGGGTCGGCGTAGCGGTAGCGTTCCCAGTCGCGCGGCAGCAGTTCGTTCTGGATCAGTGCGACGCGCGGCCGCCAGGCGCCGGGCATGGCGGCCAGCACCGTGTGGAGATCGTTTTCGGCGACCGCCACCAGCACCAGCGCGGGCTCGGGATGGGCGTGCGCGACGGTGAACAGATCGTCGCCGCGGTTGACCGGCACCACGGTGTGCCCGCTGCGCAGCAGGCCGCCGGCGAACACGCGGCCCAGTTGGCCCAGCCCGATGACGACGACTTCGTTAACCGGTTTGGGCGCGCGTAGCGCCTCGTTCGCCCCCTCCCCCGCAAGCGGGGGAGGGTTGGGGAGAGGGCCGTTTGTCACTCCAGGCCCTTGGAATGCAGGTACTCGTCGTAGGTGCCCATGTAGAACTCGACGCCCTCCGGCGTGATTTCGAGGATGCGGGTGGCGAGGCTGGAGACGAACTGGCGGTCGTGCGAGACGAAGATCAGCGTGCCCTTGAACAGGTCGAGCGCGAGGTTCAACGACTCGATCGATTCCATGTCCATGTGGTTGGTCGGCTCGTCCATCACCAGCACGTTGTGGCGGCCGAGCATCAGCTTGCCGTAGAGCATGCGGCCCTTCTCGCCGCCGGACAGCACGCGCACCGATTTCTTGACGTCGTCGCCGGAGAACAAGAGGCGCCCGAGGATGCCGCGCAGCACCTGCTCGTCGTCGCCCGGCTGCGTCCACTGGTGCATCCAGTCCGTGAGGTTCATGTCCATGTCGAAGTCGCTGACGTGGTCCTGCGAGAAGTAGCCGACGTTGGCGTTCTCGCTCCAGCGCACTTCGCCGAAAGCGGGCGTCAGTTCGCCCATCAGGAGCTTCATCAATGTCGATTTGCCGACGCCGTTGCCGCCGATGACGGCCATCTTCTCGCCGGCTTCCAATGAAAAGCCGAGGCTGGTGAAGAGCGGGGTGCCGTCGTAGCCGAACTTGAGCGCCTCGACCTCGAGCGCGCGGCGGTGCAGCGCCTTCTCGGGCTCGAAGCGGATGTAGGGGTTCTGCCGCGAGCTCGGCTTGAAGTCCTCGATCTTGATCTTGTCGATCATCTTCATCCGGCTGGTGGCCTGGCGCGCCTTCGACTTGTTGGCCGAGAAGCGGCGCACGAATTCCTGCAGTTCGGCCACCTTGTCCTTGGCCTTGGCGTTCGCGCTGGCCTGGCGTTCCTTGACCTGCGTCGAGGCCAGCATGTAGTCGTCGTAGTTGCCCGGATAGACCTTGATGGTGCCGAAATCGAGGTCGGCCATGTGGGTGCAGACCTGGTTCAGAAAGTGGCGGTCGTGCGAGATGACGATGATGGTGGCGCGGCTCTCGTTCAGCACGTTTTCCAGCCAGCGGATGGTGTTGATGTCGAGGTTGTTGGTCGGTTCGTCGAGCAGCAGGATATCGGGGTTGGAAAACAGCGCCTGCGTCAGCAGCACGCGCAGCTTGAAGCCCGGTGCGATCTGGCCCATGGGGCCGTTGTGCTGCTCGATGGGGATGCCGACGCCGAGCAGCAGCTGGCCGGCGCGCGCCTCGGCGTCGTAGCCGCCCATTTCGCCGAATTTGGCTTCGAGTTCGGCGGCGTGCAGGTAGTCTTCCTCGGTCGCCTCCGGGTTCATGTAGATGGCGTCCTTTTCCTGCATCACCCGCCACATCTCGGCGTGGCCCTGCAGCACCACGTCGAGCACGCGCTGCTCCTCGTAGCCGAACTGGTCCTGGCGCAGCCAGGCCATGCGCTCGCCGGGGTCGAGCGCGACGTTGCCGGCGGTCGGCTCCAGCTCGCCGGCGAGGATTTTCATGAAGGTCGACTTGCCGCAGCCGTTGGCGCCGATCAGGCCATAGCGGTTGCCGTCGCCGAACTTGACGTTGACGTTCTCGAACAGGGGTTTGGCGGCA